>OHZZ01000003.1_pt1 | contig 228509 bp, 226 predicted proteins | sample 1580661 | NCBI WGS metagenome assembly OHZZ01 (sample SAMEA3882538, study PRJEB24775) | human gut metagenome | biome: human-associated habitat; feature: intestine environment; material: feces | place: Netherlands | collected 2009/2010
TCATTTGGATTAGAGCAGTACAATAAGCTCTTTCGTTACTTACTTCTTTTTTGCAACCAACATTGTTATTTGTTAATAGCATTTCCTTTGTTCCATCCCAGCCGTCTGCTTTGAATGGCTCAACTCCTTTTCCGTAATGATATTTCAGGTTCTTATTTTGTCTAAACAAAAAAGTAAAATACTTTGTTCCGCTGACATTTCTGTTTCTGTCAGAGCTTTCGTCTTCTTGTTTTAATAATTCATAATCTTTAGCGTTAGGATAAAAAATTATACTGCTTGCCGAAATAAGTGCTAAACTTCCATCAGGGAAATAAACAGAAACCTTACCTTCTAAATTTTTGTCGACTTCGTATTTTGTATATTTAAGATATGGTTTCAGATATTTTTCAAACCACGCTAATGCTTTTGAAGTTGTAGGATTTCCATCTTCATCTTCATTAAAGCCACCTTCTAATTCATCCCACTGCCTAACATCACCGTAATCTACTTCAGCCATTTTTATAGCTTGGTTCATGGTTGAATAGAATTTTTCAAGACTTGTTTCAACCACTTGTTTTCTGTGGTTTGCCATAAGTGTTGGAATAGTCAAAGCTGCAACAACACCGATTATTCCGAGAGTGATTAATACTTCAGCAAGAGTGAAAGCTCCACGCCAATGCCTGAAGTATGAACCAACACTGTCACAGAGGGTTACGTGCGTAGCACCTGGTCGTTTTAGTGAATGATGATTCGTGAATGGTGAATAGACCTTATCGTTAAACTTGTCATTTATCATGATATATCCTTCCATATTTATGAATTATATTTCTATATCATGAATTATATTAGATATCCATATTTTGTCAAGTTTTGTAGAATGAAAAAATGGATGATAAAAATATATTAGAAAAGGTTTCTGACAATATAAGGTTGGCTAGGTTGCAAAAAAGGATTTCGCAGGAAAAACTTGCCGAGATGGTTGATATTTCAACAAAATATCTTAATATGATTGAAAACAGAAAAGCTAATCCAACTATTGTAATTGTCGTCAAGATTTGTAAGGCTCTAAATATTGAGCTTTCTGCTATTTGGTCTGAATAGATTTTTGATTATTATTAATCCTTCCACCGCAAGCGGTCCCCCTTCCTTTTCAAGGAAGGTTAATTTATATGTCATTACGAGGAGTGAAGCGACGTAGTAATCCCATCCATATTGAAAATAATGAGATTACTACGCAAACTAAAGTTTGCTCGTAATGACAATTTAAGGCTACGTACGTAGAACTTTTTATCAATATATGAAGTATGAACCAACGTTGCCACAGAGGGAAACGGACTTTAACAACACACCGAAGTATATGAAATAGATACAGATATTGTCGCAGTGGGCTACGTGCATAGAACTTTTATCAATATATGAAGTATGAACCAATTTTGTCACAAATGGCGGGTCGAGCGGCACATGCTATACACCAAAGTATGAAGTACTTTAGACCAATATTGTTACAGTGGGAAACAGGCTTCGCCTGCAAAAAAAAGCCATTCTTTAGTAAGAACGGCTACCAGACTTGGGGAGGAGGTATGAAAAACTAATGTTTTTCATATCTAATACTTTTATATACGGCGATGGGAAATTAAAACTTTTGTTTTTTATAAAAATCTCATCTATTTGATGTAGAAAGTTTGGAATAATAAATACATTATTAATTTTCTGGTAAAATTAGAAAAATTTGATATAATAAATTTATGAACGAGTATGAAGATTTTATTTCTACAGTAAGTCACGAGTTGAGAACACCTTTGACATCAATTAGGGGGTTTTCTCAGACTATGTTGGCATCATGGGACAAATTGGATGATGAAAGCAAAAAAAAGTTTTTGAAAATAATTGTAGAGCAATCTAATAGGCTTATTAATCTTGTTGAGAACATGCTTAGTGTAACGAAGTTGCAAGGAGCTAAAGAAAATTTGATTTATAAAGAAGTTTCTATTAAACCTGTTGTTGAGATGATTGCATCTATTGTGAAAAACCAATATAAGGATAAGAGTTTTAAGATTGATATCAGCTCTAAAGTTCCTAATATTTTGGTCGATAAGGATAAGTTTCAGCAGATTATGACTAATTTGATGGAAAATGCGGCCAAGTATGGAGATGAAGGAAGTGTTATTGAAGTTCGGGCAGCTTATGTACCTGAAAATGTATGTATAGAAGTGATTAATAGTGGAATAGAAATTCCAAAAGAGGATTACGAAAAGATTTTCACTAAATTTTCAAGGATTGATAACCCGCTGACCAGAAAAGTTCAGGGAAGTGGGCTAGGGCTTTATATAACCAAAAGCCTTGTTGAAAAAATGGGTGGAAAGATTTTTGTTACGTCAGGAAATGGGATTACTAAATTTAGTGTTAGTATGCCGGCTGGAAATATAGAGCGTCAAGCGAGGGAAAAATGCAAGCAGTAACATTGATTATCGACAAAAGACGTGAACTATCTATTAAGTATAAAAAAATTCTTGAGAACAAAAACAATAAGGTTTTGATTAGCAAAAATTTGATTGGTGCAATGAAAATTATTCAGGATAAAGAACCTGATTTAATAATAATTTCGGATAGCGTAGAAGGTGATTTGTCGGATTATTGTAAAAAAATCAGGGCTTTGACTTATAATATGCGCCCTATAATCATTGCGACTTCTAAATCTGCAGAGTTGCAGGATAGATTAGAAGTTTTGGAGAACGGGGCTGACGATTTTATTTCTGAACCGGTTAATTCTGATGAATTTTTGATGAGGATAAAGGCTCATTTGCGTCGAGAGCTTGAATCTAATATGGATGCAAAGCATATTCTTGCAGGGAAAAATTATTCTTTAAGAGCATTGAAAAGAATTGTCAGTGAGGATAAATCTTGGGCTGTAATGCTTGTAAGTATTGAAAATTTTGAAAATTATAAGGAAACATATACGGAGCTTGCTTCTGACAAGTTGGTTCAGACATATTGTGCAATTATAAATTCAGCGTTGTCTGAAAGCGATTATTTGGGTGCGTTGTCTGAAAATAAGTTTTTGATTATTACCGATAGTATTAAGGCTGAAAAAATTGCAAATTATTTAACTTTTGCGTTTGATTCAGTTGCGAATAAATTTTATTCTCCACAAGATATTCGTAGAGGTTTTATGCTTATGCACGGGGATGAATTTGCGGGGAGAAGATCCAATTTTGTGCATACAACGATTGGAATTGTGACAAATGAGTTTTTGAAATATCAGGATTCTTCACAATTATTGGGAGCGTTAATGCAAATACATAAACTTGCGGATATGCCGACTAAATCAAATTATTTAGCAGAGAGACCAAGAATTAGTGCAGAAAATTCAGTAAGTAATGAGGTTAACAAAAGAATTTTTATTGTAGAAGATGACGAGGCGATGACGATACTTTTGACGACTATTCTTGATTTGCAAGGGTATGAAGTAAGTGTTGTAAAGAGTTATGATGAAATTTTGAAAAATATTCCGGCATTGATAATTTTGGATGCAGGCAGTATTGATGCGTTGAAAGGAATTGAGCTTTGTAAAAAGATTAGGCAAAATCCTGATTTTGACAAGACTAAATTGATTGTAACTTCAATTTTACATGACAAAGAATTGATATTGACTGCCGGAGCGGATTTATATATTCCAAAACCTTATGAAATCTCAAATTTGATTAAATGGGTTGAAAAATTGTTGAACGGATAGATTGATAATTAATTAACAGGAGAAAAATAAAATATGTATAGAATTGGTATAGGGTATGATATTCATAAGCTTACGACAGGCAGAGATTTGATAATTGGAGGAGTAAAAATTACTCATGAAAAGGGGTTGTTAGGTCATTCTGATGCAGATGTTTTAATTCATGCGATTATTGATGCGATGCTAGGAGCGTTGGCTCTTTCTGACATTGGAACAATTTTTCCTGATACGAGTGAATTATATAAAGATGCTGATAGTACAGTATTATTGAGAGATGTTTATAATTTAATTAAAGAGAAAAAATATGTAATAGAAAATATTGATAGTAATATTATTGCGCAACAACCGAAAATGATGCCATATATTCCTAAGATGAAAGAGGTTTTGTGCAAGATTTTGGAAATTGAAACTGATAGACTTTCAATAAAAGCTAAAACTAATGAAAAAATGGATGCGGTAGGGCAAGAACTTGCTATTGAAGCGCAGGCAGTTGTTTTGATGAAAAGAGTGTAAGGAAATTAGATGCCTAGATGCAAAGAGGCATGGAGGCATAGTCGGTTACGAGATAAGTTACTATAAATCGTCATTGCGAGGCAAAACGAAGTTTTGGCGTGGCAATCCAGTTTAATTTATTCTAATATAAAAAAGGATTTGTTCGATGAACGTAAAACAAAAATTATTAGAAAAAGCAGAAGAAAAATATAGAAAATTCTCTCAATCATTAATTCCTAATATTGATAATGTTCTAGGGGTAAGATTGCCTGTTTTGCGTAAGATTGCAAAAGAAATTTACAAATCTGATAATTGGAAAGATTTTCTTAAACAAAATGATTTTGAATACATGGAAGAAGCAATGTTGCAGGCAATGGTTATTGGGCTTGTAAAAGATAGCCCTGAAAATATTCTTGCGATGGTAAAAGATTTTGTGCCAAAAATCAATAATTGGTCAGTGTGCGATTGCTTTTGTACAGGGTTAAAATTTACACAAAAAAATAAAAAACTTGTTTGGGATTTTATTCAACCATATTTTAAATCTTGTGAGGAATATAATATTCGGTTAGCGTATGTTATGTTGTTGGAGTATTTTATTGATGAAAATTATATTGATGAATGTTTAAAATGTATTGACGAATTTAAAGATGACAGATATTATGCGCAAATGGCTTGTGCGTGGGCTTTGTCGATATGTTATATTAAATTTCCTGAAAAAACCTTAAAATATTTGAAAAAATCGAAGTTAGATAATTGGACTTTTAATAAAGGAATACAGAAAATTTGTGAATCATTAAGGGTTGATAAAAGTGCCAAAACCATGCTAAAATGTTTAAAAAGAAGGTAGTTATGAACCTAATTAAAGAAAAAAAATTAGCAGCAGGGTTGTCAATATCCTCAAACGCTTTTATCATTATTTTAAAATTTATTGCCGGCTCAATTTCGGGCAGTATAAGTATAATTTCAGAAGCAATCCATTCTCTTAGTGACTTTTTGGCATCGGTTTTGACGTTTTTTGCCGTAATTAAATCTTCTGAACCTGCAGATAAAACCCATCCGTTCGGGCATGGAAAATATGAAGATATGTCAGGATTTATTGAAGGTGGTTTGATTATTTTTGCAGGGTTCTATATTATTTGGGAAGCTCTTAAAAAAATTATTTTCCATCAGACTGTAGAAGTTGATGCAACGCTAGGTATTTGCGTAATGCTTTTTGCCGTTGTTGCGAATATTTTTGTAAGTTCATATTTGTTTAAAGTTGCGGAAAAATCAGACTCTGTCTCTTTGCATGCCGATGGAGAACATTTGAGAACAGATGTTTTTTCATCATTAGGTGTACTTTTGGGATTGGTTTTAATTAAGGTTACAGGAATTCCTGTTTTAGATCCGATTATTGCAATTTTGGTTGCGATATTCGTTCTAAAGGCTGGATTTGAGATATCAAAAAAGACGTTGAATAACTTACTTGACGGTACTTTGCCAAGAGAAGATATTGAAACAATTAAAAACATTATAAATTCTTATAATAATGAGTGTTTGAGAGGATATAAAGATTTAAAAGCAAGGCGTTCCGGACCTTCTAAGGATATAGAAATAACAATGCTTTTTCCTGAAAACATGACAATTTCTGATTGCCACAAGATTTGTGATGATATTGAAAATCTTTTGAAAAAAAATCTTGGAAATTGTAATACAATTATCCATGCCGAACCGGAAAAGAACAAAAATATTTCTCGAAAGTAGCTTGGTGACTTGTTGCCTTAGTGATTAAATAAAAATTACAAATTGTTACGATACTCTTTTAAAAGTTTCATGTTTAAAGTATGCTGAGCGTGTGTGTACAAACACATTATTAACAAAGGAAGGTGTGAAAAATATGCCAAAATTTAACTTAATGTCATATATTATGCCGCCTGAAGATAAAATGTTCTTTACATATTTTCAGGATAGCGCAGAGATTTGCCAAAAAACAGCCCGTCTTTATGACAAAATTATGCACGATAAATTGACTGACGAATACAAAGAAAAAGCTTTGAAATATAAAAAGAAAGGTAAACTTTCGTATAAAGCTGTTTTGAAACAGTTGAACAAAAGTTTTATAACCCCGATTGAAAGAGAAGATATTCAAACAATTGCGGTACAATTAAATAAAATTACTAAAAAAATCGTAAAAGCCTGCTTGAATTTAGAAGTGTACAGATTAAATGATTACACTGACGAAATGAAAGAACAGGCTTTAACTTTAGTTCAAGCAACTGACAAACTTGCCGAAATTGTTAAGCTTTTCAAAAAGGTTTCTGATGTTGAAAAAATTACAAAATTGAACATTGAAATGAAAGAAATCGAAGCTCACGGTGATGAAATACACCGTCGTGCTATGGGAAATTTATTCTCTGGCAAATATGAAGCTCTTGAAGTTATCAAACTTAGAGATATGTATAAAGAGATTGAAAACGCTTTTGATGCTTGTTTCTATGTTACAGATACGATTTTGAATGTTGTTTTGAAACAATCATAGTTAAAGTACCAATAAAATCCTTCGCTAATCGCTCAGGATGACGATAAGCACTGTAAATTAAAAGAATTAAGGATAAAATAAAAATCAATGATAACAATTTTAATATTAATAGCCGTAATAGTAGTAGCTCTTGCATTTGAATTTATTAACGGATTTCACGATTGTGCAAACGCAATTGCAACGGTTGTGTCAACAAAAGTTCTATCACCAAAACAAGCTGTATTATTTGGCGCAAGCCTTGAATTTCTCGGAGCATTGACCGGAACTCACGTTGCTAAAACAATAGGTTCTGGAATTGTTAATTCCGATATGATTACGTTGACAGTTATCTTTTGTGCCTTACTTGCTGCGGTTATTTGGAACTTGTTTACTTGGTGGCTAGGTTTACCGTCAAGTTCTTCTCACGCACTAATTGGAGGACTTTTAGGAGCTGCGATTGTAAAAGCCGGAATTAACGTTGTACATGTTCATACATTGATGGATAAAGTTATTATTCCAATGTTTACATCGCCAATGTTAGGTTTCTGTGTGGGATTTACGTTAATGCTATTAATCGCTTGGGTTGTAATTGTTTTGAGAGAAACTCCAAATACAGTAAACAAACAGTTTAGAAAATTGCAACTTTTATCATCAGGTTTGATGGCATTAAGTCACGGTTCAAATGATGCCCAAAAAACAATGGGTATAATTACTTTGGCATTACTAGCAGGCGGAGTTTTGAAGCCAGATCCGACAGGTGGGTTTGAAATTCCTCTATACGTAATTATTGCTTGTGCGATGACAATGGCTGCCGGAACAATGAACGGCGGTTGGAAGATTATCAAAACAATGGGGCATAAGATTATTAAACTTAAACCAATTCACGGTTTTGCTGCTGAAACATCCGCTGCAGGTTTGATTTTGACAGCGTCACATTTTGGTATTCCATTGAGTACAACTCACGTAATTTCAACTGCTATTATGGGTGTTGGTTCAACATTCCATGCGCATGCCGTTAAATGGAGAATTGTTGGAAACATTGTAATCGCTTGGGTTGTAACAATTCCGGCATGTATGATTATTTCATCAATTATTTATTATTTGATTTATAAAATTATTTAAGGAGATATCTATGAAAGTTCAACCAATTAGTAATTCCTACAGAAATGTTAATACAAATAATACAAACCGAAGAGATGTGAATTTTGGTTGGTTTGGTGGCCCTATGGAACCAATTTCAACAACCCAAAAACATAGTATAAAAAAATCTGTATTATTTGCAAATAGTTTGATAAAAGATGTAATTTTAAATAAAAATTTTTGGAATTTTCTGTTAAAAAAATAACAAAATATTTATTACGGGTGTAAAAAATAGGAAGTAAATTAGATTTACTAATCCTCCAGCAAAACTGTTTAGAATAAGAAAAAATCGTTGGGAACTTTCTCAACGATTATGTATTGTTAATATTTAAAATATCTGCTATCCCAAATCTCGGCAGCCTATTCTTAACTGCGGGGCGGACTTTTTTACTCTGTTATCGAGCAAGTCCTTCTTTGTGAAATTTCACAAGTTTTGCAAGATGCCATTCTCTTGCACTGATGTCATCTATTTTGTTTTGAATATCTTCAAGTTCAGCCAACAATGTCGTCAAGTCCTTGCGTTGTGGCTGTTGTGGTTGGGCGAAATGTTCTTCATCTTCGCACCAAAATAGAGGAAAACAGTTGTTTTCAAAAAGCTCTTTATTATTCATAAGATACACTCCTTCACTTTCGGCAAGAGTTATTTATCTCAAAAATAACTCTCACCGAACAAATCTAAAAATCTTGTTTTTATGCTTTTTCTCTTTGATTTTGAACAATAAATGAATGAATCATATCTACTAAATCAAAGTTTCCATATTTGAAAGTATATGGTTGGTTAGCATATTCACTATCGGCAATTTTTTGCAATTCCTGAACTTGTTTATAATCCATTGAATTAAAATTGAAGCTTGTCATTTCGCCGTAATCAAGCATCAAATCTTCCATATCCTGTAATTTTTTTTCATCCATGAGTACACACTCCTTATAACTCTAGTAACAAATTATGTATCGGACAATTTTGGAAAAAACTTTAATGTTTTAAAGCAGTTTGTTACATATATTTACAAATCATCTATTTGAAGGTTTGACAATGCTAAAAAAATCATTAACATGTATTCAGGTAGAATAGAGGTAAATATATGGCTAATAATAACAACGGAATTTTATCCGGAATATACTCAGGATTAAGCTCAACATATTCTTTGTTGGCATCGCAGTATCCAAACGGTTTGACGCTGGAAAACATTAGTGAGGCAAGAACTAAGACTTCTAACACAAATGTTTTAAACCAATCATTTGCTTCATACTTGCAAACTAATTTTTCCAGTATTGATAAAAATGGTGATGGGATAATTACGTCAGAAGAAATGAATAATTTGTCGAATACCCTTTCAACACAAGGTTTGACAAAAGAGGAATTAACTCAATTATACGCATCTGGTTCAAGCGGATTATCTGATAGCACTATGACAAAAATTTTGGAACATTTTGATGAAATGGATACAAATCATGATGGAAGAATTACAAGTGCTGAAATTTCGGCTTATGACGTAAATTGTGCAAGAATGGAAGTTGAAGATGACTTTAATAACCGTAAAGCAACTGACATGTCAGTGTTTTATGGTGATAGTTCTGCTTCAACCGACACATATAGCTTGTTGAGTTATAAATACAAATCAAATAAAACTTCATCTTAGAAATTTTTAATAAACTTAGTAACAATACATTTGGAAAGGAAATGACTTCAAAAAGAAGTCATTTTTTTTATAAGTTTTGTTCAAAATATTGTAAAATAGTATCAAGTGCATCTTTTGCATCAATATTGTTTATTACACATCCGGAATTATTTTCTTTAACTCTTTCTGCCGGCGCACCAATATCAAAACAAGCAACAGGCAACCCCATACTCATAGCCTCAGCAGTTGTGTATGAAAAGGTTTCAGGCCAAACCGAAGGAATAAAAACAATATCTATTTGTTCTTTTTCAATTAAATTAGATAAATCTGCAACTTTGTATTTACCCAAAACTTTTACATTTTTTAGATGTCTGCGGATAGAACCTTTAACATTTCCTAAAACTTTTATATTTAATTTTGGATATTGCGGAAGTAATTTGTCAATTTCTTTTATTATCAATGCTCCCTTATCAATAGTTATTTTTCCTAGTACGCAGATGTTAATTTTGTCATGCTTTTCTATAGTAACTTTTCTTAATGGAGTTACAGAATGTGGAATAACAGAAATTTTGTTTTCTGTGTTAGGACAAAAAGTCAATAGAATTTTTTTTGTCGAATTTGAAAAAACAATAATTTCGTCAACAATATCATTAAGAAAATTGAACCAATTTTTTTGCCATTCTTCAATATTGTCAATTGAAATAGGAAGTTTTTTGAATTGTTTAAAACAATTTTGACAAATTTTTGTATCAGTGCAGTAACAATATTTATGTTCAGAATTAATCATTCTTATAGAAGGGCAGATGAATTGTAAATCGTGCGCTCTGAAAGAAATCTTTGTACCTATATCAGATTTAATTTTTTTAATAAAATTTAATGTTTCATAAATATTTTTGTAAGTTGCGAGATTATTAACAACAATCAAATCTGGGATTAGTTGTTTAAGCATAACTTCAATATCAAATAAGCTATTTATAATAATTTTGTTTTTATACTCTTTATAATAATATGATATTGTAAAATTATTATTCCAACCATTTTGTATTCTGATAATCAAAGTTTCATTTTTTAATTCATTAATTTTGTTAAAAGTGTACGTTTCTGTACCACCGCCACATATGTGATCGAACCAGATTTCTGTAGTTTTTGCAACTGCATTTATGTATAACAATTCTGCCCAAAAACGAATAGATAAGTATTTTCCATCTTTCAACAAATTTTTTATACTTTTTGAATAATTAGGATATCTTTTTTTCAAAATTTTCAAATGACTTTTTAATAAATCTTGTTTTTCTTTATTATTGAAGCTTCCACCATGTTTGTGCCATACAAATAAATTTGGAGCAATTGTATTAATATAACCTCTTTTTATTGCCCTTTGACACCAATCATTTTCTTCTGCATAACCTTTTTCAAAAATTTCATCCAACCCTCCAATTTCTTTAATAGTCTTTTTATTCATTGCCATACAAAAGCCTACACCTGTTGGAAATTTTAGGCTTCCTGCAGGTAAATTTATATTTTGAATTTTATTGTTAACTTGCTCTAAATCTTCATTAAAGTCATTATCAAAATTGTTTTGTGGTAATGAAAATATAGTTGCAGCGTTGCTAAAAGGAGTTACACTTGCAACTTTGTCATTTTTAATAATTGGTTCTAAAAGTCTGCTTGTCCAATTTTTAGGCACAATAACATCTGAATTTAAAATTATAACATTTTCTTTTGCCAAACTCAGCCCTTTATTTATTGTTTTTACAAAACCTAAATTTTCTTCATTATTAACCAATAACATTTTGGAGCCAAATATTTTTTGATAACTATTTAATAGAGGCAAAACTCTTAAATCGGAAGATTTGTCATTTATTACAATAAGTCTATAATTCAAATCTGTGTTGCTTTTAATTCCGTCAAAAAGGTTTGTTAAATAATCATAACCGTTATAAATTGGAATAATAATATCAACTTTATTTTCTAAATTAATAGTGGCTTTATAGCTAAATAGTTCTTGCAAATTATACGTGTTTTTTGTCGTATTTTCTTTATGACAAATTTTGGTGATTATTTTATCAAGAATTTTGCTTAAACTCATTCATTATTCCTTTTGTAGAAACTAACAATATCAAATATTATATGGGTATTGTATCATGAATAAAAATTTAAATTTTTAGTTTATAATTAAAACAGAGAAAATCGCAGGTGGTGTATGGTTGATAAAATTAAAGTTCGTGGAGCAAGAGTTCATAACCTAAAAAATATAAATGTTGATATACCTTTAAATAAAATTGTTGGTATTGCTGGGGTTTCAGGTTCCGGCAAGTCGTCTCTTGCGCTTGGAGTTTTATATTCGGAAGGTTCAAGGAGATATTTGGAAGCTCTTTCAACTTACACAAGACGAAGAATGACACAGGCAGAAAAAGCTCTTGTTGATGAGGTTTTATATGTTCCTGCCGCTCTTGCATTACACCAAAGACCGTCTGTCCCGGGAGTTAGAAGTACATTTGGAACCGGAACGGAACTTTTAAATAGTTTAAGGCTTATGTTTTCTAGGCTTGCAAACCACAAATGTCCAAATGGACATTATGTGGAACCGACACTTGCGGTTGCCGCTGAACAGGAAATTGTTTGTCCTGTTTGCGGAACGCATTTTTTAGCTCCATCAGCAGAAGAATTAGCTTTTAATAGTCAAGGTGCTTGTAAAACTTGTAGTGGGACAGGAATTGTCAGAACAGTTGATAAATCAACTCTTGTTCCTGACGAAAATCTTACGATTGACGATGGGGCAGTTGCTCCGTGGGGAACTTTGATGTGGTCGCTTATGACTGACGTTTGTCGTGAAATGGGCGTACGAACTAATGTTCCGTTCAAGGATTTGAGTGAAAAAGAAAAAGATATTGTTTATAACGGCCCTGCTGAAAAGAAACATATTTTTTATAAAGCGAAAAATACAAATCAAGCCGGAGAACTTGATTTTACATATTATAATGCAGTTTATACAGTAGAAAATGCGCTTTCAAAAGTAAAAGATGAAAAAAGTATGAAGCGTGTTGAAAAATTTCTTAAACAAGGTGTTTGCCCTGATTGCAAAGGAACTCGTTTGTCACAAAAAGCAAGAGAGCCAATGATTATGGGGATAACTTTGGATAAGGCTTGTCAGATGACATTGTCAGAGCTTGTAGATTGGGTTGCGAAAGTTCCTAGTTCGTTACCTAAAGAAATGCGACCTATGGCAGAAAGTATTTGTGCTTCTTTTCAAACTGTTGCGAAACGTTTGATGGATTTAGGATTGGGCTATTTGACACTTGATAGAGTGGCATCAACTCTTTCGACTGGGGAAAGACAAAGAATGCAATTGGCAAGAGCGGTGCGCAACCGTACAACAGGGGTTTTGTATGTCCTTGACGAGCCGTCAATCGGTTTACATCCTGCAAATATTATTGGTTTGCAAGGTGTAATTCAGGATTTGATTGCGGATGGAAATTCTGTAATCTTGGTAGATCATGATACTCAAATTTTGAAAACATCTGATTGGATTGTTGAAATGGGGCCTCAAGCCGGAGCAAATGGCGGATATGTTATTGCAGAAGGTAGTGTGAAGGATATTGAAAATAATGAAAAATCTGTAATTGGTAAATTTTTATCGGGTGAAGAAAACACAGTCACAAGAAATCAAAGCTCCAAAGAACAGTTGTTTGAATTTGGCAAAATTTATATGGAAACAGAAAAAATTCACACTGTAAAACCTTTGAAAGTTGAAATTCCTAAAGGTAAATTAACTGTTATAACAGGTGTTTCCGGTTCCGGAAAAACTACAATGGTTTTGGAAAGTCTTGTTCCGGCGTTGGAAAAATTTATAAATGGAGAAAAATTACCAGAACATGTTACAGAGATTAAGGCTGAAAAAATTAAACAGGTTAAGTTAATTGATGCGACACCAATTGGGATTAATGTTCGTTCGACTGTTGCGACATATGCAAATATTCATGATGAGTTGAGAAAAGTTTTTGCAAAATCTGAAAAAGCAAAAGAATTGGGCTATAAAGCGGGAGATTTCTCGTATAATACAGGAAAATTGCGTTGTGAAACTTGCGATGGAACCGGTGTAATAAATTTAGATGTTCAATTTTTGCCTGATGTAGAAATCCCTTGTCCGGAATGTGGCGGTTCAAGATATTCTAAAGTTGCAGAAAGTATTAAGTATGAAAACTATTCGTTACCGAAATTGATGGAAATGGATGTAAATACGGCACTTGAGGCATGTCATAATTTGAAAGTGGTTCAGCAAAGATTGCAGGTTTTGCAGGATTTAGGTTTAGGTTATTTAACTCTTGGGGAAGCAACACCGAGTTTGTCAGGTGGTGAGGCACAGAGATTGAAACTGGCAAGTGAGATGAGAAAATCACAGTCAAATTCTGTATTTGTTTTTGATGAACCGACAATAGGCTTACATCCGTTGGATGTACAGACACTTTTGAAGGTTTTTCAAACTTTGATAGATAATGGGGCGACTGTTATTGTAATTGAACATGATTTGGATGTAATAAAAAATGCAGATTATATTGTGGATATGGGACCAGAAGGAGGAGAGGCCGGAGGTGAAATTATATTTACCGGAACTCCTAAAGATTTAAAAAACTGCAAAACATCCAAAACTGCAAAGTTTTTATAAAAACAAAACTGCCCAATTCATAAACTATAGAATTGGACAGTTTTTGTAGTATCTTGCAATATTGATTAGTCAAAAACGTAATCAATGATAGCAGCTTCTCTAGCACGTTTAATTGCAGTTGCAATCATTCTTTGGTGCTTAGCGCAGTTACCTGTAATACGGCGAGGAATAATTTTTCCTGCTTCTGTCAAGTATCTTCTTAATTTTGCTGCATCTTTGTAATCAATTGCTTCAACTTTGTCTGCACAAAGTGAACAATTTTTACGTTTTTTCTTGTCATCGTTATTTTGTCTTGCCATTTCTCGAATTAGCCTTTCTAGCCTTTTTTATTTTATACTACACTTTTTTATTTCGTCATCTTCGGACTCAAATAGTTATTGTCCTCAGAATGACAAAATGTTCTTTAGAACGGAATTTCGTCTTCGTTAATCAATTCATTAGACATATCATCTGATTCAAATTTAACGATTTCTTCTGTTCCGAATTTTTGGTTTGAAGGAGCAGAAGAGCCACCGCCTTCGCCCATTCTCTCAACCGTATTGGCATCAATCTCGTAAATTCTTCTTTCTGCACCATCATCAGTTTTTGATACTGCAACTTGAAGTCTGCCTTCAACAAGAACTCTATCGCCTTTAGTCAAAGATGATACAGTTTCATCCAACGCTTGCCTTCTTGAAAGAACTCTTACAAGAGTTTCTTCTCTTTCGCCAATATTAAGAACAAATGCAGATACCGCAATATTGTTTTGGGTAAAACGTTTTTCCGGCGCTCTGTAAACTGTTCCTGTTACTACTGCTTTTGAAAATGCCATTTTTCTTTCTTTCTTTTTAAAATTGTTGGGGAAAATATCCCCAACCTACGCTTATGCACTAACTTTTGAAGATTCTAAGAACATAGTTCTTAAAACATTGTCGTTCAATTTCAATTGTCTTCTAAATTCAGCTACTTTTTCAGCAGGCAAGCTTAATTCTGTAGTAACAAAAAATCCATCTCTGAAGTTTTCGATTTCATAAGCTAATTTTTTTCTGCCAGTTTTGTCTGTAGATTCAATTTTTCCGCCGAAATCAACAACAACTTTATTCAAAGTTTCAACTGCTTTTTCAACTTCTTCTGCATCCAAATTTGGTTTGAATATAGTTAATAATTCGTAAGTTTTCATGTTTAATTTTCTCCTATTCTAGTGTATAAGTTTATAATATCATGGAAATACGGGATTTTACAAGATATAATCTGCAAAAAAGCTATAGTTAGCCGAGCCGATTAAGAAAATATCTTGTTCTTTATCATCCGCAGAACCTTGCCATTCAATGAATACAGGGCCTCCAAGAAGGTTAACTTTAACTTTGTTTTCTGTTAAGTTATTTAAAACACATGCAACAACGCTTGCACAAGCTCCTGTCCCACATGCTAATGTAATTCCGCAACCACGTTCAAATACACGCATATCAATTTCCATGCGAGATTTTACTCTTACAAACTCCGTATTTGTTTTTTCTGGGAAAAATTCGTGTTTTTCAATAACAGGGCCGTAAGTTTGGGCAAGTTTCATCGGATCTTCGTCTGTAATAATTACACAGTGCGGATTTCCCATAGAAACAGGGGTAATTTCAAATTCTCTGTCAAGGGCAGTAAGTTTCTTTTCTCCATTTTCGCTCCAAAACGGGATTTTTTTGTTTTCTAAAATCGGTTTTCCCATATTTACCTTAATTAATCCGTTATCAAGAAGTTCAGGTTTGATAATTCCTGCAAGTGTTTCAACACTAAATGATTTTTTGTCAACTAGTTTGTTGTCAATACAATATTTTGCAAAACATCTCATTCCGTTTCCGCACATTTGAGCGGTAGAACCGTCTGAATTATAGAAATACCAACTGATATCTGCCTCTTTGTTTTCAGGGTTAAGTTTCGGGATAATCATTCCATCTGCCCCGACTCCAAAATTTCTATTGCAAACTTTTTTGGCAAGTTCGCTCATTTTTAATCCGGTTTTTTCGTATTCGGGGTAATCAATTATTACAAAGTCGTTTCCACAACCTTGCATTTTTGTTAGTTTAATTGTTTTCATGTTTAAAATCCTTTCAGAATAATTTAATTATAGCATGATTGAATTTTTTCAATTGCCAAATTATAAAATTTTTCTGCCAAACTGCCTTTATAAATTGCCTCTTTAGATTTTTCGATTGTAAACCAGTTTGCTACATCAACTTCGGTTGTGAGTGAATAGTTTTCGTTTTTTGCTCTGACAATAAAATTGCAAATCAGCGTATTTGATTTTTCATAATAACTTGATGCGTTGAACTTAAAATCTATTACATCCAATCCGACTTCTTCCTTAATTTCTCTAATAAGAGCATGTTCAAGGTTTTCGCCTTTATTTACATAGCCGGCAACGAGAATATTTTTTGGTCTACCGTATTGTTGGATTAATAAAATCTTGGAAAAATCAGGATTGCAGATGACTGCACTAACTGCGACATTGTACATTGGAAATTTGAACTCGTCACAATTTTCGCAATAAGCAATCATCCCTTCACTTATTCCACAATTTATACACTCTTTTTCGGTTAATTTGTTTCCGCATTTATTACAATATTCCATACAAATATTATAAATCAAAAAAGATTAATCAATTTAATGTAAAAAATAATCCATTTTCTTCAAATTCTGCGGTATAGCCTAGAGTTTTGACAAATTCTTTTATAAATTCAATAATTTGCGGGGATGTGTGTTCAAGGTTAAAATATTGTCCGCCACAAGCATCATGAAAGTGTACGTATTCACCGAATTTTTCATTAACGGCGTTTTTAATTTTTATTACATTCGAAAAATCAATTGTTGTCATAGGTGAATTATATTATAAAATCTAAAAATTACGCAAAAATTTTTATTTACAGGTTTTAGATTAGCATACGTATTATGAAAATTATTAACCCAATTAATCCAACTAGATTTATAAAAAACACAAAACCTATCATAACTAATGTTGCACAAGGTGATACAAGAAAACTTTGTTCTTTTGTTGTGCCTGAAAATAAGTTTGGGAAATTGTACCTTGATGTGAAAATGCCAAAAGCTGGTTACGGACATAATTTTATAACCGAATTAAGAAACAGGTTTGATAAATTGCTGGGGTATGAAGAATTTGCTTATTTTGAAGGCTCTCCAAATATGTCGGGACTTTTTATTCGAGTTAATGACGAATATAAACAAAAAGGGTTTAATTTTGGGGAAATTTTGAGGCTTTCAAGCATTATAGAAATTATGGAAAACAAGGTTAAAAATTTTGAAATAATTTCAAAGGATACTGCGATTTATTTCCATGCAAAATATAAATTTACACCAAATTTAGCTTTTTCTGATAGAGATAAGTTCTTAAAAACGCTTTCGGGTGATAAATCAAATGGTTATGAAAAATTTTCTCAAAAGGCGCAAGATTTGGCGGATAAGTTGAAAATTGCCAAAGAAAACGCTGATATACCGCAACAAAGAAAGATTTGTGCCGAAACAAATGAGGTTTTAGGCGAATATTTGGATAAAGTTATTGCTGAAAAAAGTCAAAAACAACATCCTATAAATTTTACTATGCCAATGACTTTGACAGATGAAAATATTTTGAAAAATAAAGAATTTTTCAACCAACTTTTTAAAAAACATGGAATAGATTATAATGTTTAATCTTATTTCGGCGGTTCGTAGTATTTTGTCGCTTGATTTATGTAACTGTTGACATTTTTACTCCATGTTGGAGCGGAAGCTTTTACATTTGTGTATCCAAAGGCAATTGAATCTACTGTAGTTTTTTTTCTATGTTGCTTAGTCCTTATTGTATCAATTCTCTGTGCAATATGATCAATACTCTCTTCTATTGAATTAAAATTTTGTTTAGGCCCTCCAACACTGTTTTTGCCTCTTGTTTTAGTACCCCTTGCGGATTCTTGCATCGCAACAGCAAGAAGAATCCGTGGGTCTATATCCCATTTTTTGCCACTGTCAATAAATGCTTGAGCTTTTCCACGCAAAATACTTTTTTTATATTTACCTTTATATCTTGGTGCAGTTGTCATTTGTTCAATAGAGTTATTCAACCATTCCGGCGACCAGTCATAAGATGTACTTATGCTATCTTTTTGGGTAAGATTTTTCGGCTTTTTAAACATTTTAAATTCCGGCATTTTTATTTCTCGAGGAACTTCTCTTGTATAGTTTTCAGTACCGTCGGCATTATATGCTTGTCCATTGTAAATAAAAGTTGTCCCCTTAATGGTTTTACAAGTTTTGTTGAAAATACTAACCTCTTGCAATTTATTAGTATCTTGTAAAATTCCATCGTTATTCTGGTCACACTTTTGGGCTATAATCTTTTTAATTCCGTCTAAACTGTTGATATTAATATCGTCGAACATAGTTAATCTCCACTACATACGCTATTAACGGAAAAATATATTCAAAACTTTAATAAAATCAGTTAAATGTTAACAAATATTGCAAATTATATACATGAAAAATTTTTAAGATATTTGATTTTGAAAATTTTTCTTAATAAAATTGTTTTATGGAAAAATTTTTGGGATTACAGCTAGAATATTTATTGATGTTGCAAAATTTTAGAGAAGTTACGCCTGGAGCGTTTGACTGGATTTTATATCATATAACACTTCTCGGGGAATATTGTTTTGCAATGCTTTTGATTGCATTGTTTTATTGGGTTTTAAACAAAAAATGTGGGATTTATTTGATTTGGAACTTTTTTGGAGCGCTTGTTGTTAACCAATTTTTGAAAGTTACGGCATGTATTTATCGCCCATGGATTTTGGATAATAGAATACATCCTCTTGAAAAAGCTATGAAACACGCAACTGGCTACTCTTTTCCAAGCGGTCATACAGCGATTGCAACGGGAACATTTGGAGCTTTGGCAGTTAAGTTTTGGTCAAACAAAATTCTTAGATATTCCCTTATTACAATGGTTTTTTTAATCGCATTTTCAAGAAATTACTTGTGTGTTCATACGCCTCAAGATGTTGTTGTTTCAATGATTGTGGGTGTTGGACTTTTATATGTGACATCTAAAGTGCTAAAATGGGTTGAAAACGGCAAAAACCGTGATTTAATTGCGTTTGGAATTATTTTAATCTTGTGTATTTTATTGATAATTTATACAGAGTTTAAACATTATCCGGTTGATTATTTGAATGGTGTAATTCTTGTTGATCCTGAAAAAATGAGATTTGAATCTTTCCCAAAAGCTGGATTTGCGTTAGGTGCTTTTACCGGGTGGTTGTTAGAAAGAAGATTTGTAAATTTTGATGTACCTCAATGCGGTTTTTTGGGAAAAGCTTTATTTTTTCTTTTTGGCGGTTTAATTTTAGTGTATTTACAGGAATATTTAACTCCGATCTTTTTGCAATACATGTCTGCTCCAATCGGAAGATTTAGCAGTTGCTTTTTGATTGGATTATATATAACGATTCTTTATCCGCTAGTGATACATTTTTATAACAAAAAGTTTGCGAGAAAAATTGATTAGTTTTTGCTGAGTTCAGCTACTTTTTTGCGCATATCTTTATCAAGGTGTTTCATTTTATAAATGTAATTTCTATCCATAAGAGTTTTGGTTATCGAATAATTATTTTCTCTTAAACATTTTAAAGATATATTAACTGCTTCTTCACAAGATTTTGGACCTTTTATTGTGTCAAAAACTGTTCTTTGAAGAAAATCTTTTGTTGTATCATCCCATTTGCCATAAATTTGGCATAACTGCTTTGCAAAATTGCATTGAGTAGGATCAGTAATTCCATCCACTCTGCAATCTTCCATAACTTCTTGGGTCAATTTTTCGTTTGACAAAATACTATTGATTTTCGGGAAAAATTCAATTAATGCTGTATCTACGATTTCATCGCCATCTATGGCTTTTAAAATTACATCTTTCCTGTTTTCCGGTTTTTGAGATAAAAAGCGGAATAATTCTACAGAAAAATTCTTGTCTTGTGGATTTCGTTTGTTCAAAAATGAACGTTTAAAGTTTTGTATAATTCTTTTTTCTGAAATTCCAGCTTCTTTTTGGGCAAGAGCTTCTTCTGCAATAATAGGAGTTTCTTGGAATGTTAGATATCGACCGAATTTAGTGGCTTCTTTTTCTAATTTATCCCCCATAGATATACGTTTTAATTTGCGTTGAATAGATTTGTCAAGGTCTTTATCCAGAGAAAATACTGTAGAAATTTGACTTAGAATACTAGGCTTTTCAGCAATTGGAATGTCGTCAGAGCTATAGCTTCTGCTTGCATAATCGCTCATTTCATCAAAAATTTCTTCATCTCTAAAATAGCCTTGTGAAACGGTATCTTCAATTTGAGCTAATTTTCTTCTCTCAAAAGACATAAGAGAATTTGTTTCTTCAATGTTTTTATAGTCGTTGTAATTTTTTTGAAAATTGCTACTAAATTCTGCAATGTCATCATTTAGTGGTTGAAATTGTTTGAGTGTTTTTAAATTGTGTCTTGTGAGTTTATGTTTTCGTAATGCGTCATTTATAAATCTTGTTTCACCTGTAAGTTGTTTGGTAGAGCCTATTATAGGACTAATTTTGCTCATTTGATTTCTCCTATGTTTGTTCATATAAGTTTTGTAAAAATATTTTTTGCTATGTGAGTGAAGATAAATTTACATAAAAAATTGACGAATGTGGTTTATTTGATAAAGTTGCAGTATAGGTAAGAGGAAATTAAATGTTACGAAAAGCTAGTAATATGGATATTTCAAGGATTGCTGAGATATTAATTTTTACAAAAAGAACAACATATAGACCGATTTTTAAAAATGACAATGTTTCATTTAATGAAATGCAAGTTTTGAACGAGATAGAAAAACTTAGTCAGCCTAGCGCATTGGATAATATTTACGTATATGATGATGGAATAGTTAAAGCAACGGTGAAAATTGAGGATGTTGGTGAAAAAACAAAAGTTAGTGAATTTTTTGTAGATCCGTTTTTTCAAGGAGAAGGGATTGGTACAAAGATTTTAAATAATGTTATTGAGAAATCGAAAGAAGTCTTTTTGTACGTTTTGGATAAAAATGAGAGAGCAATTAGGTTTTATGTGAAGATGGGGTTTAAATATACTGGAGAGAAGGAGGAATTTTTGAATTCGGGATTTTATATGTTGAAATATTTTTTTGTAAAAAGTTAAATTAAATAAATTCGGAAAAGCCACTTGACAAAGAAAAATTATTTAATACAATAGAATTACATCCGAACAATCGTATGGAGGAGTGCCAGAGCGGTTGATTGGAGCAGTCTTGAAAACTGTCGTACGTTCACGCGTACCGTGGGTTCGAATCCCACCTCCTCCTCCATTTAAAAAGAGCCTGAAAAGGCTCTTTTTTAGTGCGTTTCTGCTATGCCCCCGAACTCAAAAAATGAGCAAATTTTACAAAAAAGGGACCAAAAAGGGACTGCTGAAAAAATTTGTTGATTTTAGAGGATTTTAGAGATTAAGCAAAACTCAATATTACACATCGGTTTTTGCGGTAAATGCGGTCAATTCCAAGCCGGTAGAGATTAATTCTCTAACTTGCTTTTTGTAAACTTTTGTAACAAAAAAGCAATTCTTCCTAACATAATCTCTTTATATAAATACGGGGATTTCGGGGAATAATTATGATTGCAAGTAAAGTTTTAAAAACTATATTACCGCATACTTCTTTTATGAGGGGAATAAAAGCAAGACCCTTTAATGAAGTTTTTCAAGAAATAACAACTTTTTCTAAATCATCAAATAATGTTTGCAAAGATATTAAACTAGCAGGCAAAAAAACTACTAGATTTGAACAATTTTTTAGACAAAATCATACTCCAGCATTAGAAGATATGGGCAGAGTGGATAATCAAAAGTGGAATTTATTAGAACAACTTTGTTCAAGACAAGGATTGAAAACAAAAGATATTGGTGCTATTGCAAGATATGATAATGAAACTGTAAAATTTTTATCTGAATTACCAGACGAAAAATTATTGAAACTAAGAGACTTTTTAAGAATGAAAGACTCTCATTGCGAATACTTGCAAGCTGTAAATTCTGATACATTAAAATTTTTATCAGAAATGAAAGAACCGCAATTGAATTTCATCAAAAAATATCTCCAATTAGAAAATCGTGGATATAAAGTATTTAACAATAAAGAAATACTTGCACTTTCAGAACTTGGTTGTAACGAACAACAAATGAACAAGCTTATCTTTGATGGTGGTTTGAATGGCGAAAGCATTCTGGAAGCTAAAATGGTTAAAAATTTGAATACAGACAAACTTATTGAAGAAATTAACCAAGCAAAAAAACTCTATGGTAAAAAATTTGGTAGAGCACATATAATGCATAACAGCTACAATCCTGATAATTTTACACTTGCGATTGCTGAAAAAGGAAGTGGTAAAGCATATTTAAAAACTTTAGATAAAGATTTTAAAGTAATTAATCAAGAAGAACTATTTATTGAAAGTATTGAAAATGGAAACTTAGCATTTACACGTGAAAATGTTAAAAGTTTAAAGCAAACTCCAGAACTATTAAAGATGCTTGAAAAAGATGAAAATACAATAATAAAACTAAGAAGATTTTCTCAAAAAGGAAAGTTAAATTCGGATGTTACCTTAAAAGCTAACTTTGCAGAATCAACACAAAACCCTAAACTTTTATTTAGCAAAGCTCAAGTGTTAAAGGAAGAATTATCTTTTGTTAACAAAAAAGGAGAAAAAATTGTTGAAACAACGATACCTTCAGAAGTTGAAGGTGTGTATAAAATTGTACAAAAAGCTCCTAATGGAACTGTAAAAGTTTTAGGAGATGCAAAAATTGACCCTCAAACTGGTATAAAAACAATTACCAAAAACCTAGAATCTTTAGACGGAACAACAACAAATAAAGTTATAACAATACAACCAAATGGTAATAAATCGCTAACATACATTATTAAAGACGCAAATGGAAATGTCTTGATGAATAGACAATTAACTCATACATTTGTTAGTCCAACAGAAGCAATTTCTAAGGTAAATGGAAACACATACAAAATCAGCTATTCTGCTGATAAAATTTCCGTACTTAATTCTCAAAATGGTAAAGTTACAGAAATTAACCTTAATGAAATACTTAAAGATTGTACTCCGGAACAAAAACAAAAAATGATGACTGTTTTAAAACAAATGTCAGGAGAAAATTTGTTACACATAAATGATAAAGTCAAAAACTTCAAAGTGATAGATAATATACTAGATTCTTGTGCTTGTTACGCTGGAAAAGATATGGGAATAATTGCAACTGGGGGAAATGAATTTGTATCAACCCACGAATTATATCATCTAATCAGTCAAGCCTCAAATGTTAGAAATGCTGAAAAAACTATTAATCTTCCAAAATATGTTAGAGACAAAATAGGTGCAACTTATCAAAAAGAACTAGATTTGTTTTTAAAACAATTTCCTGAAGCTCAACGAAACCATATTAAATATTTTACAAATCAGTTAACTCCAACTTCCTCAATAGAAGAAACTATTGCAGAGGGTGGTGCTATATTAAATACATATAATAACATTCCATTATTTTCAATTAGATCAGAATATCTAGAAAGATATTTTCCTAAAACAATAGCCCAAATTGAAAAAGCAACAATACATACAGAGCCACAAGTTTTAGAAAAGATTGCAAGCAAACAACTTTATGATATTGGTTCTATGAGTAAAAAATTGAATATTCCTGATTTCATGAATACTAGAAATAAGGGGGTTCATATTGCGTAGACAATAATTAGTTTGGAAACTTTTATTTTTAAACCATCTTCATAGAATAAGGTAACATTAGAAAATATTAGTTATTTTAACAATTGGGATGTTTTTATCGTTTTTGGAGTTGATGTTGTTATGTTAAAGTTTGCTCTTTGTGCTAATTGTTGGGGGGTTAAAATATTTAATCTGCTGTTTAAAGAAGCTGTATTATTAGATGTTTGAATTACATTTTTAGGTAAATTATTAACTTTTTGAATAGGAATAATTGGAGATAAAATGTATTTAACAAAAGAAGAACTAATTATATTACAAGGTTTGAAAAATAATCAGACTTTTGCAGAAATTAATAAAAATTTATCTAAGCCAATGCGAACTTGCGACCCAAGAATTGATTCACTTTGTCAAAAATACGGAGTTACTGATAGGGTAGAACTGGTAAATAAAGCAGATTTAGAAAAGGTTAGTATTACCTTTTTCATGGATTTTAGATATTAGAGATAAATTTTTCCAAATAATTTACCTTTACTTATTTATAAATCTATCCTTCTCTTTGTAGTTATATTTTAACTAGCAAAAATTTTTATTTTAATGTTTTTATTGAATGAAGGGATTTTTATGTTTGTAAAAAACGACGCATTATTTAAATTTAATACTAATAATCATTATAATCAGAGTTTTCAGGGTAGTAGTGACAGTTATTTATTAGATTTTATGAATAAAATTGCTTTAAAACCGAAGCTTCCTGATGTTGATAAGTTTGAAAAAATTACTCGTATTAAGAAAAATATTTTAACTGTTGAAAACTACAATGAAGTAACTAAAAAGGCTCATCCCGATTTTTATGAAATAAGTCAATATAACCTTTCTCTCAGGGCTTCAAGTTTTTTTCGCAGGGGAGTTGTTTTAGGTGAAACATCTTATTTTAAAGATGTTATAGATGTGTTTTCAACTTTATTTAATAAAAATACTAATGATAAAAAGTCTATACTAATTGTTGGAATAGGGCGCTCTCAAGAACCTTTTTCTTATTTGGCTTCAATAAAAGAACTTATCAAAGATAAAAAACTGAAAGATGTATTAAATTTACAAACCGTTGATTTACAAGCAAAGCCAACTAAAAATATTTTATTAAGTTGTACTCATTATGGAGGTTTTTGGGGAAAAGAACCAATATTTGCAAAATCAAGTTTTATCAAATATGCTCAAATGTATGGTGATACTGTTTTACAAACCGGTTTTCGAGTGAATGATGAAATTTTTGATTATTTATATAAAACATATAATAATAAATCAAAATCAAAATGGGCAACTAGGATTCAAGATGATATAAAAAATTATCCAGACAACAGTTTTGATGTTTTATCTATGAATAATGTTTTGGGTTATATTGAAGATGATGACGAATATTACAGTACAATTAAAAATATGCCGAGAATTGTTAAACCTAATGGATTTATAATAACAGATACAATATGTGAAAATTTATTTCAAAAAGTTGGTGTGGATAAAATGCTAACCAAAATAAGTGCTGGTATTTTTAAGAAATCCAATAATTAATTGTAGTTAAAATTTACAGTTTAGGATATCTTCGATTTCTACTTCTAAGGCTATGGCTATTTTTTGTAAGTTTTTTATTTTCTCAACTTTTTAACAAATTGTTCTAGTCTGTCTATTGCTTCTTTTAAATTTTCCATTGAATAAGCATAAGATATTCTCAAAAAACCTTCCCCACTTTGTCCAAAAGCAGTTCCGGGAACAGCTGCCACTTTTTCTTCCATCAAAAATTTTGTTGCAAATTCTTCACTTGTCATTCCAAATTCTTTTATACAAGGAAAAACGTAAAAAGCTCCAAAAGGTTCAAAACATTCTAATCCGATATCTTTAAAACGTTTGATTAAGTAGCGTCGTCTTTGGTTATACGCTTGGCGCATTTCTTCAACGTCTTTATCTCCATTTTTCAGCGCTTCAATTGCCGCATATTGGCTTGTTGTTGGCGCACACATAATCGCAAACTGGTGAATTTTTGTCATCTGTTTGATAATCGGTTCCGGTCCACAAGCGTAACCTAATCTCCACCCTGTCATTGCATAAGCTTTTGAAAAACCGTTTATCAAAAGGGTACGTTCTTGCATGCCGTCAATACTTGCAATAGAAACGTGTTTACCATTATAAGTTAGTTCGCTATAAATCTCATCTGACATTACAAAAATATCTTTTTCTATTATGACTTTTGCAATTTCTTCCAAATCTAATTTATTCATAATTGCGCCGGTCGGGTTGTTTGGGTAAGGTAAAATTAAAACTTTGGTTTTATTTGTAATTACATTTCTTAATTCTTGTGCAGTTAGTCTAAAATTGTTTTCGGCTTTAAGATTGATAATAACAGGTTTTGCGCCTGCTAAAACTGCACAAGGTTCGTACGAAACATAAGATGGCTGTGGAATTATAACTTCATCACCAGGGTTAATCATTGCACGAAGTCCAATATCAATAGCTTCTGAGCCACCGACAGTTACAATAATCTCTTTTAATGGGTCGTAATTAATTTTCTGTGTTCTCGAGATGTAATGTGTAATTTCTTTACGTAAGTCTTTTAGTCCTGCATTTGAGGTATAAAAAGTTTTACCCTTTTCAAGGGCATAAATCCCTTCATCTCGGATATGCCACGGGGTTTCAAAATCAGGTTCGCCAACACCTAATGAAATAGCGTCTTTCATTTCACTAACTATGTCGAAAAATTTTCGTATTCCCGACGGTTTTATGTTCTGAACTTTTTTACAAATTGGGTATTTCATGGTGTAATAATTTCTCTTTCTTGTTCTTCAACAACTTTGTTGACGATTGTTCCGTGATCTTTGTACTTTTTCAAGATAAAATGTGTTGCCGTACTCAAAACTCTGTCTAGTGTTGAAAGTTTGTCTGTTACAAAATTAGATATCTCTTTTAATGTTTTTTCTTCAAGAGTTACGAGCAAGTCATATCCGCCTGAAATCAAGTAAACAGATTTCACTTCAGGATATTTGTATATTCTTTCGGCGATTTTGTCAAACCCTTGCCCACGTTGAGGAGTAACCTTAACTTCGATTAGTGCGGTAACTTTTTCAATATTAGTTTTTTCCCAGTTTATGAGAGTATGATATCCGCAGATTATACCTTCTTTTTCAAGTTCTGCAATATCATTTGCAACATCAATTTCTTCCATTCCGAGCATTGCGGCAAGTTCTGATAAATCAATGCGACTATTTTTTTCTATTATAGATAACAATTCTTCTTTCACGAAAATCTCCTTTTCAAAACTATTATATGCGAACGAACACAAAAAATGCACAAATGTAAATTTAAGTCTATAGTGGTGCAAGTGTAAAATTATAACGCTCGAATTATCGCTTTAATATTTATATCAGTAACTTTTAAAAGTGCGACAGTTCTTGCTGTTTCATCAAAGTTTCCTAAAGATTTTAAAATTTCTGCAGTTTTAAGGATTATTGTTTGATTATTAGATTTTAACAATTCTCTTATTGCAAGTGTATCTGTCGCAAAATCAAGAGCAGTGTAGACAAAAGGGCTATCCTCTCTCAATTCTTCATTAATATATATTTCCAAATCTTTTTTGCGAATATTATTTAGCAACTTTTTGATATCGAAGATTTCATTTTTGGTGTTTTTGTCTTCATCAAAAAGGTATTCGTCATTTTCTGTTAATGTTTCAAATTTTTCTTTTGCATTTAACAAAACGATTGCAGATTTACTATCACTATGATTGCTTATTAATTGTTCAAAGATTTCAAAAAGTTCAAAATCAAATATTGTTGCGAGAGGCAAAATTTCTCCGAGTGCATTAATAATATAATTTATTGTTAAAAGCGCATCTTCATAGTTATCTTTTAGTAAATCAAAAAGGTTTTCCAAATAAGGAATTTCGCCTGCAATATTTTCTGCCATTGTGGAGTTTTTCATTGCGTTAATGATATAAGGAATTGCGGATTTGTTTCCATAAGCAACTAAAAATTTCACTGCTGAAAGTTTTTCAAAATCATCTTCATTCTTCAATCTTTCGATTGCAGAATTATATGTATCTTCATCGTGCCATGCGCCTAGTGCTGAGGCGCAATTTTGTGCAAGAAATTCATTTTCAGAATTGGAATAATTTTTCAAAAACTCGTAAGCCAATGGATCTTGAATTTTTGCAAAATATTTAGCGGTGTAGGTTTTTTCATTATCATTCCCATTTTCAAATTTGTCTAGCATGATGTCAGTTAAATCTTCATCAGCATATTTGACAAGAGCAGAAACTATTGTATCTTCATAAGATTGAGAATAGTATTTTAAAAACTCAAGTAAATTTTGGTAATTTGTTTCGTTAATAGCATTTGAAATTCTCTGTGTTACATTGTTTTTTACAAAATCGAAAAGGAAATCGTCGTTATCAACGAGTTCTTTAAATAATTCAACATCGCAATCATCCACAAGATGTTTTGCAACTGTTTCGTATTCATTTCTGTTTTTACCGGTAAGTTTTTTAAAATTGTCAGACATATTTATGCACAAAGTCAAAAGATCATGGCTGTAATGGTCTTTTCACTTCTCACCTTTCACTTTTCACTTTATTAGTCTAAATAGAATACAGTAATAACCTTGTGACCTTCTTCTGCATATTGAACTGCATTGTGCAAAGTTTTACTTGTATGAGATAGGAAGCAGATTAACTGATTGCATTCATCAATAATTTCTCTGTTACAAACTCTTGATGCGTCAGCCAAAGTCATCATTGCTCTATCCGGATGTTCAATAATATTTGGAACTCCGATAAGCTGGTTTTGAACATCTGATGGTTGTTGACCTATTGTTTGAGGTAAAATTACTCTCAATTTGTCAGGGTTAGCCTTCATTGCGCCTCTGATTGCTGCAGCGTTTGTTCCTGATGAACCACCTGATGTAATAATTGTATTGCCTTGCATTACAAGAGCTGTTGTCAATGTTTCTATCATTTGTTGGTGAGTAATAGGAAGATTACGACTTCCGATAATTGCAATACGCTTCGCTGATTGTTGAATTGTTGCTAATTCCATAGCAAGTTCATCAACTGTGTCGGGTGAACCTGATGAAACTGTATCCATATCTTCATCAATCGGAACTACGATTGAACCTTGTTTTTCTTTGTTTTCGTCTTCTGAACCCATAAATACTTTTGTCATGTCAGTTTCTACCATTTTTCCTACTTTCTCATTGCAATCTATACATTTTTAGTTTATGCTGATTATATCACAAAAATTTGATTTTGGGAATAGGGATATGGAAAATATACTGGATAATCTTAACAAAGAACAAAGAGAAGCTGTAGAAACTGTAAGAGGACCATTGTTGGTACTAGCAGGAGCAGGCAGCGGAAAAACGAAATTACTTACTTCAAGAATTGCGTATTTAATTCAGAATGGTGTTAGACCTCGTAATATTCTTGCCGTTACATTTACCAACAAGGCAACAAAAGAGATGAAAGAACGTCTTGGTAATATTTTGGGCGAAAACGTTGTAAAATACATGTGGGTCGGTACTTTTCACGGTATTTGTGGAAGAATTTTGAGAGAGAATATTGAAAATTATAGTTTTCAATCTGGAAAAAGATTGGATAAAAATTTCTCAATTTATGATGAAACAGATTCTAATGCGGTAATTAAACAGGCAATTAAAAAGCTTAATCTTGATGATAAAGTCTATGCACCAAAACTTGTAAAAACAGTTATTTCTAATGCTAAAAACAAGATGCAGGATGCTTATACTTTTGCAACTTTTGCCAGAGATTTTAAATCACAAAAAATTGCTCAAATTTATGAAGAGTACGAAAATTCTTTGAATAACAACAATGCAATTGACTTTGATGATATGTTAATGCTTACGGTAAAACTTCTTGAACAGTGCAAAGAGGTTCGGCAACAGTATTACGATAGATTTCAACATATTTTGGTTGACGAGTTTCAGGATACCAATATGGCGCAATATAAGCTTATTAATATGCTTTATACAAATCTCGAGCCTGATATTCCGGATGAACGTTCATTGTGTGTTGTAGGTGATGTTGACCAGTCAATTTATAGTTGGCGTGGTGCGGATTATACGATTATTTTGAATTTCCAAAAAGATTTCAAAAAAACAAAATTAATTAAACTTGAACAAAATTATCGTTCTACCGCAAACATTTTGAATGTCGCAAACGCAATCATTGAGAACAATACAGAGCGTGTAGACAAGGTTCTTTATTCACAAAAAGGTGATGGTGAATTAATTGATTATTTTGAGGCGCAAGATGAGGCGGATGAAGCAAACTTTATTGCAAGCCGAATTAAACAGGATTCCGGCGGAGATTACAATAGATTTGCAATTCTTTATCGTACAAACTCGCAATCTCGTGCATTAGAAGAAGCTTGTATGGCGGCAGGACTTCCGTACAAGATTTATGGCGGTTTAAAATTCTATGATCGTAAGGAAGTTAAAGATATTATTGCATATTTGAAATTGATTTATAATACGGATGATTCACAAAGTTTCAGAAGAATTGTAAATGTTCCGAAACGTGCAATTGGCGATACTACTGTAAAAAATCTCTCTGATTTTGCAGATAAAGAAGATATCAGCCTGTTTGCAGCTTGTCAACGAATTGAAGATGCAGTTGAAATCCCGCCTAGAACTCGTTCAAAATTGAAAGATTTTTCAGAATTGATTTTGAAATTTGTAAATGCTAAAGATTCATATTCATTGCAAGATTTTGTAACTCTTGTTATTGAAAAGACAGGATATTTGGCAGAACTGCAATCTCAAAATACCCCTGAAAGTGAAGCTGATATTGAAAACTTGCAAGAGTTGGTTAACGTCGCAGGGGAATTTGTACCTGAAGAAGCTGACAATGCTTTAGGTGAATTTTTGCAACAAGTTGCTCTGGTTTCTGACCTTGACGGAATGGAAGATATCTCAAATAATGTAACCTTGATGACTTTGCACTCTGCAAAAGGTTTGGAGTTCCCAATAGTATTTCTTGCCGGTTGTGATGAAGGTGTATTTCCGCATCAGAGAACATTTAATATCCCATCAGAAATGGAAGAAGAACGTCGCTTGATGTATGTTGGAGTTACTCGTGCGGAAGAAAAACTTTATCTTACATCGGCAAAACGCCGTCAAATGTGGGGCGAATACAAATATTACAATCCATCAAGATTTATTGATGAAATTCCGCCTCAATTGTTGAATAAAATTGGGTTTGAAGGATCTACAAGCGGAACTTCTACATTCCAAAATGCAGTTTCAAGAGCAAGAACAGGAAAATCTGATTATTCATATTCTGCAGCTCAATCTGACAGTTTTGGGTATGTAAAACCATCATCTGGCTTTGGAAAAGGTTTTGTTGCTCCGACAAGAGGTTTGGCTACAGGAAAATCTCATAACGACAGACAAAGGCAAAATTCAAGTTATTCTCAACAACCGCACAGAACTCCATCTCGCACGATTTTGGTTAAATCTCAAGCCAATAAACAACGTGATGATGAAAAAATTAAAGAATTTTTTAAAGACAATGCGATAAAAAGAATGCTTGAAGAAAAAAAACAAAAAGAGCGTATGCAGCAGGCAGAAGATGCTGAACGTCAACGCAGAATGGAAACTACAACTCCAATCGAATACGTTTTTAATGTCGGAGAAAGAGTTTTTCATGACAAGTTGGGGATTGGGCATATTCAAGAAGTTACTCAAATTGGTGACAGTATGATGTACACAATTGATTTTGGCAGACAAGGTGTGAAAGCTATGGATGCCGCTTATGCAAAGTTGAAGAAGTTTTAAAATAATATAACTATTGCATATTTTGTTCAATAAATTGCGCTATTTTCGTCGGGTGAATGTTATTCAACCCGCCGATTAGTGCATTGTAATCATATCCCCATGCGGTTTGTGAATGCAATTCAATATAATATTTTTTTATAATTTTTAAGTATTCGGAATTGTCTTTTTCTAAATATTTTAAAAGAAGTTCAATTGGTAAATTCCCTGCTCCTCTACCCATTCCAAAAGTTGTTGCATCAACACTATATGCTCCGAGTTCGATAGCTTTTATTGTGTTCGTAAAAGCAAGTTGGAGGTTGTTATGTGCGTGAAAACTTATTCTTTCAAATCCACAATCTGTAAGTTTTTTGTAGATATTTTCAACATCTTTTGGCATAAAGGAGCCGAAACTATCTGCAAAATAAATCGAATTTAAAATTTCTTTGTTTTTCCAGTTTTTTAAGAGTTCATAATCCTCAAATTTATCAGCTGTCATTAGATGTAAAAAAACTTCAAAACCCTGATTTTTAAAATCTTCTATAGCAAAAATTGCAGTTTTAATTTCGTGAGGATAGCAGGCAATTCTTATGCAATCAGCTTTTTCAGATACTGAATGAATGTTTTTTGCATCTAACATTACGCATAATTTGATGTCGGATGTGGTTATACACTGTGGCATATTATAACCGACTTCAAAATAATCAATTTGAGTTTTTTCGGCAGCATTAAGAGTTGCCAAAATACATTCATCAGAAAAATTCCACTTATTAACATGTCCGCCATCACGCAGAGTGCAGTCCAAAATCTTTACCATGCAAATATTTTAGCACAAAAAATTATTCTGAATAATTTTGTCCTTTACTATAGTTTTCATATTCCAGTTTGCCGTTTCCATAAATAATATTTTGCAGACTTTTTCCGCCCAATGAAGGAGATGTTTGTAACATCAATTTTTCTTTATAAACAGCAAATTGGTACGCATCACGCCCATATTGATTTGGCTTTTTTACCCCATTAACATCTACATAAAGATACCCACATGAATAAGAAGTCCAATTCACTTTTTGATTGCTGCCGTCTGGATTTAATATAGGTCTGCCATAGTTGTCTGTCTTATTTGATGTCACATTTGCATAGCAATTTCCCCTTTTTGCATTGTTAAGATTAATTATAGCTCCATTTGTAAGAATAATTATAGGTGAGTAAGGTGCATAAAATACATTCCCTTTATTATTGGCATCTAATTGAAGAGTTGCATATTTGATGTCGTAATAATATTGTGAACATCCTTTTGCATTTTTGTCTTTGCAAACTTTAGCACCATTAAAATATTGTCCTAAATTTTGGGCGACTTCATATGAAGAATCTGTAGTGTTAAATAATAATGAATTATCTCCCACTACATCATAGTCTTTTTGCGCTAATATAAGAGCGTTCCCAATATCAGAATATAATTTTTTGGTTCTTGTTGCGAGTTCTTTTTCTTGGTGTCTTTGAATTAAGCTTGGTAATGTCATTGATGCAACTATACCGATTATTGCAAGTGTAATTAATACTTCTGCTAAAGTAAAAGCAAAACTTTTATATCTTACCATGTAAAACCTCATATATTAAAAAATATTACGAACACTATTATTATGTAATAATATTCATTCCTCTATAATTATAAAGTTTACTATATTGTCCTATATATGTCAATATAATCATAATGAGCGTACGAACAGACATAAAAATGTTACTTGCTGAGAATGATGTTTCCATTACAAAATTGGCAGAAATGCTTACTAAGAAAACTGGAAAATACTATTCGCAATCGAATATTTCTCAAAAACTTTTAAGAAATACCCTAAAATATGAAGAAGCAAAACTTATTGGTGAATTGTTAGGGTATGAATTAAAATTCAATCGTGTAAAGCCTTTTAAATATTAAATTTATATGCTCTTGTCGGGTTTCCGTTTTTCATGTTAAAATCAATTTATGTTTACAGGGATTGTCGAAGAAATCGGAAAAATAAAGTCATTTGACGGTAAAAGACTCGTCATAGAATGTTCAAATGTTTTGGATGGAACAAAATTAGGCGACAGTATTGCAATAAATGGTTGTTGTCAGACTGTTGTTGATTTGATGAGTAATTATTTTTCAGCCGATGTAAGTTCAGAAACATTGAGGATTACAAAAGGATTTAAAACAGGAGAGAGAGTTAATCTTGAAAGAGCTTTAACTCCGCAAACTCGTATGGGTGGGCATATTGTTCAAGGGCATGTTGATGGAGTGGCAAAATACTTGGGTGATATGAGGTTTGAAGTTTCTCCTGAACTTGACAAATATATAGTTTATAAAGGTTCGATTACTGTAAACGGTGTTAGTTTAACTGTTTCAAAGTCTGAAAAAAATATTTTTAGTGTTGCAATTATTCCCCATACACTTGAAAATACTAACCTAAAAGACTTGCGTGTTGGTGATTTGGTTAATATTGAAACTGATATTTTAGGTAGATATGTTGAAAAATTTTTATCAACGCAAAATAATAATATTACAGAAGATTTTTTGAAAGAGAACGGATTTATATAATATGGAAAATTTTAAATTTGACTCAATAGAAAGTGCATTAGAAGATTTTAAGAACGGCAAAATGTTGATTGTTGCCGATGATGAAGATAGGGAAAACGAAGGTGATTTGATATGTTCAGGGCAAATGGTCACCCCCGAAATCATAAAATTTATGGCAGAAAATGCTAAAGGTTTGATTTGTCTTGCAATTGCTCCAGAAATTGCTGAAAAAATGCAGTTACCGCAAATGGTTGAGCAAAATAATGAATCTATGAAAACCGCTTTTACAGTTAGTATTGATGCATCTGAAAAATACGGTGTAACCACCGGAATTTCTGCTTTTGATAGGGCAAAAACAATAGAAGTTTGTCTTGCTCCAGATGCCCAACCGTCAGATTTGCGCAGACCGGGACACTTATTTCCATGTGTTGCAAGAAAAGGCGGTGTTTTAACAAGGACAGGGCATACTGAAGCAGTTGTTGATTTGGCAAGGCTTTGCGGGCATGTTCCGGCAGGTCCTATGTGCGAAATTATGGCAGAAGATGGTCACATGGCAAGACGAGATGACTTGTATAAATTTGCTAAAAAGCATGGTATCAAATTTATTTCTGTTGCGGAGCTTATTGCATATAGATTGAAGTCTGAAAAAATTGTAACAAGAGAAGCGGAGGCACATCTTCCGACACAATTTGGCGATTTTGAAATTTATGGATATTTAAACCACATGACTGGGCAAGAAAGCGTTGCGTTAGTAAAAGATGACGGTTCAGATAAAATTCCGCTTGTAAGAGTGCATAGCGAATGCCTTACCGGTGATATTTTTCATAGCTTGAAGTGTGATTGTAATTACCAATTGCATAGTGCATTAAAGATGATTAACGAGTACGGGAAAGGCGCACTCGTTTACATGAAAGGGCATGAAGGCAGAGGAATTGGTATAATTAACAAGATTAAAGCCTATCACCTTCAAGAAAAAGGACAAGACACTGTTGAAGCGAATGTTTCTTTAGGATTTAAACCTGATTTGAGAGATTATGGCATGGGAGCGCAGATAATTCGTGATCTTGGGTTTAATAATTTCAACTTAATTACAAATAATCCGAAAAAAATCGTCGGTTTGAAGGGTTACGGATTAACTGTACATGATATAGTTAAAATACCGCCATATATAAATGAGTATAACAAGCGGTATATGGAAACCAAAAAAGAGAAAATGCACCACATGATATAATGAGTTGCATTGTATGATAACAAGGAATTAAGGACATGACTGACGAAAATCAAAACTTTGAGGCTAGATTATTAACTCCAAACGATTATAAAGCGTTTGCAACTGTGTATAATGATTTTGTAAATAGGGCAGTGACTGAGTATAATTTTGAACTTGAACCGCTCGATTTTGAAGGATTTATTGATGCAGTTGAAAAGAAATTGATTGAGTGTGTTGTGTTGTTTGAAAATGCAATTCCTGTTGCGTTTTTGGTATATACAACTGCTATTTCAGAGGCAATAGAGCTTAATATAATTCATTCATTCAAAATGGAAAATATGGTTGAAAGAGCTATGTATTTGCTTAAAAAGTTTTTGGAACTTACAAAGGCTGAAAGATTGGATAAAATTGTTTGTTATCCGATGTTAGGTTCGCAAAAAGATTTAATCGGTGATATTGCTCGTTATGGGTTTAAGTTTGTTGGTATTGCTGTTTTAAGATTTATGATGGCAGGAACAAATTCAAGAGATATTTTAAAAATTACTCAACTTTCGCCACTTGATAGTGAATACAAGCTTGTTGACTGGCATGACAAATATTTTGAAGATGCGGTGGAAGTTGTTCAAGAAGGTTTTGAAGATAGTGCAGATGCCTTGTTTGATCCGAGATTTAAGACAATTGAAGGTACTCGTGACATAATTACAAAGATTGTAAAAAATATATATGCAGAATTTTTGCCTGAGGCAACAACTATATTGTTATGCAATAATATTCCTGTTGGTTTTTGCTTTATGAACCTTACAGGTGGCAGAATTGCAAACATTCCAATTGTTGCGATTAGAAAAGAACATCAGGGCAAGGGGTTGTCAAAACATATGCTTAAAAAATCTGTAGAAAAATTGATTGAAATTACTGACAACGGAATAAAACCGATTACGGAAGTAAATACAACTACAGAAACCAATAATTTTCAAGCATTGAAAATGTATAGACATTTAGGCTTTAAAGAGGACTACAACTATCCTCAGTCATACTTGCCAACAAAAGATTTATAAGTACGTGCGTTAAAGTATCTTGTAGAGGGAGTAAATGGCTACGTGCAAACTCTCCACCAAAGTACGAGGTAGGGATGAATATTGTCACAGGGGGCTACGTGCGTAAAAACTCTTCACCGAAGTATGAGGTACTTTAGACTAACATTGTTACAGGGGGTTACGTGCGTAAAAACTCTTCACCAAAGTGCGAGGTAGGGATGAATATTGTCACAATTCGCTACGTGCGTAGCACATCAAATTTTAGTTTGTTTGAATAAAGGTTATCTATTAGTCTTGCAACATCATCTTTTTTTGCTTGTGTAGATGATGTTTTAATATTTTCGTAAATCCTTGATACGGCTTTTGTATGTTTTTGTTTTTGACAATCTGTATTTTGATTATTTATCCAGCTTGTAACCTTTTCTGTCACAGGATCAATGCTTTTTATTATACTAATTGTTTTGCCATCACGTTTGAATATTGAAATTTTCACTATTTTTTCGGTTTCAAGGTCATATTCTTGAATTGAAGAAATTTTGTTTTCGTCTTTTATATTAAAATTGATTGTACGGACTTTTTTACCTGTTTCCAAATCATATTCATCAACAGATTTGTACAAAACATAATTTATAGTACGGATTTTTTTGCCCGTAAACTTGTCATACTCATCAATTGAACGAACTTTTTTATCGTTAAAATAATCAAAATGAGTTGTTCTTAATCTTAAGCCTGTAACGGCATCGACTTCCATAATTCTGTCAATTGATTTGCCGTTTTTGCGATAAACAATTTCTTCTTTAGTTTGTGTTAGAGAGTTATTGTCTAAAAGTTGTAAATGAGAGCTATTTGTTTGTTCCGGAAATGCGTTATGAATTGCATTTAGTAAAGTCATAAAATTTCTCCTACATCATATAATACATGATAAAATATTTTTTGCTATTTTATGTAAAGTATTATACATAATTAATTGGTTCAAAATATTGCCCATGCAGGTATAACACCATTATCCCATTTTTTTTAGAAGTTTCAAGAATGTTTTGTAATCAGTTCCCCAGCTTGCCATAGCATCAAGCACTGGAGCTAAACTATAACCGACATCGGTTAAGGTGTATTCTACTCTTGGAGGAACTTCCGAAAAAACTTCACGTTTTACAAGTCCATCATCTTCCATTTTTCTAAGATTATGCGTCAAAACCTTTTGAGAAATTCCGCTACAAGCCTTTTTTAATTCGCCAAAACGTTTAGTTCCGCTGAGTAAATCTCGGATTATTAAAATACGCCATTTTTCACCGATAAGGCGTAATGTTGTTTCAACAGGACATTTGGGAAGTTCCTTTAAATCCATATATTCCTCTTATAGTATCTTTCGGTAACATACGGATTATAGCATAATACTTGATAAAATCAAAATTCACTTACAAATTTTATTAATTTTTTAATATCTTTGTTCCAAATTCCGTTCCAATTACGTATTATTACATCTGCAGGACAAATTCCAGCATCAACGTATTCTTTAATCGATTCTAAGAATTTTTCTTCGCCGGTATCCATTTCGATTAAAGATTTTTCTGCTATGTATAAAATATCTTTTGCTATTTCTTTAATGTAATTGTTTCCAATTTTGGTATTCATAGCATTTTTTGGCACATTATATCTTAGTTCTGAAAAATCCCTATAATCATAGTTTTTGAATAAATCTTCAATTTCTTCAATTGCTGATTTGTTATACAAAATTCCTTTGTAAATTGCTAAAATAGAATATTGCAAATCTTTTCCGACACAGTCGTGATTTCTTATCTCTATAAAATTGCGAAGTCTTACTTCCGGAAAATAAAGATTTGCGTGAAGGTTAAAATCTTCAATATCAGCATCAAAATTTTTGTAACCGTTTCCCATAAACTCGTCAAAACAAATTTTTCCATCTAGTGGAATTGCGCTATTATCACGGTTTATAAAAATCATTGGAGTTTGCAGTACGTAATCCACATATTCTTCAAACGAAAATTTTTCGTCGATTTGACCGACAAAACCGCATCTGTCATTATCTGTATTTAGCCAACTCAATGCACGAAAACTTTTGTAACCCGTTTCAACTCCACCCCTGATAGGAGAATTTGCAAACATTGCGGTCATAAAAGGGGTTAATTTGTTTGCAACACGGAATTTTTCCATAGCATCATCTTCGTTTTCAAAATCTATACAACATTGTACTCCGGCAGTTTCTCGCATCATAACATCAGACAAAATTCCCCATAAATATTTTGCCATGATGTGATATCTACGTTTTGGAATTAAATTTATTGATTTGTGAGTAGAAAGTGGTGAAACTCCATAGTTTAATAGGCTTATACCAAAACGATTGAGAATTGGATACATTTGTTTGTTGAGTTTGTCAATTTTGGATTTTAATTCATCAATTGTTTTTTCGGGTTTGATACTTAATTCTATTTGACAACCGGGTTCTAAAGTAACTGTGTCATGGACTTGTTTTAAGCCAATAATATTATAATCATCAGTTATATAATCCCAGTTTTCCTCTTTCGCAAAATTTCTTAAAAAATTACAAATCCCAAATTCTGAACCATAATCAGCAGTTTTTGAAGTCACAGAAAAAATTGGTAATCTTTCATATTCAATCCCGATATTGTGTTCTGACTTGGGTTTACACCCTTTTTTAAACAGTTCTAGGATGTCTTTTTTGCTCAATTTAGTTTGTGTTTGCATGTGTTCAACTCCATTTAAATTATAACATCCACAAAATAACAAAAAATATTTATTAAAACATTTACCTGTGTGTGGTATTATTATAGGTAAGATGAACTACTACGAACGGGCAAAATATTTTAGAACTAAAAAAAGACTAGGGCAAAACTTTTTGATTGATGGGCAAACAATTGCTGATATTATTGATTTTGCTGACATTAATCCTGATGATACCGTTATTGAAATCGGACCGGGTGTTGGTTTTGTAACTGAACAATTAGTAAAGCATGCCAAACAAGTTATTGCAATTGAACTTGATGAAGAAGCAATAAAAGAGTTGGAAAAATTGGATGCACCCAATCTGAGAATTATTCATAACGATATTTTGAAACAAGATTTGTCAGAACTTTGCGAGGGCAAAATTAAAGTTGTCGCAAATATTCCGTATTATATTACAAGTCCGATTATTGCACATCTTTTGGGCGAAATCGACGATTTGAATAATAAGAACCGAAACAAAATTACGGATATTTTGTTGATGGTTCAGGAAGAAGTTGCACGTAGAATGGTTGCAGATGAAAATTCGTCAGGCAAACAGTATGGACTTTTAACGATTTTGTCACAGTTTTGGGCTGATGTTGAGATTATGAAACTTGTTGGCAGACGCTCTTTTTATCCTGCGCCAAAAGTTAATTCTGCGTTAGTAAAATTGGTTGTGAGAGAAAACCCTTTACTTGATTTAACTGATTATAAACATTTTAGAAAGGTAATTAAGGCTGGATTTTCTCAACGTAGAAAAAATATCAAAAATTGCTTGATGTCTGGAGGTTTTTCTAAAGAAAAAATTCAAATAGCATTGAAAAATTTAGGACTTGATGAAAATATAAGAGGAGAAAAGCTTTCAATTGAAACATTTGGAAAACTTTCTGAGGAGCTTTTAAAATGAAAGTTCAATGTCCTGCAAAAATCAATTTAACCTTAAAGGTTACGGGTAAACGCCCAGACGGTTTTCATAATATTGAAAGCATTATGCAAACAATTAGTTTGTATGATTATTTGACAATTGATGTTGAAAAATCTGAAAAATTTGAGATAAATTTGTCAGGTAATAGTACTGAAATTCCTTATAATGAAAAAAATCTCGTTTATAAGGCTGTAATGTTGTTTATTGAAAAGACAAATCTTTCTCCATACAAAATTGATATTTATATAGACAAAAACATTCCGGTCGCAGCTGGTTTGGCAGGTGGAAGTACTGATGCTGCAGGAACGCTTTGGGGATTAAATGAAATTTTTAACAAACCTTTGTCAAGAAAAGGGTTGCATGAATTATGTTCAAAACTTGGTTCTGATTTGAATTTCTGCCTTGAAGGCAGTCGTCAAATGACAAGTGGCAGGGGTGAGATTTTGGAAAAACTTCCGTTTGAAAAAATGAATATTTCATTAATCAAACCACAAAATCTTGGAATTAGTGCAAAAGAGGCTTATACAAAATTTTCTGATAAAAAATCAAATAATTTTAAATCAGAATTTGGAGATAGAGCAAGTTTTGAAAACGATTTAGAATGGGCATTAATCGACGATTACGATGAATTAAAGGCGATAAAAAAATCTTATCCGAAGTCAATTATGTCCGGTTCTGGGTCAACTTATTTTGGGGTAGATATAGAATTTTTGGCACAAGATGGTTTTTGGGTTGCAAATGATTTGCACACTACAGATGTTGGAATTGTGGAAGTTAAATAAATTCCTTTTGTGGCTGAAATTTAAGTGAAACGTGAAAAGTCCGTATCGGTAAAGTTGTTACCCTCTCTCGCATGCGTAACTCGTTTCACTCGAACGCTTGCTCTCAGCCATTCGGCACGCAGTCTCGCACGGCTCACACGGTTTCTCCGGCTCGAACTTGTGTCCCCCAAGGGAGAGGAATTTTACCACCCCATGTCATTGCTAAGTTATCAACAATATTGTCATAGAGGGCTACGTGCGTAGCACAAAAAAAAGCTATGTACATAAGAAGTGCATAGCTGTTGATTAGGGATATGTGTATCTTAGTTCTCTAAGGAGTATGGTTATATACTAGCAGACGAAATTAGAAATTAAATCGTAAAAACGTATGATGTTTTTATTTTTATTAACAAATTTTGTGATATAATTCAGTTATGTTTGACAATTTAAGCGATAAATTACGGGAAATAATCAATAATACAAATGGAAAAGAACTTACTCAAGACAACATGCAAGATGCGTTGAGAGAGATTAGACGCGCGCTTTTGGATGCCGATGTAAACTTGAGAGTTGTGAAAGCTTTTATCTCTAATATCAAGGATAGAGCGGAAGGCGAAAAAGTTCTTGAAGGGGTAAATCCTTCTCAACAATTGATTAAAATTGTGCATGACGAACTTATTGATCTTTTGGGTAAGGAAAATAAACCACTTGATTTTTCAGGAAATCCTAATCTAATAATGATGTTAGGTTTGCAGGGTGCGGGCAAAACAACATCTTCAGCAAAGCTTGCAGTCAAATTGAAAAAAGATGGCAGAAAACCACTTTTGGTTGCATGTGATGTCTATAGACCGGCTGCGATTACTCAATTGATAACTTTAGGAAAAGAAATTGAGAACGAAGTTTTTACTATTCCTGATTGCAAAGATGTTCAGCAGATTGTAAGAGAAGCTATTAATTATGCAAATGAAAACGGGTTCAATACATTGATTTTGGATACTGCGGGCAGATTACAGATTGACACAGACATGATGGCTGAATTGTTATTGATTGACAGAATTTTCAAGCCAAGTGAAAAATTATTGGTAATTGACTCTATGACTGGTCAAGAGGCAGTTAATGTTGCAGAGAACTTTGATGCACAGTTAGGCTTAACCGGTTTAGTTTTAACAAAATTGGATGGTGATAGCAGGGGTGGCTCTGCGTTAAGTGTTGTTTATTGTACCGGAAAACCTATTAAATTGACCGGAACAGGCGAAAAATTGAACGCTTTGGAGGACTTTTATCCTGAGCGCATGGCAACAAGAATACTTGGCATGGGAGATATTGTTTCTCTTGTAGAACGTGCGCAAGAAGTTTTTGACGAAAAACAGGCATTAGAACTTGAAGAAAAAATGAGTAAGAATAATTTTTCTTATAATGATTTCTTGAAAATGCAAAAACAAATGCAGGCTTTTGGTTCTATGGGAAATATGCTCGGCATGTTGGGAATTAATATTGGTAAAGATGATAGAGATAAACTTTCCCATGAAGGCGAAAAACAGTTTAAGAAAATGGAAGTTTTCATATCAAGCATGACACCACAAGAGCGTTCAAACCCTGATTTAATAAACACAAGCAGGAAAAAACGTATTGCAAAGGGTTGTGGCATGGATTTGGCAGAAATCAATAATTATATCAAGCAATTTGAACAAATGCGAACAATGATGAAAGGTATGTCTGATATGAAAAACATGTTCGGCAAAATGAGCATGCCTGATATGAGCAAAATGGGAAATTTGGGCGGACTTGGCGGTTTTAATGGGAAATTGGGTAAACATGCCGTTAACAAAGCTATGAAAATGATGCGTCGTTTCAAATAACAAATTTGAAAGGAGTTTTATGAAAAAGATTATTGTTTTTTTGATACTTGTTTTGTTTAGCGCAAATTTGGTGTTGGCAGACGATTTTGATGCGAATACTTTTTTTAATGAATATGCAAAAGAGGCACAACAGGCAGTCAAAAGTAACCTTAGCTATAAAGGCGAAACCAGTGCCAGTACTACTGTTACGTATAATATTAATGCAGATGGAAGTGTTTCTGACATAAAATTAGATAAAGCTAGTGGAACTGATTTTGATAATGCGGTTATTGAGGCTGTTCAAAAATCTGCACCATTTAAACCATTTCCTAAAGATTGCAATGTAAGTTATGTTACTATGACGAGTGGCTTTCAGCATATTGTGCAAAAGTATCAATCTGCGAGAATGTCAATTATGCCGGTTGAACCATCAGCACAATCACAGGAAGCTTATAAAAAATATATCAATAAAGTAAGCAAATATATGTTTGATAGAATTCCGACGACGTATAATTATATTCCGCAAGAACCGGTTATAAAATGCACAATTTTGAAAGATGGAACTATTAGAAATTTCAGATTAACACAATCATCAGGAATTTCTGAATATGATAAAAAAATTATGGATACTTTTGCGAATATAAAAGTTGAACCATTTCCGGCTGAGTTAAGCAACTATGACGAACTACCTTATTCTGCAACCCTTTACAAGCAATTTCGTTCAACTCCGAGATTAGGAAGTCCAAATTATATGTTTAGATAGTTGTTCCCTGATTTATAATCTTGTTTATGCTAAAATGTATATACAAATAATTTTAGAGGGAGAATTTATGTCTATCATCATAATGATTTTATTAATCGGGCTTTTAATACTAGTTCATGAACTTGGTCATCTTTTAACTGCGTTAATGTTTAAAGTTAAGGTTGACAAATTTGGAATTGGTTTACCGATTGGACCTACTTTGTGGGAAAAGAAAGTTGGAAATTTAACTCTTGTTATTCATGCTTTTCTTTTCGGTGGATATGTTTCATTCCCTGATGATGATAAAGATTCTGATGTTCCTCAAAATTCTCCGGAAAGATTACAAAACAAACCTGTTTGGCAACGAGCAATAATCTTTTCTGCCGGCGTTGTGGCAAATGTTATTTGTGCATATATTTTAGTTTTGATGACTGCGTTTTTGTGGCACAATATGCCATCTGAAAAATTTGATATGTATGTGACAGATATTGTTGCTCCCAAAGAGGCAAGTATTTGGTCATCAGGCATGCAAAAAGGCGATAAGATTATAGAAATTAACGGTTCAAAAATTAATACAAAATATGCGGTTAATTTGTATGCTATGTATAGCGCATCTTTTGACGGAAAAACAAATGAAGAACTTGTTGAAAGAAATTATAAAAACTTAAAATCGGTAAACCACGCTTTTGCTGAAAATGAAATTATAGAAAAAGGTTTGGTTGTCGCAATTCCAAACAATCTTGAAAAAGAACAGAAAGTATTATTGAATAATAATATTTTGAATACGATTGAATTGTATAAACCAAATGAAATTAAACTATCTGAAAATCAGATTAAATTGCGTGATGAAATCAAGAATAAAAAATATATTGAGGCAGACGGAACATTTTCTTTAAAAGATGTTGCTTATGCTTTGTCTGATACTCAAAAACCATTGGATATTAAGGTTTTGAGAAATGGAAAAATTGTTGAATTAAAAACAGTTTATTCTGACAGTGAAGGAGTAATTGGAATTTCGTTAGACAGAAAAGAAATACTTATTCCTGTAACTGGCATTAAATCTGCATTTAAGACAAGTTATGATTATTTGTATAACGAAACAAAATCAATGGTAATTGTTTTAAAACAATTATTTACAGGAAAAATCCCACTAAAGAATATGCACGGTGTTGTTTTAATTACAAAAATGGGTGGCGATATTATCAGTAGTGAAGGGATTTTTTATGGAATATTGTTGACGGCAGTAATTTCAATGAATCTTGCTATTTTAAATATTTTACCAATTCCAGCATTAGATGGTGGGCATTTATTGTTCTTGTTAATCGAAAAAATTCAAGGCAAACCGGTTGATGAAGAAATTGCAAACAAAATAATGACAGTATTTTTCGCTTTATTAATCGCATTGTTGGTATTTGTATTGTTTAATGACATTTATGTACTTGTAAAACCATTATTTGTACATTAGATGAATTATTATTCTTTACAACTTGCAAAAAATTTGTTATAATCTACAAAAAAAGGTTGGTTAAATGCGTATAAATAATGTTTCGGCTAAAACATCTAAAATGGTTGTAGTTTTACTTGCAATATTTGCGATAATAGTTACTGTTGGTTTCTCTTGGGCGTATTTCAATACGGCAATCTCTGAACATTCTATTGCAAGCTTTTTCAAGTGGTATGCAGAAACGCTTAACCATTTGATAGCTGATAATAGAGATGAGCCTATTACACCATATTTAATAATGATTATTATACCATTATTGGCTTACGGGGGACTTGTTGCCTCGATTGTTTCACGACACTTTGCTCTTAAAGCAATGGAATCTACCCTTAATTTGAAGTCTGTAGACTTTTTACAAGATAGAGTTAAATTCAATTTTAATCGACCACAATATAATTTTATTTGCGGATATAACGACATCAATAACTTAGAAATGATTTTAAATACAGTTATGGTTCATAATAAATATGGCTCATACCCAGCAGTATCAGAAATTAATCTTAATTTTAGTGTGCTAAATAACAAACATTTCACTCTTACAAATGTTCCTTTAAAACTTACAAATTTTATCTATAAAATAATTGATTATAGTAGAGCTGTTAGAAGTTTTTCATACAGATTTGAAGGTGCTGGCTCAGTTGAATCCATAGAAGAAAAAATTAGAGATTATACAAACACTGGTTGTAAACAAATTCTTGCAAAACAACAAGAAACAAATTTTAAATGGCTTTCTATTACATTTTTTGCGTTCTCAATGTTTTTCTTGTTTACATTTAGACAAAGCTTTAATACTCTTGACGTAATGTTTTGGAGTTTTGCATTAATTCCTATTGTAGGATTTTTAGTAATATCATTCGTCTTTGACATCATCTTACTTGCGGACAAATGGAATGAAAACAAATATAAAGGTTTAGGGAAATAAATAAATGGATACAAACAATAACAACATAATAGATGAAATTTCTACAATCTTACTGGATAAGAATGCAAGTTCTGAACAAACAAAACAGTGCAAGATAAAACTTCAAGATATCATTAATCAAGATCCATTAAATTTTGATGCCTGGTATTGGTTAGGAATATATTATGAGACAGAAACACACGATTTCCAAAACGCAAAATATTGTTTTGAAAAAGCATTGGAAATTGATCCTAATAGTGAGAAAGCCGATACTGTTAAAGAAGTCCTTAAAATTTGTAACGAGTTACTAGATCTAAAAACAGATGAAAAGAGTGCAATTGATTTTATAGACAATGCCCCTGATTTATTGGAAAAATTATCACCAAAAGTTTTATTTATATCTAAAATAATTATTCTTATTGCAACACTATGGTTTATGTGTCCTTCGTTGTTATTTTCATATTCTGATCAAAAAATGTTAAAGAAAACAGACTATTACAACATCAGAGAAGAAGCTTTTACTCCAGACAAGTTTGATGTTGCAAATCAACCTAAACCAAAAATCGGTAGCACAGAAGGGTATCAGGATTTAATAGTAAATCCAACTTCTTCATACAATTATTTGAGTAAAAAACAGATTTACGATTTAAGAAAAAATTACGTAAAAAAATCTCTTTTTGCGACAAATAGTTATGAACCAAATAAAAGTGTTTTTGGAGGAATTGCTGACAATAAACCATGGTGGGGGACAAATCCATGTAGCCAATTAAACTACACTGGAGATTACCACGAACGTACTGAAGGAAATTCAAAAGTCAGCGCACTTGTCAATAATCCGAATACCTTAGTTGGAATAAGCATGGCTTATTCTCCATGGGAATACGATTACAATAGAGATTTTTGCAAGAGCGGAGCTGCAGCATTTTTGCCAACATCATTGCGTTACAACGCAAAAGAAAAAATTATTGTTGCAACATATAGAGTTCCAGGAAGATACACCAATTTCAGATCTAATGTGAATGGACAAGAATACGGTTATCCGTTACAATTGTCAGGACTTAACGCAATTGATTTTGGGTACAAATATGTTTATATGGTTGAAATGAAAAACTCTGAAATGATGTACCAAAATGGTTCAAATGTAAAAGATGAAGTACAAATGTTTACAGATTACTTGCATTTGGGTGGAAGTTGCAGATATAAAGATGGATGTAACAACATCTCTCCAATGCAATCAGACAAAATGTTCACTATCAAATATCTTCCAGCAGTCTTAACCTTGAAACTATGGAAAGAAAAGCCCGTAAACAAGTTTGCAAAAGCAGATTTTTACTACAAAATTATCATTGATAGCGAAGATTAGGTGCTACGCACGTAGTCCTCTGTGACAATATTTGTGCCTACTTCATACATTGGTGTAATGCTTTGCTACGCACGTAGTTAGATGTTTAGATGCAAAGAGGCATGGAGGCGTAGTCTGTTACAGGAAAAAGAAATTTACTCTCCCTTGGGGGAGAGAGTGGTTGTTTGAACGAAGTGAATTACAACCACGAGAGAGGGTTAAGTCATGAATTGATAAATTTTGAACCCTCTCCCGAATTTCTAAGTTCGTTAAAACTCACTAAGAAATTCTACCCTCTCACAAAGAGAGAGGGTGATAACTTTAACGATACGGTCTTTTCACGTTTCACTTCTCACTTTTCACTTAAATCTGCTGCTTTCACCCTTGCGGAGGTATTAATCACACTCGGCATTATCGGAGTAGTTGCGGCGATGACTTTACCTAGTTTGATTGCGAGTTATCAAGAAAAAGTAATAGTAGTACAAGCTAAAAAGAGCTATTCAGGTTTTTTAAATACATTAAATAGAATGAAGGCGGATGAGGATATTGTAGATTATTCCGGTATTTTTAGTACTACTGAAACATCATTGCAAAAAATTGAAAATATTGCTAAATATTATAATGGAGCTAAAGTTTGTACGACCGGTGCGCAAGGATGTGGAAGTTCTTATTTGGTAAAGCTCGCTTCTCCACGTAATAACGGCAGTGGTAGTATTTCTCGAGAAGGTATTGGTTTCCCTAGAATATTGTTATTAGATGGAAGCTTAATTTATTTTCGAGATTTGCGTTCAAGTTGTGAACCATATACTTATGTAACTAATGTAAGAGACGATAAAGGCTTTTTTACAGGGGAAACAACATCTGTGGTAGATAAAAGATGTGCAACAGTTGTATTTGATGTAAATGGAGAGAAGAAAGGTCCAAACCAATATGGAGCTGATGTCCATCAAGTTTTAGTGTTACCTGAAAAATTAAGTTTTGTAGATGGTAATTATGGGGCATTGAAAACTATTTTCGAAAAAGATAAATTACAATATACAAAATATTCAGATAGTATGACTTTTGATAGATAGGTATTATTAGGGGGGGAAGATTTTTTCCCCCTCTTGTTTTGTTAGAGATAAGGTAATTTAGTATTTTTATGATATGAACTTTGCATTTACACATCTTTGCATCCAAATTTTAATATGAGAACTATTCTCTTCATCTTCAAATTTGTTAATAAACTGTCAAAGCTCGCATATTTATGCTACAATCAACTTGAGGGATAAGATAATTCGTTTTTATTTTATTTTATTAATAAATAAGGAGAAAATTAATGACAGAAAGAAAAATTGCTTTGGTAACAGGCGGTTCTCGTGGTATCGGGTTGGCTTGTGCTTTGGAACTTGCAAAAGCAGGTTGCGACATTATTATTAACGACATTTGTGATGCTGAAAAAGCTCAACCGGCTTTAGACGAAATCAAAGCTTGTGGCGCAAATGCTTATTTCTACCAATTTGATGTTTCAAATCCTGAAGCAGTTCAAGAAAACGTTGACAAAATGATTGCTGAACACGGCAAAATTGATGTATTGTTGAACAATGCTGGTATTACAAAAGATGGCTTGTTTATCAGAATGGATATGGAACAATGGGAAAGAGTTATTAAAATTAACTTAACAAGTGCTTATTGCGTTACCCATGCAGTTATTAAATATATGATGAAAGCTCGTCAAGGTTCTATCATCAACATGTCAAGTGTTGTAGGGCTTCACGGAAACCCTGGACAAGCTAACTATTCAGCATCAAAAGCTGGCTTAATCGGTTTGACTAAAACTCTTGCTAAAGAATTTGGTTCAAGAAACATCAGAGTTAACGCAGTTTGTCCTGGATTTATCCAAACCGCTATGACTGCAAATCTTCCAAATATTGACGAATACTTGAAAGCTATTCCGATGAAACGTCTTGGAACTCCTGAAGATATCGCTAAGACTGTTAAATATTTAGCTCTTGATGCAGATTACGTTTCAGGTCAAGCAATTGAAGTTGCCGGAGCGTTGATTATTTAGTGAATTGTGAATGATGAGGGGTGAGTGGTTCGTTTCAAAAATATTTGTTTGAATATATTTTGAGCGTAGCGAACTAAAAGAACTATTCACTACTCACTTACTTAAAAAGTTAAGATTTTTAACAATATGGACACCAGATTGTAAATTTCTTGCAAAAAAATCTTGCGTTAAGTATAATGTAAGAGAACAAATAGTATAGTAATACAAATAAATTATGAGGAAATTAGAAATGAGTACATTTGAAAAAGTAAAAAAAGTAGTAGTAGATCAATTGAGTGTTGATGAAGCATTGGTTACTCCTGAAGCAAGCTTTACAGCTGATTTAGGTGCTGATTCTTTGGATACAGTTGAATTGGTTATGGCTTTCGAAGAAGAATTCGGTTGCGAAATTCCTGATGAAGAAGCTGAAAAAATTCAAACAGTTCAAGATGCTGTTACTTACATTGATGCTCACAGCAAATAGGCTTCAAGCTTAATCGAGGGTCGGCATGGAGTTGCCTCTCTTAAACTCGTTGCTGAAACTCGGTTTGTTTATAAAGTTGCGAGGGTGAAAGTTTAATATTGAATTTTCTCCCTCGTATATTTAAAAGATAGTTAAAAAGGTAAAGAGATGACAAAAAGAAGAGTAGTTATCACAGGACTTGGTGCGGTTACACCGTTTGGTGTCGGCGTTGACAATTTTTGGAATAGTCTTGTTGAAGGAAAAAGCGGAATAAGTACTTCTGAGCTTATTGATATTAGTAAGCACGTTGTAAAAATTTCTGGTGAAGTGAAAAACTTCCACCCTGAAGAATATATTGATCCAAAAGAAGCTAAAAAGATGGATAGATATATTCAGTTTGCTGTTATTGCGGCTGATGAAGCTATCAAAGATGCTAAATTGGACGAGGTAAAAGATGTTGACCCTTATAAAATCGGCGTTATGGTTAGCTCTGCTGCCGGTGGTTTTAGGACTTTTGAAGAAAACCATGTTAGAATCCTTGAAAAAGGACCGAATAAATGTTCACCATTTACAATTCCTATGATGATTGTAAACATGGCGTCAGGTCGTATTTCAATGCGTCACGGTTTTAAGGGTATTAATAAAGTAGTTGTTTCTGCTTGTGCAACAGGTACTCACACAGTTGGAGATGCGTTCAGATCAATCCAATATGGTGATGCTGATATTATGGTTGCCGGTGGTTGTGAAGCTACTATTTGTGATGTTGGTATTGGAGCTTTTTCTAGTGCCAGAACACTTTCTAAACGTAACGATGAACCTACAAAAGCTTCTCGTCCTTGGGATGTTGAAAGAGATGGTTTCGTAATGTCTGAAGGTGCAGGTGTTCTTATTCTTGAAGAATACGAACATGCTAAAAAGCGTGGTGCTAAAATTTATGCAGAAGTTGTTGGCTATGGTCAAACAGGTGATGCTTATGATGTTGTAGCTCCAGATCCGGAAGGTCAAGGCGCAATCCATGCAATGCAATTTGCATTAGAGGATGCAGGTATGGAACCAACTGATGTTCAATATATCAATGCTCACGGTACAAGTACTGGTTTGGGCGATGTAGCTGAATCTAAGGCTATTGAACATGTATTTGGAAACAAAGAAGATAATAAAAATCTTCTTGTAAGTTCAACAAAATCAATGCACGGTCACTTGTTGGGTGCAACTGGTGCAGTTGAATGTATTGCTTGCGTTAAAGCTATTAACGAACACATTGTTCCTCCAACTATCAACCTTGATAATCAAGATGAACATGTTGCAAATTTGGATTACGTTCCACACAAAGCAAGAAAAGCTGATATTCATGCCGCATTATCAAATTCATTCGGATTTGGCGGACAGAATGCTTCTCTAATTATTAAAGAAGTAAAATAGATAATAACGTAAAATAAGTGATGTAAGCTCCTTTTTTAAGGAGCTTTCTTTTTGTTAGGGGTTGAAATTTTGAAAAAATAGGTTATAATAAAAATATCGGGGCGGTAGCTCGAACTACCGTAACCTGTAATTGGCTAAAGTGACACTTATCTTAAAAGATGGGTGTCATTTTTTATTATGTATAAGATCAAAAATAACATTATTAGTGTAAGATTGATGTTTTCCATAATTTCGCCCTCCTTTCATTAAACAATCAGCCTATGGCTAAAGTATTTGTTGTGCTGATGCTTTATAAAAAGATACAGGCTTGCCCCTTGATATTTTAATTTTCAATGTTCTTTGTAATTATAACAAATTATATTTATAATAGCAATATTATTAAAAGTTGTCAAAATTGCTCAAAGTTTTATTTCTGTGGTATTATAAAGCAAAAGAATGAAGGGAAATTTTTATGTATTATCAAGGTTTAATTAACACATTTAGAGAATATTTACCGGTATCAGAAAAAACTCCGGTTGTTACGCTTAACGAAGGAAATACACCTTTGATTAAGGCTGATAATTTGGCTAAAAAAATCGGTATTGATGCTGAAATTTATTTGAAATTTGAAGGTTGCAACCCGACCGGAAGTTTCAAAGACAGAGGTATGACAATGGCGGTTTCAAAAGCTAAAGAGGCTGGATCTGATGCTATTATTTGTGCATCAACTGGTAATACCTCTGCTTCTGCTGCTGCTTATGGAGCAAGAGCCGGAATGAAAACATTTGTGTTAATTCCCGATGGATATATTGCATTAGGAAAATTATCTCAAGCTATGATGTATGGCGCAAAAATTATTGCTATTCAAGGAAATTTTGACGAGGCGTTGGAAATGGTTCGTAAAATTTCTGATAATTACCCTATTACTTTAGTAAATTCAGTTAATCCGTACAGAATTGAGGGGCAAAAAACCGGAGCATTTGAAATTTGTAATGCTTTGGGGCAAGCTCCTGATTATCACTTTATCCCTGTTGGAAATGCAGGTAATATTACTGCTTACTGGAAGGGTTATACCGAATGGCATAGATTGGGCAAAATTTCTAACTTCCCAAAAATGATGGGTTTTGAAGCAGAAGGTGCAGCTGCAATTGTTAAGGGTGAAAGGATTTATAAACCTGAAACATTGGCAACTGCAATCCGTATTGGTAACCCTGCAAGCTGGGCTAAGGCTGAGGCTGCAAGAGATGAAAGTAATGGTATGATTAATTTTGTAACTGATGAAGAAATTGTTAAGGCGTACAAATTGATTGCTTCAACTGAGGGTGTATTCGCAGAACCAGCTAGTGCAGCATCTGTTGCCGGTTTAATAAAGGTTAAGGATAAAGTTAAAGAAGGGTCTAAAATTGTATGTATTTTAACTGGAAATGGCTTAAAAGACCCTGATAATGCTATAAAATATTCAAATACCGATGTTAAAAAGACTGCCGCAGACATGACAGAAATTTTAAGAGCAATGGGTGTTTAATAAATTTTAGTTTAATTTGTGAAGAAAAATTTCTAAAAATAAAAATCGCACATTTAATTGTGCGATTTTTTATTACTTTCCGCTTAAATCTTCTGTTATAATTCCGCCTGAACCTCTGTCGATTTCTCGTTTTATTGGTTTGTCGTTTTCATCATAATATGTTTTTACAGTACCACGTTCGACGATTTTTTCTATACGTTTTTCGTTTTCATCGTATTGCATGTAAGTTGTTATATTGCCAGGAAATGTCGTTACAACTTCTAGTTTTTTCTTGCCATTGTCGTGGTATTCAATGTCATATTCATTCTTTTTTGCAAGTACATTGTTTTCGTCGTAGACGGAATCGTATTTATAAACCATTCTTCCATCTTCATCATAACGATGTCCGATTTCAAAGTTTAAGTTTCTTGCAAAATCTAACCACAACTTTCCTTGTTTATTGTAACTCCTGAAAATTAACGCTCCATCTGGGCATTTTTCATAAACAGTTTTTCCAAATTCTTCATCTTTTTCAATAACCTGAGTGCCGTCAGGTTTTATGTAAGATGGTGTCATTGGGTCTTTTTCAGGTTTTTTTTCAAATGGGTTTACAAAAAAATTTTTGGTCATAGTATTAATATTTACGGCAAAAAATCTTGTATCTTTAATATAATCATACATTTATATGAAATTGTGTTATAATGCCGTTATGAAGAAGTTTATTTTATTGTGTTTAATATTCCCTTGTTTGTCTGTTTGTGCAAGTGAGTTGACAGAGGATTACTTTGATATTGCTGCGGATTATGCAACGTATGGCAAGTATAATGAGGCAATGGTTTATGTTGATAAAATTCTTCAACTTGAACCGAACAATATTGATGCAAAAGATTTAAAAAATACCCTTGTTAGGGTTACAAATAGCAATGCAAAATCTTATTTGACTTATAATGACAAAAATATTCAGCAAGCTCAACAGTACAAAAAATCAGGAGATAAAACAAAACAACTTTCTACTTTAGCTTCTGCTACAGGTGATTTTTGGTCAATGTTTATTCTTGCTCAAACTTACAGAGAAAATGGAGATTATAAAAACGCAATAAATTATTTTCAAAAAGCAAATTCTTTAAAGCCGGATTATTCCCAGAGTTACTTGGGTTTGGCGCAATGCTATTCTGCGATGATGGATTATAAAAATGCGATAAATTATTTAAACAAATATATTGGATATAATCCAAATTCGGATGTGGCTTATGCGTTGCGTGCAGATGCAAATATGAATATGAATTATTTGGCAGAGGCTGATGAGGATATTAGGCATGCTCTTGATATAGAAGAAAATATTTCGTATTTATTGATAGAGGCAAAGATTTTGTACTACAAAGGCAGTTATGATGATGCGAGGGATAAATTAAATCTTTTATCACGTAATATTCAGACATCTGAGGTGTACAAGTTTTTAGGTTTATGTGACTATGCTCAGGGAAATTTAACAAGTGCGCTTTTAAATATTGATAAAGCAATCATACTCTCTGACGACGACAAAACGTTAAATTCGACGTATAATGATATAAAATCAATATTGGATAAACAATCAAAATGACACAAAGATACAGATATAGAAAAAGAAAAGTTATAAAAAAGGAATCAGTTATGACAAAATTTAAAAACTGGTCAATTTCTATTTTGCTTGCAGGCGCAATGCTATTTGGATTGCAAAGCTATAGTAGTACGGCAAGTTTAAAGTTTGCACAAGTTAGCGATGCTCATTTTTATACAGGTGCAAATAATACAACTTATAAAATGGTTGGAGAATCTCCAAAACTTTTGGATGATGTGATTGAACAGATTAACGAAACTCCAAATGTATCTTTTGTTATGTTTACGGGAGATCAAATTGACAAACCATTTGAAAAAGAGTTGAGCGCATTTTTGCCACATACTGAAAAATTGAATGTTCCGTGGTATTTTGCTTTTGGCAACCATGACACAATGTATGGTGGCTACTTAACTCCAAGAGTTTACATGGATTTGGTAAACAATTATAATAAAAACTACAAGTTTGAAAAATCTTATTATTCTTTTGTGCCACAAAAAGGTTATAAAGCTATAGTTTTGGATACTATCATACGAGATAGACTTACTGCAAACGGAAAACTTGGTGATGAACAGTTGCAATGGTTGGATAATGAACTTGCCAATTCTAAAAAGGATACTGTTTTGATTTTTATGCACGTACCTATTTTAGAGCCGTTTAATAGTCCAAATCATAGATTGTTGGATGCTGACAAGGCAGAAGAAATCCTTAATAAATATAATAATCCGATTGCGGTTTTTCAAGGTCATTATCATGGCGCAAAAATTACGCAAAAAGATAATATTTTGTATGTAAGTTGTCCTTCAATGGTTACTTATCCGAACGCTTTTAGGATGATAACTGTGACAAATTATAGAAACAAAGTAGTTTTTAATATTCAGAATAAAGAAACTAATTTGAAAAATGTTCAAAAACTTGCAAAACTTTTGGTTTTTGGAACAACAATATATTCTGGTGAAGCAAAAGACCAAAATGCAACAATTACAATAGAGAAGAAATAAGAGGATTAAGATATGGGTGAATTTAGCGTAAAATTCAGAGGTGTAAGAGGAAGTTATCCGATAGCGAGCAAGGATTTTTTGCAATATGGTGGAAATACTTCTTGTGTTGAGGTCAACGTGAATGGGAATTTGATTATTCTTGATGCCGGCACTGGGTTGATTAATGTTGGAAATGAACTTTTGGGTAAATATATTGCGTCAGGAATTAAGGCATCCGATAGAACTCCAATGAAAGCAACGGTTTTGATTTCTCATATTCATCAGGATCACTTGCAAGGTTTTACATTCTTTAGACCATTACATGTTCCGTCATCACAGATTAATGTTTTTGGAAATGTTAATTATAATGAGAGTTTGGCTGATGAATTATCTGAACTTCTTTTTGGTAAATCTTTTCCACTTGATTTAGGTGATATTGCAGGAAATCTGAATATAAAAGATATTAATGAAACAGAAGGAATTATTTTAAGACATGGTGAACCGCCGATTATCAAAAGAATTGAAAATGAAAATGATGCCAAAGTTGAGGGTGATGATGTCTTAATTACATGTTATCGTTCTTATGCGCATCCGCAAGAAGGGGTTTTGATTTTTAAAATATCTTATAAAGATAAATCTCTTGTTTATGCTACAGATAAGGAAAGTTATCCGGGAGGCGATAAAAAATTGGCTAATTTTGCTCGTGGGTGTAATTTGTTAATTCATGATGCACAATATACAACAGAAGATTATTTAGATGCTTTCACTCCAAAACAGGGTTATGGACATTCAACATTTGATATGGCTTTGGAAGCGAAAAATCAAACAGGTGCTGAAAAATTAGTTTTCTTTCATTTTGATCCTGATTATGATGACAATAAATTAAATTCCATTAAAGAACATTATAAAGATGATAATGTAATCCTTGCACAAGAAGGATTGGAAATAGAATTATAAAGAAAGTGAAAAATTTTTTATTAATAGCATTAATATTCTTGAGTTTTATCACTTCTGGTTATAAAAAACCGGATGTGTATGTGATTGATGCGACAAAAAACGCTTTCCTTCATAATAATATGGGATTGAGATATATGGAGGAACATTGTTATTACGCAGCTATTCAGGAGTTTAAAATTGCGATTAGCTTAAACCCGAACACACAAGCCACTGCTGTTTATTATAAAAATATTGGAGATGCTTATATGGCGATTGGTTATCCTGATATGGCAAAACAACCTTATGAGGATGCGGTTAGACAGTATAGCTTGAATTTGCAGTATTATCAAAATTTGGCTCAATGTTATAAAAAATTAGGGTTAGTAAATTCTAAAATTGCTGAGTATAGCAAGGGTGGTAATGCTTTAAATAAGGTTATGTTGGGTGTTTTGTATATAGAAAACGGTAATATAAAACGTGGCATAACTGTTTTGGATGAATTTACCGCATCAGAACCGGATTTGCTTATTACACCTGCGGTTAAACAATATGTAAAAGAAAATGTTAACAAGATGAATAAGATTTAGCAATTTTTAATTCATCCTCTTTTGTCATCTTTGGATTTTGGAGTTTTGCTTTCAAAACTTCATCAAATATTTCTTGATATTGAGGAGATGGAGAAATTCCAAGATTTTGCAAATCTTTTCCGTTAATTGAAATCTTGATGTTACGTAAATTATCTAAATAATGTTTGGCACCTTTTTGGTCTTTTAAAATTGCGTATAACAAAATTGTTTCAATTTTTGCGTTTTCAAAAGTTTTGTATAGTTCAAAATCAGAATTTAAGATATTTTGTGGAACATCATCAAGGATTTTTTGTTCAATTTTAGTTAGAGGTAACCTTGACAAATCTTTTAAAACTCCAACATAAATTAACCAAATATGTTCGTCATTGCGAGGAGCATTAGCGACGTGGCAATCCATGTCAAGACAATACTTTTCAATCAATTCTTCAATATTTATTGACGGAATTTCAACATCATTTGGAGTAACAAGTTTGTAGATTTTTTCGTTGATAAATCTTTCAAAAGTGCGTTGTTTTTTATATTCCTTTGTTATATTTGAAAGAGGTGCATTAAATGTTTCTATCAACTCCTTTTTTATTCTCTTATAACTCATATCATAATTGATGTTTTTCAAGTATTCATCTTGTAATTTTTTTGTATGTTCTTCAAGTTCAAAATTAAATCGCATTGCGAATTTCAACCCTCTGATAATTCTCGTCGGGTCGTCAATAAAACTGTTGTCGTGTAGAACTCTCAGTTTTTTGTTTTTTAAATCTTTTAGTCCCCCGACATAGTCAACAATCTCTCCGGTCGTAATGGATTTAGCAAGTGCATTTATTGTAAAATCACGGCGTAGAACATCTTCTTTTAAAGAACAACCAATTTTCTCCACAACCGGAAGATGACCTTTTTTAGGATAGGTTTCAGATCTGGTTGAGGCAAAATCAACTATGACATTGTTTAGTTCTTCTGAAACATTATGTCCACTCCCTGTAGAAGGAGCGAAATCGGCAATTTCTCGGTGTGGTGAAGACGGTATTTTTACTCTCACAGTTCCAAAATCAGGATTTATCTGAATAACTTCCCCAAATTTAGAACAATATTCAATCGCGTTTCCAACATAGGTTATATCTATATCAATAGATTGCTTGTTGAGTAATTCATCTCTTACAACTCCGCCGATATAGAAAAGTTTGTTGGAAGTATCGTTTATATTGATGATGTTCATAATTGCTATTTTAGCGTAAAATGTTATAAAATGGAATAGTTTGTGCAAAGTGAAAAGGAGAATACATGTTACAAGAGGCTTCACGTGCAATAAATTCAGCATTCAATAACAGTTTTATAAAAAAATTAAGCCAATATCTTCACGATTGTGTGAGAGAAGAAGTTAAAAGTTCGACTTTTAGAAATTTGAAAGGCGATAAGGATAACAAGTGGATTTTTTTGAAGGGTGAGGAACAATTATTTTCAACCGGTGCAGAATTTATTCCATTGGAAGGTAGCAATCCTAAATTAACTGAATTGATGATACAAAGTGATTTGGGACAAAAAGATAAATATTTGATTTATGGATATTTATTTTTGGTTGGTAAAAGTTCTAAAAGTAAACGCCAAAATGAATTTTTGACACCTCTTTTGTATATGCCGTGTAAATTGGAACGTAATGGTGTTAATATAAATTGTTTTCCTTTAGATGAAGTTTTGTCGCTTAATACAGGTGCGCTTGCAGCTCTTATGCGCAAAAACGATGATGAAGATGAAGTTGACTTGTTGTTAGAAGGAATTTTGGATGTAGTGCCGGATTTACCTATTACGCAAGAAAAATTGGATATCTTTTTAACGACTTTGAAATCGCTTGTTCCTGAAATCGAAATTGCAACAAATGTTGATGATTACAAGGAAGACGATAATGTTTCTAAGTCAAAAGATTTTTATAAAGAAAAAATTGATGGTGAAAATGTAGAAGATATCATTGAGGAAGAAGAAACTGAACAGGCTAAACAAAAAGTTAAGTTGGAAAAAATTGCAGTAACTCCGCAAAGTGCAATAATTTTGACAAAACGACCTTCTGTAACGGCTGGTGTTTTGCACGAATTAACGCAAATTGCCGAAAAACCTTCAGGAATTTATAGAGAAACTGCTTTGAGTATTATTAACGAGGAATATTCACAAAGCAAAGAAAAATCAGTTCCAATGAAGGATATGAATAAAATTACTGATTTTTACCCGATTACGCCTCTATCATTGAGTGATAGCCAATTACAAGTTGTAAAAAATATTGATAACAGTAAATTCGTTGCAGTACAAGGACCTCCGGGGACAGGTAAGTCACAAACTATTGTAAACCTTGTTGCGCATCTTGTTGCGAATGGTAAAACTGTTCTTGTCGCATCCCGTATGGACAAAGCGGTTGATGTTGTTGCTGAAAGATTAAATGATTTAGGCGCAAGTCATATGGCGCTGAGAGCTGGTCGTTTGAATTATCAAAGACAGTTGAGCGAAGAATTAAACAATTTGCTTGCCCAAAATAATTCAGATCTTGATGACGATATAGAAGATATTCTTCTTGTTGATACAAAAGATATGAAAGACCATCTTGATATGCTTAAAAATATGGAAAACAAGTCTGAAACCATAATTAAGCTTGAAAAAAACTGGCATGACAAATTGGAAGAAGTTGAAGAACAAGAAAAAATCTTAGGTAAAAAAGAATATATCAAAAAAACTCTTAAAAAAGGTGAGATAGATATGGTTGCAGGCATTATAAAGGTGCTTGAACACAATATGGAAAAAGCAGGATTTATTTCCAAAATCGCTAATTTTACAAGCTTAGGGCAATTAAAGAAAATTCTCAACCTAAAAGATTTTGACGTAAATTATGAAACAATCGGAAAACTTAAGCAAGAGTTGGAATTTGCCAATATGGAATGGTCTTTGAGAAAAATTGAGGCAGATATTCAAAAAACAGGAAACCTTCACATGTTAGCAGAACAAATCAGAACTATGAAACGTAAGCAAAAATCACTTGCGACAAATATTCTGAAAAATAAACGTCGTGAAGCTTTAAAAGAACTTCTTCGGGATGAAAATAAACGCAGAAGATTAAAAGTTCATGCAAAATCTCTTGTTGCAAACAGAAAACGTCTACAAACCAATATACTAGAAGAAGAAGATTTTAGACCGCTTTTAGAAGCATTTCCTTGTTGGTGTGTTACAACTTATGCAGTATCGGATTCTTTACCTCTAAAACCTGGAATGTTTGATGTAGCTATTATTGATGAGGCTTCTCAATGCGATATTGCAAGTTGTTTCCCGATTTTGTTTAGGGCAAAACGTGCAGTAATTGTCGGTGATGACAAACAACTTCCGCACCTTTCATTCCTTGAAAAAGCAAAAGAACAATCATTCTTGAGCCAATATGGAATTCCGGACAAATATCAATTGATGTGGCGTTTCAGGACAAATTCAATGTTCGATTTGGCGGATTATTATTCAATGAACTCTGTTATGTTAGATGAACATTTTAGAAGTTTGCCACCGATTATCAATTTCTCAAACCATGAATTTTACAACGACAGAATACGTGTAATGAGAAAAGATAAGCCGGATGAAAATGTGCTTGAACTCGTTGAAGTTGTTGATGGAAAAGTTGATTTTGATGCAACACGAAATCTTCCTGAAATTGAGGCATTAGTAAAAAGATTACACGAGATAATTATTGAAGATGAACGTAAAAATCCTGATAATCCTGTTACTGTAGGAATTATTTCTCCATTCAGAGCGCAGGTTGAGCAGTTAAAAGTTTCTGTTTCAAAAGTTTTGTCAGATTATATGATTAAAAAACACCAGATTGAAATTGGTACTGCACACACGTTTCAAGGGGATGAACGTGATATTATGATGATTTCATGGGCGGTTGCGGACAATAGCTATACGCAAAGTTTAATGTTTATGCAAAAAGCGAATTTGTTTAATGTTGCAATTACTCGTGGTAGAAATAAGGTTATAAATTTTGTTTCAAGAAATCCAAGAGAGTTACCTGACGGACATTTCAGGAATTATGTTTCTTATATGCAAAACTATCAAGATAAGAAACAAGCAGTTTTGTCAGGTGAAATTGATGAAAACATTTACAAAAACCCGCTAGAAAGAGAAGTTGCAGACAAAATCCGTGAACTTGATCATAGAGTAGTTGCAGGTGCGGAAATTGCCGGTTTGAGTGCGGATTTGTTGGTTGATGACAAGTTTGTAATAGAAATTGATGGTGTTGATGATAAAACAAAATCCCATATTTCAAATATGAAAAAACAAGCTATCATTGAACGTTCAGGGTTTAAAGTTAAACGAATAACTTTCCGTGAATGGCAATATTCGCCGAAAGCCTGTCTTGATAGAGTTTTGATAGAGGATTAATACATGAATTTTAAAGACAAATTTTATAAAATTATCAATACAAAAATTTTTAATTACTGCAGTAATATAGGGTTAGTATATTTTTATATATTTCTTGCACTGCTGATAATAGCTGTATGTTTTATTAAATATATGAACGCATTAGGTTGGTTTTATCTAATTTTTATATCATATGTATTAATCCCAATGTCAATATTATTAGTTGTTATTATTCCTATTATATTATTAATTGAAACAATTCTGAAAGAGGATAAAAAAGAAAATTTGCAAATACTCAAGCCAAGTAAAGTTATGCATAAATGTTTAGGATTTATAATATATTTAATGATTTTTGTAGTAACTATTTTTATACTTTTCGTGAAAATTAAATAGGGAACGCCCAAACCTCCGGGAGCCACACACCCTTGTATTGTGATAATAAGGGGCAGGAAGGAGGAAATATGAGTAGGGAACTAATTAAAAAAGTCCTACGAGTGATAGGACTTTTAATAACATTAATTTCTGAAATTATCTAGGGTGTGATAAAGTCGATTAGGTTCTAGCACAACCTAGTCGGCTTCCCTATATTCTTATTATAACTTATTTTTTCAAAATTTCAACCCCATGTCCGAATTAACAAGATAAGATAGGTAATAAGTCGATAGGATTGGGTGTTTAAGTTTAAGTGAAAAGTGAGAAGTGAAACGTGAAAAGACCGTATCGATAAAGATATTTTTTTTCATATTACCAACACATACAGTAATGACATGAAATATCTCCTTCCCTTGTAAGGGAAGGTTGGGATGGGTGCTATCCCGTAGGGAAAAGTTTTTCTTTTCTCTTAAAAATTACTTACTACTTTTTTCTTTGCAAGAATGTTTTCCATCCCAACTCAAATCTTTACAATGCAAATAATCCATATTTTCGTTATAAATTACCCACGCTGCACAAGCATATCCATTTTGTTGAATACAGTTTTTTGTAAATTTTTGATCTTCATTTTTCTCTTCTAATGCTTTTGCACCCGCAGGAACAATTTTTTCAGGGCTTATATAAAAATAAAAGAAATCTCTCCCTAACTGGTTTGGTCCTTTAAATCCGTTTATATCAACATAAATTTGAGCATATAAATAATTTCCTTCATTTCCTCCCCACATAGCACTTTTATTAAACATAATCAAAGTACCATCAGTTAGAATGGCTCTTGATCTATCAGTAGTGTCATCTTCCCATTTACTATAACCGTTACCAGTTACACTTTTATAAGTAACATTAGGGAAACACCCTTTATTTCTTCCACAAGTTTTTTGATATTTTAGATATTTCCCAAATTTTTTCATCATTTCCAAATCATCACCTGCCTGAAGAGTATCACTTCCGCCTTCATCATTAAGAATACTTACATAAGCTTGTGAAACTAACGAATAACATTTTTTTAGTTTAGTTACAGTTGCTTTTTCTTGATAATTTTGTATTAACGATGGCATTGTCATTGCTGCAACTACACCGATAATGCCGAGTGTGATTAATACCTCTGCAAGAGTGAAAGCTGCTCTTTTAAGTGAATGGTGAGAAGTGAATAGTGAATAGACCTTATCAATAAAACTATTTTGGTTCATTTCAACAACACTTGTTCTATTACCTTCCCCCCATTGGATAGAGGATTTTTCCCTGTAACCGACTTTTCCTCTACGCATCTTCGCATTCAGGCATTCTAATTCTTTACATCTTTTTTTTACAAATCTCATATTTTACTCCTATTTGTCACTACTGGCGACAGTCGCTAGTAGCAACATAGCATAAAATGTATTTATGTGCAACGATTTTAAGAAAGATTTAGGTATAAATATACGCAAAATTAGGCAGCAAAAAAAGATGACACAAGAGGATTTGTCACTTGAATCAACTGTTTCCCGCTCTCATATTGCGATGATTGAGGCTGGGAAACGTGATATTACAATTAGTGCCTTGTTCAAAATTTCTCGTGCATTAAATTCCAACATGCAACAAATTTTTGATTTTGATGATGTTGAAAAATACAAATTTAATATTGAAAAATTCTACGAATAATCTATACTTGAACACGAATTAAGCTATTGACTTTATTGCCGTCTTGTTCAATTAATTTAATCGCTTTTTGCATATTTTCTTCTTTTACAAGTTCGGTAATAACAGTGATATCAGCCGTATTGTCCTCAGAAACGCAACGTTGAACGATACTTGCAAGGCTTATGTCATGATTTGCGCAAATGGTTCCGATTTTGCCGATTACACCCTTGTTGTTCTTTGCATTAATTGAAATATAATATTTGTTAATTGTTTGTGAAATATCTTTCATTTGCGCATTTTGAGAGTGTTTACATCTCATCATCGGCAAAATGTAATCAGATTTCCCTATTTCAGCAGCGATTGCGAGAATATCTCCTACAACTGAACTTGCGGTTGGAAATTCTCCTGCTCCTGGTCCGGAAAGGGTTATGTTGCCTACCGGATGACCGCTTAATGATACTGCATTAGTTACATAATCAATATGTGCCAAAGTTGATTTTTTTGAAACCAACATTGGATGAACTCTAACATCTGCCAAACCATTTTCGTCTAAATAAGCAGATGCGATAAGCTTAATCTTATATCCTAAATCGTTTGCTGCGTGCATATCTTGCGCACGAATTTTAGTAATTCCTTCACGATAAACATTTTCGATTTTAATTCTCTGTTGGAACGTAATTGATGCAAGAGTGGCGATTTTGTACGCAGCATCAAAACCTTCCACATCTCCTGTAGGGTCTGCTTCTGCATAACCGAGTTCTTGCGCCTCTTTCAAGACACTTTCATAAGATGCACCCTGCACATCCATTTTGGTTAAAATGTAGTTTGTTGTGCCATTTACGATTGCCTCAATTCGGTTAATTTTATTTCCTGCGAGAATTGTCTTAATTGGCATTATAATTGGAATTCCGCCGGCAATTGCAGCTTCATATAAAATAACTTTGTTATTTTCTTCTGCAATTTTAAACAGTTCCTCACCACGTTTTGCAAGAAGTTCTTTATTTGCAGTAACAATATGTTTTCCATTTCTTATTGCTGTTGCAATTAAGTCAAATGCAGGTTCCAAACCTCCGACAAGTTCTGCCACAATATCAATTTCTGGATCATTAACGATTTTATAAGCATCATCAGTGATTATAGAATTGTCTAAACCTTCTATATCACGTTTTTTGTTGATATTGCGAACTGCAATTGCTTTAACTTCAATATTGTCAAAAGACGTTAAAGTCTTAAAAACTCCTGAACCGACTGTTCCAAGTCCAATTAATCCGATTTTAATTTTCTTATCCATAAAAAAAATGATAGCATAAAATCGAATTTTTGGGCAATATTTTAATTTTGAAAATTATTACTTACTGATAGCTTTTGCAGTTTTGCTAACTTCACCGTTAGAAACATCAATTGTAACTTCTTTAGCGTATCCGTTTGTACCATAAGTTGTTATTACAGAATGGATTTCATCAGGATGAGCTTTTTGATTTACAAGAGTTTTATTTACAACTTTTTTGCCATTTCTGCTAAATAGATTGTAATTTGCAACATACCATTGAGTTGGGAAAAATTCTCCTTTTTTGTAAGTAATGTCAAGAACACGTTCTGGTTTTGTTGCGGTTGCCGGAATTTCTATAATTCTGTTAAGAGTATTTCCGTTGTTAGAAAATGTTTCCGTTGCAAGATTTCTAACTAAAGTTTGAGGTTTAAATCCTATTTTCATAACAAAAAATCCTTTCAATAATTATGGGGTAGTGTATATTATACACTTAATATAATCCCATAAATTTTCATTGTAAAGGTTTTTTGTTATTTAATAATAATTTTTTTGATAGTATCTACAATTTTTTCAATAATAGATTTTTCTTCAGGCATTTCAGGCTCTTTGTCGAATGTAAAAATATCGCCTTTGTTGTCTTTCAAGAAAATGCTTTCATCCAAATATTTTCTTTCCTGTTTTTCTTGTTTTTCCCCTTGAGCCATGTAACCTAAGTTACCGCCGCCACCGTCATTTTGCATAGATGCTGCCGCTTTGATAACAGGTTTTGCACTCAAAACATTTACATCGAATGACATTTTTTTCACCTTTAACTTACGATTTTTGTTTCGTAAACCCCATTTGTTCCCTTACTTATATAAAGTATTTTTCATGAAGAAATGTTACAATTTTGAGCGAAATATTAAGAAAATTTTACATCTTAATTTAATATTACACTTTGACATTTAAAACCGATTTCAAACAAATCACGTTTTCTGATTGCTGCCGAAATATCAGGTTTTTCGGTTCCGGTTATTAATATAATTTTTGCAATGTTATTTTTGAAATCAAAGTCAATTTTTATATCTTCAATAAGCTTTTTGTGATCTTTATCTAAGCCGTCTGCCAATTTTAAAATTCCGCCCAAGCGTTTAACGATTTTTCTTTCACTTTTTTCAAGTGTATTGTAATATTCATGCTCATTTTTATCCGGCAAACTTCCTCGGTGATATCTAGCAATGCAGGCAATAATCTTAGTTTCGGTATAATTAAAACCTTCAAGCCCGTTTTCAATAATCAACCTCATTGAATGTTTGTTATGCCCTTTTTCTTCCACAAAATAGCCAATGTCGTGCAACAGAGCGGCTGCTTTCAAATATTCCCTTTCCTGTTCCTTCATTGAAAAAAGCTTTTTATCTGCATTATCGAAAAGCATCATTGATAATCTGCGCACTTCTTTGGCGTGTTCAGGGTTGGTAGAATATTTATTAAGCATTTCTTCCACAGTAAATTTCATAATTCGGATTAATTTTAACAAAAAAATGGATTACGTTCAATGTTTTTGATATGATAATTTTGGTTATGGAAAACAATAATTTTACAAACATGGATTTTGAAATGCCTTCTGAAGTTTTGGATAAAATTCAGGAGAATATACAGGATATTATCAAAAGCTTTGATATTCCTGATGATAACAAAATGGATGTTATAAAAAAAATCAACTTTATGTACACCCAAACAAAGCACTTGTCTGAAACGGATGCACTCACAAGATTAAGTAATCGCAGATGTTTTGAGAGTAATTTTGATAGAGAATTTGCACGTTCAAAACGTTATGGCAATAATTTGAGTGTGGCGGTTGTAGATATTGACTTTTTCAAAAAAATCAACGATACTTATGGGCATCTTTGCGGGGACTATGTCTTGCGGGAAGTTGCGTACAATATGATTAATAACTTTAGGCAAACTGATTACGTTTTCAGATATGGTGGAGAAGAATTTGTTGTGATTTTGACAGAAACAGATATTGAAAGCGCAAAAATTCCTCTTGAAAGACTTCGCTTGCTAATAGAAAGCCAAAAATATTCTTTTCAAGGACAAGATATAAAAGTTACGGTGAGTATAGGACTTTCTTCTAATGCAGAAACCCAATCGGCATGGGAAATGTTTGAAAAAGCGGATAAGGCTCTATATGAGGCAAAAAATAATGGTCGTAACACAATTAGGTCTGTTGTATAATAGATTTGTAGTGTAAAATAAAGTAGGATGAAGTTATGGTAAAAAATATTTGTAAATTATTAATAATGGTTTTTCTTTTGACAGGTGTTGTTTCTGCTGAGGAGTACACACAGGTTCACGCAGAACATATTTTGGTAAGAACTGCTGCGGAAGCTCAACAAATTAAACGTGAAATAGATAACGGAGCAAGTTTTGAAGCTTACGCACGAGCATATTCATTATGTCCATCAGGTAGAAACGGTGGGGATTTAGGATATTTCGGACATGGTCAAATGGTAAAAGAATTTGAAAAGGCAGCCTTTGCTACTCCGGTTGGTGAAGTATCAAAACCGGTTTATACTCAATTTGGCTGGCATTTAATAAAAGTTCTAGATAAAGAATAGTGCTACGCATATTTCAGAGAGGTGTGCTACGCACGTAGTCCTCTGCGAAAATATTCATATTCTGGTGAGGGGTGAAAACCTTCCTTGCAAAGGAAGGAGGACCGCTTGCGGTGAAAGGATTGGTTATTTGTCTTATACAGATGGCGGTTTTTTATAGAAAAAATATTTTCCCTAACGGATTAGCACCCATCCCTAACCCTTCCCTCTCTTAGGGAAGGGAATAAAAATTTTCCGCCCTTGTGAGGGAGGATGTAAGGTGGGTGCTGATTTTTAACTATTTTTTACTAAGAATGAAAATTTAACTTATTCTAATTATTAAGAAATGTAAAAGTGAATTTAAAATAGCCTCAAACCCAAATACAATGCCTTTATGCTATGTTATGTTATGTGTCGCACTGTGTCAATTGTTTAGTGGATATATACTTTATATATACGTGGATGCAATGAGAGAGGATTTATTTATGTCAGAATTGAAAATTGGTTCACCTATTACAACTAACACGCAAGCGCAAACTAATTCAAAGGCAGTTACTAAACAAAAAGACAACACTTCTGTTTTTACTCTTTCAGGAGATAAAAACAATAATGGTGTAGTTGATTTTGATGATTTCGCAGATAAAGATGAAGCTAAATTATTTACTGATAAAGGTTTGATAGGAAAATCTTGGCAATATGTAAAAGAATATGTTGGAAAATTATTAAATATAAAATCTGCCAAAGTAGTTATTCCTGACAACAATCCGGAGATAGTTGCACGTAATGAGATAACTGTAGATAAAGATGGAAAAGTAATTTCTGATAATTATATTATGGATAAGGATTTAAATGGTAAACAATCTTATGAAAAAAGAGATTATTTATATGATGAACAAGGCAATATTAAATCATTTACTCGAAAATACAAATATGGAGAACGTTCTGAAAGAGAAGTAGTTGTAAATTTTGAAAATGAATATGATGAAAATAATCATTTAAAAGCAAGAAAACTAGATGTAAGTCAGGGAAGTATTGCAGGTGAAATATTGTATTTTGACGATAATGGAAATTTGACAGGACAAGATACTAACGTGTCAGGTCGTGACCGTTCAAATGATTATTTTGGTGGTGATGAATATTCTCATACAGAATATTCTAAAGATAAAGATGGAAATTATATTACTTATAAGGATACAAGAAAAGCAGGTGCAAAAGAAGTAAAAAATGCCCGTTCTGAAATGTATGATGTTCAGAATTATTCAAAAACAAGTGTTCATTCTAATGAAAATTCCAATGAACCAAATGTTAATAATGACATATACGTAGATTATAAAAAATATCAAATAGAACCTTAATATAAGAAAGTAGGTCGGGGTAGGTACCCCGACGACGAAAGTATTAATAAAAAAAGACCGAAAAATCAAATTCGGTCTTTTTTATGTTTTAAATTATCTTTATCCTAACCACCAATTCTCAAAGGTTCGTTTTGCCCTTGTGGAGCTTGTTGTGGCGGTTGGTTGTTATTCATTTTTTCTTGAAGTTTTGCTTGTTTCTTTTGCAATGCCATCATTTTTTTCATTGCTCTTGCTTCGCCTGTCGGTTTGTTGAAGTTTTCAGGGTTAATTGTAATCATTTTTTCCCAACATCCAGGAACATTTGATTTTTCTCCGCAAATGCAGTTTCTCCATGTTTGACCTGATTGTTTGTCAAGCAAAATTGTTACATTGTTATTACCTGAAATTACTTCGTATCTGTTTTCTGGTTCTTGTGTTGCAACTTCTACAACCAACAAGATTAAAACAATAATTAATAGTGCATTTAAGATTTTATCTTTCATAATTTCTCTCCTATAATTTTAAACTGTGTTTATTATACACGCAAATTCAACTATAGGCAAGAGTTCAAAAAAGAATTTTTTTATTATTTATATAACGCATGCTTCAAAAACTGACAAATTAATTTATAACCGGCATGTGTTGCTTTACTTTTTCTCAAAGAGTTTAACATCATAAAATCATGGATTGTGTTGTTAATTCTTACACAAGCGACATCAACATCTGCCTCAACAAGTTTTTGCGCATATTCTTCGCCCTCATCTCGCAAAATATCGTTTTCTGCCGTAATAATCAATGTAGGTGGCAAGCCTTTCAAATCATCAATTTTAGCTCTCAATGGTGATACAAAAATATCTTTTTTCTCATCCTTATTGGAAATATAAGCATCAAAAAAATATTCCATAGCTTTTTTGCTTAACCACGGTCCATCTTTATATTCTCCGTAAGATTTTGTGTTCATTCCGATATCACATACAGGATAAATTAACCCCTGAAAACATAGTTTTATATCACTTTCATAATTCAACTTAATCGCTGTAGCAGTTGCTAAATTTCCTCCTGCGCTATCTCCAATAATGGCTATTTTTTTAGGATTAATCCCATAATCATTTCCATTTTCTCCAAAATATTTAATCGTTTCATAAATCTGGTTTAGAGCTATAGGATATTTAAACTCTGGTGATCTCGGGTAATTGATAAATGCAACGGCGCATTTGGCATGCTTTGCAATTGTTTTAATCGTCATGTCATAAATGTCTGCATCGCCCATAACCCAACCGCCACCGTGACAGTAAATAACAAGTGGCAAAATTTCTGTTTTATATTCTTCCGGTTTAACAAGTCTTACACTAATATCGCCAACCGTAGGACTGAAAATTGAAATGTCTTCTACAAAACCTTCTAAATTTTCATAATCTTTTTCTTGTACTTCTGCAAGAAATCTTCTTGCATCATCAGCCTCCATCTCATAAATAGGCTTTTCGACTTCTAAATTGTTAATGAAATTTTTTACAATATTGTCAAGATGAATATTTTTCATATTACGAAATCCTTTCTAAAAAAAATAGTTTATACCTTTTATATTTTTTTCAGAAAACAAAAAAATTCATTGCCTCAATGTCTATATTTGTACTATAATGATTTCGGAAAAATAAATAGCGGTATCGTCTAGTGGTTAGGACGAGAGATTCTCATTCTCTAAACAGGGGTTCAATTCCCCTTACCGCCGCCATACAATCTAATATAATTGTTTGATTTTTAATATTTTTGGTATGTTGGCGGCAGTGAAATTGAACCAATAATTTTTTGACGAAAAAATTATTGGGTTAGCTCTGCATACATATTCGTATGGTTCGAATTTCCTATTCTCACCTACGACTAAGTAAATTCCCCTTACCGCCGGAAACTTTCTTTTTAGCGCAAAAAGAAAGTTCCACAAAGAAAAAGCACCACTCAGATATTGGTCTTGGGTAAGAAAAGGTAATCAAAAAGAAAAGACCACTCGAGTTTTTGACAGATTTTATCAGGGTTTTGATTTTTTTAGCGCAAAAAGAAAGTTCCACAAAGAAAAAGCATCACTCAGATATTGATCTTGGGTAAGAAAAAGTAATCAAAAAGAAAAAATTACTTAGATTTTTGACGAATTTTATCAATTTTTTTGAGTTTTTAGCGCAAAAAAGTTCTACTATTTTTTACGTCTTGTTTTTAGCTTTTTGGCATGTTCTTTGCGTTCTTTGTCTATAATTTCAAATCCGATTTTTTTGAGTATTTTTATTTTTTCATCAAAAAAATAGCCTTTCAAATTACCAATTTCATTAAATTTTGGTAAATGTATTTTATGTTTTTTAGTAAGTATCCGGGCATATTTTTCTTCTTCAGTGTAAGCTGTTCTTTCTTCAATAAGAGTATTTCTCATTTCTTGAATATAATCAATTTTATCTTTTACTGAATAGCCTTTTAAAAATTTTAATAATTCGTTTTCTCTTGTTTGTAAAATTTCTTTTTTTGTTTTTTTATATCTTTTATTTGATATAAAAGGGATAGTTTCTTCAATATTTTCGTAATTGTATAACTTCTTATCAATTATGTTACTCAAGTTTTCTGTATATGTATGTCTTAAATACATTCCGTTTACTCGTGCGGTTGTTTTGGGATTTAATAATGTGTCTATAACATGCGTCAATTCATGCATAAATATACTTAAATTTTTTATAGAAATTTTATTATTTTTTATAGGAATGTCAATGGTTTGTCCTACTATATTCCAATTTTTGCCGTATAGAAAGTTAGAATTTCCAACATCTTCTTTTTTATTTTTTGAAGATATAGGTCTTATTTGTATAACTTTTTTTTCTGGCAAAACTTCATCAATAGCTTTTTGAGCATCTGCAACAGAGATATAATTATCTTTAAGATTTTGTTCCAATCTACTAAATATCTGTTTGTTGTATTTAGAAATTAGTTTTTGCCTGTTTTTGATAGAACCTTTTGAAATATTATATGAAAATTTAACTGTGGAATTAACTATATTTTTCATATTTATTTCAAAATCTGTAAAAATAAAATTTTGCTATATAAAATGAAATAGGGGCTATTAAGCCCCTTACAATGATTTCGTTTAGGTTTAAATTTTTATTAATAAAAATCGACTGTCTTTTTGTGCAACAACTTTATGTTGTTCTTCTTTTTTAAACATAAGCATTTCGCCTTTTTCAATTTTGAATTTTTCTGCATCAAAATGAAGTTCAATTTCGCCATCAATTACAATTACTGCTGTATTACATTTTGATGTATGTGTGTCAATGATTTCATCTTTTTTGATGGAAACGATTGATAAGCAGCTATCATCATGCTCCATCAAAATTTCTTTTTCAAAAGATTTGTCTGTTTTGCCGAGATCTTTTAATTTTAGTACATTATAAAACATTTAGCCCTCCTTTTTAGGTGTTAAACCCATTTTAAAGAAGGATAAATTGTTTTGTATTCCACAGTTGGGGTAAATTTATTATTCAGTTTTAGCCTGTTTGGTTCTGATTAATAATACTAACGGAATAATTACAAATGCTGCAACCCCAAAATATCTAAATGTTTCTACATAACCCCATAAACTAGATTGCTGCAAAAGCTGGTTATAAACCATATTTTCTGCCATGTGAGTTGCGCTTGCAAAATCTGTGCTTGTTGCAAAACTTGAAGCCATTGCCCCAATTTTTTGAACAAATGGATCATTTGCAAAATTCAAATGTCCTACCATCATCATTTGATGAACCTGTGAAAATCTTGCAATCATTGTTGTTGCAACAGATGTTCCGATAGCCGCCCCAATGTTTTTAAGAAGGTTTTGAACACCTGCTGCATTAGTTTGTTCGTCATTTGTTAATGTACTGCATGACAAATTCATCATAGGAACCATCGCCATAATCATTCCCAAGCCGAATACAAAGTTTGGTAGGGCAATATCAACGAGTGCAATATTGGTATTGATTTCTCCAAACATTAATCCGCCGATACCAAGAATTATTAAACCTGCTATAATAAGAGGTTTTGTTCCGATTTTGGGGGTTAAAACTCCGCAAAGTATTGTTGCTAAAAGGCATCCGCCACCTCTTGGCACCATTGAAATACCACTTAAGAATGAAGTGTAGCCCATCAATCTTTGTAACATAGATGGAAGAATTGCTGCTGATGCCATCATTACGCCCATTAATACCATAAGAACTATTGTTCCGAAGAAAAAGTTTCCGTCTTTCATAATTGATAAATCAATAAGTGGCTTTTTCTTTTTGATTTGAATTGAGAAAAACGCAAGCATCGCCATCATAGATATTGCAAAGACTTTACAAATCCATGCCGCTGAGAACCAATCTGCATCATTACCTTTATCCAAAACGATTTGTAATGTTAAAAGCCAAATACACAGAAAGAAAAATCCGGAATAATCCATTGATACATTCTTCTGTTTTTTAGCATAATCAGGGTCAAATACAAGGCTTTTTGTTAAATGAAAAGCTGCAATTCCGAAAGGAACATTGATGAAATATATAAAAGGCCATGACCATGTTTCTGTCAACCAACCGCCGAGAGCAGGTCCCATAATTGGAGCCATTACAACTCCCAACCCAAATACCGCCATTGCAGCAGAACGTTGTTCTTTGGGAAAGATTTCAAAAATAATAGCCTGAGATATCGGCATAATTCCGCCACCGCCAATACCTTGCAATATACGAGCAAAAAGTATCATTGGCATGGACGTTGAAAGTCCGCATAAAACAGATGCGATTGTGAATATTGTTATACTTAAAAGAAAATATGCTTTTCTGCCCATAAGTTTTGAAAAGAAATCAACTGCGGGAATTATTACACCACTTGCAACTAAATAACTTGTGATAATCCAAGTAGACTCATTGTGGCTTATAGAGAAACTTCCTGCCATATATGGTAGCGCTACATTGGAAATTGTTTCATCTAATGCGTACATAAACACAGAAATCATGACCGGTAGCATGACAATCCATGGGTTAATTTGTTTGTGGGTAATCTGCATATTTTCTCTCCATTTTTCTTAAAAAAGCATGCCCTTAGCTTATTGTAAGCGTTTCGTACAGTATATACTGGCATGCCCCTTGCTATTAAAGCTATTTATCATAAATCCTTTTAGTTATATTAAATAATGAAAATAAATATAACGCAAATTAGAAAGAATTATGAAGAAATTTAAACTCGGGTAACCTTGTCAAATAAAGATAAATCCAAAAATCAATCCTTCTAATCCTATCAATCTATTGCAAAGTAAACTAAAACTGATGTATTATATTAATACGAATAGATAAACGAGATTTGGAAAAATGAATGGTTAAGAAATCTTGAAATAGCTTGTGTAGTCAAACTTTTCAGGGTAGGGGTAGCCTACAGGGGTAAATTTCGCAGTGAAGGAGATTGGAAAAAATGCAAAACAATATTTTGGACAATAATAAGATTGTAAATCTTACACCATTGACATCTAAAAAATCAGTTTCGAATACAACGGTTCCGACTGAGTTGAGAAGTGTAAAAGATCATGCTTTAGCTAGCAAGGTTGTAGTGATTAAAAAAGATGGAACAAGGGAAGATTATAATTTCCAGAAGATTGTTAATGCTGTTAAAAAATCTGCCGGAAGAGTTATGATATCACTTTCTGATGAAGATTTTAGTGATTTGGCTGAATATGTTGAAAGTGAACTTGCAAATCTAAACTCTAAAGAAGTTAACATTGCGCAAATGCACGATATTGTAGAAAGTGCGTTGGAAGATGTAAACCCTAAAATCGCAAGAAGCTACAGAAATTACCGTAACTATAAAAAGGATTTCGTTCATATGCTTGACAAAGTTTATCAAGAAAGCCAGAAAATTATGTACATCGGTGATAAAGAAAATTCTAATGCCGATTCTGCTCTTGTTTCAACAAAACGTTCTTTGATTTTTAATGAATTAAATAAAGAACTATATAAAAAGTTTTTCTTAAATGTTGAAGAACTTCAAGCAATTAATGACGGTTATATTTATATTCATGATATGTCTGCAAGACGTGACACAATGAACTGCTGTTTATTTGATGTTGCATCTGTCCTAAAAGGCGGGTTTGAAATGGGTAACTTGTGGTACAATGAGCCAAAATCATTGAATGTTGCATTTGATGTAATCGGCGATATCACAATGGCAGCCGCAAGCCAACAATATGGTGGTTTTACATTACCTGAAGTTGATAAAATTCTTGCTCCTTACGCTCAAAAGACATACAATGAAAGCTATGCAAAATATATTGATATGGGAATTTCTCCTGAACAAGCTGAAATTCAAGCAACAAAAGATGTTGAAAAAGATTTCCATGATGGTTTTCAAGGTTGGGAATACAAATTTAACACTGTTGCATCAAGCAGAGGAGATTATCCGTTTATTACAGTTAGTGCCGGTTTAGGTCAATCTAAGTTTGAAAAAATGGCAACAATTATCATGCTTAATGTAAGACGTGATGGTCAAGGTAAAAAATCTTGTAAGAAACCGGTTTTATTCCCTAAAATCGTATTCTTGTTTGATAAAAATCTTCACGGGGAAGGTAAACCATTAGAAGATGTGTATAGAGCAGGTATTGAATGCTCCAAAAAAGCTATGTATCCAGATTGGTTGTCATTGACCGGTGAAGGTTACGTTGCTTCTATGTATAAACAATATGGAAAAGTTGTTTCTCCAATGGGTTGTAGAGCATTTCTTTCTCCTTGGTACGAAAGGGGCGGTATTCATAAAGCCGATGAGAATGATCAACCTGTTTTTGTTGGTAGATTTAACATTGGTGCAATTAGCTTACACTTACCTTTGATTTATGCAAAGGCTCAAAAAGAAAGCAAAAATTTCTATGAAGTTCTTGATTACTATATGGAATTAATCAGGAAAATTCATATCAGAACTTATGATTACTTGGGTGAAATGAAAGCATCAACAAACCCTCTAGCATATTGCGAAGGAGGTTTCTTGGGTGGTCATTTGGGTATCCATGACAAGATTAAACCTGTATTGAAATCAGCAACAGCATCATTCGGTATTACTGCATTGAACGAGTTGCAAGAGCTTTATAATGGAAAATCATTGGCGGAAGACGGTGCATTTGCTTTAGAAGTTATGGAATACATTAACAAAAAAGTTGATGAATACAAAGAAAAAGATGGCTACCTTTACGCTATTTATGGAACTCCTGCAGAAAACCTTTGTGGTTTGCAAGTAAAACAATTCAGAAAGAAATATGGTATTGTTAAAAATGTATCTGACAGAGGATACGTTTCAAACAGTTTCCACTGTCACGTTTCAGAAAATATTACACCTATTCAAAAACAAGATTTGGAAAAACGTTTCTGGGATTTGTTAAACGGCGGTAAAATTCAATACGTGAAGTATCCTGTTTCTTATAACACAGGTGCTATTGAAACTCTTGTTAACCGTGCGATGGATTTAGGTTTCTATGAAGGTGTTAACCTAGCACTTTCTTACTGCGATGATTGCGGACACCAAGAATTGAATATGGATGTTTGCCCTAAATGCGGTAGCAGAAATTTGACAAAAATTGACAGAATGAACGGTTACCTATCTTATTCAAGAGTAAAAGGTGATACTCGTTTGAACCAAGCAAAAATGGAAGAAATCAAAGATAGAGTGAGCATGTAATGAGATACCACAATATAACAAAAGAAGATATGCTTAATGGCGAAGGTTTGAGATCTGTTTTGTGGCTTGCGGGTTGTACTCATCATTGCAAAAATTGCCAAAATCCAATTACGTGGGATATTAATGGTGGAATTCCGTTTGATGAAGCTGCAAGACAAGAGTTGTTTGAATCTTTGGATAAAGATTATATTTCAGGAATTACTTTCAGTGGTGGTGACCCACTTCATCCTCAAAATAGAAAAGAAGTGTTTGAACTGGCTAAGGAAGTAAAAGAAAAATTCCCTACAAAGACTGTTTGGTTATATTCAGGATTTTCGTGGGAAGAATTTAAAAACGAACCTGGAGTAAAATATCTTGATGTAGTAGCAGACGGAGAGTTCGTTGAAGAGTTGAAGGATGTAAGACTCCCTTGGGTTGGAAGTTCTAATCAAAGAGTAATTGATGTTCAAAAAACTCTTAAAAACGGCGAAGTTTGCTTATACAAAAAATAAACTTTTCATATAACTTCTATTTATTGAATACAAAACATAGCGGGCTTTTAATTAAACCCGCTTTTTATTTGAGTTAGATGTCTAGAAGTAAATACGCATAGAGGCGAAGTTGGTAGATCGGATTTATTAATCCGACAACAATGTAATTATAGCGTTTTGCATCAATTTATTTCTGTTCTTTTTGAACTTCGACACCTTTTTTAGTGCAATCAATAATTTTCAAAATCATATCATCGCACAATTCTAATTCATGTTGTTTTTCAGGTGTTTGACGAGATTTCCAATCATTCAACATCTGTCTAAAATCATCGCCATTTATGATACATTCACCTGTTCCTACACGGTGAGCATATTTTTCGGTAAATTCTTTGTTGAAGTCAGCATAAATTTCTGTGATTAAATCAGAAACAATTTTTCCGTTATGAATGATTACTCGTTCGTCATCTTCAATCATTTCTTTGGTTTTATCTGACAAATCTTCGCCAGCCTCGATAGACATTTTACCTGTTTTTGCTCCAAGTCCCATGACTTTGACCATTCCTTCTGCATCTTCTCTTACAGATTGCATATCACAGCTTATACCATAAGATCCGTTCATATTGTAAAATGTTTGTTCTGCAGAGTTTCCGCCGAATGAGTAAACTATATCTGAAAACATTGTTTCAAATGAAACTTGTTTGTTTGCATCATAACCTGAGAATACTGCTCCTCCGAACATTCCTCTCGGGTCAAGAGTTATGAAATTTACTTTTGTTGGAACATGCCATTTTTCACCCCTAGTTTTTGCAACATTATTCATAACTTGAAGGTTTGTTGCATGACCGCATTCATGAGAGGTTACAATTAATTTTTCATGTTCGTTAATTTTTCTTGTTGAGGCTCTACCGGTTGTTATTTGTAAATATGCCTCTGTAAAATCAGCTTTGCTTATTCCTTTATGACCTTTTTCTACTGCTACTGAAGCTGCTTTTTTAGCTAAATTTTGTAGATAGATAAATGGAAAACCACTTGCGATTTCTGCTGCGTATTTGATTGTGTTTTCCTGTTCTAAAGGTGTTCCTGCAAGTTTAATTTTTTCTCTTTTAGCAGTATTTTGCAATACGGCTGCACGTTCTTCTGTACTATATGCAGGAGAAGTTACGGCAATACTGTCAATAAATTTGAATGACTTCATTGTTGCTTCTCCGATTAATTTCGGATTTGAAACTGAACCGACAACGAGAATATTCAAACCTGCTTTTTGCGCTTTGTCCATTTCTCTTAACAATTGAGCCATTGCTTTTTGGTGGTAAAGAGAAACTTGTTCACCTACAGAAAAATATTCAAAATTATCAACAAATAAAACTGCTGATTTATGTTTGTTTGCCTCTGCTTGAGTTGTTACAAGTGAGAACAATTTTTTGATAGATGCTTCTGGAGAAAGTGCGCCTCCACCAAAAAGATCAACTTCTTTTGTCCCGAAGTCCATTGTGTTTACTTCGATATATGGAACTCTTGCTTCACCAGCAATTGCTTGTGCAGTAAAACGTCTGCCGCTACCAGGAGAGCCATCTTGTGAATAAACAATAATTCCCTTTGTTCCCATTTTATTTGATTTAATTTGTTTTGCAATAAGACTTGCTTCTTGTTGAGTTGCAGTTTTACCGACAAAATCTTTCATCTTTTTGCCTGTATCAAATACAACTTCAACAGATGTTTCTTCGGTATTTTTCTTGAATAAAGTTGGAACTTCTTTTACGTATTGTGCAACATCTTTGTCATTAATTTCTTTTTTATTAATGTTGTAAGCTACGATTTTCTTCATAAGTCTTTGAGTTTTTTCAGGAAAAACTCCGTCTATTTGTGCAGACGCTTCAACAGTTTTTTCTATTGCTTTTTTAGTGAAATTTTTATGAATATCTTTCATAAAAAGCGGGTTTTCTTTGAAAGATTTTATCATCTGAGCGGTACTTAATGTTGGTATTGCAGCTTCTTCAAAAGAAGAAAATACAGGTAAATTAGAAAGACCATAAAAATTATCTTTTACATCATATAACAAGAACTTAATATTAGATGGAGGATTTTTGATTTTTTCGCATATTTCGGCACTCATTGGCAATACTCCGTTCTTAATAGTTTCTTCCTCCAGATCGTTTGCTACAATTAATGTCGGTTGCATTGCGATGATATAGTTTTTTGATTTGTTTTTCGCAAGCTGATTAACCTTTTCCATAAAATAAGATGCTTTTGCATATCGGTTTAGTTCCACAATTTCTGTGCCTGAGTTGTTTTCGTCATTAACTTTTTTTATTGTGTCTAAGAAATTATTAACATCATCTTTTGTGTGGTCGTATGTTATGAAAATATTTGTTCCAAGAGAAATATTTTTCAAAATATTTTGAGCTTTAGGTTCATATTCACTGAATGGAGTTCTCTCATTCATTTTTTTGTGATTAATCATAACAGCATCGTTAATTTCGTCAGAAAATTGTTTTTCAAAATCACTTGTTACATCATCAGGGCTTAATAAAGCTCCATAAGCAATAATATACGGAACAACTTCATTCTTTTCTGATTCTTTAAAAAATGAATGCACTGCATCTGTTAAATCAGATGAAAAATTAATATTGTCTTCTGGTGTTATACTTTTCGGTTTTTCATCTTGTAAAATTTTGTCAGCTTCTTTAATATATTTTTTTATAATAGGTTTTACTTCTTTTCGTAATTCAGGTTTAGATACAAGATTATCAATTGTTGCCCCCAAATACATTGAATATGTTGGTTGTTTCGCTTCGTCAAAATCTTTTTTACCATTATCCAAATCTTCAATGTATTGATCCAATTCTTTTAATTCGTGTTTAATTACGTGCATTGTCGTGATTTCATTGTAACCACTATCTTTTGCTTCTTCTTTTAATTTTTTTATTAAAACTTTAGCAGGAGTGTTTGTGTTATACATCAAACTGTCAATTTTAGATTTGCCGACAGATTTTTCCCCTTTTTGAGCTGTGAAAGGGATAAAAGAGCCAATGGAATTAAAATTTGATAATTTATCATTATTTGACAAACTAGGTTGGAATTTCGGTGGGGGAGCAACTGCTGGTTTAGATTGTAGATTTTGCCCATATTTATTGTCAGAAAATTTTTGTCCGTTTATATTATACCCTATTTTTAAAATCATATTTTTCTCCTGTGAATTAATTCTCATGTAAGTAGTCTGATCAAAGAATTTTGCTACTTTGTAATGAAAATGTTACAAAAATTTTTTGAAATTTGTTAATGCCGAATTGGAGAATGGCAAAAATTTTCATTCTTTAAATAATTGCGATGTATAAGGAGAAAATTTATGTCTATGTTTTGTTTTCAATGTGAACAAACCTACAAAGGTAGTGGTTGCACAATTCAAGGAGTTTGTGGCAAAAAGCCCGATACCGCAAATCTTCAAGATGAATTGACAAGCAGTATAATTGAATTGGCAAATTGTGCCGAAAAAACTGATGAAAATACCGAAATTATTATTGATGGACTTTTTGTGACAATCACAAATGTGAATTTTGACAATGAGGCGATTGAAAAATATCTTCAAAAAGTTAAATCGGTCAAAAAATGTGACAGCAACTTTGATGTCAAATCGATTTGGAATTGTGATGAAGATATTCAGAGTTTGAAATCATTAATTTTATTTGGTTTAAAAGGCATGGCAGCTTATGCACATCACGCAAGAGTTTTGGGGTATAAAAACGAAGTCGTTGACGAGTATTTTTATGAAGCACTTCAAGCTGTTGCAAAATTTAATACTGTTGATAGTCTTTTGCCAATGGTTTTGAAAACCGGTGAAGTCAATCTAAAATGTATGGAACTTTTGGATATGGCGAATACACAAACTTATGGCAATCCAGTTCCGACAGTTGTTTCAACCAATATTGAGAAAGGTCCTTTTATTGTTGTTTCTGGTCATGATTTGCATGATTTGGCACTTTTGTTGGAGCAGACAAAAGATATGGGGATAAATATTTATACGCATGGTGAGATGTTGCCGTGTCATGCGTATCCTGAGTTGAAAAAATATCCGCATTTGAAAGGAAATTTTGGTACTGCTTGGCAAAACCAGCAAAAAGAATTTGATAATATTCCTGCGCCGATTTTATTTACGACAAATTGTATTATGCCTGTCCGAAACAGTTATAAAGATAGAGTGTTTACGACGGATGTTGTAGGCTTTCCGGAATGTGTTCATGTGGATAAAGACTTTTCTCCGGTTATAGAAAAAGCTCTTGAATTGGGCGGTTATGACGAAGATAAAAAGATGACAGGGATAAATGGCGGTGATGTTTTAACTGTTGGTTTCGGTCATAATGCTGTTTGGGCTGAGGCAGATAAGATTATTGATGCAGTTAAGACCGGAAAATTGAAACATATATTTTTGGTTGGCGGATGTGATGGGGCAAAACCCGGCAGAAATTATTATACGGAATTTGTAAAATTAACTCCGCTTGATACGTTGATTTTGACACTAGCCTGTGGAAAATATCGATTTAATGATTTGGATTTGGGTAAGATTGGAGATTTACCACGTATTTTAGATATGGGACAGTGCAATGATGCTTATAGTGCAATAAAGGTTGCATCAGAATTGGCAAAAGCGTTTAATTGTTCTGTTAATGAGCTACCATTATCAATGGTTTTGTCGTGGTATGAGCAAAAAGCGGTTTGTGTGTTGTTGACATTGCTGTATTTGGGAATAGAAAACATCCGATTAGGTCCGACATTACCTGCATTTGTATCTCCAAATGTTTTAGATATCTTGGTTGAAAAATTTAAAATAAAACCAATTACAACCCCCGAACAGGATTTGAAGGAGATATTGGGATAAATTGAAATAACAACAAGTGGGAAAATTCTCACTTGTTGTTAATCTATATAATTTGCTAATATCTCAAGTCCTTTCTCTAATTTTGTGTAATTTGTAAATTTGAGTAGGTTATAGGCTTTATCGTTTGATAAAATACTGTTTTTTTATATCTCCTATTCTTTCCGGTAAATAATTTGCATTAAGAGTATAGTTATACAAGGATTTCATTACTTTAAATAATTGATTTAACGATACACCTTTATTAGTTGAAAAATTTATAATTTCGTTCTCAACATTTGAATTAATTGCCTTTATACATATATTGGCAATATCTTCAACGTATATAAAATCTCGAATTTGTTCTCCATCGCCATAAATGTTTATTGGTTCATTATTTTTCATTGCATTGTTAAAAATTGCAACAACCCCACTTTCTTTTGAGGATTTTTGTCTAGGACCATAAGCATTTGAAAATCTAAATATTATATATGGAATTCCGGATAATTTAATATATTTTTCCATTGTTAATTTTGATAAGCCATACTGTGACATTGGTTCTGTAGGGTGGTTTTCGTCAATTGGTAAGTATTTGGGATTTCCATATATAGCAGCACTTGATGCTGTTATGAATTTTCTAATGTTATATTTTTTACATAATTCTAACAATTTTATAGATGCCATAACGTTCATATTTGCATCATAGTAAGGATGTGATATAGAAAAATTAACACTGGTCTGAGCTGCTAAGTGGATTACGTAGTCAGGAGTTTCTTTTTGGAATACTAATTCTAAATCATCTTTTTCAATATTCAGTTGATAAAATTTAAGGGTGTCAGAATTTGGAATATTTTCTATAGAGCCAGAAGACAAGTTATCGATAATTATAACATTATAATTATTTTCCAATAACTTTTCTACAATATGTGAGCCAATAAAACCAGCTCCTCCTGTTACCAAAACCTTATTTTTTGTCATTTTTATTCTTTCTTTTTATTTTTAATTTTAGTCCTAAAATTGTAAAAATTTTATGATAACCAGTTGGTGTTAATTTTATAGAAAAAATATTTTCTTTGCGGCTATTTATTATTTTTTGTGGTTTTATAAAGCTTTCGTAATTCTCATTTAAGAAACTATCTGTTTCTTTTTTATATTCATTATCCTGTTCATATCTCGATTTGTTGAATAAAACTGGAATAAATATAGACATAACAACCTTTTTTTCTTCTTCATTCTTATATTCTGGCAGGTTGTAAAGTTGTTGAAGTATAAATAATCCATCCTTTTGACGTTTTTCTTCTTTTTCAGGAGCTATATTTAAACAAATTGAAGATGTATTTTTTCTATATAAATACCTAACTTTGGTTGTAAAAGCGACTTTGTTGCTTTTTAACAAAAGTTCAACTAAAACAGGGTTATCTTCCCAGTAAATGTGTTCTATAAAACGAACATTTTCAAATAAAGATTTTCGGAACAATTTTGAACAAACAGAGCCATTTGAGATATTTCCCATTTTGTCTGAAAAATTTGAATAAATTCCATCTTTAAAATATTCCATTTTTATTTTCCGGAATTTTGTTGCTCGAGTTAACATTCCGCAAGCAATGTCAGCATCATTGTTTTCACATAAATTTAAAAGAACTTCGTAAAAATTTTTGTCTAACCAATCATCTGCATCTAAAAAACCTATATAATCACCTGTTGCAGAATTTATTCCAGTGTTTCTAGCTCCACCAAGTCCTTTATTTTCTTGGTTGATTATGTTTATATTTTTATTATCGAGTGTTTTTAGAAAATTCAATGTATTATTGTCTGTAGAGCCATCATTTACGATAATAACTTCAATATTTTTATATGTTTGATTTAAAACAGAATTTATAGCTTTTTGTAAAAATTCTGGATTAGTGTTATATACAGGAATAATTACGGATATTTTTTTATTCATTAAATTCTCACATATATATTAGTAGCAAAAAAGCGGGTTAAACCCGCTTGTTTTGAAAAAATTTACCCGAGATGCGATTCGAACGCATGACCTACCGCTTAGAAGGCGGTTGCTCTATCCAGCTGAGCTACTCGGGCTTGGATCCAGAGGGTTTAAACAAGCGTTTGGTTTCTTGGGGTACCTGTATAATCCCTCGTACTTTTATATTAGCACAAACATTTTTCTTTGCAAGACTATGTTGTATATTTAATTGTATTAATTTTTGTAAATTGCCGTAATACTACACTATATGCGACTTTTTATCATACTGTTTTTGAATATTAGTTCTATTTAGAAATTCAAATTAAAGTTTCTATTAAAAGTGTCCGTTGTTGACTGTATGTAGTGTATTACTTAGAAAATAAAGGAGAAATTTTTTTATGGCAATTCCAGAAATGAATGGTGTAGGTGCAGTTCAAGGTAATGGTAACAAATATGAATTGAAACCACAAAAAGAACAAAAAATGGGTAATCTTCCCGTTGGTCAAGGTTATGGCGAAACAAATGATGTCAGACCCAAATTCGGTGTAGTTAATGATTATGGTGGTGATATTGCAAATTTCGCAAAATTTAAAGGTAATGATAAAAATGACGCAATGCGTTTAACAAATTCTGCCGCTAATGACGTAAAAAAACAATATATGCAATTACAGCATGAATATCCTGGAATTGAATTGCAGTTTGAACCAATGCCGAATCCTCAGACAGCAGGGAAAAAGCGTGAAGGATTTTTTAATTATCAGCAACAACTTGATAATTGGAAAGATAATGCGATGACACAAATTAATAACGCGCGTGAAAGAAATACTGTTGAAGTTGTTGGAGATGCAGTTGAAGCAGTAAACCAAAATACTAATGGAAAAGCAGCTATGAATGCAGCATTAACTGCAGGCTATGGTGAAGCTAATCTTGAAGCAACAGAAGAAGAGGGTGTAAAAACCAGAAAAGCTGTTCATTCAGAAGGCGTAATAACACGTAGAACTGTAAGAAATGAAGGACAGAAAACTAGAGAAGCTGTTCATACAGAAAGCGCTATTACACGAAACACTGTCAGAGCAGAGGGAGCCAAAACTCGAAATGTTGTTCGTGAAGCAGCTACTGATATTAAAAATACGGTTCATGAAGAAAGTACAAAAACAAGAGATGTTGTGCGCCAAGCTGGTCAAGAAACACAAGAAATTAACGAATTATCAAATGAAGTATCCGATGTTTTAAATACTGAATATCATACAGGAGCAACCAAAAAACAAGTTGGTGATATGCGAGATAAAATAGTTTCTTCTAATTTGCCACACGAATCTAAGAAAGAAATGTTAAAAGATTTAGCTGATTTTTCTGATCAAGTGGTAATTTCTGATAAAGAAATTACTAATGAACAAAAAGACGTAGATATGAGAATAGCGATAGAAAAGGATACTCAAGAACCTGAAACACCGATTTTTGAGGCTCCTCCTTTAAAAGAAGAACCAATATTTGAACCCCCATTCCATAATGGAGGAGGAAAATCTGTTCCTAAAGAGCCACCAAAAGATAAATCGATAAGAAAAAATCCGTTTATCCATGATAATAAACCAAAAACGGATGGTGTTGGTGTTCCGTATGCGCCTGAGCCTAGTCAGATTTTAAAACCAAAGTTTAAAAAAGAACTAAAATAATAATCAAACATGTAAGGAGTGACTAGTTCACTCCTTATTTTTTGCAACTCTATTTTGTTTAATATATAATTTTCTCATAAGATTAAAAAAGTAAAGGAATTAGATTATGCTAACCGGAAATCAAATTAGAAAATTATATTTAGATTATTTTAAAGAAAAACACGCACACACTTTAGTTGAAAGTTCGTCACTTGTTCCTGACAACCCGACTGTACTTTTGACAACTGCCGGCATGTTGCAATTTTTACCTATATTCTTGGGTATTCAACCTTGCCCTTATGAACCTGCAAGAGCAACTTCTTGCCAAAAATGTGCTAGAGCAGGCGGAAAAGATTCTGATATCGAAAATGTTGGAAGAACTCCACGCCATCATACTTTCTTTGAAATGTTAGGAAATTTTTCTTTCGGTGATTATTACAAAAAAGAAATTATTCCTTGGGCTTGGGAATTTGTTACAGAAGTTTTGAAGTTGGATAAAGACAGACTATGGATTACTATTTTTGAAACAGATGACGAAGCTTATGAAATCTGGAGAAGTGTTGGTGTTCCGGCTGAACGTATTAAAAGAAAAGGTAAAAAAGACAATTTCTGGGGACCTCCGGGAGCTTCAGGATCTTGCGGACCTTGCTCAGAAATTCATTATGATTTAGGCGAACAATACAAATGTGATGATCCGAATTGTGGAATTGACACTTGCGAATGTGATAGATGGGTTGAAATTTGGAACTTGGTATTTACGGAACTTTATCAAGATGAAGAAGGTAATCAATCGCCATTGGGCAAGAAAAACGTTGATACGGGCATGGGCTTAGAACGTATTACAATGGTTTGTCAAGGTGTTGCATCTACTTTTGAAACAGACCTTTTGAAACCTATTATGGATAAAGTTTGTGAAATGAGTGGCGTGCCTTACAAAAAATCTGAAAAGACTGACGTTTCTTTGAGAATTATTACTGATCACGCTAGATGTGTAACTTTCTTGATTTCAGATGGTGTAATTCCTGGAAACGAAGGTAGAAGTTACGTATTAAGAATGATTTTACGTCGTGCTTTACGTCACGGAAAAATCTTGGGTATGGAATTGCCATTCTTGTATAAACTTGTTGACGTTATTGTTGAAAATTACGGTGAAGCTTATCCTGATTTGGTTAAAAATAGAGCGAAAATCGTTGATACAATCAAAAAGGAAGAAGAACGTTTTGCAAAAACTCTTGATCGTGGCTATAAAATGCTTGATGAATTTATTGAGGCTAAAAAAGATATTGATGGCGAAAGCGCATTTAGACTTTATGATACATACGGTTTTCCTCTTGAATTGACAAAAGAAATCGCACTTGAAAACGGTTTGAATGTTGACGAAGAAGGCTACAAAGTTGCAATGCAAGAACAAAAAGATAGAGCAAAAGCTGCAGCTGCAAAAATTAGCGTTACAGGTGACATGAAGTATGCCAAAGTTGAAAAAGAAGTTGGTTCAACCGAATTTGTAGGTTATACAGAAAACGAATGCGACGCTAAGATTTTGGCAACAATTGATGGTGAAGGTTATGTTGATGTTGTTCTTGACAAAACTCCATTCTATGCAGAATGTGGCGGACAGGTCGGAGATTCCGGCGTAATTGAAAACGTAAACTTGAAGTTAGAAGTTTTGACAACATTTAAAGTTAACAAATTATTTGTTCACCGATGTGAAGTTGTTAATGGCGAAATTACAATTGGAGAAAATGTTCACGCAAAAATTGATGTTGCTAGACGTGAAGAAATCAGACTTCACCATTCATCTGCTCACTTATTGCAAGCAGCTTTAGTAAAAGTTTTGGGTGACGAAGTTAAACAAGCAGGTTCTCAAGTTGAAGAAAATAGAATGCGTTTTGACTTTACATTCTCTCGTGCAATGGAACCTGATGAAATATTTAAAGCAGAAGAAATCGTAAATGAGTGGATTGCTGCAGCATTGCCTGTTACAACTGAAGAAATGGATATTGAACATGCTAAATTGACCGGTGCAACTGCATTGTTCGGTGAAAAATACGAAGATGTAGTTAGAGTTGTTTCTATGGGAAATCAAACTCATTGCGTTTCAAAAGAATTTTGCGCAGGTACTCATGCAAGAAACACTCGTGATTTGAGATTGTTTAAAATCGTTTCAGAAGGAGCAATTGCTGCTGGTACAAGACGTATCGAAGCTGTTGTTTCAAAGGCTGCATTTGATTTTATGAACGCAAAAGTAAAAGAAATGGACAAATTGTCTTTGATGTTCAAAGCTCATTATGACGAGGTTTTGGAACGTGTTGAAAAATTACAGGAAGAAAATAAAGAACTCCAAAAAGAATTGACTTTAGCAAAAGAAGATTTGACAAGAGCAAAATTTGCTACATTCTTGTCAAAAGCTCAGGATATAACAGGCGGAAAATTATTTATTACAAAAGTTGAAAGCATTGATGGTAATGCAATTAAAGCCGGTATTGAATTTGCGGCTCAAAAACTTGGTGAAAGTGTAATAGTTTTAGCATCAGCAAGAACTGTTGCCGTAAAAGTTTCTGACAGTTTTGTTAAAAAAGGCATTAATGCCGGTAAGATTGTTGGAGAAATTGCTCGTGCAACTGGTGCAAACGGTGGCGGACGTCCAAATTTTGCTCAAGGCGGAGTTAAAGATGCGTCAAAATTAGATGAAGTTTTGGCAAAAGTCGAAAATGAAATCAAAAATGCGTAAATAGGTGTAGCTAAGTAGCTAGGAAACGAATTAGTTAGATATAGCTACTAGATGCCAAGAGGCGAAGATGCAAAGTCGGTTACAGTAGTTTGGGCTTTCAGCCCAACATTAAAAATAATAAAAAAGAAAGGAAATATAATGACAGTATTAAAGATTGAAAGATTACCGCACAACAAATTTTTGCCTGAATACAAAACTGAGGGCGCTGCAGGTATGGATTTGTGTGCAGCGATTTCTGAACCTATTACTTTGCAACCTTTGGAAAGAAAATTAATTCCGACAGGTTTGAAAATTGAACTTGAACATGGTTATGAAGCGCAAGTTAGGCCTCGTTCAGGTTTGTCTATTAAACATGGAATTACTTTAATAAATTGTATTGGGACAATTGACGAGGATTATAGAGGGGAAGTTTGTGTTCCTATCGTGAATGTTTCTAATGAAGCATATACAATTGAACCTGATGAAAGAATTGCGCAAATGGTTATTGCTCGTGTAGAACAAGCTGAAATCAAAGTTGCGGTTGAGCTTTCAGAAACTTCTCGTGGAGAAGGCGGTTTTGGCTCTACTGGAAAATAATTACTAAATTCAGGTGTAGTTGCGTAATTGTTGCGTAATTTGTCGAACTTGAATTTTCCCCCGCACCCGCATTCGTAACACTCAATTCCCTCGAGAACGACTGAGCCCTCTCCCGCCATTGGGGTGAGGATTTGGGTATCGGAATTTCATAATAAAAAAGAACCTTTTGAAAATTAGGTTCTTTTTTTATTAATTGTTGTGTTGAGGAAAAGAGAGGAATTTAAAACTTATTTTTTATTTCCGTTGAAAACTGAAATCTTAGATAAATCGTTTTCAAGCGTAAATTTTGTATTTATGTCAAAGAGTGGATTTTGGAGCTGATTATCGGCGTTGTTGTTTTGTTTTGTCCAATAATCTTTGTCCAATTTAGGTAATCCGTTAGGTATGTCTGCATTAAAATCAACCATATATAATTTCCCTTTGTATTTTTCTTAACGTCAAACAAAAATATTTCTTTAGCTTTTTTGTGTGATTATTAAAAATTTGTTACATACGAGTTATAGTTAAAAGCATTTCATTTGGGACAAAATAGTCTTTTACACCGTAATTTGCGTTAACAAACAGAAATTCTAAAGTATCTCCGCTTGAAATATCTATTGTATCAAATGGGATTGCGACATCTACAACTTTGTCATAAGCAGTCTTGATATCTTTTGATGTTGTGATTACCCACAAATTGTTTGGGATTGCTTTTACTAACCTTACGAGATTTATTTCGCCACCAAATATTGAAATTTGCAATTCGTTATGGAATTTTTCTTTAGAAATTGGTAAAATACTTTCTGTTTTTTGGATAATTCTGATTGGAGAAAGAGCCTGTTTTTTATCTTGATTACGCATGTATATATACATTTGGTTAACCTGTTTCAATAGCGCAGGAGTTTCTTTCAGGTATTCATTTATATAAAATCTCAAGTACAAGTTGTCTTTATCATAGCCAAAATAAATTTGGTCGTAGAATTTGTTTTCTTTCAGAACAGGACCATCTGGAATTTTTATGCAACCTGCATTTAACCAAATTTCATCGTCGTGTTCTTTTCCGTCAATAATTGGAGTAAATTCTTCTTTTGGGTATCTTGAAGGTTTGGCAATTGCAGATAATAAAGGTGTTTCAAGGTATTCAGGTACATCTAAGCCGAGATACAAGTAGATATTTTTCAGGTGTTCTCTGAATATGTAGTCAAATATGTTGTCACGTCCGGAATCGTTTGGTTCACCATACCACCAGAACCAGTCACTGCCTTCACATATAAATAATTCTCGTTTGGCGGCTTCAATATTTGGATTTTGTGGGTTGTTTTTTACGTATGCAGAAAAATCATCTCTAACCTGTTTTAGGTATGTCCAAGCAAGGTTTTTGAGCGGTTCATCAATCCACAATTTAAAGTTGCGGTTAATCCAAGAGCCTGCACTAAGTTTGTTTAGCGGTTTTGGAGTGTCTTTTTCTAGGTAATCGCTTATTAAAACTGTTTCTAGGGTTGGGTCGTTTTCGATAAGAGAATAAATTTTTGTCAAAAATTCTTCTCCATCTTGCGGATAATTTTCCCAACAGTTTTCGCCATCCATTGCGATTGTCAAAAGATGGTTGTCATCAGGAGATGATAATAGTTTGCTCTGTGCAACTTTAATTCTGTCATATAAGTCGTTTGCAGCACCTTCAGCAGAGTGGTTTGGGTATTCAAAACCGATTAGGTTTGGTAACATTGCATCTCTAAAAATTATATCAACTCCATTGTGATTGTACGATTTTAGTAGATGATAAGGGTCTTCTAAATAGCCTCTGAAATCTCTAACAAATTCGAAATTGATTGAATTTGCCAAAATTCCTTCATCAGAAATAGTCCATTTTACTCCTAAATCGCTCAACATTTCTGTTACTTTGGAATTGATACAATGTTCTGACGGCCAAATTCCTTTCGGTCTTTTTCCAAAAATTTCTTCAATTCTGTTTAGTGCCATTTCAGTTTGTTCTTTTGCATCTTTTTCCATTTTTAATGTTTCAGGAAGATCGCTTTCTGATGATGTTTTAATATTTTTAAAATCCAAAAGAATTGGCAAAATCGGGTGATAATATGGGCTTGTTGTAATTTCGATTTTACCATTTTCCATGTATTTTTTGTATGTTGGAATAATTTTTTTGATAATATCACGTTGGATATCAATGATTTTAATTCTGTCTTCAAGTGTGTAGTTTTTCCCTTTTTTGATTAGTTTTTTTAATTCAGGATATTTGTTTTTGTAAATCGGATCAAACCACGCAAGATTAAATAATGCCATAAGGTCTGAATATTCTTGATTTGAGAATATATTCAAATCATTGTTTTCATTGAGTTGTGCTTTTTGGTAAAGTCTGTTGTATTCTTCATTAGGCAAAATCATTGAGTGAAAATTTGCATCAAAAAAGTTGTTTATAATAAATTCTTTATCATCATCACTCAAATCGTCAATATTAGTAATAGATAGACGAGAATGTATGTCGTGCAGTCCGTTTTCACCATAATCAATTAAAGCATCCAGCAAAACCGGAACAAGGTTAAAGTTTAATTTTATGTTTTTAAACTTGTCTAAAATCAAGACCATATCAAGGTAATCCTTGATTGCGTGTAGTCTAACCCACGGCATTAAATAATCTCCGGTCGGTGTAAGTTGATAAACAGGTTGGTGCATGTGCCAATAAAATGCAATGGATAATTTTTTTGTCTGAGCTGCCATAATTTTCTCGCTATTCTATGGAATTATTATAGCATAACTTGTAAAATGTGAAAAGGTTAGCTTGATTAATAAATTATTTGTTTGAATTTATTTGCAACTTGTTTTGGTGTTAATATCTAAATCTTTACAATGTAAATAATCCATATTCCCATTCATTATGACCCATCCTGAGCAACGAGAATAATTTTTACCACTTAAACATTCATTTTTAAATTGAGCATTATTTGTCCCGAACGGATATATTCTGTGAGGTTGAATGATAAAAGCAAATACGTCATTATTAACAAGTCTTTTCCCATTTTCATCGTAGTTGCTTTTTTTATTCCCGACATGTATATAAACATCTCCACAATATGAGTTTACATATGAACTATCACATGTTGATGGTTGTAACCACATTCCTCTGATGTTTGTTCCGTCTGGAAGAACAAAACCAACATTTTCTTTTTGTATATTAGAATGGAATTTTTCGTATCCAGCTTTTTGCAGATATTTACTCATAATTTGCATAAATTTATCAGCATTGGCTAACGATTCTTCGGATTGAATTCCATTTCCGTTTTCATCAATATCTTGAACGGAATCTGATAAACCCCACGTATCAAAAGGTCCATTGTCTTGTAATGCCATTGTGTAGGCTTGAGAGAAAACACTATAAAACTTTTTAACTCTTGTTACTTGGGCTTTTTCTCTATAATCCTGAACAAGACTAGGAATAGTCATTGTAGCAACAATACCGATAATGCCGAGAGTGATGAGAACCTCCGCCAATGTAAAGGCTCCATGCCAATACCTGAAGTATGAACCAATCCTGTCACAGAGAGCTACGTGCGTAGCTCTTTCTTCTAATGTGCCAATATTTTTACTTCTCACTCTATTCATATATATATTATACACAATATTCTATTTATACATAGTTAAAACCTATTAGAATTTACATTATTGTTACAAAAGGACATAAGATGGATAATATAAAAAAGAAAATTGGAAATAACTTAAAGAGATTGAGGCTAGAAAAAGGTTTTAAACAGAGTGAATTAGCTGAAATTGTTGGAGTTGAAGATAAAACAATCAGCCGAATTGAGGTTGGTGGAAATTATCCTTCTATGGATTTGTTGGTGCGCTTGGCAGAGGCTTTAGATTGTGAGTTGGTCGATTTTGTGAATTTCTCAGACAAAGTCGTTGAAAGTTTAAATGAACTTTCAAAAGAAGAATTAAAAGCAGTTAAAAAATTTGTTGATTTAATAAAAGTTAAAATGTAATTTATGCTATTTTATCTTCCTAGCTAATGATAGACCGGCCGGTAGTGGAAGAATTACGTTTTCGTAATTTGGGTTGGCGTTGATTGCATCTATGAATGGTTTACATTTTGCTTCGTGTGACAAAACATTGTCACAAGCGATTATTCCGCCAACTTTTAGGTGTTTATCAATGACTTCATAGTATTTGATGTATTCGGATTTATTTGCATCAACAAAAGCTAAATCTATTACAAAATCTTCCGGTAAATCTTCTAAAAGTTCTAGTGCTGAGCCTTTTAAAGTTGTTATAACATCATCGACTTTACAGGTTTTAAAATTCTCTTTTGCGATATCTAATCTTTTATCCCAAAATTCAATTGTAGTTAAATGTCCACCAATTGATTTTACAGCATTTCCTAGCCAAATTCCTGAATATCCGTTTGATGTCCCAACTTCTACCACATTTTTAGCTTTTTCTGCCCTGATAAGTGTGTATAAAAATTCTGCGGTAATACGTGATATGTTCCAAAATTGTTTTTGAGTTTCTTCCAAACCCGCTAGAATATTTTCTGTGGTTTCATCAAAATATTTCGTCATTTTATTTTGTCCTTAAAAATTATTTATTAATCTTTTTAACTTTTTCCGTTACAACGATTGAATTTGCTGGAATATCAATTGGAATAGTTTTTATAACTTTGTTCGTTCCTAAGTCAAATACTGTATATAAAGAAGCTTTTGTATCAGTGATAAGTGCAATATTTGTTCCTTCAATCCAACTTATTTTTGTCGAAAATCCATTTGTGTTCAAATAAATGGATTCTGTAATTGCATCGGTTTTTGCATCAATTACCTGAATTGAATTGTCACCTGCTCCTAAAACGTAAATTCTGTTATGGAAAGTCAACATATCTACAGGTTTTTCGCAAATTTCCATTTCAACAATCAAGCCAACTGTTTCATAATCAATTATTGCGATACGGTTTTTAGTTCTGCTTGTCACGTAAACTTTGTTATTTGTAAACGCAATTTTTGAAACATTTGGGAATTTGCCGATTTCTTTTAACAAATAATTGTTATCAAGCTCGATTGCCCAAATATCACGTGTTTTTTTGTCGTAATAAAAGAGTTTCGTGCCATCTTCTGACAAAGTCAATTTCTCACACATTCCAGCAATTTTGATTTGCTTTGAAAGGGTCATTGTTTCAAGGTTTACCATATAAATACTTGAATCTACGGAGCTTGAAATGTAAGCAATTTTTTTTGCCTTATCAATAACGATTTCATCAGGTTGTGTTTTGGTATAAATCTGTTTGATAATTTGATCGTCAGCAAGCGAAATTACGTCAACTGAAGGTTTTTCATAAGCAGTTACCAGCAAAAAACTATTGTCATAAGCTTTCATTGAAATTGGTACATTGTTTTGTGCTAGTGAATATTCAGGGGTTTTTGCACCTAAATTTAAAACTTGAATATTCTTTGAATAAGGTGAAGAAACATAGAAATTTTTATTTCTCAATTGCGGAATTTGAGAAAGTGTTTTTAGTGTTGTTCCTGACAATGCGGTAACCACAGGTTTCGAGTTTTCTACTTTTATTCCAGGATCATTTGTTGTTTGAATTTCTAGGTTTCCGACAATAGATTTTAGATTTTCAGGTATAACCAAACCTTTTGGAACAAGCATATCTTGAGGAAGTAAGCCGGTTCTTAATTCCATTGGGGGATTGGACATTTTAAAAATAGTTTTGTTCCCATGTGAATCTGTCAAAACTTTTAATAGGGCAAAATCGTTGTTAAAAATTACGATATTTGGTTTTGCTGCTATTGTTTTGCCGGTTGGAAAAGTTTGTTTTATTTCAAGTTTTGGGAGCTTAATTATTTTTGCAGGATATAGAGGCAAGTACATAGTGCCGTCAGGCAAAATTATCATTCCGTCAAATCTGTAAGTGGTTTTAGGAAAATCTTTGTTAATAATTTGTTGAATGTTATCAGGAATTGTTGCTGCAAAGGCTGGCACAGAACAAGTGATTGCCAATGCTGATAACATTACAAATTTAGCTGCCAAGCGACTTAAATTTTTAGCTGCCTCTTTTTTCATTATTGAAATACTCCCTTTACCTTATCCATGATAGAAGATTGTTGTGTTGCTTTTTTGTTGTTTTGAATTTCGTATAATTTTTTATACAAACTTCTTTCTTCTTCGGTTAATTTTGTCGGTGTTTTTACTGCAACAACAACAATATGATCTCCTCTTTGAGAAGGTCTTTGAATATACGGAACACCTGCACCTTTTATTTTGATTGAATTTCCGCTTTGAACTCCTGCTTGAACAGTAATTTTTTGTTCGCCATCAAGAGTTCTTACAACGATTTCATCTCCCAAAGCAGCTTGAGCGGGAGTTATGTCAAGTCTTGAATATACGTCATTACCTTCACGTTTGAAATAGTCAGAAGCTTTTACATGAAGAACTACGTACAAATCTCCTGCCGGCCCTCCGTTTGTGCCGGCATCTCCTTCTCGAGAAACTCTGATTTTCGACATGTTGTCAACGCCTGCAGGAATTTTTATAGTCAATTTCTTTTCTTTTTGAAGTTTGCCGTGACCTTTACAAGCTTTACAAGGGTTAGAAATCTTTTTGCCTGAGCCTTTACAATCAGGGCAAGGAACGATTTGTGCAATTGAGCCTAGAGGAGTTCTCATTACTTGTTTAACTTGACCTGTGCCATGACAAGTAGGGCAAGTTACAGGCTGAGAACCTTTTTCTGCACCTGTCCCTCCGCACTCAGAACAAAGTTCTAAGTGGTCGAATTTGATTTCTTTTTCACAACCAAAAATAGCTTGTTCAAAATCAATTTCGATATCAAGTCTAAGGTCATCACCTTCAACGGGAGCGTTAGGATCTGGTCTGCCACCAAAACCAAAACCGCCCATCCCTCCGAAAAATGAACTAAATATATCGTTTAAATCTCCAAATCCACCATCAAATGGACCATTTGTATTGAAACCTGCGTTTTTAAGTCCATCTTCGCCGTATCTGTCATAAGTTGCACGTTTATTATCATCCATCAATGTTTCATAAGCTTTTCCCAATTCTTTGAATTTTTCTTCAGCATCAGGGGCTTTGTTTACGTCGGGGTGTAATGTTCTGGCTTTTTTTCTAAAAGCCGATTTTATTTCCTCTTTTGTGGCTTCTCGTGAAACCTCAAGTATTTCATAGTAATCAGTCATTTATTATAATTCTTCCCTATTCCAGTTAGTTTATTTTAATTCTATTTTAGCATGTAAATCCTTAAGGGCAAAGTTTTCAAAAAATTACCGCCGAAAAATTAATTTTCGGCGGTTGCAACATTAACAAGAGCAGGTCTTAAAACCTTATCTCCCATTTTGTATCCTTTTTGTAATTCGTTTATAATAGTGTGTTCAGGATGTTCTGAAGTTGGAGTTTGCATTACTGCATCATGGAAATTTGGATCAAACTCTTTGCCTTCTGTTTCAATAGTTTCCAAGCCTAATTTCTTTAGAGCTTCAAAAACTTGTTTATGAACAAGATCGAAACTTTCTTTAACTTTTTCGCAATCATTTACACTTTCAAGTGCTTTTTTGCCACGTTCAAAATTATCCAAAACCTCAATCATTTTTTTCAACGCATTTTCAGTCCCAAATTTAAGAAGATTTTCTCTTTCTTGTTCCTGTCTTTTTCTAAAGTTGTCAAAATCTGCCGCAAGTCTTAAATATTGTTGATTAAGTGTATCATATTTTTCTTGTAAAGCAGTTAATTCTTCGTTGTTATCAGAAGATTTTTCTTCTACTTTTTCTTCTGTTTTTTCTCCATCTTTGATTTCAATATTTTCGTCTATATCAGAATTTTTGAACGGATTGTTGTTGTGATGTTTGTGTGACATTTCTCTACCTCTTTATTCTACATATAAATATATTATAGTATATCAAATACTTTTCTCAATAAAAATTTATTATTTATTAATAATTTGGAGCGTGACGCTCCACCCGACCTGTGTGACAATATTCGTTCCTACCTCATGGTTTGGTGTAAGGTTTTAAACTAAAAATTTTCTTTACATAATTTAACTTATTTACATCAAAGCAATCTAATTGTATTATTATAAGAAGTGAAGTAAAATAATTATTTTAAAGGTAAGAAAATTGACAGAGAAATATTATATAAAAGGTGGTACCCCATTAAAAGGTGAGGTTTCAATAGGCGGAGCTAAGAACTCAGTTTTGAAGTTGATGGCTGCTGCATTGTTGGCTAAAGGTGAAACAAAGATTTATAACGTTCCGGATTTGACAGATGTTGAGATTATGTTGAGTGTAATTGCGCAATTAGGTGCGGTTACTCATTATGACAAAAAAGAAAAATCCGTAACTATTGATGCAACAAACTTGACAAGTATTACTGCAAAATATGAACTTGTTAGTAAAATGAGAGCATCTTTTATTGTACTTGGAGCTTTGGTTTCTCGTTGTAGGGAAGCAATTGTTGCAATGCCGGGTGGATGTGCGATTGGTGAACGTAGAGTTGATTTCCACATCAGGGGTTTAGAGGCTTTAGGTGCAAAAATTAAGATTGAAAACGGTTATGTACACGCAAAAGTTCCAAAACTTGTTGGTACGGACATATACTTAGACATTCCATCAGTTGGTGCAACAGAAAATCTTATGCTTGCATCAATTTTGGCAGATGGTTCTACAAGAATACAGAATGCTGCGCAAGAACCTGAAATCGTTGACTTGGCAAATTTCTTAAATACAATGGGTGCTGATGTTAATGGTGCTGGTACTTCTGAAATAGTTATTAATGGTGTAAAACAAGATGATTTACATCCAATTGAATACACAACAATTCCTGACAGAATTGAGGCTGGAACATTTATGTCAGCAATTATTGCTACAAGAGGTAAAGCCGTGATTAAAAATGTGTTCCCTGCCCACTTGACATTCTTTACAGATAAGTTGTTGAAAATGGGAGCAAATATCAAACTTGTTGACCCGAATGTTTTGGAAGTTTCTTGCAAAAACAGATTAAACTCTATAAACTTTATTACCCAACCGTATCCGGGATTTCCAACTGACTTGCAGTCAATGGCAATGACCCTTTTAACTACTGCTAATGGTGTTGGAATTATTACGGAAAGTTTATACGAAAACAGATTTATGCAAGTCCCTGAACTACGCAGGATGGGTGCTGATATTCATCAGGACAGAAATCACGCAATTATTAAAGGTGTTAAAAAACTTACCGGTGCAACATTGGCTGCAAGTGATTTGAGAGCCGGAGCGTCTTTGGTTGTTGCGGCATTGATGGCTGATGGTAATTCTACTATTGAAAATTTACATCATATAGATAGAGGATACGAAAATTTTGAAAATAAGCTAAGATTACTAGGAGGCAAAATAGAGAGAAAGGATGATGCTATAATTAATCCTGCTACTGTTGAGCCAAAAATAACGGAGGGCTTATTATAATGTCACCTGCATATAAACGCTGGTATGATCATGATCCATTGTTACTTGAAGTTATTGAGCTTTTGAAAAATTACCAAACAGAATTAAGAGCGCAAGCTGAAATTTTCTTGCAAAAGATTGAAGAAAAAGTTTCGAAAGAAACGATTGACAAGTTTTATGCAATGGTAAAGCCGGTTAATGCGAACAATCGTTGGTATGACAAGGATCCTGTTATTTCAAAAACAGTTGAAATTTTGAGAATTGTACCACCGGAAGCTCAAAAAATATGCGCCCAAAACTTTATCAGAACACTTAAAGAGATGGGCATTGACTATGTTAGCCCGAATGGGAATGATAAATAATTCGTGAATAGTGAATTGTGAGTGGTGAGTAGACTATTACGGAAGCGAAAGTTTAAATTATCTTTTGATGTTGTGAGTTAAATGAACCATTCACTATTCACCGTTCACTACTCACCAAAGTCCTATGTTTAAAATAAACGCACCTGAAAATAATGAAAATTATGCCTTGTTTGAAAGATTTCTTGCAAAGTCTTTTTCGTTTGCAGCAACAGGGTTAACAACAATTCTAAGACTTTTGTTAATTACAAAAATTCGAAAAATTACAGACAAAAAGGTTCTTTTTGTCACCTCGACTGAACAAAATGCGCTAAGGTACCAAAATGATTTATTAAAGGCTTTTGGTGAAAAATCTGATTTGTTACCGTTTCAAAATATTTCTATGTACGAAACGGTTTCTCCTAACAGATATGATTATGCAGAACAGTATAGGATTTTGAATGAAAAACCAGATATTGTAATTGCGCCGGTTAAAACTATTTTAGAAAAATTTCCAGATGAAAATTTTTATAAAAATAATTCGACAATCTTAAAAGTTGGAGATGAAATTGATACAAAAATTTTGGCGCAAAAGTTTGTCGATTTTGGTTATAAGCATTCCACAATGGTTTCTGATATAGGAGAATTTAGTATCAGAGGAGATATTGTTGATTTTTATTCTTTGGATAAACACCCTGTCAGAATTGAGTTGTGGGGTGATGAAATTGTTGATATAAGATATTTTAACAACGAAACTCAAAAATCTATTGAAAAATTAAAATCTACAGAGATTTTGCCGATGTATAAATTTACATTGAGTGATGTTTCTGATGATTTGTGGCAAAAACTTGCTCCAAAAGATGAAGGGGAAGAAAAAGGCTATTTTGAAGGGATTGAAATTTACCAAAATTATTTCAATGACAAATTAGTTACGGTTTTGGATTATTTCAAGGATTACATTCTTGTTTTAGATGAAACTTCTGAACTTTATGCAAAATATGAATTTTGGGATAAGGGATATGAGGAACAATTGCAAGAAAATTTAAAACTTGAATTGAATGAAATATTAAAAGGTCGAAATCATGTGACTTTTGAAGAATTTATTCAAAAAACTGCCGGATTTGTAAAAGTCGGATTAAACAATTTTATTGATAGTGAGATGGATGAAATTGTTGAATTTGATACTCAAACAATTCAAAGTTTTGAGGCTAACCTTGACCATATCGCAGATTTTATAAGAAAATTTCTTTTTCCACAACATAGCGATGGGTGGAGGATTGTTATTGCAACCGATTATCCGGAAAGAGTAAAAGAAATTTTAGCAGAACGAAATATTTTTGATGTTGAATATAATGAAAGTATTTCTTCTCACGGTGCGGTTTTGACAGATTTCAAAACTGTAATTTTAACTGATAGAGAATTGTTTAACAAAAGAAATAAGGAAATTACTTCCCAAAAACGTTCTTATTACAAGGAAAAACCTGAATATATCGAAAATATTAACGATATAAAAGAGGGTGAATACGTTGTACATAGTATTCACGGGGTTGGTATTTATAAAGGACTTTCGCAACAAGATATTGACGGTCAGTTAAAGGATTATTTGACTATTGAATACGCAAACAAAGACAGGTTACATATTCCGGCTGAACAAATAAATTTGCTTGTCCGTTATCGTGGATCAGGTTCTATCAAACCAAAACTTTCCCGAATGGGCGGAAAAGATTGGGAAAATACTAAAACTCGTGTTAAAAAAGAGGTCGAACAAGTTGCTTATGATTTGTTGAGATTGTACGCAAAACGTAAAATGCAACACGGTATTCAATTCTTGCCGGATACGACTTGGCAAGTTGAGATGGAAGAAGCTTTTGAATACACGGAAACTCCTGATCAAATGAAAGCTATAAATGATGTAAAAGCTGATATGGAAAGTGAACAACCTATGGATAGGTTGATTTGTGGCGATGTTGGTTTTGGTAAAACTGAAGTTGCAATGCGTGGGATTTTTAAAGCGATTACATCAGGTAAACAGGTTGCGGTTGTTGTGCCGACGACAATTCTTGCGTTCCAGCATTATCAAACAATGTCAGACAGGTTTAAGCCTTTTGGGGTTCATGTTGAACTTTTGTCTCGTTTTCGCAGTGCAAAAGAGCAGAAAGAAACGATTAAACGACTTGCCACTGGAGAGTGTGACGTTGTTGTCGGAACTCATAGGCTTTTGCAAGAAGGAATTGTATTTAAGGATTTGGGTTTGGTTGTAATTGATGAGGAACATAGGTTTGGGGTTCGTCATAAGGAAAAATTAAAGCAATTGCGTGAAAATATTGATATTATTACAATGTCGGCTACCCCTATCCCAAGAACTCTTTATATGTCGCTATCCGGAATAAAAGATATGTCAATTATCAACACTCCACCGAAAAATAGGTTGCCAATTAAAACTTATGTCGGCGAGTGGAATGAAAATATGGTGAAAAATGCGATTACGCATGAACTTGATAGAGAGGGGCAGGTTTTCTATTTGTATAATCGTGTTGAAACTATTGATGAATTTAAACTACAACTTCAAAAACTTGTTCCGAATGCTCGTATCGCAATTGGGCATGGTCAAATGAATGAAAAGGAGTTGGAAAAAATAATTATTGATTTTGCAAACCATGAATACGATATTCTTTTGGCGACGACAATTATTGAGAACGGAATTGATATTCCAAATGCAAATACGATGATTATTCATAATGCGGATAAATTCGGGCTTGCTCAATTGTATCAATTAAGAGGGCGTGTTGGGCGTTCGCAAAGACAAGCATACTGCTATTGTTTCTACACAAAATCAAAAGAAATAACAAAAGATGCGGTTCAAAGATTAAAAGCAATAAAAGAATTTACTACACTTGGTAGCGGATATCAAATTGCAATGAGAGATGTCGAAATTCGTGGTGTTGGAAACATTTTGGGTACAAAACAGCATGGTCATATGGTAAATGTCGGTTTTGACACGTATTGTCAATTATTAGAAGAAACGGTTCAAGAACTTCAAGGTCAAGCGGTTGAAAAATCAGAACCTACAATTGTTGATATAAATGTTACGGCTTATATTCCTGATGAGTGGGTTGGATCAGCTGAACAGAAAATGATTGAGTATAAGCGGTTAGCGGATGTAAAATCTGATGTTGAGTTGGATTATATCACTGAGGAATGGAAAGATAGATTTGCCAAACCGCCTGAAAGTGTTGAAAACTTAATAAAATTGATAAGATTAAGACTTTCTGCGACAGATGTAAGAATTTCTTTAATTCGTGAAACTGAGGATAATATAAGGATTTATACCCCTTATAGTCAGGCTGAATGGAAATTAATTCAGCATAAATTGCCATCAGAAATTCTAAAACGAATAAAATTTACAATTGCTCCAAAATCTTGTGCAGAGGGGCAGTCGATACTGTTATTAAATAATAGATACATGAATTTTAATGAAGTATTTAACATTTTGACAGATTTGTTTTATTATATAAACAAGACACGTAATGAATTTGTCTAAATCCGTAAAAGACATAATATAAAGGAGAAATTATGAGAGGGAAAAAATTACTGACAACACTTGCAGTTTCAGCAGTATTGTTTGCCGGTTGCGGTTTAAAATCAGGTGAAGCTATTATTAAGGTTAATAACCAAAATATTACTCAAGGTCAATTTGATGCTGAATTTGATAAACAAGCCGGCAACGGTATCGCAAAAGCTTTAGGTATTGATGTAAAAGATGACAAAAATAGCTTTTTGTACATGTTGATTAAGGACAGAGTTGTAAATGAATTAATAGTAAAAGCTTTGTTAAATCAAGAAATGCAAAAACGTGGTATTGAGGTTACTAACAAAGATGTTGATGATGCTGTAAAAGAAATCATTGACAAAGTTGGTTCAAAAGAACAACTAGATGCTTTGTTGAAACAAAACGGAATTTCAAATTCTCAATTTAAAAAAGATTTGAAAGAAGAAGTTAAAATGAAAAAATTGGCTAAAGAATTAGGCTCATCAAATGTTTCTGATGCTGAAGCTAAAAAATTCTATAACGATAATATTTCTAAATTCAAACACCCTGACAAAGTTAGAGCTTCTCACATTTTGATTTCAGTAAATCCACAAGAAATTGAAGAAGTTGTTAAATCAGATCCAAACAACAAAAATATTGATGAAACTGCAGTGAAAGCGAAAGTAGCAGCAGAAGTTCAAGCTAAAGAAGCTAAAGCAAATCAAATTTTGGCAGAAGCAAAGAAAAATCCAACTCAGTTTGCCAAATTAGCTAAAGAAAATTCTGAAGATACTGCAACTGCAAACAAAGGTGGAGATTTAGGTTTCTTTGCAGCAAAAGAAATGGTTCCGGAATTTTCAAAAGCAGCATTTTCAATGAAACCGAATACAATTTCTGACAAGCCTGTAAAAACTCAATTTGGTTACCATATCATTATGGTTACAGACAGATCTGCAGCAGGTCAAGATCCGTTTGAAAAAGTAAAACCAAGTATTAAGGCTTATTTGGAAAACCAAAAACAAATCGAATTGATTGACAAATTAACAGAATCTTTGAAGAAAAGCGCAAAAATTGAATATATAAACACAAGTTATGATCCTGCAAATATTCAAAAAGGTGTTCAAGAATCAATCAAGAACAGTGGCGAAGCAGCTAAAAAAGCAAAAGAAGCAGCAGAAGCTAAGAAAAAATAAATTTTGATTTAGAAAAAATAAATACAAAATTACACAAGACGGAGATTTATCTCCGTCTTTGTACTATTCATGTAACTCTTTGTGGCTATATTTAGATGTCTAGATGCAAAGAGGCATAGTCGTTATCAAATGCTACTAAGATATTTCAGAGAGGGGTAAAATTAATTGTAAATATTATATTGCCTTATACAGACAGTGGAAACTTTTTGAGAAAAAATATTTCCCTTACGGGGTAGCACCCACCTTATTCCTCCCTCACAAGGGAGGAAACCTTTTATATTGTTCAAGTAACTAAAAAAATATCCTTCCATTTCGGAAGGATATTCTTATAAAATAAAGTAACTCATAAGCCGTGTTCTGTTTTTAAACAATCATCTGTCTGGTATTGGGATTACTCCCAATCTCTAGCGATATTCTTAGAGGTTGGCGGACACCTTTATAGCCCTCAATTTAATCTTGCATTCGGCAGGGGGTTGCCTAGCCGATATCTCTCGATATCGCTGGTGAAGCTCTTAACTCACCGTTGCACCATCGCCTGTGGTATTTTTACCCATCGGCAGTTTTCATTTCTGTGGTCCTATCCACCAGCTCACGCTGTCCGGAGTTTCTCCGGCTGCCTGTCCTTGAATGCACGGACTTTCCTCACCTTGTTAACAAGGCGCGATTGTTCGGTTACTTTAAAATTTTTAATTTACACTGTCTTTTATTGATGTGTTTATTGTAGCATAATCAACTGCTTTTGCATCAGTTGAGTCTATTCTCATTTTCCCTGTTGCTAAAATTTCGATTACATATTGGTCAAAATCGTCTGCACTACAATTTTCATTGCTTTCTCTACAGTTTGGTGCTTCATCTCCGTTTACGTCAACTGTGATTTTTCCAACGCCTGCAGCATTGGTTTGGTCGCCAAATTTCCCAGGTGTGTCCTGACCTTTAGTCCATGCACCAACAGTACCGCTCAAATCCCATTTAATACCGTCTGTTGTGTAATATATGTGGTTTGTTTCGTCTTCTGTTTTTACGTTCAAACGAGAAGCAAAAAGATCTGCAAATTTTGTATTGCCAGCATATGTTTCACCTTCATATCTAACACTGTTATCATAGTCAAATCCAAATGCGCAATAGACTTTTGTCGGGTCTTCACCTTCTACAACTCCTCTATCGCAGATTTCTTTCATATCAGGGTAAAGTCTTTCATCGTTAATTAACGTACTAACGATTTGTTCTGCTGTATAGAAACTTTTCTTAATCATCATTTTATTTTTATTTGGTCTTGTTTTCATAATAGCCGGAGTTACAACTGCAACCAAAATCCCGATTACGCCCATTGCGACCATTAATTCAGTAAGAGTAAAACCTTTTAATTTTTTCATAAATATCCTTCCTGTATTCATATTCTTTTTTTATAATAACATATTTGGTTGTTTTTTTCAACAAAGAAAATTATCCTCAAAGCTAGTTATATCAGCTGATTAAAAGCTTTTATTTTATATGTAAACTTTTATTAATATAATAGCAAAATAATGCGTTTAGACGAGTTAATATAGTGTTCAATCTGATAGGATTACATGAGAGATTGAATAAACAACGAGGGTTAGACGTATGGTCGATAACAGGTCGGCAGGATTTTTCGGAATCGGTGGCTCTTTTAATTTTAAAAGCGGTGATATTTCAGGTACAGCAGCCAAAACTCAAGATGATAAAATGGGACAAGGCGGCGAATACTTTGCTCAGCAAAAAAAATCTGAAGAAGAAGAAAATTCTGATAGTCAAAAATATACTGATAGAAGTGCCGTATTGCGTGCTACATTAAATTCATTGGCAATGATGAATGTAGCTAATGTTATTAACTCTCGCAAAAAAGCTTTGGAAGAACAAAGAGAACGTGATAAGCAGCGTGCAAATAATAAAGAAGAAAAACAAGAGCAAGCTGAACAAAAGTTAGAAGAAGAATTTTATAACATTGCCCGTGAAATGAAAGAAGATAAATAGTTTTTAAGAGCTTTAAATTGGTTTTATTTAGTATATTTTTTGCCGACAAGTTCGTCTGGTAGAAACTGCTGATATTCTTTCGGCGCATTATGTGAATAAATATAACCTACGCCAAAACCATAATTTTTAGCATCTTTGTAATGTGCATCCCTCAAGTGCATTGGAGGAGGGAAATCGTTACCTGCTTCAATGTCCGCTAAAGCCATATCAATTGCCATTACTGTTTCGTTTGATTTTTTAGCTCGTGCAACGTAAATTACTGCCTGTGCTAAAGGTATTCTGCCTTCCGGTAAACCCAACAATTCAACTGCTTTATAAGCATTTATTGCAACATTAAGCGCATTTGGATCGGCATTTCCGACATCTTCTGCTGCACAAGTTATCAATCTTCTTGCGATAAATCGAGGATCTTCACCTGCCGCAATCATTTTTGCAAGATAATAAATTGCAGCATCCGGATCACTCCCTCTCAAACTCTTTTGGAAAGCGGATGCGCAGTCATAATGCTCTTGTTGAGAATATCGTGTATTTCTTTTTTGGCAAATCTCTTCTATAATTTTTACGGTTAAATTTCTGCGGTTGTCTTTTAAGTCGCTTGCAAAATAAGCATTTTCAACTACGTTAAGGGCATATCTCGCATCGCCTCTTGCAAGATTTATTATAAAATCAATTGCGCCGCTTTCGCAATCCATAGGCAAATAGTTTTTGGCTAAATAGGCAAACCCTTTTTTGATAATTTTGTTCATACTGTCGTCGTCGATAGAATTTAACCTTACAACCTGAACTCTTGACAAAAGAGCCGGAACAACTTGGAATGACGGGTTTTCTGTAGTAGAACCAATTAAAAATAAAGTTCCGTTTTCAAGATGAGGCAAAAGCGCATCTTGTTGCGTCTTAGAATATCTATGAATTTCATCAATAAACAAAATTGTTTTGGAACCGGTTCGGAGAGAGGCTTTAGCGTTTTCTACGGCATCTTTAATATCTTTTACACCAGAGGTTACGGCTGAAATTTCAATAAAATTTGCGTTTGTTTTGGTCGCAATCAGTCTTGCAAGAGTAGTTTTCCCGCAACCCGGAGTTCCCCAAAAAATCATTGAAAATAATCTGTTTGTCCTTAATAAATTAAGTATCGGGCTATTTTGAGAAATAACATTACTCTGTCCCAAAAATTCTTCTAAAGTTTTTGGTCTGAGTAGTTCTGCAAGTGGAATTTGTTTATTTTGATTTTCCAGTTCCGTAAATAAGTTGTTCATAGTATAATTATAACACAAGTAGTGAATAGGGAGTGGTAAGACGTGAAAAGTCTTTTAATTAAAGTAATTTGTGTTTTGATTGTGTTAGGTGCGATATTAATTTCAATTCCGACAAGACAAAAAAATGATGGTAATGAAGTTGTATTTTGGACTTTGCAAATGAATGATTTTGCTCCATATATGAATAAGGTTATAAAAGAGTTTGAAGTACAAAACCCTGAAATTAAGATAAAGTGGGTTGATGTTCCATTTTCAGAAGGAGAAAAGAGAACTCTAGCATCTGTTTTGAGTGATAATCCTCCTGATTTGATTAACTTGAACCCTGATTTCTCTGCACTTTTGGCGCAACGTGGTGCGTTATACGAAATCCAACCTGAATATACTAAACAGTTCAATAAATCTATTATAAATTCTCTAAAATATAATGGTAAATTATATTCCCTTCCGTGGTATGCGACTTCTGCAGTAACGATTTACAACAAAGATTTGCTTTCAAAATCAGGTGCTAAAATCCCTGCAACTTATGAAGATTTGGCGCAAATAGCTCCTCAAATTAAGCAAAAAACCGGTGCTTATGTGCTTTTGCCAAACATTACCGAAAACGATACAATGTTGAGAATTTTGAATAAATATGGTGTAACTTCTTCTGACATAAATTCCGAAAACTCAATCTACGTTTTTGATTTCTTCAAAAATTTGTATGAAAAAGACTTAATTCCAAAAGAATCTATAACTCAAACGCATCGTGAGGCTTTAGAAAAATACATGGCTGAAAAAATAGTTTTCTTTCAAGCAGGTGCGAACTTTTTGACAATGATTAAAGAAAATGCTCCATCAACCTATAAAAACACGGATGTTGCTCCTCAAATAGTTGGAAAATTGGGACAAAATGATTTTTCTTTAATGAATTTTGTGATTCCGACACGTGCAAAACACAAAGATGAGGCATTAAAATTTGCTTTGTTTTTAACAAATTCTGAAAATCAATTAGAGATGGCAAAGTTAACCAATATTTTAGCGGTAAATCAAAAAACATTAGAAGATGATTTTTATACAAAATATGATAAAGCTGATTTGTCTGCCAAAGCTCGTGTTATCAGTGCCAAACAACTTAATAAAATAGAACCGGTATTTACGCCTGCTCGAAATCAAAAAGAAATAAATACAATCACAAATACTGCAGTCCAACAAATTCTTTTGAACAAAAATTCAACAAAAAATATTTTAGATGATTTGCAAAAGAGAATAAATGCGCTAGGTGAATAAATTAACTCTCCTTTGAGAAAGAAAGTAATTATTTGAACTAAATGAATTACAACCATGAGAGAGGGTTAAAATATTAGCACCAAAAGCCGTTCATTCCAAACATAGTTGGTCCGCCAAACATAAATGGAGTGTTACATCCACAACCTCTGCCGAAAAATCCGCTATTCCAAAATCCGTTGCCATAAGGTCCGCAACCGTATAATGTTGAATATGGGTTCATCATTCCAAAAATTCCAAACGGAGAAGTCAATAAACTAGCCCCAATTAGTGCGGATGTCCCTTTTGCATTAGCTTCAGAATTTCCATAGCCGGCTGCTGAATTTATTGCATAGCCTAAATAACTGCCTGTATTTTCTTGAATATTTTTCGCTGCAGAATTTCGTACCATGCCATTTGCAACATTCATGCCAAAATTAGCAATTGCATTACTTGTGTTTACGCCATTGTTTTTATCTTGTGTGTACCCGACAACACTGCCTAAAATTGCGTTAATGTTACTGGTTGTGTATAAAATACTGTCTAAGCTCATAAATATTCTCTCAATTATATACTTTGTATATATATAAAGTTAAAATTTTTGAATAAATTGCCATGTTTTTAACATTTGTAAACAATTGTTACAACTATCGTAGAAAAGTTTAAAGATTTTTACTTGAATAGCCGATTAACATAATAAGGAAACAATAAAAAAGGGATTATTGGATATGGCAATGAGTGTTTATAATGCACAATACAAACTAGGAATTGATACTACAACTTTGAAGCAAGTTTCAAATGAAATCTTGAAACGAGCTGCTGAAAAAAACAGTCAGTATAACACAAGTTCATCTTCAGTAAACAACAATATCTTCAAAAATACTCAAAATTTAGGTATTGATTTGTATAATGGAAAAGTTGATACTGTCGTTGCTCGTCAAGTTGCTATGAACAATTCTGGCATGCAAATCCAACTTAATCAAGAAGTTTTGAAATCAATTCAATATTTGAATACACAAGCAGCTCAAAATCTTCAAAAGAATGTTGAAGGCAAAATTACTGTAGCATTGAATGAAGGTGTTGGTAATACTCAAAAAAATGGTGAAACTCCAAAATTCAATAGCATAATCAGCTTGGCTGCGGGTAAAGACAAAAACGGTTCAGCTCCTTCATATAAAGGCGAGTTTTTGTTTATCAAAAAAGATAAAGAAAAAGAAGAAGCAGTTGCTTAAAACCTTGTTATAAAAGTCCTTTTGCCACACGGTATAAAGTGTATTGCTTTTCCTTGTTCAGTTTTCTAAAAGTTTCGACTATCTCTTTTTCGAAATCACTATCTTCGCTTTCTGAAAATTGAAATAATTTGTACAGGTCAACCTCAAGGACTTTTGCAATTTTTTCAAGCGTTCCTATTGTTGGGAAATTACGCCCAACTTCAAGTTTGCTGATATATCCGACATCAAGCTCAAGAATTTCTGCCAATTTTTCTTGGGTTAATTTTTTATTCTTGCGATATTCTTTAATTTTTAAACCTAATAATTCTCTCGTATTCATCTTACTAAACCAATTCTATAAATTTTTTTGTGGAATTTGAAAGCACAAGATGTGCCTTAAAATCAAATAAAGTCATTTCTATTGACAAAAATATCAAAATATGTGATACTTCTTTATAAGAAAGCAATAGAATTGACATTTTGGAGGTTATATGAAACAAGGTTTTACATTAGCGGAAGTTTTAATTACACTCGGTATAATTGGTGTTGTGGCGGCATTGACACTCCCTTCAATTGTTGCACATCAGAGAAAAGTCGAGTATTCATCAAGGTTAAAAAAGTTTTATTCTATGATGGAACAGGCAATTAGAATGTCTGAGGAAGATAATGGTGAAATCTTAAGTTGGACAAGAAGTGGCGAAACTCAAATGGATGATGAAGGAAAAACGGATTTTGATGCTAACGGGAAAGTTTCAAAAGATTTCTTTTCTACATATTTTTTGCCATATTTTAAATATACCAAATTTGAAGATGGGAAAAATGTGATATTAGAAGATGGTGCAAAATCTGGTCAAAATCCGAAAGTTTATCTTCCAGATGGTTCTACAATATCTTTGTGGAATGGAAGTTGTATGGATATAATTTTTGATGTTAATGGTGATAGCATGCCAAATGAAAAGGGGAGAGATAGATATGTATTTCTTTTCTGTTTTAATAGTATTAATAGAACTAATTTGTGTGGAAACGCAGATAAAGCATTTTGTTCATATGGGCAGAATATAACATCAAGGGATAGAGCATTTGATTTATGCAAAAACGAAGTTAATCATAATTATTGTAGTAGATTGTTGCAATTTGACGAATGGGAATTTAAAAAAGATTATCCGCATAGATTGTAAAAATGTTTAAAAAAGCATAAAAAAACACCCACAGACAGTATGAAATCTGTAGGTTCTTATAAAAAAGAGTTTTTATATGAAAAGACTTATTCTTGCTCTTGCTTTTCTTCAACCGGAATTGTTAATTTTTGACCGATTGCCAATTTATTTGGATTAGTCATGTTGTTTGTTTTCATAACAAGAGCTTCTTTATCCTTGCTATATGAACCGTAAAATCTTACCAAAATGCTTTCCATAGTGTCGCCACTTTGTACTGTGTAAATTTCGTTTGTTGCAGTTGGTTCAGATTTTTCTGTTGTAGAAGGAATAAAGTTTAAACTTAATTTTTCTTTTTTTACTTTTGCAGGAGCCGGTGTTGACATGTGATCTTTCAGCATGTCTATTCCGTTAGCTGAAAAGCTAATTAGAACGACTAAAACAAGCATTACAACCGCACCGACAATAAAACCGGCAGCTAAATAAATGCTAGGTGTTTTATCTTGTTTTTGAGAAACTTTAAAATTTTGCCAAAGCATGTCAAGTTCTCGTTCTCTGTTTGGTCTAACATAAACGTTAGGAGAGTTGTCCAATCCGTCGTGTTTATATTTAGACAATGCTTCAAGCACAGCCATTTTTTCCTTAGATAAATTTGATCTTCTGATAGTTGAACTTTTCATGTTTTAATTCCCTAATCTAAATTGTTCTGCATGCAATATATCATAAGGATATTTTTTATTCAAGTGTTTAAAAGTTTGTTACAAAAAATGTAGTGAAACTGCATCTAAAATCGAATTTGTTATAAATTTTAACATGCTCCTTGATTTTTATAATTTTTAATATATTATTAGAATACACGAACTAGCTAGAAAAGGAAAATTAATTATGTCAAAAAAATGTGATGTATGCGGAAAAGCTCCGATTAAAGCAGCAAAATTAACATTCTCTCATAAACAGATTGTTCACACACAAGAACCTAACTTGCAATCAGTTAAAGTTTGCGTAAACGGAACAACTAAGAGAATTAAAGTTTGTACTTCTTGCTTAAGAGCAGGTAAAGTTCAAAAAGCTGTTTAGTATTTTAAAATACAACGGATAATTTAATTAGTAAAAAAGAACCTTCATAAAGGTTCTTTTTTATTGTTATAATTTGTTTGCATTAATTACATAACTGATTTTTTGAATAATTTTTGGTTAAATACAAATTGGAAATTCAAACCATCTTCATTTTCATCAACTTTAGGGAATTTGTTGTAAGGAACAGTTTGTTCTACGGCACTAATGATAGCTCTGTCAGCTTCTTCATTGCCAGTAGATTTTGCGAATTTGTAATTTTGTAAACTCCCGTCATTTCCGATTTGGACAATCAAAATTGCTTGAGTGTTTTTACCTGATTTTGGTGGCACCCAGTTTGCGTTAATTAATTTGGCAGCTTCTGAAACATATTCTTTCAGAGTTGTTGCAGAAGTTGGTTTTTGTGGAACTTTTTTGATTTCATAAGAAATGTTTTTAATATTGCTATCGTCGTTATTTGCTACTTTGGCTTTTTGATTTTGAGCAGCAAGTTGTTCTGTAACAGTGTTTACAACGTAATTATGTGCAAAATTAAGGAAAGAATCTCCATTTACAGGCTTCATAAATACGTGTGCATTTGTAAATACGGCTTTTGGTCTATATGTATTTATGTTATAATCACCGTTATTGATAATTCCTATGTAGTTATTTTTTATGGTTGATTTTACATAAGCAACTTGCTCAGGGTTGAAACCTGATTGATATTTAATCGCATAATAAATGCTCTTATCGCTGGTCATATTGTTGATTGTATCAGTATCAATATATAAGCTAAAGTTTGGAATATCTGTGTCAATCGGTTGCCAATTAACCGCATTTGCGCAAGTTGTTGTTGCCAAAATTGCTATTAGTAATAAAAAAGTTTTTTTCATTTTACCCACCTTTTAATTTTCTCGATTAACCTAATTAAATAAAAAACATGCTAATAAAGCAATATACAATTTTCATGTAAAAAATTAAACGATAAGTATTAAAATAATTTCAAAAATTATATTAAGTGATGTTACAAGATAGCGAAATCTATTTGTCTTTTTCTTATATATAAAATAGAATATAATTGGAGAAATTTTGAGGGATAAAAATAAATGATATTAGAACAAGAGTTGAAGGGAAAAACTTTATCTCCACAAGAAGTGAGAAGTATTTTAAAAACAGATAATAGAGAAATTGTAGAATTGTGCAAGCGTGCATCAATTTTGCCGAAAAAAAATAGCAAAGGACAAACTTACTTTTCTTATGAAGAAGTAAAAAATCTAAGACGTGTTCAGGCTATGAAAAATGCTCAAATGCCACCTGCTAAAGTTCCACAAAAACAACCTTCTGCAATTATGAGTATTTTGTCTTCTTTGAAAGATATGGAGAATAAACTTTCAAGCAGAATTGCGAAAGTTATTGATGAAAAACTTGAAGGAATGGATGAAGTTGTTGTTGAACTTATTCGTTGCAAAACGGATAACGAAACTTTAAGACAAAAAATTATTGATTTGAATAAAGAAATTTATCAATTGAAGAATGATTTAAATTCTTACAAACCTGTTGGTTTAGGTTTTTATAAGAAAAAAGAAAAACACGCTTGGGAATAATTTCCACTGAAAAGCATAAAGATAAAGGGAATTCGAATTATGGCTGTAAAAGAGAAAGAAATTGGAACACCATCAAATACTGATGAAAGAGCAAAAGCCTTAAAACTCGCAATTGAAAAGATTGAAAAAGATTTTGGTAAAGGTTCTATCATGAAATTGGGTGATAAAGCGACTGTTAACGTGGATGCAATTCCGACAGGTGCGTTGTCGCTTGATGTAGCTTTGGGAATTGGTGGAATTCCTCGTGGTCGTATTATTGAAATTTATGGACCTGAAAGTTCCGGTAAAACAACTCTTGCACAACATATTGTTGCAGAATGCCAAAAACGTGGCGGAATTGCTGCTTTCGTTGACGCAGAACATGCGCTTGACCCTGAATATGCTAGAAATTTAGGGGTAAAGGTTGATGACTTATTAATTTCTCAACCTGATACAGGTGAACAGGCACTTGATATTACAGAAGAACTTGTTCGTTCTGGCGCAGTTGATGTTGTAGTTGTTGACTCTGTTGCAGCTCTTGTTCCAAAAGCTGAAATTGAAGGTTCTATGGAAGATCAACAAATGGGCTTGCAAGCTCGTTTGATGAGTAAAGCATTGAGAAAATTGACTGGTATTATTGGTAAAACAAATACTACAGTTATTTTTATTAACCAATTAAGAATGAAAATCGGCGTTATGTACGGCAATCCAGAAACTACTACAGGTGGTAACGCATTGAAATATTACGCATCTGTTCGTATGGAGATTAAACGTACAGAAGGTGTTAAAGGTGATGATGGAGATGTCGGTAACCACGTAAGAGTTAGAGTTTTGAAAAACAAAGTAGCTCCTCCATTTAGAACCGCTGAATTTGATATTATTTTTGGTAAAGGAATTTGCAAAGTTGGTAACATTCTTGACGTTGCGGTAAATCTTGATATCGTTAAAAAAGCAGGTTCTTGGTTCAGTTTTAGAGAAGAAAAACTTGGTCAAGGCAGGGATAAAGCAAGAGATTTCTTGACTGAAAATCCTGATATTTTGAAAGAGGTTGAAACTCTTGTAAGAGAAAAATTGGCTGCTCCAAATCAACCCGCTGAAGAAGTTGCTGAGTAGTCAGTCATTCTGAGGACAACAATGTTTCAAAATGAGATGTTTCACTAGACGCTCAGGATGGTATGATAAATATTAAAATTTGTAAAGTAGCTAAAATATAGATAAATCAATAATCTTAAAGAAAGAACATAGTTTTTGTACTATCATGGTAGCAACTAAAAACATGTTCTTTCTTTATATAATTGCAAAGTGTAGAAATAGGAGGTTAAAATACCAAATGGAAGTAAAAGCAATTAGTACCCCAAATTTTGAAGGTCACAAAAATAACAAAATACAAAACAAGAAACATTCAGTAGGAAATGACTACCCGCAAATGTCAGCACCAGCATCTCAAAATACATCAAATGCAATGCGTAATATGGTGTTAGGTCTTATGGCATTAGGTGCAGCAAGTCAAGGTTTGACAAGTTGTGAGGCAGATGCTACAGCTTCAGCTAGTGCTTCAGCAAGTGCAACAGCAGTTGCAATCGGTGGACATTGTCATCATAAAGATACAGTTACAATAATCAAACCTGATACAATTCATGAAACAGATACAGTAATCCATACAATAATCAAACCGATTAATGTAAAAGATTATCCTTACAACATCGGTGATTCATTGATTGCTCAAGGTAGAAATATTGGTGTTCCGGTAGACGGCCCAATTCCGGATGGTAGCAACAATGCAGTATATATGGGTTCAAAGGCTCATAACAGATACGATAACAAATTCTACGAATCAATGGTTGATAGTATCGGAACAAATAAAAAGACTTTAGCAGTAGTTACAAAAGTTGTTGACATGTACGAAGATGGTAACCCTAAAACATCTTATATGAAAGCATTGATTACAGATGTTCCTGGTAAAGGTATCAAGATTGCTAGATACACTGCAAATACTGACAAAAAACCTGAAGAATGGCAATGGAACTATGCCGGTTACGAAGTAAGAACAAATGGCAGAGATGGTAAACGCAATATTCGTTCAATCTTTGATAACAACAATAATTTGATTTACAGAGGCGATTATGAAAAAGGTGAAAATCCTGGTACATTCTTGTATGGGTCATTAATCTATGATGATGCAACTGGTGAACCATTATACAATGATAAAGGTGAACCGGAATTTGCTCAATACGATTTTGACCAAGCAACAATCTACTCTGATTACGCCAAAACATATACTCATCAGGGTTGGGATTACGGCGAATAAAAACTTTTTCTACACAACAAAAAACACCCTCTTGAATAAAGGGGGTGTTTCCATATATAATGAAATTATGAAAACATTAGCACAATTTATACAACATAGGAGAGATGATATAGGATTTTCTCCAAAAGGCTTGGCAAAAGAATGTAACTTGCCATTGAGTTTGATAGAAGACATTGAGGCTGGAAAAGAGTTGTTTTTGCCTGTGACGGTCAGACAAAATCTTGCAAAGGTTTTGAAATGCGATCCGCAAGAAATAAAAGCGTTGGAAAAAGATTTTTCGTCATATACGGTTTCACAAGAAATTATTGATAGTTTGAAAGAATTGATTTTGAATGGTGCTGGCGGTTTGAAATGCCCGAAATGTGGCGCACCGTTAGTTACAAGAGTTGCGAGATTATATGATTTGGAAGACAATTTGATGTTGCATCCAAAAGCTCATTGTTCAAAATGCTCTTTCCATATAACTGAGTAAATTAAAAAAATAAGGGTAAGTTCCCAATACCTCCACGATACACACTGATTACGAGTGAATTGGTCGAATGAGGTGATAAAATGAAGTTAGAGTTAATAAAAAAAGCTCTAGTTGCCCTAGAGCTTTTAATTAGATTAATTTTAATCTTCCTATAGTTATTATAATATACTTTTTATACTTTTCAAGTGTCTTATTTTTTCGTAAGATTTTTCGATATTTTGTCTTAATTCATCGTCTGTTTCTGCTTTTTTAGCGATTGTTTCTATTATGTTAATAGTTTGTGGAGTTGAATTTCTATATATAAACATATTCAAACCTGCTCTTATTCCCATTTCACAAGCTTCAACATTTCCAAATTTTGCAACCCCTTTCATAATCATGTCATCAGAGATTGTAACTCCTTCAAATCCCAATTTTTCACGAAGATAAGAAATTGTCTTTTTGCTTAACGAAGTTGGGATTACATCTTTTTCAAAACAAGTACAATGCAAATGTGCTACCATAACCATTTCAATGTTTTTTGCGCAAGCTTTAAAAGGTTTTATGTGAGTTTTTTCCATTTCTTGTAACGTCAAATTGATTTCTGGTAGAGTTAAGTGACTGTCGGTGTTTGCATCTCCATGTCCCGGAAAATGTTTTGCACAAGGAATAATTCCATTTTCTCTATATGTTTGTGAAACTATTTTTTCGGCTCTGATTACATCATCGGGAGTGTTTGAAAAAGCTCGTTCGCCAATAATTGGGTTATTTGGATTAGTGTTTACATCAATACAAGGTGCAAAATTCAAATTTATTCCATAACTTTTCAATTCATTTGCGATATTTTCAGTTTGTTTTTTTAGAAAATCTTCACCTTTTTCAAATGCGAATTTTGCTGACAAATATTTTTTACCATTATGAATATTTTCTGTTCTTTCAACTCTGCCACCTTCTTGATCAATAGATAAAAATGGTGTGATTTTAGAAATTGATTTTATATCATTAATTAACGTCTTGAATTGATTAGGGGTTTGGATATCTTTTGTAAAAAATATCATTCCGCCTAAACCGTTTGTAAGAGCTTTTTTATAGCCATCTCCATCAGTTCCGAGAATAAACATTTGGTATAATTTTGTTTTTAAATCAGTCATTTATAATACCTTTTCAGTCAATGAAGTAAGCTCATACAACTTCCCATTATCAATAACTCTTTCTATTCCGGCAAGAATTTCATCTAAATCGTTTTCTTCAACATTTTTTAAACAATCAGGAAGTTTTACATCTGTTGTGTTTTGGGTTTTTATAAAGCCTTCATTTGCTTTCAAAAATTCTTTATAGGCATCAAGTATTTTAATCCATTTTTCATCAATAATAAAATTTTGTCCAATATAATATTTGGCATCTTTTTTTAATTTTTCAATATAATTTTTTATAAAACGGACTTCTTCAAAAGTTTCTGTTTCAGAATATTTGCCACCATAGCAAAGGTTTCCGATAATAGTTTTTTCACCTAAACTCTTTATATATATCGCCCAAAGTATGCAACCCAAATAAAATCCGATATAGTTTTTTAACAAAGATTGGATTTTGGGATAAAACATTTTGAACTGTAGTTTTTTCTGATTAAAATTTTTAAAACTGTTCAAATTGTTATAAACATATTCAATATTAGGTTCAAATGCTGACATGTGTTGAATAAAACCAGGATCAAATTGAACTCCGTCTTTTGTATCTATTGTCATTGGTTTTTCCTCTTTTCTTTTATACAAATTGAGTGAAATGTTATATCATTTCAAATTTGATTTTCTTTTTGTGATTGTCTAAAACTTTTTGTTGAAATTTTTGGTCGTATTGCAACCTGTAACCGTTTGAAAAGGCTTTTACAACTGCATTTGCAAAAGTTTTTCTTGCACTCCAATATGAGGTGTGTGCAAACAAAACAGAGCGTTTTGACCAGACACTAGAATTATCGTAGACAAATCCTTTAGGATTTTCGATTTTTATATTAGCAAGTTTTTCCATTTCTGTAATAGTCAAGTTTTTTGAGCTTGGAAAACCTAGCGGATCTTCTCTGTAATTTACGGTAATAAAGAATAAACCGTTTTCAATAATATATTTTAGCATTAATCTGTTGTAATAAGTCAATTCATAGTCAGAATCCGCTAAATCAGAGTAGAACAAAACTAAAGGACTTGCAAAATTTACAACTCCGCTCAAAGTATCAGTTGGAGCGCAAGCTGTTTGAGTAGCTTCTTGTAATTTTAGATAATTTTGTTCTAGCGCATTATCCTCAACTTGTTTTAGAACAAGATGTCCACTATCTGAAACCATGCCGATTCGAGCCTTTGATAATGCTGAAATGCAGGTGTTTTCAATCGGATGAGTTTTTACAAAATTCTTAACATCATCACTTACATCAATAACATTGAACAAATCTTTTGGGTTAATGTATGGAAGTTTGTTAAACAAATATTCATAAGTTATAAATGTTCCGGCAGAATAGCCATAAAGCACCACTTTGTTCCCTTTTTCAGCTTCTTGCTTTACTGTTTCGTTCAAATCATCCAAAATAGGTAGCATATTATGAGTTTTTTGAACCCAAATTGCATCATGCAAATATGCTGTCAACATTGAGCGAACTTTGTACGCAATTGTTGGACTGAATGCTTTTGTTATGTCTAGTTGTTCTTGTACAAATTCTAAATCTTTTTTACTCTTGTCGCCCCAAAAAAATATAACCGGATTGTCGTTAATTTTGTATTGTGGCTTGTCTGAAAAAACTTTTTTGATTTCTTTGTTTTTTTCAAACTTTTTTTTCATAACAGGATGAAGTTTCCCGACTCCGTTAATATACCAATTTCTCATTTTTGCATCATTGTTGTTTGAGCCATTTATGTAAACAAAACTTACATTTGTTTGAGCAAAGCAAACATTTTGCAAAATTATTAATCCTAAAATAATACCCAAAATCTTTTTCATAACGATATTGTAGCATAAAAATACACGGCTAAGTTTTTGATAACTTAACCGTGTATTAAATATTAAAAAATTTATTTTTTATTCAGCTTCAGTGATTTTATAAATTCCGGCAGCAGCAGCTCCGGCAAGAAAGTTTGCCAAAACAGTCCACAATGTAAGTTTAATTTGTGCTAATCCCATTAGAATTAACCCTAATGCAACGGCTGGATTGAATGCTCCATAGCATGTTCCGATTGTTGCAAGTAGAGCGACTAAAAGCACTGAACCGATTGCCAAACCGTAATACGAATTTCCGGCATTCTTTTTAGAAGTTGCAGTTTGCAATACTGTGTAACACAATAAAAAAGTAAATAGAAATTCACATATCATCATTGGTAAAATGCTATATTGAGTTTCGTTTGAATATGGTGGAATTGCAACTATATAAGTTACTAAAAATGCAGCTAATCCACCTCCTAAAAATTGAGCAAGCATATATGGAACGAAATCTTTCCATTTTAATGCTCCCCTGATAGCTGCGGCAAAAGACACTGCAGGGTTGTAATGACCGCCAGAAACATGTCCTCCCATATACACTAATACCATCAAAACAAAACCGATTGCCAAAGGCGGAAAAGCTCCTCTGCCGTTTGGGAAACAAGAACATCCGATAGTAAATATTAGAAAAAATGCTCCAATAAATTCAACTAAACATTTTTTGAGTAGTTCTCTCATATAAAGTCCTCCTTTTTCGGAAATTTTAGCATATAACTTGTTTTTATGCAATTCCCTAACAAGAACAGAATCTTTTTATTTTTTAATTTCGTGCTAGTATAATTATATGTTTTATTTTGAAAAGATTAACGGAAAAAAGATTTTAAAAAGCTCTGTGTTAGATGGTTTGAATCATTTTTTTACAACAAGAGAAAGTGTTATAAAAACGAAAGAACCTGATTTTGAAAAGGTTGTGGAAGAAAATAAAAAAGATATTTGTGAGTTTTTAAGAATTTCAAAAGAAAATTTAATTCACCCATCTCAAACTCATACATCCCATATTGAGGTTGCAAAAATTGGAAAAATTTTGTATCCTGATACTGATGGATTGATTTTGACGAATAATGATCAGGCGATTTATTTGAATTTTGCTGATTGCACGCCTGTGATAATCTTTGATGCTATTAAAAATATCGGTGCGGTTTCACATGCTGGTTGGCGTGGAACTGCCGGAAATATTGCATCTAAAACAGTTGAAAAAATGAAAGAAGAATTTGGCTCAAATCCTCAAGATTTGAAATGTGCAATCGGACCTGCGATATCTTTTTGTTGTTACAATGTTGGGGAAGAAGTTTTAGAAAAAGTTAAAATGACTGTTAAAAATTTTGATAGACTGTCAGAAATTAGGGAAGGTAATATTTATATTGATTTGAAAGGGATAAACAAGCAACAGTTGATTGAAGTTGGTGTAAAACCTGAAAATATTGATGTGTGTCCTTATTGTACTGTTTGTAATAATGATTTATTCTTTTCATATAGAAATGAAAATGCAACTACCAATCGCCATAGCGCAGTGATTAAGTTGTAATTATATCTTTATAAAATTTTCCAATAATTCGTGTCCATATTCTGATAAGATTGCTTCAGGGTGAAATTGTACGCCATATATTGGAAGATTTTTATGTTCAATTGCCATAATGACATTGTTACTCGTTTTAGCAGTAATTTTCAGAGGTATGTCTTTAGTTATTGACTTTGATGAAACTTCTAGTGAGTGATATCTTGTTACTTTGAACTCTTGTGGCAAATTGGAAAATAATTTTGAGCTTTTATCAACCTTGATTTCAAAGACTTTTCCATGTGTTGGGTTACTTGATTTAACAATTTTGGCATTGAAAAATTGAGCTATACATTGATGCCCCAAGCAAATTCCCAAAATCTTTTTTGTTCTGTAAAACTCTTTTATAACATTCATAGAAATCCCCGCAGTGTCAGGATTACCTGCTCCAGGAGAAATTATAATACTTTTAAAATTTATTTTTTTTAATTCCTCAATCGAAATTTTGTCGTTTTCAAAAACTTTAGGTTTAACCCCTAATTCTTGCAGATATTGTACGATATTGTAGGTAAAAGAATCATAATTATCAATCAAAATCATAATTCCACCTCAATCATTCCTCTGACAGAGTTTATGCAATATATTTTTTCTGCCTGTAGCAGGTCTTTTTTATACAAAATTTGCTCAAAACATTTTCCTTCATTGAGAAGTTTTTGTCTGTAAATTCCATTCAATAATCCGCAATTTATAGGCGGAGTAAATAATTTATCTCCAATTTGCAATACTATATTACTTCTTGAGCCTTCCGTTAATTCTCCTTTTTCATTAAAAAATATTTCATCAAAAATTTCTCCGTTTTTTATTCTTTGAAAACTGTCGTAAAAATATGGGCGGTAAGTTGTTTTGTAATATAAAAATTCATTTTTACTATCTTGAACTATCGGAGAAATTGCAATTTTCTTAGATTGGTTTTTAGAAACCATATTCTTGTATTCAAAATCGAATTTACCATCTTTTTTCAACAAAACTCTTAACATACAATTTGCTTTTTGAATAGGAATTGTTGGTTTTTCAAATTTGAAACAGAAATGTTTTGCGGTTTTTTGCATTCTTTCAAAATGTTCATTTTGGTACAAAATTTCCCCATTTTCAATTTTCATCGTTTCAATTATTTGAAATTCGTCGTTCAAAAACTTGGATTTAGTCAGAGTTTCTTCCCACTCATCTTGTATTTCAGAATCCCAAACGATTGCTCCGCCAACTCTATACTTGAAAACTTTTTGTTTATTTGTTTTTTGTAAAATTCTGATTGGAACACTAAAAACAGTTTCATTTGGAGAAATCATTCCGATAGCTCCGCAATAAATGTTGCGATCGCATTTTTCGACTTCTGAAATAATTTTCATTGTGCTGATTTTTGGTGCGCCGGTGATTGAACCACAAGGAAAAATTGCATTGAATATATCAAAAAGCGTTGTTCCTTTTTTCAAATCTGCTTCAATTTGTGATGTCATTTGGTGTAGGGTTTTGTGGGTTTCTATTTCAAAAAGTTTTGAAACTTTTACTGTGCCTGTTTGGGCAATTTTTCCTAAATCGTTTCGCAACAAATCTACAATCATAACATTTTCGGCCCGATTTTTTTCATCATTTCTCAGAAATTCAATGAATTTTTTGTCTTCTTCTATTGTGTGTCCTCTTTTGATAGTGCCTTTCATCGGTTTTGTCAAAATATGATTGTTGTTTAATGTAAAAAATAATTCAGGAGAAAAAGACAAAACAGTATCATACTCGTTTTTTAGGTAAAAATTGTAAGGTGTTTTTTGTTTTTCTAGTAAAAAATCAAAAAGTTCTATTTCATCTCCCATATAGTCCACGTCAAAATCATAAGTATAATTGACTTCATAAGTATTTCCATTTGCTATTTCTGCTTTAATTTTGTTAATTGCATCAGCGTATTCACAAAAATTTACACATGAAGTTGGGTTTAATAGCAATTTTTTTGTTTTTTTAGTTTTATATATATTGTAGGAGTTAAATACTTCAAAATACAAAAGCGGGAAATCTGAACTTTGTTTAGAAAAAGCGTTGTAGCGCAAGTATCCGACAAGATAGAAGTTTTTTTTAAGTTCTTCAATCTCGGCAAAAGCAGCCTTTAGTTCATCAAAATTAAAAGCAACAATCTTTTTCAAAGGATTAATAAAAAGTTTTTCGCCAAAAACTATCATAATGTAACTATAGCAAAATTAGTGGTATGTGTAAATGAAAAAATTTTCTATTTTATTTTTAATAATGAGTATGTTTGTATTCTGTTCACCGGCAATTGCTCAAGCAACTTTGAAGTATTCAAGCCCATCAAGAAATAATGGTGGCTCAGGCAATGTTATTCGTTATTACTCAAAACCTGCTAACAACAATAGAAACAACTCAATTAACAGAAATAATGAAAATAAAATTTCTATAAATGAAAACTATAGACGAGGTGGTTCGTCAACTAATATTTTGAATTATTATCCGTGTCCTGTGATGAATTATAGTTCCAGCACTGTAAGGCGAGATGATGATTATACAAATCGTCCGAAAAGAAACGTAAGAAGAAGTGGTTCTTCTAGGAATATTGTGAGCTACTATCCTCGTGCAGTAATGAATATAAGTTCAAGTACAGTCAGACGTGACGGTGGATCTAGCTCATCCAGAAAACGCAATACCAGACGTGGTGGCTCGTCAATGAACAATTATAGTTATTATAACGGTCCAATTTTTGCCCCAAATATGTAATCAAATTTAAGGTAGTAATTCTTTTTAAGGATGTGTGTATTATGAAAAAAATCTCAGTTTTAATAAGTATTATATGTATGTTTGGGGTGTTAAGTCCTGCATCTGCTGATACAATGAATTATAAAATCAGATATGACGGAGATTCTATGGTAATTGTTCCATATTACTCAATGCCTGCAGCACCGGAAATTCAAAGAACTATTCCGACAATTGAAACTGCTCCGGTAAAAATTCCTTATTATTCAAATAAAAAGTTGCCAAAAGGCAAAAATAGAACAAGAACTGTTTAGCTTTTTGATATATTAATATCCCATGAACATATTTTGCATTCCGCCTTGCATTAGCATCATACTATTTGAACTGTCATAGTTTTTAGGGAATTGGTCGTAAGTCATAGGGCTTCTGCCATCATTATATGTAGATGAAGCTCCCATTTCTCTAACTGATTTTGGTCGCATTATGCTATTTGTTTCACTTTGTTCTTCCAAAATATCTGTTGCAGAAACCGATTTTTTCAATTGAGGGTATTTGGTTCTAATTCCATTGTTGTTAAATCCTGAAAAAGAATTTTTCGGAGTTAAGTTGATTTCTTCCGCAAATACAGGTGTAACAAATGATAATAGCAATAAAACCAAAATAAATTTTTTCATAATTTCCCTCCGTGATTTTATTATAACAAAAAAATTAAAATTGATTATATCATTTTTCTTGAGCAACGTCGCAATTTTTGCTATAATAAAACAAAAAGGTTTTAAAATATGGATTTGAATGTAGAAATTAAAGATACAAAAATTATTGTTTCGTGGCAAAAAATTAATGCGGATTATTATAGAGTTTTTTGTAAAAAGGATGATATATTTTATGAATGCGCCAAGATTTATGATAACAATTCAATCAGATTTTCGCTTGTCCCATTCGGAGAAAATGAGTGTTTTGTTCAAGCAGTAAAAGATGGAATTGTGATTGATGAATCAAGAAAACACAAATTCAAATTTGATGATATTGATGTTATATATAAACGAGAAAAAGCTAATAATATAAAGTTTTTCTATAGTAGACATCCAAAAGCTCAAGGGTATAGAGTTTACAAAAACGAGCCTGAAATTGGTTTTAATGGATTTAAAAATTCTGATACAACTTTTATTATTGCAGAAAATTCTTATGACGATGAGTTCAAAATAAAACCTTTTAAAAAAGATAAAAATGGGAAAAGAGAGTTTTTATGTTCTTCTCGTGTTATAGAAACAAATAGTAACAAATTTATCGGTGCAACTATTTATAAATCTTATAATTACAACTTGTTTTTGTCGTGGAATTTTGATGGCGATGCTGATGGATTTTTGGTTTATACACAAAATAGTAACAAACCTATTTTTGAAACAAATGACGGTTTGAGGCACTATTTGCAGCTTTTTGATTACAAAAGCAGTTTGAAGTTTATTGTAAAAGCGTTTGTAAATGCAGTTGATGGCAGAGTTATAATAGGCGAAACAGAGCCAATTACCTTGAGTTTAAGAAAATACGAAAAACCGGATGTTTCGTTGATAATTCCGGCTTATAATGCGGAGGATTATATTGCAAGAAGTATTGATAGTGCGCTTGCGTCTGATTTTTCTAACCTTGAATTAGTGATTGTGAATGATGGAAGTTCTGATAATACACAAAAAATTATTGAATGGTATGCAAAAAATTATCCGAATATTGTTGCACTCCAAAAAGAAAATGGTGGCGTTGCTGATACGAGAAATGTCGGAATTAAAGCGGCTAAAGGTAAATATATCGCATTTATGGATAATGACGATCTTATTCGTTCTGACATGATTAGTAGTTTGTACAAATCAATTGAAAAAAATAACTGTGATGTTGCAATTGCTCCGCTATACAGAATTACAGATAATGGCTGCACCATTCATTGCAAACTCCCTTTTATGGAAGATATTCCACATGACATAGACAAATATTTAGATATTATGTACACTCCGGGATATTACAATTGTGCGATTTGGAATAAATTGTACAATGCAGAAATGGTAAAAAATCATCTGTTGGGAATTTTGAAATATGAAGATGTTTCGTGGACACCATGTATTTTATCTTATGCAAAAACATTTTGTTTCCTGAAAAAGCCTTTCTATGAATGGGATAGAAAAACACGACCTGAAACATTTGGAGATGTTTTGGCAAAACAATCTGAAGATGATTTGTTTGAACACCGAAAACAAGCAATGTTGTTTTTTATAAAAAATGGGAATCCTGCTAAAAAAGAAACTTTAAAAACAATTGCAAAACGCAGACTTGCACGGTATGCAAAAAATTCTTCTAATCCTGCATATCAAGATTTAATTGAAAAAATTGATAAAGGTGATTACTAATTTTTAAAAAATTTCTTTTTTAATTTGATTAATCCCAATTTGATTTTTAAAATCCAATATGTATCGTTTTGAGAAAACTCAATTTCATGATTGTACAACTGCGGATAATTTTTTGATACAAATTCGCATAATTTTTGCAAATCTTGAAAATAAATTTTTCTATAATCATCTGCACATTTTCCCAACCATGAAACGCTTTTTATAAAATATTTATTCAATACTTTGTTGTTGAAACCGATTGGGTAATCAGTATTTTGCAAAAAATCTTTTATTGCATAGAAATTATAGATAACGGAATTATCTTTTTTCTTTTTAGAAGATGTTAACGAACCCTTTCTTCTTTTTCTGTAACCATATAAATTCTTATCCAAAATGAAGATTTTATCAGCAAGTAGAATTGCTTTTATGTGAAAAATCTGATCTTCACCTGTTTTTGTAGTTTGAAAATAAATAGAATTTTTAACCAAAAATTCTCTATCATAGATTTTGCACATTGCAATTACAGGTAGTTTAAAAATATATTTTTCTTTTTGAGTTAAAATTTTGTTTTTTATTTCATTAGGAACATTTTCTATTCCATAAGAACAGTTAACTTTTTTATCCTCTAAAATTCCTTCAGCTCCGAAAACAACTACATCTACTTTATTTTGAGATATTGTATCATAAGCCATTTTTAGCGCATCAGGGAGCAAAACATCATCACTGTCTACAAAAATAATATATTTTCCAATGGCTTGGTTAAGAGCATTGTTTTTGGCTGTTCCGGCACCTTGATTTTTTTGCTCGATTAGTTTTATCCTATTATCAAATTTTGAGAATATTTTAATTATTTCGTTTGTGCGGTCAGTTGCACCATCATCGACAATTAAGATTTCAAAGTCTTTGAAGGATTGCTTAATTATGGAAAAAAGACATTTTGCAATATAATTTTCGACATTGTAAGCAGGAATTATAATCGAAATTTTTGGAGTAGATATATTTTCTTCAAACTTTAGTGAAGAAAGTTTTTCTTCCAATTTTTCTATATATTTGTCACAATTATTCATAAATCTCTCTTACTGCTATAATTTCTACAAATAGCATTTTGGTTCTTGCCCTTGAACTCCTGCATAAAGTTCAACAAACTGTTTTGCAGGGCTTGATTCGATTTTGGTTAATAGAACTTCTTCGATTTGGAAGAAACCAACTTCACCTGACATTTCAATATCAATTCTTATAGGTTTTTTTTCACCGTGATGAATTCCAATTCTTTCGATTGCATTAGCAGAATATTTATGGATATCGCCAACTTTAGGTGTTTTATTCAGAGCCATTGGTATTCTAGCTCTGCCTTTTGTCATATCGCATCCGTCAGCGATTAAGATAATTCCGGCCTCAATTGAATGAATTTTTTTAGATGCCATGTGACCAACAATTGCCTCTATTGCAAGAGATTTGATAACAACACGCTTGTGCAAATTATCAGGAAACAGGTGCATCAAAGTTCGTTCAATTATGCTTTTAGCAAGAATTACAGACATATCCTCATGCCCTTGTCGACCAATCATCATTCCTAAGTCGTGCATAAGACCGGCAAGAATAATTGCACACATACTGTCTTCAAATGTGCCAATTTCTTCTTTTTCAAGAGAAGTTTGTATTCCGCAGTCCCGAAGAAGGTTTAACATTTTTATAGAGTTTGCACAAACCTGACGCATGTGTACAGGACCGTGATCGTTGTAACCCAAACGCTTGATAGATACGTTGTTTGCGTAATCTTGCATTTCTTGCAATTCATCGTCTGCAAATAAATAATTAACGAGTTCGGTACAAATTTTGCTGTGTTCTAATCTTTTTAATATTTTTGATTCTAAAGATACTTCTTTAATTGATTTCATAATGTAATCCTGCTTTTTTTGATTGTTTTAAAAATGGAGCGAACAGTCCAGTGAGCAACAGGCTCGGTTCAAAAACATTATAAATGAAATTTTGCTATTTGTAAATTCCCTGCTAAATTAAAAATCAGGGAAAACCGATAGATTTTTGTTAAGTTTTATAATTGAAACTATTGTTACATAAGAGTTTTAAAACATTTTCCCTGCAAAGTGAAGAACAGGGTAATTTATTAATATATTCTACATTTTTTTAAGTGTTTTTATTATGCCACAAATGTCTTCTCTTGAGAATTTCTTTTGCAATTTTTCAATATATTTTATGCATTTAACCAAGTAATCCTCCTCAATTGATTGTATATAAGAAACATTCCCAATTAAAGACTCTTTCGTTTCATTATTTATTTTAGAAAATTCTCCCGTTTTATATAAAAAATAAAGAATTGCTCGGACCTTATTTTTTTTGTTTTTTGATACTTTCATATTACCATCATTTATGGTGATACCTGTAACTTTTTTATGGGAAGTATTTTTTACTAACTTTGTTTTTTCAGTATTTAATTCAATATTAAAATAATTTGTTCTATTATTTTCAATTATTTTTGGTAAATTAATATTTTTTAGTTTTTTTAGTATTTCTAAATCATTTGCTGAAAACATTAAGTCATCAGCATATCTTGTATATGAAATATTATTTGCATTACAAAATTCTGATATTTCTTTATCTAATTTATAACAAGCTAAGTTAGATAAATATGGTGAACAGATACCACCTTGTGGTAATTCATTAAAAAAAGTACACAATCCAGTAAGCATATCAGAAATTTTATTATCATATCCTAATTCCATGAAAATTTTTTGAATTTTTTCTCTTTTTATACATTGAAAAAAATTTTTAAAATCCATCTTTAATAAAAAAACTTTTTCTTTATGTATTAATGCATTTTTAAGAAGTCCATTTTTATTTTTTATAAAAGCCGTTGAAGCTTCCGAGCAAGGAATTTTTTGAAGAATTTCAACAAGAATTATTTTTTGTGCCATTTTTAATTTTTTTTTGGGAGCGTTAATAATCCTTTTATCAGTGGAATGTTTTTTTGGTATTCTAAAAGAAGCATAATGTTTGTCTTTATTTGCAATAAAATCATTTAACTGTGTTTTTGTAAATAATAATAAACAAGCTAAATCATCTAAGTCTTTAATTCTGGGTAAGTCTAAATAACTGATTAAGTCTCTTTCTCTATCTAATAAATAGTACATCATTATTCCTCTTACTTTGTACGATTTTTCAAATTTGACTGTGGAAAATTTGAAAAATCGGACACTGGCTTCCTTTTCTGTTTAACGTATTTTAGGGTTTGTCATCATTCCCCAATCAAATAAATTTTGATTATCTTCTAAGAAGAATAATGATAATACTTTAATTTTATTATATCAGAAATTACACTGTTGTAAACTGATCTTTCCTTTTTATTAATTAATTCTAACATCATTTTTTTAGCCTTTTCGGTTAATTCCAGCTCTTTTTGACTTTTATTTTTGATTAAGTTTTCATTAAAAAGAATTTTTTCGGCAGCATAATATCTGGCTTCTAAATCATTAAAATCCTCTTTTTTTTCAACAGATAATATAACATATTGTAAGTAAGATAATAGTTTTTCTTTTTCTAAACTTTTAAAAAAATAAAGTAATAAACATATAAAATAAAACATACCAGTTATTTTATCAATAGTTCTTGGTTCGTTAGATATTTTTAAATGTTGTCTAAACATTTTTTTTAAGTCGTCACATATTTTGGTTAAATTTTCATCATTATAAAATTTCACTGAATTTTTATTATATTTCAATAAATGTTTTATTGGTCCTAGGTTTACAAAACTTTTTTCTTTTTTGTATTTTTCATCATTTAATGCTATAATTTTATTTCTTATTTCTTCAATGTTTGAAAATGCTCCAAGTTCTACCAATGAACCTGAACTTTCACAAACAATACAAATATAATCTACATTTTGAGCTAATAATGTTTCTAAAGCCAGATAATCTGAATTTTTATTTAAATTAAAATACTCTACAAAAACTTTTTCAGGATAAAATATCATTATATATTTTTCTTGTAATAAGGTCTTAACTTTCTTTCTAATAGTGTTTTCTGTTAAGTCTCCACCACATAAAAATATATCAACATGATTCTTAGAGAAATTTTTATATATTTCTTTGCAAATATTATTTAATACTTTTTTCTCAAATTCATTCAGTTGAATTTCAAAACGATTCAATATTTATCCCTCAGTATAATCTTATATATTTGATTTTATCATAAAAAGTGATAAATTTATTGTATATTATACCAGTTATATTAAATAGTGTTTATATAACTATTTAAATATTTTAAATTTATAAATTTTATGTTTTTAGTATCATTTAATAAAATTTCAAATAATTCGCTATCTGTCACAACATAAAGTGAATGAATTTTGGGAATATCTTTTGGAATTGGCCATTTAAGAATTTCAAAAATCTTATTTAAATTATTCTCTAAATAAATTTCTCTGTTTTTAACTTTTTCAAGAGAATTTTTTTTTGATTTTTTATCCGGTTTTAAAACGTTATTGAGTAAGCGTTTTGCATCTTTCAAACAATAAGGTTTAAGATAATATTTACATTCAATATTAAGAAGACAATTTTTTTTAGGAATATAACACAAAACATCATAATCACCAAGATTTTCGGGATGATTACCCTTTTTGTCTCTATTGTGCAAATATACATTTTTTTCACAGTATTGACTCCAATTTTTCAACAGAAAATTATATGTATTATTATTTAATTCCGTTTCTCTTTTTTCTTTTTGCTTTTGAATAATATTTTTAGTTTTACAAGCACATAGACCAAACGGAAAACGTGGACGAGCAAGATTTCTTGCCCAAACATCTTGTGCTTGATACGTCGATTGAGGTCCCCATAAAATTGTATTTTTGTCTATTTTTATTAAGGGTTTAATTATATAGCGACTAAATCTTTTATTATATTCATATACAGGGATTTCATTACACTCTTTGGTTGATAGAAAATCTTCTTCGTAAATTTTAGAAACTTCATCAGCTTTTAATGTGAGAAAATCTATTAGTTTTTTAATAGCTTCTTCATTACAATCATCTTTATTTGGTAATTCATTTAACAGCATTTGAATAATTTCCAGTATTGATGCTGTATAATATGGCTGTTCATCGATGTTTTTATAAGCGGCCCAGGAACTTAAACAGGATAACAAGTCAATTAATAATTGAAATGAAAATCCAAAATCATATATCATTGCTTCATTAAGCTTTGGATAATAATTTTTTTCATCATTAAATTTCATTTCTTTAGGTAAATTATTATAAAGATCATTTTCAGATTCATACTCTAAATATTTGTTTTGTTTTTGTAACATTTTCTTAGAAACATCTGCATAAATTGTATAATCATCTTTTATTATTAAACTTAATTCTGTTAGATTATTATGAATAATATCTCCATATTGATATGTATGTAAAATCCAATGTGCTTCAGCAATTAATAATTGTAATTTATCTTTTGTTAAAATTTTAGTACCAATGTGTGGCAAATATATAAATTTTTCAATTAAATACCTATATATTATATTGTTATGGTGACATTCATTTTTAATTTCAATTAACCTTTTGGTTCGATTATAGTCAACATCATGTTCTGTTGAAATATCTAGCAGCCGGCGTTTATGTTCAGTTTCATTATAATATGCATCCATTTGTTGTATTAGATATGAAATTCCTTGTGTAGAATCTATTTGACTTAATTCATTGTCCAACACAGGCATTAAACCTTCTCTGAGAATTTGAAGTATATTTTTAGCCTCATTATTAGTATATTTGCCTGGCTTATATTCGGATGATTTAATTAATTTTGCCATTTTATTTTGAACCAAAATAAAATCTTTATCTTCCGGCAATATAACCTGCCAATGTTCAGGAAAAGATGTAGGTTTATTTAAAAGATTAAATGCAAAACGAGTCTTATCATTTTTATGTTTTAAAATCTTATTTTTAATTTTTAAAACATTTTCATCTGGAACATAAAAATCAAGTTTTTCTATTATTTCTATAGCCAAATTTGTTTCAATTTTACTATCTTTCGCGCCATTCATAGCATCAAAATATAAATCTTCGTTATATAAAATTCTAATACCATGTGTATTCTTATCTGGATAGCCGGTAGTGAAAGTCCATATTAAATTATTATCAATTTTATTTTGAAGAAATTTGAAAACTTTATTTTCTTTAATAACACTGTAAGGAATTACTTCTATTAATAAATTTTTATATTCTCTAAAAAATTTGTGTTTAGATATATCTTTATATAGATAAAAAATATCCTCAACCATATCTGTAATATTATCTAATATTCTAAATTGTTTTTCTGTATAAATCTCAAATATAGGCTTTATACAAATATCGGAGGTATTAACGTTTTGGTATTTGATAAATCCTAAAAGAGTTTTAGATTCAAGCCTTAGTTTATTAGAATTTTTATCTGGCAAAATATGCCATTTATCTATTTCACCAATACTATATAATAGGGGAAAACTTTCATATTTATGTTTCAATGACTCAAATCTTGTGGTTGATCCATAAGTCGCATCCTCTAACATTAAATATGTAAAGTCATTAGCACCTGTTAAAATTGTTCCGTTATTATTTTCACGATAAAAAGCTAATTTATCAGATATAGAGTACATTGGATTATAATTTAACGGATTATTTTTTAGATATTGCAATTGTTTACTAATTTCAAAAAAATCGTTCAATTCGTTTATCATTTGTATAAAATCTACTAACGGAAAATAAAATATGTTTTTATGTACAGGAAAATTAACTATTGTATTTTCAAAAGGAAATAACATGTTAACTATAATTAATTGAACATCAAAATCCTGTGGTAAATGCAAAGAGGAAATAATTTCAGATTTTAATAAATTATATAATTCAAATAAGTGTGTTTCTTCATCCTTTATGGTTGGATTTAAAAAATAAAACAATATTACTTCATTATTTATAATAATAGCACTGCAACTAATATTTTTTAATTTTTCGTTGTTAATATATTCATTTATATTATCTATAAATTGGATATTATGCGTTATTCGTTCTCGGATATAAATTTTTATTGCAGATTTAATCAACTCATATTCATTAAGTGAAAACTTCTTTGTAATTATTAGATTATCCAACTGATTGTTCCAATATTTACATAGTACATAACTGAAACGTCTTGGTATTATTGGATAATAATTTCCCTTATAGCAAATAAAACTATGATTTAACAATTCTCCTTCTAAAAAATCTGTTTCAAAATTTAAAAGCTTTTTGTAGACTTGTTCTTTATCGCCTACTTTAATAGAATATTTATTTAAAAATTCATTATCCTGTTTATTTATTTTTTTCATCAAATAATAAAAACAAACTTGACTTTCTTTCCAAAAAGCTCGTGAAGGAAGCGAAATTTGTCCAGGTTCTACTTCATTATTCTTTTGAGTTTTAATATCCTCTATAGTCTGATTTTGAAGAGATAAAAATATTTCTAAATCTTTACCTGGATTTTCTAAATTATTATTTTGATAAAAATTCTTTAATGAACCATGTACTAATTTAAAACATTGTAAATAGTCATAAATGTTACAAATCTCTGAACCATAAAATATTTTATAATAAAAATTATTATGGAAAAATTTTATTTCACCCCAATCTTTTTCTGGACAATAATCTTCTAAGGTTGGGAATTCCGGTAAATTACTTAATAAAGATTGTGTAAATTTTTTAAATTCAAAATAATTAAAAATTTTATCATTGTTTTCAAACTCAAATTCTTCTATTGAAATTAGACTAATAATAATAAAAATCTGCTTTAAAATTGCAGAATTGTTATTATTCCACAGGGTAATTGCAAATAAAGATTTTATAATATCATAAAAACTATATTCTTTTAATAGTTGAACAATCATATCAAATTTTGGTTTTAAAAATTTTTGTTCCATGCTTTAAATAATTTTTTGAGTTTCCTGTTATCTAATTAATTTTAGTTCTATTTTTCTTTTCCAACTGTTTTTGCGTTTGTTTAACAGATGCCAAAAAGTGTTTTTCAACTTCTGAAAGTTCATCTTTAATAGTTTCTTTGTATTTTGCATATTCAGCAAGTGCCTTATTTTCAGCTTCCAGTTTTGAAATTTTACCAGGATTGCTAAGAAGTTCACTTCCAGTCATTTTTATGAAATCATCAAGTTTCGCTATCCAATCTTTCATTGTCATCGGGATTTGTCTGATTGCTTGTAATTCTGCGAACTCAAGATATGCAGATGTAATTCGGTTCAAAATATTCAATTCTTTTTCATCCAAATAATTCTTTGCAACCGTAACTTCATCTTTTTTCGGATGATTTCCCTTAAAAACAGTCAAACCCATATTATTTTTTGTACTATCTGCTCTCAAGTATATTACTTCAGCTGCAGTATGCCCATGAGCTGCAAAATGCATTTTATTTTGTACGACTTTAAAAAACATTTTAGTTTCTTCGGCATTGGGATTATAATCTGTACTTGTCGCATATATATCTAAAATCTGGCGATAGAAAACTTTTTCAGAAGAACGAATATCTCTGATACGTTCTAAAAGTTCTTTCCAGTAACCGCCACCACCAGCTTGTTTTAGCAAATCATCATTTAAGGCAAACCCTTTTTTCATGTACTCTTTTAAAACTTGAGTAGCCCAAATTCTGAATTGTGTACCACGTAACGATTTTACTCTATACCCGACAGAAATAATTACATCCAAGTTGTAATGAGAAACATTCCTTGAAACCTTTCTGTTGCCTTCTTGTTGAACTGTCAAGTAATCCTTGACAGTTGAATTTTCTGAAAGCTCTCCTTCTTCAAAAATATTTTTAATATGCGAACTTATGTTTTGTTTAGTCGTTTGAAATAACTCAGCCATTTGATTTTGCGTAAGCCATACTGTTTCATTTTCTAATCTTACGTCAATTTTTGTCTGACCATCTTGCGTTTGATAAATAATAATTTCATTTTCCATATCGTTAAGTATAGCATATAATTTGTTTAAAAACTAATTATAACAGAAGTAATTAGTGTAAAAGCCGCCACAGTTTAAAACAGTGACGGCTTTTCGTTAGATTTATGGATTGTCTTTTGTTAATTCAAACAACCGTTGATGCAAATCTTGCAACAACAGCCTTCGTTCTTCCGGGGTAAATTCTTCCTCTTTCGGATTTTGTTTTTCAATCAGCATTTTTACAGTTTCCATAATGCTGGATTTTAGTAGGTTTTCCATTATAAATTTTCGAGATATACCATCTTTTTTTATTGCATCTTGGATAATTGACTTAACTAAAAGTTCAAATATGTGTAATTTTTCTTTACTGCCAGTTGGATTATCTATTGTCACCATTTGGCATAATTCATTACATAGTGCGTGGTATATTGTTTCTGGGATAGGCTTTTTCTTACGCCCTCTTGGATTTCCTGATTGTCCTTTTTTAAATTGGCTACTTACCGGAGGTTTTTTATATCCTACTTTGTAGGGTTCGTTAGCCATTTCTGCTTTCTTTTTTTCTTTTATTGCCTTGTAGTGTTCAATATATTTTAAGGTTTTATCATCTAACGTCATTTTCTAACTCCTTATAATTTTTAACTAGTTTTGCAGTTTTTCCTGTTTCTTGTCTCCAGCGATATATAATTACATCACAATAGCGAGGACTTATTTCAATAAGTCTAGCTCTGCGCTTACAACGTTCTGCTGCTATTAGCGTTGAGCCAGGACCACCAAAACAGTCAAGAACAACATCATTTTTAGAAGAGGCATCAAGCAAAATATCATGCAACATTGCAACAGGCTTTACTGTGGGGTGAAGCCTTAATAAATCTAGGGAGCCTGGATTTGTTACACGAATTCCGGAATAATCCCAAACGTTTGTTCTATATCTTCCGTTTTTTCCAAGTTGAATGTGATTTTGGTGTTTTGCTTTCCCATTTTTAAATATTGGTACCATTTCATGTTGAGATCGATAAAAAGCACCCATTCCTCCAACTCCCTTATTCCAAACTGCAATATTTTTTAGTTCAGAATAAATCCTTTTGCCCTCATTTAAAAGTGTATTAAGCCCATTAAAATCCATAAATAGATAATGTAATGAACCGTCAACGGAGAATTTTATCAAATTTTGCATGAATTTTGAAATGAATTCTGCAAATTCAGGTTCAGTCATTTCTCCTGATGCATTTTCAAATTCATCATGCTTAATTTTTCCAAGTCCACAAACATGACCATTTATTGGACAGTTATAAGGGGGATCTGTTATTATTATTTGAGCTTTTTCACCTTGCATCACAACCTCAAATGAACCAGTAGTTAAAGAATTTCCACAATAAACAAAATGGTCTCCTAATCTCCATAGGTCACCTTGATTAACTAATGGAGGTATATTGGTATCCAACCAACTTTCATCTTCTTTATCTGAATTATGAACTTTATTATCGTCAGAATTCTTATTCAAAAAGATTTTTTCATAATCTATTGTTTCGAAAGCCAGCTCTTCAAATGAATAGTCAAATTTCATTAACTTTTCGATTTCAATTTTGAGATTTTCATAGTTCCACTCTCCGTCTTCAGCAATCCTATTATCCAAAATCCGAATTGCATCTGCTTCTTCTTTTGTCAAATTTTTTAAAATAATTGCTGGAATTTGAGTGAATTTTAGCTCTTTCGCAGCTAATAAGCGTAATTCTCCTGCTATTACTATATGGTTTTCATCTAATAAAATTGGATTTACGTACCCAACTTTGTTAATTGCATTTTTCAACTTTTGTAATTGTTTTTTTGAATGCTTGCGTAAATTTTTAAGATTGCAGCTAATTATATCAATATTCACCATTTGTAGGTTACTAGTAGAATTACTCTCTATTATATCATCCGTAAAATGACGAAATACACTGGCTATTTCTGCCAAATTATCATTTTCTTTCATAATTTTTTCTCCTTTATTAGTTTAATAATCAAAAATTTTGCAACTAAAAATTGCACTTACACTAGGAGATACGGAATTATGTCTGTGTCTGATATTATTCGAATTTTAACTAAGTTTTTAAGATTTTCCTCTGTTACTGTAGGAATTTGTAGGGTCAAAAAACTCCAAATTTTTAATTCTGTTTCGACATTCAAAACCGGTTGAATGAAAAATACAAAATTCGTAATTGAGCGAATGAGATCCATAAAGAATGCATACATGTAGCGTAAAGTCTGTTCGCATTTGTGTTTTGTTGGAGTATTTATTTTTGAACAGATGTTCTGAATTACAGAGTCCTCTGTAACTACTCCGCTTGAGTACCTGATTGAGTTATTATTTATGTTTTTATCAATTCTAATACTCATCTACCTAAAAACACTTCCCGTTAAAAGGCTTTCACCATTTTGTACATTGTACTTTCAATTATATACACGTTTTCCAAGATTTGACAAGTGGGAAACTCAAATCAAACAATTATTTAAGGCATATTTTAATCTATAACTAGGTTTGAGATGTTAAATTTTCTTTATAAATTTAAATTTCACGTTGAAATTCAAGTGGATTTTCTAATAAAAAGCATGCCGGTACTTTAAAGAACTAATCAGAAAATTTTTTGTTGTCTGACTGACGTGTCTCAAACTCAGAATACAGTTCAATATTTGGAATAACTGTTGGAAATTTCATGTAATCTCCGTATAAATTTTTTAAATAATACTCACTGTTATTTGGAATTGGATAAAATTTGCCCTCAAATTCTCCTTTTTGTAATGGGAAAATTTCATCGTTATTATAAATTAAATAGTTTTTACTATAATATGGGAAATCTATACCATAAAATAATGCCGGTTTTTCAGTTGAATTTTCTTGGTTTTGCAATACTATTTTATTTTGTATACTAAAAAGTTTTTCCTTCAACTCTTTATGTTTGTTCGGTTTAAATTTTTGCGAAGGAAATTTTTTATCAAAAATATTTCTAGCCTTTTTTATTAATTTTGTAATTTGTGCTTTTTGAGTATTATCCAAATTAGTAGCAATATAGTTATCAACAGGAAAAATATCTAAAGCCGCTAAATTGTTTTGTGCAATTATTCGTATTTGGAAATTATTTTCGAGTGGTGCTTTCAACCTAATCTGCCAGTTTAAATTACTACTTTTTAATATACTAAGCATTTTATCGTAATCTTTTCTTAGCATACATATATCAATGTCGTCATCCCAAGGGATAAAACCTTTATGTCTAATACTTCCTAAAAGAGTTCCTGCATCTAGCCAGTAACATAAATTATGTTTTTTGCATATTGCATCAACTTGATCTAAAATATTAAGACAAGAATATTGAATATTTCTTAACTTTCCCTCTGCAGGCTTAGCTGTTTTAATATCGACACAACTATTCAACAAATAGTTAAGAGTTGCAATTTGTCTATGCATAGTAGGAATTGAATATTTTTTCTTTATCTTGATTTCAAATCCTAAAATTGTTAAAACTATTGTCGTATTAACACTGTCCCAGCGTTTATTAAGTAATTGCTTGATATTAAACATTTTCCCTCACTATTTTTTTATTTTTTTTCAATACCAACAGTAGTAACTTCAATATTATCTGGCAAATGAGAATCTACTTTTTGCTGTAATTTTTTATAATTTTCATATATCCTCTTTTTCAAAGAGGAAGAACTTATGCCATCGCCATAAGGGAAATAAACGACACAAATCCCTAATTTTTCGAGATAGTCATATTTTCCAGTCCAGTCATCTCCGACAACAAATATATCAAAATGAAGTTTTTTTACTTTATCTATATGATCAAGAGATTTTTGTGGAATTACTACATCTGGACCTTTAATTGCCTTCATTAATGCAATTCGTTCTTCAAATGGGATAATTGGTTGAGATTTGTAACTTGCAACTAATTCATCAGTATTAACTCCAACAATTAAAATGTCTCCTAATGCTCGTGCATATTCTAACATTTTTAAATGATTGTAATGAAGCATATCAAAAGTTCCTGAAGTGTATACAACCGTTTTATTTCCAATCATTAGAACTCCTTTCTAATACCCAATAAGCAGCATTCGTTTCTTCTCTTTTACCTGTTTGAGAATCAAGCAATAATCCCTTGGATACAAGTTTGAAATTTGTACAGTAATTTTTTAAAAAAGATTCGTATTCTGGTATTGTCCTATATATCGCACTATATGCTCTTTTTAAGTCATTTGAATAAAAATCTTTTAGAGTTAAGCGTTCATTAGTTAAAGAAACAGATTCTTGTAAATATATTGTTTGAGTAGTAAGTGCATTAATTACAGAAAATAATTTTGGCAAATCTTTGTCATTAATATACATACAAACACCTGTAAGAATTGATAAATCATAGCTACTAAATAATGCTGACAAATCAATACTTGTTACAGACATTTGTATGAAATTAATGTTAGCCTGTTTGTACTTGTTTTTTGCAAGTTCTATAAAACCATTTGTGTAATCTATACCGGTATATTGTTCGATAAAATTATGTAAATTACTTACCCAGCGCCCAATTCCACATCCGATATCTAAAATTTTGTATTTTTTATTCTCATTTAAAAAAGATTTGAGAATATTACTTTCTTTGGCATTTCTGTTTAAAAGCTGTTTGTCTTCTGCATCTTCATTTAATAATACACTTTTTAAGTTATAACCTTTTGAAATTCGAGATTGCCAAAAATTTTTGGTTGCATCTGATGTGATTTCGATATTTTTATCTCTAATTCGTGTTTCCATTTTTATCAATTTCCTTTATTGTTGACTTTAAACAAGATATGCATTTATCAATTTCTTCTTTTCCAATATTCCCGTAAGTTCCAATTCGAAACATTTTTTTACTTAATTCTCCACCTGATGGTGCGAGTTCAATATTGTATTTATTTCGCATAATTCTCACGATTTCACTTGCATTGTATTTATCTGTCCATATTGCCGTAACACAATTGACTTTAGATTTTACAAATGTTTTTAAACCTAATTCTGCAAGTTTTTCACGTAAATATTGCGTATTGTTGTTATATCTTTTTTGAAAATTTTCTAAACCTTCTTTTTTAATTTTTTGAAGTCTTATATCTAGTTGATTTACAATACCTGTTGCAGGTGTAAACGGAGTTTGATTTCTTTTTCTATCTTTTAAATATTCAAAAATATCAAAATAAAAAGTTCGTAAGTTCGCATTTTCTGCAAATTTTAAAGCCTTATCATTTACTGCCATAAAAGATAATCCTGGGGGCAATGCCAGTGCTTTTTGGCTTGCTGAAACCGCAACATCAACATTCCATTTGTCCATTAAAAATTTATCAGAACAAAGTCCGCTAATACAATCAACTACAAATAAGACTTCTGGATAATGTTTTAATAAATTTCCGAGTTTTTCAATATTTTGCAGTGAGCCACAAGAGGTTTCATTTAATGTTGCAAATAAAACTTTTATTTTTAAATTTTTATCCAAAATGTTTTTTACATCTTCTATTTCAGTGATATCTCCAAATTTTGTAGGAATTTCAATTGAATTTATACCATGCTTTTGTGCAATATTTCCCCAACGTTTTCCAAAAGAACCGGCATTAATAAATGTTACCGTATCCCCAAAAGATAAAAAATTGGTTACTGCTGCTTCCATTGCACCAGTTCCAGATGAAGCATAACAAACAACAGGGAACTTTGTTTGAAAGATATATTGCAAATTTTCAAAAATTCTTTCCCATTTCTTAGAATATTCTTCTGTTCTCATATATTCTTGTGGATAAGAACCTATTAACGAAATATCTTCTTCAATTTCAACAGGTCCTGCAACCATTAATAATTTCTTTTGTTTCATTTTTTATTCTCACTAATTTTTCTAAGTATTTAATTATTTTTTCAGACGCACTTTGATTAAAGTCAAAAAGAGAATTTATAAGTTCTATACGTTTTTCTTTCATGTAATCATTTCTGCTCAAAACAACCTCATTGAGCAAATCATTCAACATCTCATTAGTTGTACTTTTATATAAAATTTTAGAGATTTCTTCCCCAATTGAATTGTATGGATAATGTTGTTTGTTATATAGCTGTATTATTGGCTTTTGAGTTGGCAAATACTCTACAAGAAAAGAAATTGAATCAGTTACTAAACAACTTGAACTATCAAATAGTTTTAAATAATCCCCAGATTCATGTATTTCCCCAATTTCTTGCCATTGCTTCCAATATCTTTCAATTTGCTTTTGAGTCATTATTTTATTATCTAATAACTCAAATTTTAATCTTGGGTGAGGTTTATATATCCATTCAATTTCGGAATGTTTTTTTGCCCAGTTTAAAATAAATTCTCCATTTTCTCTAAATGTACCAAATCTTAAACTTTGTTTTTTAAAAGAATGATGTGGAGCATATATAACTTTTAATTTATTGTCATAACTATGTTTTTTATGATATACAAAATAGTCTAATTTCGTGTATCCGGTAATGATACAGTTTTTTGAATTCCCTTTTTTATAATGTTCATACCTTTCTAAATTTTCTTGACATTCAACAAAATATGCAAATAAATGTTTGTGAAAATTATCCGTATAATTGTTTCTAAAATCTAAATTTTCATATCCGTATGGGAAATACATACACAAAGAACTTTTAGAGATCTTATCCAAACTGTATTTTGGAGGTAAATCATATTGTTGTTCATAAAAAACGATATCCGGCTCAAATTTGTCTAAACTAATATACTTTTGTTTTATTGTATTGTATGCTAATTCAACTTTTATATCCTTATTTTTAAAAAAATCAAAATTGTATTCAAGAGATTTTTTAGTAAGATCTTTCCCTTTATGAACTGTATATGCTGGAATTAATACAACCAAAGGCTCAAACATTGGATGTCGTTCAAGCATTTGATACAAAATATCTGCTCCCCATTTTGAACATTCCATACATAAAAATATAACTTTCAACTTACTCTTATTTTGTATATTTTTAAGAACTCTGTTGTAATGAGAGTTAATAAATAAATTGTTAAACTTTTTAGGAACAAAAAATATGCTTCTTTTTATAAACGTCAGCAATTTCAATTTAATTTACCTCTTATTAATTTATAAAAATGAGCAACACTGTTTTTACAGACCATAAAACATAGTAAAATATACATTTTCAAACCAAATTTATTGTACAAATTTTTATGAAATTTGATTATATTTAACCGAATTTTTAAATAATTCAAAGGTTTAAGCGAGCGTTTTGTCCGTTCATTTTGCTGTTTTCTATAGTAAAACAATACTTCTGGTAGTTGATATATTTTTGAACCTGTTTCTATGATTGAAAGCCAAAAATCCCAGTCTTCACACCCTAACTCCATTTCTTTTTTATAGCCACCAACTTCAAAAAATTTTGATTTTCTATAAATTCCAGATGGAAAAATTCTGTTTTGTATAAGCATATTATAAAGAGTTGCGGGTTTTAAATTCCATTTTTTATTTTTGTCGTTGCCAAAAAATTCAGCCTCGCAATAAACAATTCCAATATCTGGGTTATTTTCTAAAACTGAAATTGCTTTTTCAATATATGTTTTTGCAATTTTGTCATCAGCATCAAGAGGAAGAATATATTCCCCACTGGCTTTAGTAATCCCATTATTTCTTGCAACACAAACTCCAGAATTTTGCTGATTTATTAGAACTATATTTTCAAAAGGAGATAATAGATTAGAGATATCATCTGGAGTTTTATCAGTAGAACCATCATTAACAACAATAACTTCTATATTTTTGTATGTTGAATTCATTACTGATTTTATAGCATCTAACAAAAAATCAGATTGATTAAAACATGGTATAACTACTGAAACCTTTTTCATATTTTACTCATTCCTTATTTAGAACATATTTTGCATGTAATATACCATATTAAATATGGAATTGCAATATTAAAAACATACTTATTATACTTTTATATGTCTTGGATACGGTTTAATAGTTGAAAAAATCTTATTATCCTCATGATGAGGTGCTTATGAATATAAAAAAAGATTTTGGACAACGAATAAAAGAACTTAGAAATAAAAAAGGAATAACCCAATATCAACTTGCAGAAATGGTTGGCATAGATCCAAAGCACATGAGCCATATTGAGACTGGTAGAAGTTTTCCTAAAGCAGATTTAATTGAAAAATTTGCCAATGCTTTAGAAATAGAGTATCCGGAATTATTTAATACTCAACATTTAGAAGATCGAGAAATAATATTTAAAAAACTTATAAATTATTTGAAAAACGTCTCAGATAGTGAGTTGCAAGTGATTTACAAACTAATTTCAGGATATTTGAATTAGAAAATAAGTTTTTTGCAGGCATTGACACGTTTAAAATCATTCGTTACAATTGGGAAAAAGGAGTTTAGTATGGCTATACCAACTTTTGATAATTTTATTATTCCATTTTTGGAAGAACTTAAAGATAATCAATTACACTCTATGAAAGAAATCAAAGCAAATATTGCAAAAACTTTTAAGTTGAGTGAGCAAGATATGTCTGAATTAACCAATTCTGGATACAAAAAATTTGATGATCGTGTTGGGTGGGCTAGAACATATTTAAAAAAGTCTTTACTGATATCTTCACCAGAACGAGCAAAATTTAGAATTGAAGAAAGAGGCTGGCAAGCATTAAAAGAAAAACCTCAAAATATATTGAAATATTTGAAACAATATCCAGAATTTCTTGAATTTCAGGGGAAAGATAAAAATACGTTACAAACTAATAATGTACAAATTAGTGAATGTGATGATAATCAAACCCCACAAGATCTTATTGATAAGGCAAAATCGAAAATGCAAGCAAAATTAGAAGATGATATTATGCATGCCATTTTCTCAAAAGAAAAAGATGATAGAGCAAAATTTTTTGAGAAACTGGTAACTAAACTTTTATGCAAAATGGGCTACGGTGGTTCAGAAGATTTTATTATTCAAAAATGTGGAAAAAGTGGAGATGCTGGTATTGATGGAATTATAAAAGAAGATACATTAGGTTTAGGAAAAATTCACATACAAGCTAAGTGTTATAACCCGAACCATACTGTTGCAGCAGGTGATTTAAGAGATTTTGGAGGTTCTTTGCTGCGAAAGAAAAGTCCGAAAGCTGTATTTATTACAACATCTTCATATACGAAACCTGCCGTTGAATATGCAAAAGAAAATGATATTATTCTTATAGATGGCAAAGAATTGTTACGATTAATGATAGCCTATAATGTTGGTGTTGAAACAAAAGAAATTATTGAATTAAAAAAAATTGATCTCGACTTCTTTGATGATGAAGATTAAATTGATATAGAAAGATAATTATGAATAATAAACAAAAACAAAACGATTCATTATTTACAAAAGATGATATTACTGATGCCTATCGAAAATTAAAAACATATTTTTATTATGATAATTCAGATCTTTTTATGAAAAGAAAAATTGCTGACTTTGAATATAAAAATGAAAATATTGAACAAATTTTTGACCAATTGGCAAAGAAGCTGAATACTCAATCAGAAGATATTGGTAAATATGTCATAACAGCTCAATCAAATCGAAATAATTTGATTGATTTTTACATATTACCCAAATCTTTTGAAAACAATATACTAGAAAATGATTGTAAAAATATCATTATTACAAATCGCTATACCTCTGAAGTTTATGAGTTTTCTAAATTTAATTTTTTAATTGATATTCCTATAGAGTTACATATAATTAATGTTTTATGGATAGTTAAACTTGGATATTTATTAGATTCTGACTATTGTTATTACTCAGATAAACATACTAGCTATTGTTATGCTAACAAGTTAGAAATAGATGAAGATAAAAAACAAATATTACAAGGAAATAAATTATTTAAATTATATTCCACTCAATATCAAAAATGGCGTGATGATTGTATTGAAGCTACTGAAGATTTATTAAACAACCATAACAAAGATGCAATTATAATTTCACTGGACATAAAACGATACTATCCTTCTGCAAAATTAGATTATGAAGATGTCAATAAAACTCTAAAACAAAAATGTAATAATGAAAAATTTGAAAAATATAAATTTCTGACAAACATTTTGAAAAATATTCGAGATGAATATATTAAACAAATTAAAAAAGAAATCGTGAAAGACGAAAACAAATTTGATGAAATTTTACCATCTGAAACTCCTATTCCAATAGGAATGCTGTCATCGAATGTTATTGCTAACTGGTATTTAAAAGATTTTGATAAACAACTTATTAAACAAGTCAAACCTATATATTATGGTAGATATGTAGATGATATGTTAGTTGTTTTAGAAAATACCGATGAATGTAATAAACTTGATTGTGATAAAACGGATTGTGTAAAAAATAGGAAGTTAACTACAGAAAATATTATTGAAAAATATTTTTATAAAGACAAGAAAGTTCCAATTTTAACACCAGAAGCAGCACCTGTTAATAAAAATAGTAAAGAATACAATATAAATATTCATAAATGCAATTTAAAAATCCAACAAGATAAAATTAAATTATTTATATTTGATGCGAATTCAACTAAAGCTATGTTATTAAAATTCAAAGATAATTTAAGAAAACATAGTAGTGAATTTAGATTTTTGCCTGATGAAGATCGTGTTGATGAAGACTTTATTCAAAATAGTTACTCTATAGACTATTGTGATACAATTAATAAATTGCGCAGTGTTGATAGTTATCAGCTAGATAAGTTTAAAATTTCAACATATTTAGCAAAACAACTTACACTTGCAAAATACGCAAAGGATACTAAACATTATGCAAAAACAAAAGAAGAATTATTATATGCATTTAGTGGAAAATTAGGGTTGGATTTATATTGTTATTGGGATAAAGTTTTAACATATTTCCTTTTAAATAATGATGAAACTGCAATATATAACTTTATTAAAAAAATTAGTTCATGTATTGACAGAATTTCTTATAAATCTGCTACATTTCAAAATGATATAGAAACCAAAATTAAAAAAGAATTAGAAAAATATCTTAAAGAGGCTCTCTATTTAACATTATCTCTTTCCCCTAAATATGTATATAAAAATAATGATGGTAAAAATACAGATTTAATTTTAAAAAATTTGTTTTATAAATTAAATGAAGCAAAAGGTTATTTTGATGATAAAAAATATAATGAAGTTGTATCTGCTTATAGAAAATCATTAATGCTAAAACACAAATATTGTTTTATGCCAATTATTAATTATTTAAAATTGTCTTCTGAAAATAAAGAGCTTTCTTTTATTGACAAAGATGCAATTAAAGCAATAGTAAATCTTGAATTTAATTTAGATGATGAAAAGCTAAAATTTAATCCAAGATATTTTACACTTGCTGAGATTTTATTATTACAATATTATCAATATTGTGTTGATAATACAGAAGTCATCAAAAATATTCACAATAATGCAGTGAAGAAATACCTTAACTTAAATATAGAACAATATAAATTTGAAAAAGAAAGTAGTTTTTATAATAAAAAACAAGCTGCTATAGAAAAGTATTTTAATGAAATATTAATTGATAATAATGACACCAAACCTTATGAAATACATATTGATAAAAATAATGAAAATAAAAGTATAGATCTATCAAAAGTTAGATTCGGTTTGTACAATACAAAAGTTACAGACTCTGATATAACTAAAAATCTTCAAGGAAATTTAAATTTAACTTTTAAAGATTTGCAAAAGCTTATAAAATTTTTAAATATGGCTATTCAAACAAATGAATCAAAAGCAAATATTATAGTTTTTCCAGAAGTTTCGGTACCTATTCAATGGCTAGGTTTACTTTCAGATTTTTCAAAAAAACACAATGTTGCAATTATTTGTGGATTAAAACATATAATTGATGAAAAGACAAAAGTCGCACAAAATTACATTGCTACATTACTTCCTTTTAAATATGGATATAAGAATGATTGTTACATTACGTTTAGATTGAAAAAATGGTATGCTCCTGGAGAAGAAAAAGAAATAAAAAAATACAAATTAAAAGTTCCAGAAAAAGCAGCCAATGTTCAAAATATTTTATTTGTGTGGAATAATTTGTATTTTGCTGTGTATGATTGTTTTGAATTAGCAGATATAAATTTTAGATCTGAATTTAAATCAGAAGTAGATTTTATAGTTGGTTGTGAATGGAACAGAGATATTAAATATTTTGCAAATATTACAGAAGCAGCCACTCGAGACTTACACTGTTTTATTATTCAAGTTAATACATCACAGTTTGGTGATAGCAAAATTATTGCCCCTAAAAAATCAAATGAAATGACTATTTTAAATATAAAAGGCGGTGATGATAATATTTTGATTGGCGATGTTAATATTCAAGAATTAAGAGATTTTCAAAGAAAAGAAACGCTTTATTTAGAAGATAACGAAAAAATTTTCAAAACTTTGCCACCTGACTTTAACAAAAATGTTTCTCGTCTTAAAAAGTAAATTTTGTAATGAGTTCGAATATTTGATATTAAATCCTTTTGAGTGATGTATGTAAGCATAAACCTTGAAAGGATTTTTATAACTAGCTCGGGGCTAAAATGTGCACTATATTAAAATTCAATGATAATAATTGTGTCAATGGAGTTGATTTTATTGATAACAAGAGTGATTAATATAAGTATGGACAATTTAAAATCTTTGACGACTAAAGAACTGCAAAGCAAATGGCAGGAAATATTTAAAACTCCTGCTCCAAAAGGTTATACCAAATCATATCTGATTAAAGAACTTGATTGGTTCTATCAATATAATAAACTGCCAAGTAAGTTACAAAATCAGATAAACTGCCTTGTCGAAAATTATGAAAAAACACAAACGGTTAACGTCAAAAAAATAAAAAAATTTAACGTGGCAATTGGGACTAAATTTATTCGTGAATTTAAAGGTGAAAAATATGAAGTTGTTACAGTTGATGGAGGTTTTAATTTTGATGGTAAGTTATATAAAACCCTCTCTGCTGTTGCGAATGTAATAACTGGTACGCATTGGAATGGTAAAAAATTCTTTGGAGTATGTAAATGATGAAACCGGTCAGATGTGCTATATATACTCGAAAATCCTCTGAAGAAGGTCTTGCTCAGGACTTCAATTCACTTGATGCACAGCGTGAAGCCTGCGAGGCTTATATTAAATCCCAAATGCACGAAGGTTGGATTCTAGTTAACAAACAATACAATGATGGTGGATATTCAGGTGGTACAATGGAAAGGCCAGCATTTAAAGAGCTTTTAAAAGATATCGGAAACGAAGAAATTGATATTGTTGTCGTATACAAAGTTGACCGTTTAACCCGCTCATTGATGGACTTTTCAAAAATTATTGATGTTTTTGACAAGCATGAAACCTCGTTTGTATCTATAACTCAGCAGTTTAATACAACTACATCTATGGGCAGACTGACATTGAATATTCTGTTATCTTTCGCACAGTTTGAACGTGAAGTTACAGGCGAGAGAATTCGAGATAAAATCGCAGCATCCAAGAAAAAAGGAATGTGGATGGGTGGTAAAGTCCCGCTCGGTTATCTAAAAGAAGATAAAAAACTTGTTGTTCATAATGAGGATGCTCAAAAAGTTCAAATGATTTTTGATAAATATCTTGACTTGAAAAGTGTACCAAAATTGATGCACTATCTTAAAGAAAACGAAATTAAAACACGAACTGACAAAAATTTTTCAAAAGGTCAATTGTACCATTTGCTTGCAAATAAAGTTTATATCGGTAAAATTATCCATAAAGATAAAGTTTATGATGGCGAACATGAGGCAATTATTTCAGAGGAAATTTTTGAGGAAGTTCAAAAACTTTTGTATGAAAACAAAGTCGATAAAACTTGTGGAACTAAATGTTCTTCAAACTCACTGCTTGCAGGCTTAATTTTTGATGATAAAAATAGTTTGATGACTCCAAGCCATAGTAATAGCCATAAACGGCGATACAGATATTATGTCAGCACAGCTTTAAAGAATTACAATGACAGCGAAGTTGGTACAATTTCAAAAATCCCTGCAGGCGAAATTGAAAAATTTGTAGTCGAAACAACAAAAGAATTTTTGCAAGATAAAGGACAAATTCAAAAACTTGTAAAAGATTTTAAAGTTAGTAAGCAAAACAAACTTATTTATACGGCACAAAATATTGAAGATTACTCGGATCCAAAACTAATCAGGGCTATTATTTGTAAAATTGTTATATCAAAAAATTTAATCGAAATTACATTAAATGAAAATTCCTTAATAAATGTATTGAATACATTGTCTAACAATCAAAAATTTGTAATACCTGACAAAAGAGAGAAGTTTAACCCGATTACGATTACTAAAAAAATAAAAATCACGCAGTCATCCAGAAATGATAATATTTTGATTTTGAACGCAAAAGAATACGATATTCCCGAGCCGAACCCGTATCTTGTAAATGCAATTGTTAAAAGTTACTACTACCATAAACAAATCCAAGCAGGTAGGACAATAGAAGATTTACAATCCGAAGAAGGGTTTAAAGACTCAAAATACATCCGAAACATTATGAATTTAAAATACATTTCACCTGAATTAGCTGAACAAATATTAAACGGAACTCAGCCCAAAGAATTGAGTCTACAGAAGTTGATAGGAATAATTAAAATTTAACAATAAATTTCAGTGTTTTCGTTACAATGATTCTCCACAAAATCAAGCCATTTTTTATACCAATACCAATGTTTTCCAGCAACTAATCCTCCATAATTATACTTCGGATTTTTTGCATCATATTCCTTCCATAATTCTGTATGTTTATGCATACTAAATTTTAAAAAACCTTTTTCTTTCATTAATTTTACAATTTGTCCAGCCAGATATTTTGTTTTTTCAGCTTCTTTAATTAAAACATATTCTTTGTTTAAACCCACAGCTAATTCTGAATCTTCTTTAACAAATTCAATAACTCTGTCAGCTTGACCAGGTCTATTTGCAGTTTTGGGTACAAATAAATATCTTGTTGCATATTCTTCACTATTAAATTCTTCTTCAGTTAAACCAGCATCAAAAGTTTTAATATATGTTTCAATTGTTTCTGGCAATTTATAATCGTCAATTAGTTCTCTTTGTTCTTTATTTAGTTTTGAAAATTGTAAAGAAAACGATAAATATTTATCAATTGCATATTTGTCTCCAAATATTTCAGTTATATATTTATTATAATTTAAACAACAAGCTTGAAATCTTGCACTTAAAGCGTCATCTAGTTCTCCAGCCATTTTATGTTCAATTTTATTTCTCAAACCAATTAAAAATTTTAAATTATTCTTACAATCGTTACTTAATGGACATTGTTCAAAATTTAAACATTTTGATAAATCCCAATATAGATAATCGCCATCTCTAACTTGATAAAATTTTCTTTTTCCAGTTGATTTATTTTTGTCAATATATCTGTAATCTATTTTTTTATCTTTAAAATATGCATGTAACAAATATGTCCAAGCGATGATCATCAATACAATATATGTTTCTGATTTGAATAAAATATTAGGATTATTAAATATTTGAACTGCAGATAATGCAGATTCTCTGGACTTTTTAATCAATTGAATTTTAAATGAACCACAAGTACGAATTCTTGACATAATACCCCAATAAAATAATTTATAATACTATACTTATTGTACTAGAAAAATCTATTTTGGACTAGGTCAGCTACGAACAGAGAATTTGGAATAATTTTTGCATTAACAAGCAGAGAATTTTAGTAAAAAATCCTCTGCTTGTTTCTTGTTATTAAAAAGTCCGCCAACTGCGGGCTTTCAGTGTTTTTAAATGGTCTTAATGCTCTTTTGTGGACTAAAAAATGGAGACGAGGGGAGTCGAACCCCTGTCCAAAACGGATTTTAATAAATCTCTACGAGTGTAGATAACAATTTTCTCGAAATATTCAGGAAGTATCAGAACCCTGCGAATATTTCAAAGTGTTTTTTGCGGAAACACAAACCTCCAACGGTTGTCTTGATACATCTACCGTCATCAATGCACTGCCACTTGCATAATGGACCCATAAAACCGGCAAGCTGGGTTCTATGAGTAGCTATAATTAGCGACTTACGCTGCTAAAGCTTGAGCTCTAGAGAAGTCTGCTTTAATTACGTTGTTAGCATTTAATTTGTTTTGCTCGTTGATAACCGAGAACAGCGCTCGGACCCGCAATTTATCTCAACCGAACGTCCTGTCAAATCCAAAACGTCCCCATGAAATAATCTAAATTTTTAATGTACAAATCTGTTTTTACCCTTCTCAAAAAGCGATGATTTGAAAAAGGTATTTACTTTTAATGTCCTGTATTCTATATTATAACCGCTTTTTAATTAATTTCAAGGGGTTATAAAAAGAAAGCATTATTTCAGGTATTTTTGTAAAATTAATTTTTTCAAAGCATTTGAATAAACCGCTTTTGGCTCAATTGCAAGAACTTTATCCAATGTTTCTATTGCGCCTTTATAATTTCCCAATTTTTTTTGCACAACTGCCTTGTAATACAAAGCATCAATAAATTTAGGATCAAGCTCTATAGCCTTATCAAAATCAGCTATTGCAGATTTTAATTTTTCATTACTTGCATCTTTATCTGCCAAAAGTGCTTGCGCACGGTTATAATAAGCATCAATCATTTTGTGGTTTAATTCAATAGCTTTTGTGTAATTTTCGTATGCAGTTTCGTATTCACCGATATGATGAAAAACTATTGCTATTGAAAAATAAGGCATAGCCTCATTTGGATTTAGCGCAATTGCTTTGTCTAATGAGTGTAAAGCCTCATCAAATTTCCCTTCATTTGTTTCTGATATTCCTTTATCCAAATAAAATTTATAATCGTGTTCCATTTTTTATTCCTTTTTCTAAAAATTTTATCTGAAACAAAAGCCGTTTACAATATCTTAAAAATTAGTTATAATCAAATTATGAATATTCTTTTTATAACAGACTTATATCCAATTAAAGATAGTGAAAAAACAACTCCGAGAACGCTTTTTGATTTTGTCAAAGAATGGAAAAAACAGGGAAATAAGGTTGACGTTTTAAAACCAAATTTTATCTTAAATTCTTTTATACGCAAAAAACCGTATTATAAAACCGGAAGATATAATGATGTTTATAACGTAAATTATTGGACTCCGTTTTGGTTTAATGTTCATGCAAAATTGCAGAATTTGCCGAAATATGATATTGTAATTGCGCACATGCCATCAGGAATTTTGTTTGCGGATAAATTGGGTATTCCTTTCATCGCAGGAATTCACAATTCTGATATTGAAGTTTTAACAAAGCCGATATACAAAATCCACTTTAAAAAAAGATTGGAAAAAGCTTTGAAAAATGCGAAATTAATTGCCTGTAGATCTTTTGTTTTAAAAGAAAAATTGTTGAAATTGTACCCTGAGTTTGAAGAAAAAATTTTTGTTGCGCCATCTGGAGTTGATGAAAAATTTATTATAGATGCAGGAGATAAGAATTTACACTTTCCCATAAAAGTTTTAACTTGTGCGTATTTCAAAAAGAGAAAAAATATTGATAAAGTTATAGAAGCTTGCAATGGGGTGGAAAATATTGAATTGACAGTGATTGGGGATGGAAAAGAACGAAAAACTTTAGAAAAGATTGATAAAAATGTAAAATTTTTAGGAAGCCTCCCTCATGATAAAGTTCTTGAAAAAATGAGAGAAAATGACATTTTTGTCCTGCCTAGTGTGGGTGAAACGTTTGGTATGGTTTATTTAGAGGCTATGGCAAGTGGTTGTATCACTGTTTGCACAAAAGGTGACGGGGTTGATGGAATTATAAAAAACGGTGAAAATGGTTTTTTAGTTGAACCAAATTCTAATAGCGTGAAAGAAACACTTCTTAATATAAAAAATATGGATATAAAATCCTTAAATACCTTGCGTAACAATAGTTTTAGTACAATTAAAAACTATACATCCGCCATTTGTGCGGAAAGATATTTGCAACAAATTTTAAAGATTTTGTAAAGATTGACATCATGTAGACATGTTTTTGGTAGTATTAAGTCTGGGTTGGTGATTTACCCTTTTTGTAGAGTAGCCGAAAACCTTATGACCCGAAAGGAAAGAATTAATGAACAAAATTTTAATCGTACTTTTGACACTTTTATTTAACATTCAGCAAGCTAATGCTTTTAACATTGATACGTTTATGGATAAAAACGTTGCGCCGGTGTCCGATGCTATCGCTGCGGTTATTTTCCATCCAATTCATGTTTTTGGTGCTGATGTGCCGATTATTATATTTTGGATTTTGTTCGCAGGAATATTTTTCACTTTCTATTTGAGAGGTATTGCTGTTTGGGGCTTTAAACATGCTATTGAAGTTGTTTGTAAACCTAAAAAATCTGGTGGTGACGGGTCTGGTGAAACATCTGCGTTTCAAGCTTTGATGACTGCATTGTCAGGGACTATTGGGCTTGGAAGTATTGCTGGTGTTGCTATTGCGATTTCAATGGGCGGACCTGGTGCTGCTTTTTGGATTATAGTAGGTGCGCTTTTGGGTATGTCTTTGAAGTTTGTAGAAGCTTCTTTGGCGGTAAAATACAGAAGATTTAACCTTGATGGTTCAATTTCTGGTGGTCCGATGCACTATATGGCACATGGTTTAACTCGTAAGAAAATGAGATGGTTAGGTCAACCTTTGTCTGTAATGTTCGCAATTCTTTGTATTTGTGGTGGTATTACAGGTGGTAATATGATTCAAATTAATCAGGCTGCAAACCAATTTGTAAATGTTTGCGGTGGTGAAAACGGCTTTATGCACAATTTCCACTGGGTAATTGGTTTGGGGATGGCAATTGTTGTTGGGTTAATTGTAATCGGTGGTATTAAAAATATTGTTAAAGTTACGGAAAAAATTGTTCCGTTGAAAATTTTTATATATTTGTTTGCAGCAATGGCGGTAATTATTTGTAATATCAAACTTGTTCCGCATGCTGCTTGGATTATTGTAAAAGAGGCATTTAAACCTGAATCAATTTATGGCGGCATGTTTGTTGCAATGATTATGGGGTTAAGACGTTCAGTTCAGTCAAATGAAGCAGGTACTGGTTCTGCACCTATTGTTTATGCGACTGTAAAAACTGATGAACCTTTATCTCAAGGGTTTGTAGCATTGCTTGATCCGTTTTTAACAGGTTTTATGTGTACATTAACAGCTTTTGCTATTGTTATTACAGGTGTTTATAAAACTCACGCCGGTCATACATCAGGTATTGAAATGACATCAGATGCTATTTCTTCTGTAATGCCGTTCTTCCCAACACTTTTGGCTGGTATTGTTTTACTATACGCTTTGTCTACAATTATCAGTTGGGCCTATTATGGTCAAAAATCTTGGAACTTCTTGTTTGGAGAAGGCAGAAAAAGAACTTTGACTTTCCAATTTATATATTGTGCATTTATTTTAATCGGTTCAGTATTAAACGTAACTTCTGTAATTAATATTACGGATGCGATGATGATTGCAATGTCTATTCCGAATATTATTGCGATGTATATCTTAGCTCCTGAAATCAAAAAAGATTTGGCAGAGTATTGCAGAATACACCAAATTGGTAAATGGATTAATAGAGATTGGTTAAAGCCGGCAGAAGTACCTGCTGAAATTGATGAGGAGGATGAGGTTTCATGTCAGATCAACAAATTATCATAACAGTTTCAGGCGTAGACAAAGTTGGTATTGTTGCGAAAGTTTCAGCGGTATTAGCAAAGTTTGAAGTAAATATTGAAGATATTAAACAAACTCTTATGCAAGGACATTTTGTGATGTTTATGTTGGGTAATATTGAAAAATCAAGTTATTCTTTTAAAGAAATCAAAGATGCTTTGACTAAAACCGGTGAAGAACTTGGGATGGAAATTTGGATTCAAAGAAAAGAAATCTTTGATAATATGCACAATATTTAATTTTTGAGGATTTTGATTTGAAGATTTTAGGTATAGATCCCGGAATTGGTATTGTTGGATATTCTCTTGTCGAGTTTGATGGAGAAAATTCTGTTTTGTTGCATTCCGGCTCTATCCAAACGCAAAAAAATTCTAAAGAATCTGCTAGATTATTAGAAATTTGGGAAGATATGAATACAATTATAGACAAGTACAAACCTGACTGTGCGGCGATTGAAAAATTGTTTTTCTTCCGGAATAGGACTACTGTTATGCCGGTTGCTCACGCTAGGGGAGTTATTTTAACTGCCTTAGAAAAATACAAAATCCCAATTTATGAATATACTCCAATGGAAGTTAAGCAGGTTTTGACAGGTTATGGCAGAGCAGATAAAAAAGAAGTTGAACAGATGGTGAAATTTTCTCTTGGTGTAGAAAATCTTCCGAAGCTTGATGATACTGTTGATTCTATTGCAATTGCAATTTGCCATACCCGTTCACTTGTGTTAAGATAAAACTTATGGAAATAAATTTTATTTTATTAAAACAGATTGCGATTTTGAGTGCGTTTTTCGGAGCAGTGCTTGGGGCTATTACATTAATTCCTTATTTAGGAGTTATCTCGTTTGTGTTTTTAATATCTCTTATCGCTCCGCTTGTAATTTGGCTTTTGGTTAAATACAACTGTTTGTCACTCTCGTCGACCAAAGATAGTGTAATTGTAGGTGCAATTGCAGGCTTTGTTGCATATTTAGGATTTTCTATTATATATGTGCCTATATCAGTTTTGTTGATGAAAGTTTTTCATCTTGCAGCAAATGTCGGTGTTGGATTTATGCTTGGCAATGCAACTTTCTTTTTGCTAGTTGTAATCTCTCTTTTTATGGGAGTTCTTGGAGCTACAATTAACGCTTTTACAGGTTTTTTAACATTTTATGTATTAGATTTTATTAATTCAATAGAGAAAAAGGGAAAATAAATGGCAGAATTTCATTCAAAAATAAAAACAATCGAGTGGGTAGATAATTATTCAAAAATGGTAGATCAAACTGTTTTGCCGTATGAATTTAAGTATGTAAAAATTACAACAGGGCAGGGGATGTTTGATGCTATCAAAACTATGATTGTCAGAGGTGCGCCGGCTATTGGTGTTGCAGGGGCGCATGGTGTTGTTTTATATGCACAAGAGTTGGCAGAAATGGGACTTTCTCGTAATGAATTTGTTAAACAATTAATGGAAAAAGCTGATTATATGGCAACTTCTCGCCCAACAGCAGTAAATTTGATGTGGGCTTGCGCAAAACAAAAAGAAATTATTGAAAATTCTAAATCAGATATAGAGGAAATTGTTGAAGAGTTAAAACAAAACGCAATAAGACTTGAAAATGAAGATATCGCAATCAATAAAAAAATCGGTGATTATGGTGCAGAAGTTGTACCAAAAGGCGCAACTATTTTAACCCACTGCAATGCAGGAGGATTGGCAACAGTCGGTTACGGAACTGCATTAGGTGTTGTGCGTTCTGCATTTGCAAACGATCCGACAATTCAGGTTTTTGCGGATGAAACAAGACCACGTCAACAGGGAGCAAGAATTACAACTTTTGAACTTACAATGGATGGAATTCCTACAACTTTAATTACTGACGGAATGTGTTCTTATTTTATGAAAAAAGGCATGATTGATATGGTAGTTGTAGGTGCAGATAGAATTGCCGCAAATGGTGATACCGCAAATAAAATCGGAACTTACACAGTAGCAATTGCCGCTAAATACCATAATATTCCTTTCTATATTGCTGCTCCATTATCAACGATTGATACAAGTATTAAAACAGGTGATGAAATTGTTATTGAGGAACGTTCTCACGAAGAAGTTACACATATCAATGGTAAAATCATTTGTGCGCCGGATGTAAAAGTAATTAATCCTGGATTTGATGTAACTCCGCATGAGTTGATTGCAGGTATTATAACAGAAAAAGGTATTTTAAGACCGGATTACAAAACATCAATCGCAGAGGCATTTGCAAAATAAAAGCATAGGTCTATAGGGCTATGAGCTAGATATGAATAAAAATGTTAAAAAGCGTTTTGGAAAGAATTTGCAAAAATATAGGCGACAAAGAAGATTGTCACAAGAAGAATTGTCTTTGGAGCTTGATTTAGATGGCTCTTATATCGGAAAAGTCGAAAATGCAAAATTAAACATAACACTAGACAAAATAATTGCAATTGCGGATTATTTTGAAATCGATGTCGTTGAGTTGTTTAAATAGTAATTTATTGATACATTTTAGCCCGAATTTGTTTGATTTCCGAAATTGTTTCAGGGTATTTATCTGTTAACAGTTCTCCAATTGATTTGTAGAGATTAAGGATTGATTGCTCAATATTTTTATGGTTCATATTAACCATGTCACAAGCCATTTCCTCATTAGACAATGCAAGTCTTGTCATATCACGAAATCCACTTGCAGCCATTTCAAGAGCCAGCGGATTGTTTTTTGTGGCTAATACAAGAGCTTGTGCCAAAACCATAGGCATGTGGGAAATCATTGCTGCAGCTTTGTCATGTTCTTCGGCTGTTGCAAAAATCGGTTTTGCTCCGACAAATTCGATTATTTCAATAAGAGGCTCAATTGTTTTATTTCTTAGCTGCTTAGTTGCGCCTATTAACACCCACTTTGCCCCCTTAAACAAGCCTTTAAAAGAATTTTCAAATCCTTTATGTTCAGTTCCAGCCATTGGGTGTGACGGAATAAAATTGTAAGGTCTTTGTTTTTGACAAACAAATTGTTTTAAACTACAAACATCTGTTACGATTGTTTTGGGGTTCAAAATATTTTCAAGTTCATCCAGCACCTTGAGAGTTTTATTCATCGCAGTGCAAACAAATACTATATCTCTGTCTTTTAAGACATCAAAAGTTTTAAAAATCCTGTCGCCATTTTGTGATTGAGATACTGCGACAACATCGTAAACATCGCTCAAATCTTTGAATAGCGATCCACCTATTAATCCTAAACCAATAATTCCTATTTTCATAAGAAAATTTTATCATAAAAATTAATATAAGGGCTTGACTGATAGCTACTCTAATGTAGTAAAATGATTTTGTTATGAAAAAATTTTTATTATTATTTATTTTAACAATAGAATTGATTATTGGAGGTAAAACTATGGCAAAAGAAGTTTTGACTGAGAAACAACAAGATATTGCAATTATCGCATCATATACTGCTGCCGGAGATTTGACGTATTTGGATACTGCTATTAACAAAGGTTTGGATGACGGTTTGACAATAAACGAGATTAAAGAAGTTTTAATTCAAATGTACGCTTATTGCGGTTTCCCTAGAAGCTTGAACGGGTTGGGAACTTTGTTGGCTGTTACCGACAAACGTAAAGAAGCCGGTAAAAAAGATGTTGAAGGCGTGGCAGGAACTCCATTAGTTGGTGATAAATTGGAAGTCGGAACAAAAGTTCAGACAGATTTGGTTGGTTCGCCTGTAGAAGGCAGACTTTTTGATTTTGCACCGGCAATTGATGAATTTTTAAAAACTCATTTGTTTGGCGATATTTTTGCAAGAGGAGTACTTACTCACGAAGATAGAGAAGTTGCTACAATTGCTGCACTTTCTGCAATGGAAGGAGTTGAACCACAATTGAAAGCTCATATTCAAATGGGTAGAAATACTGGTTTAACTAATGAACAAGTTGAAAAAATTATTCAAGTTACTAAAAAAGGTGGCGTTTTCAAACTTGGCGAAGAAAATAAAGCTTATGCAAAATATTTTGTGGGTGAAAGTTACTTAAAGCCTTTGACATCACAGGGTGTGCATTCTGCAAATGTAACTTTTGAACCAAAATGCAGAAATGATTGGCATATCCACCATAACGGCGGACAGATCCTGCTTGTAACAGATGGCAGAGGTTGGTATCAAGAATGGGGGAAACCTGCTCAAGAATTGCACAGAGGTGATGTTGTTAATATTCCGGCAGAAGTAAAACACTGGCATGGTGCAGCAAAAGACAGTTGGTTTTCTCATGTAGCAATTGCAGTTCCTGCAGAAAATGCGACAACTGAGTGGCTTGAAAAAGTTAGTGATGAAGATTATAGTAAATTGAAATAATAAACACAAAAAAGGTAAATAAATGAAAATAATAGATGTGCAAACCCCGAGAGGACTTGTTTTGAAGGGTGCTATGTGGGGCAATTCCGCTACAATGAGTTCTGTTGTAATCATGATGAGTGGTATTTGCAGTAACGTTTTTCAAAATGCGCTTTTGCCGGCGGCAGGTGAATTGTTGAGTAAAAACGGGATTGCATTTATTGCTGGCCAGGCGATGGATGCGTTTTCATTCATAAGTTATTCAAATCTTAAAACAGGAAAACAAACTACAACCGGAGTAGTAAATGATGATTTTAGTTTGGCTTATGAAGATGTTGAAGCTTACGTAAAATATGCGAAAAATCTTGGTTTTACAAAGATTATTCTAGCAGGGCATTCTCTTGGATCAAACCGAGCTATTCATTATCTCGCAAATACTACAGATGATTTTGTAAGCAATTTTATTTTGAGTGCGCCGGTTGATTTAAGACACTTTTTCGATATTATTCCTGAAAAAGAAATGTATCTTGAAACTGCTCAAAAGTTTGTCGATGAGGGCAGGGGAAAAGATATTCTTCCATTTGCATTTATGGGATTTTCTCCAATGACTGCAAATACACTTCTAGCCTTTTATAACGCAGAGAATTTGAAGAATTGCCCTGTAATCTCAAATGATGGCGAAACTTGTTCTCTTGCACAAATGAAGGTGCAAGGAGCGTTTATAATCGGTTCTCGTGATAGTATGATAAATCATGATGCAGAAGGCTTTGTAAGAAAAATTAATTCATATTGCAATAATCCTGAGCAGAACAGGATTATTGTAATTCCGAATGCCTCTCATATTTATTACGCTAAGCACGAAGAACACGCACAAGCTGTTTTGGATTGTGTAAAGAGTTTTGACTGTATTGGCGTTGTGTAGTAAAATTGAAGAAAAAGGAGATTAGATATGGATTTGTTAGAACTTTTGAAAAAAAGATATTCTGTTAGAAAATTTGAAGATAAAAAAGTTGAAAAAGAAAAACTGGACTTGATTTTGGAAGCAGCTAGAGTTGCTCCGACTGCTTGTAATTTTCAACCACAGAGAATTTTAGTTTTGGATAACGAAGAAAGTCTTGAAAAACTGAAAAAATGTACTCCATATCATTTTCATGCTCCATTAGCTTTAGTTGTTTGTTATGACAAAACAACAAGTTGGAAACGCAAAGATGGTGACGATATGGGAGAAGTTGATGCGGCAATTGTTACAACTCAAATGATGTTGGAAACTGAAAATATTGGGCTAGGGACAACTTGGGTTGGATATTTTGATAAAGCAGAATTGGTAAAAGAATTTGAAATTCCTGAAAATTTTGTTCCCGTTTCTATTCTTCCGATTGGTTATCCAAAAGAAGGAATTGAGCCAAATCCATTGCATTACGAAAGAAAAGATTTGTCCGAAACAGTGTTTTACAACAAATTTTGATAAGAATGAAATGTAAAGCGTGAAATAAATGTATTGCGTAAGAGATGTTCGGTAGATATTAAGCAACTGGGTTTTGTAATTACTTGAACATCTCTTTATGATATATAGAAAAATTTAATACGAGCTTATAAGCTATCATTATCAATAGTGATTGCGCCTTGTCGAAAAATTTTTAAATCATTTCCGAAAACTCCTGCAACAGTTGACTCTAATCCTTTACAAGGATGACCAAAATCAGGAATTATTAAGTCTGCCAAACCTGTCATGTTTTCTAATGCTTGTTCATAAGTTTTAGCAGACGGTTGATGTGACAAATTAGCACTTGTTGTTGCAAGTACATGGTTAGGAACAATTTCACATATCTCTTTAAAAACTGCATTGTCAGGAACTCTAATTCCAACAGTTTCCATATTAGATGTTATATAATAGGGAGTTTTATCGCTTTTTTCGGTGACGATTGTCAATGCTCCCGGAAAATATTTTTTTATAAGTTTGCACCCGATTTTAGAAATTGGTTTTACATATTCCAACAAGTTATAAGTTTCGTTTGACATTAAAATTAAAGGTTTTTGTGCTTCTCTTTTTTTTATTTCATAAATTTTTTTTACAGCCTTTTCAGAATTTGGTAAACATCCTAATCCCCAAACAGTGTCTGTAACATAGGCAATTACTCCGTCATTTTCTAGTACTTGTTTAATTTGTTCTGCATTCTGTATTATCATTGAAGTTTATCCCTTTATGTTGTAATGTTAACCTTTTTTACTTACTATGCGATACTGAAATAAATTCCGCATGACGTATTATTTTTTTGTCTAGCTTTATCTTTTCAATTTGCTCATTAATCTTGAACTTAATTCTTGAGCGTATTCCATTTTAAAAATTAAGTTTAGTGCGGTGTAGACAACTAGACAAATTCCTCCAATTGAAGCGATTTTAATTATTTCAAAAATTGTTTTTTGTATATGTACAAATTTGTCAAAACTTGCAGCCGCAAAATAGCATATTCCTAATGTAATTCCGCCGGCAATACCCATTTTCAATAAGTTTGTAAATAATCCCTTATAATCCATTCGGACTTTTTTATAAATTAATGCACCTAGAACGCACGCATTAAACATGGTAACAAGAGAGGTTGATAACGTAATTCCGCCAATTCCCATGTGTAATTTACTTATAAAAATTACGTTCAAAAGATATTTTAAAACGATTGATGAAAAGGCTACAATAAATGGGGTTTTTGAATCATTGAATGAATAGTAAACTCTAGTAATTGAATCTCTAAAAACATAAGGTAAAATTGACACAGACAAGAACCAAAGTGCCTCTGTTACCATAAATGTTGCGTTTGTATCAAATGCGCCACGTTCAAATATTAATCTTACAGAATCCATTCCAACAGTCAAAATTCCTATAATAATTGGGATTGCTGCAAAGAATAAAACTCCAACCCCTTTATTAAAATATGTTTTAATACCTTCCAAATCATTATCTGCAACTAATCTTGCAAAAATTGGGAAAAGTGGAACTAAAAATGCTGTTACCAAAATCCCGACAGGAAACTGGAAAACTCTGTTAGCATATCCGATTGCAGTCCACGCACCTTCTGAAATTGATGATGTGAAAAACATATCGACGTAAATATGGATTTGTCCGACAGTTGAACTCAAAATTGCAGGGAATAGAAGTTCCATTATTTCTTTGAAGTTCGGGTTATTTGTGAATTGAAAATTTGGTTTCCATAAAAAACCGAGTTTTTTTACGTTCGGGTATTGGATTATCAGTTGCAAAATTGCACCAATTGTAGTTGCCCAAGCCAGAGCGTAACCTTTTTGATCGTTCGGTGCTGCTGCTACAACTACTCCAATAATTGCTGCACTCATAATTATTGGTGACAAATTCGGGAGCATAAATTGTTTATAAATAATCAAAATTCCATAATAAATTCCGACAATTCCGCCAATAATCAATAACGGAGTCATAATTTTTAAATGTTCTGCGGCCAAATTAATCATATCTGCTGAACCGCTAGAAATTATTAATCCCATAATTTGACGAGGAAATAAAAACATTATGATTGACAATAGCAAGAAAAATATTGTTGTTGCAGTCATAAATGTTGAATATAATTTGTTTACATCGTCTGCGGGTTTGTCTTTTAAATTAGGTATAAGTTTTGAAAATACTGCAACTGTTGCGCTATGAAAAGGACCACCAACTCCGCCCAACAAAATTAATGAAAGCGAAGGTATTTGATATGCGTAATAATAGGCATCTGAAACTAATGAGGCTCCGTAGTAGTTTGCAATAATTATATCTCTAATAAAACCTATGAGTTTGCTGACAATTGTTACTACCGCAATCACCCAAGCGGCTTTTAAAACGCTCATTGTTTTTGTATCTTTTTCTGTATTTTCCACTTCTTATCCCTTTATCATCACCTTAAAAATCTGTTTTTATCTGTTTATCTTACCAAATATATTCATTTTCATCTTTTTTTACAAGTTCGATATATAATCTCACTCCCTTTCTTGCGGAGCTTGAATAGAACTCATCAGAGGTAAATGTTATTGAATTTTTTCCCTGTTTAATATATTTAGAAATATCTATTTCTACAAACCTTTTTACACCGAAAACTTCTTTTGGAAGCTCAAAGGTTTGTTTTTGTCCGTTTATTGTAACATTAATTGAATTTACGCCAAACTTGTTATCTATTACGATTTTTGCTTTTTTGTCTTTTGAATAAAAATATTGTGTTGCAGTTTGCTGACCTGCTTCTGTTGAAATTATTACTGGTTTTGTTGTCAAACTTATGCCAGTGTAATAATGTTTCAAAATTTTGTCATAAGACAGATGAAGCTCTGATCCCATAAATCCTGCGCCGTATTGGCTCATTCCTACGCCGTGACCAAAACCACCACCCCAAGCGTGAATTGACACTAAATTGCCATCGTCATCTTTTGTATTCTCAAACACAACATTTGCACTTGGTAGGGCTTTACCATCTTTTGTCATTAATCTTCTTATAACTAATTCTTTATAAACTTTGTATGTTTGAGAACGGGTTACGATTTCCATTTCCATAATTTTTCCGGAATCACCACGCCTAATAACTTTTATTTCAACCAAATCATCGAGTTTGTCACCTTTATTAAATGCAGGTTTTACAAATCCGGTTGAGGATTGTGCTGCAAGAGTTGATTGAAGTGCATTTTTAAGTTCTTGCGCAGTCCAATCTCTTTCCCATCTGTAATAAGATGAGCGGATGTCGTACGCATCCGGTCTTGATTGATAATATGCTTTTGCTGCTTCTTCTGATTTTAAGGATGTTTGAGAAACAATGTCCGGTTTTGCTTTTAGGTAAGGTTTTTCGGGAGCCGGAAAAGCTTTGGTTTTCGGATCAGAAAAAGCATTTGAATAGCTTTCTGTGTATCCGCCTGCGGTTGATGAGTATTGTGCTACAATCATATCCCAGTTATGTAGAGCTACAATTCCTTCTGTTTCTGTAACAGCTTGATTTGACAAAGGTCTTTCGGTATTTGCACCAAAATAAACTTGACTTGCAACAGAATCAACTACATCGTAGTTACTAGATGCTTTGGTGCGTGGTGAAAGAACATAGTTTCTTGCTGCAACACTTTGAGCTTTCAAGGCTTCTAACCCAAAACTTACAGGCATTTCGTTTGGAACAACGCCTTTCAAATATTCTTCAACTTCAATCATATTGACTAAATTGAATGTGTTATTGTTGCATTTTTTTAGTTCAAATGCGCCGTGATATAAAGCTTGTTTGCCGGCACGTTTCAAGCCTGTGACACCCAAAAGCCCGTAGTTGCTTGTGATTTGAATAGGACCTACGACTTTTTCAGGTTGCGTACTTTCTGGGGTATAAATATTGAACATCCCGTCTTTTAACGTTATTCTTATATTTTGGTTTGCCGGATAATTTCCGATTAGGATTTTGTTATCATAAATCTGTGTATCGCCTGTCCCGAATATTGTTATGTCATTGTATTGATAAGTTCCAAAATTTGTAGTTCCTATACCAACTCTAACAACTTCAGAAGACGGAGTACTTTGAATTACTGCTTGTTGTGCTGCTTGTAATGTTGCAGATGGAATTACAGGCATGTATTGTGCCTCTGTTGGGGCTATTGCTATAAAGCTCATTATAATTGATGTTAATAATATTTTTTTCATAACTTAATTATATGACAAAAAAATTATTCTTCTTCTTGTTGTTTGTTTTTTATTTCACAAATATCTTCTTTTTTATTTTCTGTTTTTTCAGTTATTTGTGGTTCGGATTTTTTGTTTTCTTGTTTATTTTTAATTGGGTTTGCTGGTCTTTCATATGGAACAATATCAAGAGTTTTGGCTGTTTTAGTAATGTTTAATATTTTGTGTATAATAACCGTCACTATAATTACAGAAGATGCTAAAACTCCAGCCAAAGCACCGCCTATAGTCCTAAAGAATGTTTTAACTTTAGAGGTCTGCTTTAGGCATGATGCACTAATTGCTGCTCCAATAGTAGCTGCAGCAATATTTATGGCATATAAAGCTTGAGAGCCTTTTTGTAAATTATTTTTTGCAAGTTTACCATACTTACCTTGAACATTGTTGACGTATTCTTCAAAGCTGTCATAATTTTTTTCGGGAATTGTACTTTTTATATAATTATCGGAATCAATGTCTTTTACGCCGACAATGAGCCTTCCATCGTCGGTTTTCCCAAATTTTTTTACCCTATCATTATTTTGAAAACTAATATTATTTATCTTATTCATATTATCTATAAAAACGGTCATAAATAATTTTTGCTAGAGAAATTAAAAATTATGACATAAATAAGACGGGTTATTTATCCCGCTAATATTTTTAATATTTATTTCGCTTCAAAAGTTGTGCCATCTTTGGTATCTTTTAGTACAATTCCGCATTCGTCTAATGTAATTCGGATTTTGTCTGCTATATCCCAATTTTTGGCATCTCGAGCTTCTTTTCTGTATGAAATTAAGTCATTCATAGATGAAAATTCTTTGTTTAAAACTTCTGAAACTTTTTTTAATGCGTTTTGGATTTCTTCTTCGCTTAATTGTGGTTTGTCAAAAGTAAAACCTAGAACTGACGCTAATTTAAACAAAATTGTAAATGCGTTCTTGTCATCTTTATTGGCTTTATTTGTCAAATCAAAAAGAACAGCAAGTGCTTTTGATGTGTTCAAATCGTCATCCATTGCCTCAACAAATGCCTTATATTCTTCTGTTTGCGTAATATCTAAATCTTCATTAAGTTTTGTGCGTTTTGCGTTAAGCATTCTTTTTACACCTGCTTGAGCAGAAGAAAGTGCCTCATCAGAAAATTCAACCGGCATTCTGTAATGGTTTGTCAAGATGAAGAAACGAATTGTGTTTGCATCATATTTTTTCAACAAATCATCAATTGTTAAAAAATTACCTAAAGATTTTGACATTTTTTCTTTGTTAATTGTTACAAAGCCATTGTGTAGCCAGTAGTTTACGAATTTGCAACCGTTAGCGCATTCAGATTGAGCGATTTCATTTTCGTGGTGAGGAAAAATTAAATCAGCACCGCCGGCGTGAATATCAATAGTTTTACCCAAATATTTTCTACTCATCGCAGAACATTCAATGTGCCAACCTGGTCGACCTACGCCCCAAGGTGATTTGTAGCCGAATTTTTCATCTTTTTTCCAAAGGGCAAAATCTAATGGATCTTCTTTGTGTTCGCCAACTTCAATTCTTGCACCGCTTTCCAATTGGTCAATCGGTTGTTTTGAAAGATACCCGTACTTAGGGAATTTTTTCACTCTGAAATAAACATCGCCATCCGCTTCGTAAGCATACCCTTTTGCAATCAAATCTTTTACGATAGAAATCATTTCTCCTAAGGTTTTGGTTGCAAATGGTTCAATGTCAGGCTTTAGTGTATTTAGTGCTTTCATAGAGTTTTCAAATTGTTTGTACCAATATTGAGAAACTTGTTCAGGTGTTTTACCTTCTTTTTCTGCTTTTTTAAGGATTTTATCATCAACATCAGTAACGTTACGGCAATATGTAACATCGTAACCTTTGAATTTTAAATATCTATATAAAACATCCCAAGTTATGTAACATCTTGCGTGTCCCAAATGCGCATTATCATAAACGGTTGGTCCGCAAACATACATTTTTACCTTGTTGCCGTCAATTGGTGTAAAATCTTCAACTTTGTTTGTATAAGAATTGTGTAATTTCATATAAAAGCACCTCATTTTCTTCAATATTATCATAAAAATATACTAATCAATTAATTATTTGATGTATTAACTTTTGTAAAAATATCTTATCAAAAGTCAATTATTTATTTTATATATACTTTATATACATGTAAATAAACATAAGGAGAATAATATGGCAGGTGAATTAACAGTTCCGGTAGTTGTGCAATGGAAAGAAAATGGAGCTGTACAAAAGAGAACATTATATGTGCCAAAAGGTACAAAGTTCAATTCGGAAAAATCCGGAGTTCATACAGTAAAAGCACAAAATCAAACTATTTCATTGAACAAAGCTGATGCTTATATTTTGTTAGGAGCATCACATGCTAGTTCTGATAAAGGTGTAAAATACAAGTTGGATCAAAAGGATTTTAACGTATTGCATGAAGAATGGAATAATAGTCGTTCAGAAGAAAGCGGCCAGTTGCGTAATAATACTGCAGTAAGATCTGGAACCGGTGCAGGGCGTATCAGTGCAGCATTCTTTAATACTGGTGGAGAATATGTTGTTAACCGCAAAGAAGGTGGCTCTGAATACAGATTTTCTATTTTCCTTGGTAAAGGAAAATAATTATAAAAGTTTATCAAATATCTCAAATGCCGGTTGGACTAGTTGTTCTACCGGTATTTCTTCGTCTAGCTCAAGGGTAATTGTTTGGATTTGTTTTTCTACACCGGCATAAGTCCCAAAGCTTCCCGGTGTTGGGTAGCCAATACTTGCTTCGACAGGGTAATTTATTATTTTAGAAATTTGTTCTGCCCATTCTTGTGCAGGACCGTCATAGTTAACTACTTTGTATGGAGCGTGTAGTGTTAGTATCTTATCTGGCTTAAATTCATTAATAGTATCTATTAGAAACTGTGTTTCAATCTCGCTTCCGCCTGATGTACCGCCATAATAAGCCGAATTGCTATCGTTGCAAGTTGCGTTGTCGCCTTGATTTTTCCCCCAGTTTTTTGTCGGAAAATTACGGTTTAAATCAACTCCGTTTGCGTTAGTTCGTTGTCCCAATTGCATGCCATCTGGGTTTAGGCAAGGGATAAACAATAGTCCCCTCCTTGCAATCGGAGATTTCGAGGTAGGGAGCAAGCCACATTTTTTCAAATATTCTTCAATCAAGAATTTTCCTTGCGGTTCGTCACCATGAAAAACTCCTATAACTAATGAAATTTTATTAGTGTTAGAAGAATTGTTTCCTATTAATTGAATTTCATTCCCCAATTTTGTTTTTGTAGTTTTTAATATTCTAAAATCGTTACCCACTATATTCTCTCAATTATTCAAACAACGCATTAATAAAATCTTCTGAGTTAAATGTTTTCAAATCTTCCATTTTTTCGCCAACTCCAACGAGTTTTACCGGAAGTTTCATGTCTTTTGCTACTGCCAAAATTATTGCACCTTTTGCAGAACCGTCGAGCTTAGTCAAAGCAACTGATGTAATATTTACGGCTTCTGTAAAAACTTTTGCTTGTTGTAATCCGTTTTGACCTGTGTTTGCATCTAGTACTAAAATACATTCCCTCAACGCTTCAGGAGCTTTTTTGTCAATTACAGATTTAATTTTTTTCAATTCTTCCATAAGGTTGAACTTGTTTTGTAATCTGCCTGCCGTATCTATTAAAATTACATCAAACTTTTCTTTTTGCGCTTTTTCTATAGCTTCGTAAACAACAGAGGCTGGATCTGCTTTGTCACGACGGATAATTTCTGCGCTTGCCCTTTTTGACCAGATATCAAGTTGTTCTTCTGCCGCTGCTCGGAAAGTATCACCTGCTGCGATTAAAACTTTTTTCCCTTCTTGTTTGAATTTGTATGCAAGTTTCCCTATTAATGTTGTTTTTCCGGCTCCGTTTACACCTGTTATAAAATAAATATTTAGTTCATTTTCTTTGTAGTTAAGTCTATTATCGCCGGTTTCTTTTAGCACTTTTAAAAATTCTGTTTTAAGGTATTCTTTAACATCAGATGGTTTAATCTTGGTTTGGTTTCGTAATTTACCAACGAGTTCGGTTGCATAATTTACACCTAAATCTGCTGATATAAGCATATCTTCCATGTCATCAAGAACAAATTCCGAAAATTCGTTCTCATCGCTTACAGAATTAACAACATTTCCAACAAGTACTTGTGCTGTGTTTGAAACAGTTTCTTTAAGGTTATTAAATTTATCTTTAAAAAATCCGAACATATCTACCTTTAAATAGAAGTGAATAAGGCGATAAGTGAATAAGTGAATAAGTTCATTTCGCTCACTTCGTTCGCAAATATACTTTGTTGCGTAGCAGCTGTAACGAACTTATTTACTTATTGCCTTAGCGTCTTATCGTCTTTTATAATTCTTAATTAATACCATAATCAACAATAACTTTAGCAAGAACTCCGTTGATAAATGCTGCACTATCTTCTGTTGAATATTTTTTAGCAAGTTCAAGTGCTTCATCAACAACAACTTTCATCGGAGCATCTTTTATATATAAAAGTTCAACTATGGCAATACGCAAAATATCTTTATCCATTTTTACTAAACGACCTAAGTCCCAATTTTTAGCGTATTTTTGGATAATTTCGTCAACTTCTTCGTGATTTTTTTGGAAGAAATCAGCTATTTGAATTGCATAATTTTTTACATCGTGTTGAGAATCAAGAGTTGTGAACTCTGCGATTTCTAAAGCAAGCATTGATTTTTCTGCAATATCAATCATTTCGTTAATTCTGCCTGTCATATCAGAAGTCATTGGAATTGGAACAGGAATATTTGCTGCGCCGATTGGTCTTTTTAAATTTTCTTCTGCATCAGCTTCGTAGTTTTCGATTTGATCTCTCATTGCAACTAACGCTCCTAATGCAGTTCTTAGTTCATCAGTTGCAGTGCTTGTCAAAATTCTTACTGATTTAAGAATAATGTCTTGCAAATCTTCTCTTGTGTAATTTGTGATTTTTTTATCAAATTGCGAAAATAATATAAATGCTAATTCTCTTGCTGCTCTGCGGGCTTGCATATTTTTACCTCTTTTTCATTTTTTATTTTTATTTTTTTATTTACAAGCCTAATGCTATCATGAAAAAATTTTATCTACAATATCTTTTGCAATGTAGATTTTTCAAGATTTGTTAAAATGTTTTTTGTGTTTTTCACGCAACAAGATAAAATTGAACAGATATTTAAGCAATCCTTTTCTTCAAAATCCGATTTTTCTGTCAATGTTTGTTGCAAAAGTTTAGTCAATGTTTCGATTTTATCTATGTTGCACAATGCTTCTGACAAATTGTTTTCGAAATCTTCTCGCTTCATTTTTTACAATTTACCATAATAAGTTTCTTAAATATATTAGACTAAAGTCTATATTTGTTTTCTATTTGCAAAGTAACAGGTGCGATGCGAAAGGCTTTTTAATTTTAATTTTGTCTAAGCGATTTTTGATAAATTCTGCTTTATGTGAAAACGGTTTTTCGGACAAGAATTTTCTGTAGTATCTTTGAGCGTTGCTACGTTTCCCAAGTTTATCGAAACATACGCCAATACCTGCATAAGCTTTGTAATAATTAGGATTTAGTTTTAATATTTCGTGCAAAACGGATGATGCTTCTTTATAATTTCCTAATTTCATTAAAAGTGTAGATTTATGGTCATACGCTTTTATAAATCCGGGTGAATTTTCAATTAATTTTTGGTAAATCATTAATGCTAATTCATATTCTTCGCACATTTCATGTGCCATTCCAAGTTGCAAAATTGCATCGGGGTTGTCGGGATTAAGTTGAATTGCGCAAACAAAGTTTTTTATTGCTCCGCAAGGTGAGCCGTCAAGAAGATGACAAATGCCGAGTTCAAAAAACACTTCATAACTTTTGTCATTAATAGATGATGCAATGTCAAGATATTTGATAGCTTTTGCATATTGTTTAAGGTGTTTATAGCAAATTCCCAACCCAAAATAGCTATCAAAATTATTTCTGTCTATTAAAATAGCATTAAGATAGCTTGATACAGCTTCTTTAAACATATTTTCAAGGCGTAGTGCATTTGCTTTTTCACAAAAACTGTTTTTTACAGGATTTGTGCATAATGTATTTGTATTCGATGAACTCAATTTTTCCTCACTCTCCTTTCCTATGATAGTTTTTTTTTCGGAGTTGAAGAACATCCGAATGATGTATAAGTTTATCAATCATTGGATTTATTATTTTTCTTGTGTTATAAAGTTGTTATGAAAAAGTATCTGGTTGGGTTATTAATAATTATTTTAGGGATGCCTGTACTGGCTGATGAAGTTTCACTCAGTGGAGTTGAAACGAAAAAAATAGAACTTCCGAAAACTGATATTTCGAAGAAACAATCGCTTTTGGTTAATGATGAACAAGTTTTGCAAGAACTTGTAAAACTCCAAAAAGACAAGGATGTGGAGGATATTGAAAATCTTTGGAAAGGGACTGTTGAAAACAATCAAGTTATAGGATTTGCGTTGAAAAAACTTTCTACCCCCGAAAGTCAAAGAAGGATACATTCATCTCTTATGGCAAAAACTCTTTCTGCCGTAGTTGCCGGTGCTTCATTAGCTCCATCTTTAATTGGAGCTGATTATATGACACAATCATCTGCTTTTGCGGCAGGGAGATTGGCGCAAAATTTGATTAACCGCAAAAACATACCGACTGAAATTCCTTTGACAGATACAGAATTAATAGAACTTGCCGGACTTGTTGAAAGTTTGCAAGACAAAATTATTACGGCATATTACAATTATAAGAGTTCGCTTTCTCAGTTGAAAGAAACAAGACAAAGATTGCTTTTGTATAACAAAAATTACGCAAAAGCCCTTGATGATGAGGATTTGATGGAAATTACGATTTCTTCTGCATTGTATGATAATATGAGAGTTGAAGAATTTTATTACATGGAAAATGCTAAAAAATATCATCTTGAACTTCAAAGGCTTGCGGGGAAAAAAGTCGTAGATAAGTTGAACTTGTACCAATTCAATTTTAATTCAACTCTTGTTGGAGAAAAGGCGGTGAATAAATGAAAAAATTACTCATAACCGCTTTGATTTTGAATTTAATTTTGCCGGTTTCAGCAATCTCTCTTGATGATGTGGCAATGCCAAAACAGCCAGCTTATAGAACAGGACTTTCAGAAGAACCGGAAAAAGAATATATGGAAGTTAAAGCAGAGGACAAAGTTAAGCAAGAATATGTAAAAAAAGATGCTGAACAATTTGATGTCTCGGATTTAACTTATGCTGATTTGAGTATTAAACAAATTTCGAGGGAAGTTGCTGCTGACCTGGAACTTGATCAGGAAGATATGGTTGGGGATTTATCTGTATTATGGCAAGGTGCAGCTTCTCAAAGTGATACAATAAATTTTGCGCTATATAAATTGGCAAATCCTGATGAGGATAAACCGGATGAAAAATCTGTAAAAAAAGTGCTTACGACTATAGCCAGTATGTCTACTCTTGTCGGTGCAGGCATGGGTAATCCTTTATTAGCCGGAGGTTCTTTAATCGGTGGAAATATATTGGGAATTATGTCGCAAGATACAAAAGCTCTCAATTATAAATACACAAAAGTTACTGATGCGGATATGATTATTCTTGTTCGCAAGATTGAAGATTTGCAACAAAGAACTGTTGATTTATATTACAACTATATGATGGCTCGTAAAAGGTTAAAAATGATAGAACAAATTACAGCTGACAGAAAGAAAAATTATGACCTTTCGCAAACTATGTCGAAAGAGGTTATTCTGATTACGGATGCTTATTATAGAACGGCATTGGATAATCAGATGAAAGCACGCTCTGATTATTACGCAAAACGTGCAGCGTTAGAACAATTCGTCGGAAATGATACATTTGCGCAGTTCGAAAAAGATTTGAAGGAGAGGGAGAATAGTGAGAAGTGAAAAGACCTTATAGCTCACTTCGTTCGAAAATATATTTTGATGCGATAGCATCTGTAATGGACTTTTCACTTCTCACTCACTTACTATATATATGTTCATACCATTTAAAATAAACAACGGAATACAAAATATGCAAATTGATAGCGATTTGCTTGATAATGCTATAAGAAATCAGCAGACAGAACCTATTTTTAGATTATATGGTTGGTCGCCTGCTTGCGTTTCTTTGGGAAGAAATCAAAAAAGCGATTTTGTTGATAATGAATTGTTGAAAAGTTTGAATATTGATTGCGTTCGCCGTTTGACTGGTGGTAGAGCTTTGCTGCACGATAATGAAATTACATATAGCTATGTTTGCCCTGTTTCAACCCTTAAGCACGGGGAAAATGTTACTCAGTCTTACAAAGAAATTTCGCAAATTCTAATTGACGCTTTTAAAAAGCTTGATATTGATTTAGATTTTGGTGGGGTGAAAAAACTGCAAGGACATAAAGATTATTGTATGTTAGTTTCGACCGGAGCGGATTTGTGCTGGAATAATAGAAAATTAATCGGCTCTGCGCAATTTCGAAAAGAAGGCTATATACTTCAACACGGTTCTATATTGTATGATTATGACAAGGATTTGTTGGAAAAAATATTTAAAGAAAAAGTTGATACATCTTCAATTGTTAGTGTAAAAGAAATCAATCCTAATATTAAAAAACAAGATATTGTTGAATTGTTAAGTAATGTAAACCCGTAAAACCTTTGATTTACAACACTTTTGGGTGTTGACGAAATTTTATTTAAACAATTTTGGCAATTCTCTGAGATAAAAATTCTTTATATAAGTACGGGGATTAAATCACAAGGGGATTGGAAAAAATGTTTTCAGTAAATTCATTTAATAATGTATATCCAAACTTACCAGCTTACTGGTCACTAGGTAACAAAGCTAGTAGTGTAACTGGTTTAGGTGGCAACGTTGGCGAAACAAGATATTTCACTCGCCCTACTGGTTATCCTGAAGCAGCTTATTCATTGGCTACTCAAGAAGAAAACAATGCTCCTAACGGCTTGAGCCAATGGAATCCATTATTGGTTGGTATTGACTTATCTCAAGGTATGACAACAGATCCTGCATTGATTGCTCAAGGTAATCAATCAGCTTGGAACTGGGGTTTTCAAAGAGGTATGGCTGACAGATTAGCTGGTGTTGTAAGCAATCTTGCAAGCATTCAATCTCAATTGGAAACAGTTTTGAAAAACGACAAATTGACTGCTCCTCAAAAACAAAAATTGCAATCAGCTCTTGATAAAATTAAAGCAGTAAAAGAAAAAGCTGAAAAAATGGTTCAATCAGGCAATTTGAAACAAGAAGAAGTTGAAGCAGTTCAAGGCGAAATCGCTGAAGCTATTTCAAACGCAAGCAAAACCGCAGAAGCAGTTATGAAAAACGTAACTGAAGGCAAAGGTGGAGTTGATGAAGCTGAAGATACAGATGCAGCTGACGAAACAACTTCTACTGAAGAAGATACAAAAGCAAAAGAAGCTAAAAAAGCAGCAAAAGCAAAAGCTGATAAAAAGAATAAAGATGAAGCAGCTGGTATTGTTGGACTAATCTTTGATGCAGTTGATGGTTTTGGTACTAAAAACGAACAATTGAAAAATGCTGTAGACAAAATTAATGCAAACAACGTAATTGATGTATTCGACTCTTGGAACAAAAACTACAAAGCTAAAGAAGGAACTTTGGTTCAACGTATCTATGATGATGAATTTTGGTACGATGGCGGAAATAAATATGTAGAAACAATCACTGCTGCACTTAAAAAGAAAGCTGAAGCACTAGGTATTTACTCAGAATTAATTAAAGAATTTACAACAATTACTTCTGAATTAAGTGCAAAATTCAACACTGATGAAAAGAAAGTTGCTCAAGCAGTAGAAACAATTTACGAAAGAGTAAAAAAAGCCGAAGCAGAAAGTACACAAAAAGCAGAAAAAGCTGATGCTGATAAAAGAGCAGAAGCTGCTAATAAAAAATCTGAAAAAGAAAGAAAAGCTCAAGAAAAAGCCAACGAAACAAAAGCTCAATTCGTAGCTGATATGCGTGAAATTTTGAAAGATGACAAAGCTGAAATGTCTGACAAAGTTCAATACAAGGATGGTAACTTTGTAATCAGAGTTGAAGGCAAAAACTACTACGGCGAAGATTATGTTGAACTTGCTCAAGCTCTTAAAGATGCTGGCTATGAACCGGAACAATACTTGAAGAAAGGTTCAGTAAACAAAAAAGCATAGAAAAGCTTTATTAATTAATGATTCCTCATATTTGGTAGAAAAAAGTAGAAGAAATTTAGTAGGTTAATGTGTGAAAAGTTAGTCCCCAAAAAGGGGACTTTTTTTTGTGCGGACAAAGTCCGTATCGTTAAAGATAAGTGAATTGTGAGTGGTGAATAGTGAATAGACCTTATTAGAAAAGTTGTTTTGGTGCATATATTCAATACATGTCATTGCGCACTTGTCGCTCAATCTCTACGCAAATAAAAGTTTGCTCGTAATGACATGTTGTAAAAGGATGGTTATTATCATTTCCTTCCCTTGTGAGAGGTGATGTAAGGTGGGGGCTAGTTTTATACCATAAAAAAAAGACCGGCGTGAAAAGATTTTTCCGGTCTACAAAAAGATTCGAACTTTTTTGTGCGAATTAACTTCGCATAAATGAGGCGATACCCCGCCCCTGTATTTCTAACATTCGCTATTGCTCATGAAGAAATACTTCCCCGCCCGCAAGGGGTGGGAATTAAACTTTCTATTTGCTGAACAATACTGCTCTAGCTGGTGCAGAGTTTGGCAATACTGTTGAATCATAGAATACTACAGGATAGATATCTGTAGGGTTTTTGATTTGACAGTCGCTACCTGTTTTATTGTCACATTGAACAATTCTGTTAGGAGCTTTTACACCATTAACGTCAATAACTCCCTTACAAAGTTTTTTTGTTGCTCCTTCTGCTTCAGTACAGTTAGTTGCTTTGGTTGGATCATAAGAGAACATAATACCATCATTGAAGAATAATGTGGTGTTTGCTGCGTCTAAAGCAGTAGTTGCAGTTAGCCCTGCGCCTTGCCCCGCAGTACTTACATTAATTTTGTATTGATTGTCTTTTGCATCTTTTATTGCATCAGATTTTTCACTACATTTTGTCGTATCAGTACATGCTCTTCTAACGACATTCATTCTGCCTTCAAGCATGTCTTGAATTTTGTAAGTAGAGTTATCCGCATCCGCAAAGTTCCATTCATCCAAAGCAACGTTCAATGTTACTGCTTGTGACAAAGCTGATAATGCTTTTTTGTAAGCAGTTTTGTATTGCGCACCTTGTGTTTGGTTCATCAAAGTAGGCATTGTCATAGCTGCTACAACACCGATGATACCTAATGTGATTAATACCTCTGCCAATGTAAACCCAAGCTTACATGAATTGTTGCAGTGAGCTACGTGCGTAGCACCTTCTGCAAGTGTGAAGCCCATACTCTTGTTTGATAATCTCATAATCATTTCCACCTTTCTTGTTTATATACATGTCTATTATACGATATTAATATCAATTTGTCAATATTATTGATATAAATATCATTATATAGTCCTAAAATTGTCTATATATTTTAATTAAGGTATATGATGAAATTAGATAAAGAAATTATTGGCAAAAAAATTAGACAAATACGTATAGAAAGAGGGTTTTCACAAGAAAAATTGTCAGAAAAAATCGATATTTCTCCACGTCATATGTGTACTATTGAGAACGGAAATTCTATTCCATCATTAGAAACATTTGTTAAAATTGCTGAAATTCTTGATATAGATATCAATGATTTCTTCAACTTAACCCCCGCCAATAACGACACACTCCGAACAGAGATATATGAATTGGTTCAAACCTCCTCTGTACCGGAACTTCATCTTATTAAAGACTTAATTTTAGCCGTTAGAAAAAATGTATTACATACGTAGCCCATTGTGACAATGTTGGTCTAAAGTACTTCAAATATTAGTGGGAAGGTTTTGCTACGCACGTAGTCCATTGTGGCAATGTTGGTTCGTATTTCATATTTTGGTAGTGAGTTTTTACATACGTAGTCCTCTGTGACAATATCTGGGTTAGATGTCTAGATGCAAAGACGCATAGAGGTAAAGTCTGTATCAAAATAAAAATAATATTATTATCTCGCCCCTTGAGGGAGACAAAGGGAACCGCAGAGCTGAGGCGATGCGTGTGACCCTGTCTGCCTTGTGCTGAGAAGAAATTTCTTAGCGAATGTTATGAGCTTAGAAATTTCAGAGAGGGGTAAAATTAATTGTTTGAATTATTTTATATTTCGTAGATTGCTGGAGCTTTTTAAGATTTTTCCCTTACGGGATAGCACCCACCTAACCTCCCTTGTTAGGGAGGAAATTTTATTTTATTCAAGATTGTAACAGTTTCTTATCAATTCCAAAATTTTTCTAAAGATTTTTTTAATCTCTGTCGATACATATTAAAAAGGAAAAATTATGGAGATTAGCAACAACACATTTTCTGCGGCAATCAGAAAATATGAAAACGAAATAAAGGCAGAAGAAACTGAAGAAATTCAAGATGAAATTCCTGCGACTGTTAAAGAATTTGCTGAGCAGCAAGCTGCTCAATCTCAAACTGCGTCAAATCCTTCAGGTGATTGTTTTGTAAGAACTGATGGCGAAATTACAACTATCTCAAATATAGATGTTAAAGTGGGTGAATCAGCTGAAAATGTTGATGATATTCAGGACTTGACGGCTGCGAAATATGCGAGTATGTCTAGCTACAGTTCAGAAGAATTGAATTATATCAAACAATTAATATATAATTCTCATCACTCATTTATTGCAAACTTCATGGATGCAGATTCGTTTTTTGACTACGTAAATACTAAGAAAAATTCCGCTATAACTAAAACCTCCGGCATAACTCGTTCTCAATTAATTGAATTAACTCAAAATGATGATTGGGAAGATAGTCACAAAGACTTTTTCGGTTCATTAAATCGTTCTTTTTACAGTTTGGATAATGACGATAATGGAACTCTTTCTTATAGCGAAGTTAAAGAGTTTTTGAACACATATTTAAAAAAAGACGGGTATTCAAATTTTAATCAACAGGTTCAAGCATATTCTAACGAAATTCAAAAGAAGTTTGATAATGCAACATCTGGAGCAAAAATTGACTTGGCAATAAAATATACAAGAGATTATCTTACTGCTGCCGGATTGAATAATCAGTTGAAGGCATTGGACAGATTACTAAATAATGCCGGAGAAGATTTGTGGACAGATGCAGAGCATCACAGAGGACAAATTTCTTTCAGAGATTTAAACCCTAATTGGCAACAAGGACAACCATATACATTAGGTGCATACTCTAGTTCAGTTTGGCCTATAGAATATACTAATTCGAATTCTAATACTAAACCTAGTGGTAGAGAAAATAGTAACGGTTCTTTTACGCAAGATGTTGGGATATTCGCATCAGATAAGGATTCAAAAGATGATAATGATCCAACAAATCAAAGTAAGAATGTGGATGCCGGTATTGCTCTTGATATTTCTTATTTAGATAAAGGTCAAACTTGGGAAGAATTGGTTGCCACTCTAGTGCATGAATTAACTCATGCAACAAGTTATCAATATTCAAATGCTGCTACGGAGTATAAAATAACTGCAGATAATGTAAATAGTTTAAAAAATATGGGCGTTTTTAAGACAGATGAAGAATATAATTTAGCATTGCAAAATGTAAATGAATTAAATAACGCCTATCAAAATTACTATTTAGGAAGTGATTATAAATGGCATAACCATGATAATGATGCACTATTGCAGGATAAATATCAGCAATTTTTAAATAAATTTGCGTATCTTGGAGCTGCTGCATCAGGTGAATATATAGCTTATCAGGCAGATGCAGATTATCTTGACAGTATTGGCGGAGATATTTTTACAAAAGGGTCTAATATGAGTGTTGATGGTGAGGATGAACAACAAACAATAATAGATCATATTGACCAATGCGGCTACAATGACGGTGGAAATCAACCATTACCTGACTGGAAATGGTGGAGTTACGCATAAATTCATTTTTTATGTTAAGATATTTCTATGAGTTTTCAAGAGAAATATTTGTCGATTTTAGAAATTGTTCAGCCTGAAATAGAACAAATTAAAGAAAAAATGTTTGATGGAATTGAGGTTCAAGAGCCTTTGAAATCCAAACTTTTTGATGTTTTGAATGCACCTTCCAAGCATATTCGTTCTGTTGTTTCTATTTTGTATCTAAAAGCTTTGGGAATAGAAATTGATGAAAAACAAATTCTTTTCCAATCGGCGATTGAGCTGGTACATAACGCCTCATTAATCCATGATGATGTGATAGACGAGAGTAGTAAAAGACGTTCCGTGAAAACGATAAACTCTGAGTTTGGTAATAAATTGGCGGTAATTGTTGGGGATTACTTGTTGTCTGTTGCTTTGAAGAAAATACGAAAGCTAAATAACCCTGTAATTATTGATATGTTTGCTCAAACGCTTGATGACATGTGTCAGGGTGAAGTTATTCAGGATTTTAATAAATATAAAATTACGACAATAGAAGAATATATAAAAAAGACTGAACTAAAAACGGCAAAACTATTCGAAACAGCACTTTGTGGAGGAATTGAGCTTGTAGCTCCCCACCTCGAAAAATTAAACTCATACCCTCGCCACTTGGGGAGAGTGCAGGGAGAGGGGCTAAAAATTAACACTTCTGATTTCGCTCGCAATTTTGGTATTGCTTTTCAAATTCGAGATGATTTAATTAATGCCAAAACCACTCAAAACGATATTAAAGATGGAATTTATACTGCTCCGGTGATTTTTGCAGGTTCGGCTGAAAATTTTCCGAGCGGTATTGAAAAAACACAAGTTTTGTTAAATAATTACGTAGATAGTGCGCAAAAACAGATTGATTTGTTGAGAGAGTGTGAGTACAAATCTGCGCTTACAAAGCTTTTAGGACTTATTAGAGATGAATAAAATTAAAGAATATGTACAAAAAATAAAAGAAAATTACCTTAAAATCAACCCAAATGTTAGAGAAATCATTGAAACGGTTGTTTTTGTCGTTGTAATGGTAATTATAATCAGGTTTTTTGTTGGCGAAATCCGTTGGATTCCGTCAGCGTCAATGCGCCCGACATTAATTGAAGGTGATAGAATTGTCGTAGAACGTTTTTCAAGATTTTATTCAAAGCCGAAACGTGGCGATATAATGGTGTTTTACCCTCCATTTGAAAAGCTCCCGAATACTCCTTGGAGAGTTTTTTCTCGATTGACGGGCTTTTTCTGCAAAGATGTTGCCTATATTAAGAGGGTAATTGGTACTCCGGGGGATAAATTTGAGATTAAGACTGATGAAAATGGCAAAAGTACGGTTTATATTAACGATAAACCATTGACAGAACCTTATATTGCTACAGAATACTATGATAAACCTTGCACAGAAGACATGATTTGTGGGCCTGTTATAATTCCTGAACACAAATATTTGATGATGGGTGACAATAGAGGAAATTCATTTGACGGCAGATGGTGGGGCTTTTTGCCGGAAGATAGATTTATCGGGCGTGCAGTTGTGCTTTTCTGGCCGTTGAATAGAATTAAAGGGCTATAATTATTGCAGTCCGCTTTGCTCGAAAATATATTTGGCGTATGCCCGTAAAGAACTTAATGCCTTATAGTCTTATAGCCCTAATATCTTATAATTTACATCAACATGTGATAATATTTCATATAATCTGCCATGATTTGTGAACTTGTGGCATTTGCTACTGTTGCTTTCATCTCTTGGTTTCGGTCTGTTTCGGTTGTTTTTTGAACCTTTTCAGTTTCTTTGTTATCAGGTGTATTCTGTTGAATTTTTTCTTGTTCTTGAACCTGTGAAGCGTATTCTGCAACAGCAGCTTTAATTTCTTCTCGTAAGGCCTTATCGCCTGAATATGAGCCTGTTGACTGGATTCCATTTTCTTGGAATTCGCCTAAAATTTCTGACCATTCGCTATAATTTGTTATGGTAGAACCTTGCGCTTGAGCTGCAGCCTGCGCTTTTTTTAGTTCATCTTCTGATTGAATACCGTCAACTTTTATTGCCATGATAAAATCCTCAATATAATCTCTCTAAATATATATAAGTATATTATTCCCGTCGGATTTCAGAAAATATAAAAGTTGTAATAATTTTTAATATTTTGGTTATAGTCTGAAATCTAAAAGTTGAGAAATTGTCATTCCTAAAGCATTTGAAATTTGTAGCAAATTTGTATAACGAATATCTGCATTTCCTCGTTCAATTTCGCTAATTGTTCTGCGTGAAACCATTGATTTTTCTTCTAAATCTTCTTGGCTCAAACCTTTGCGTAAACGTTCATATCTTATTTTTTGCCCCAATTGAAGTAATCGTTCATCTTTCATATTCAAATCCTATAATATTGACAAAGATTTAAAAATGTTAAATAATGCAGGAAAGAGTGATTTTTTACATATCTTAGTTGATACAAATGGGGTTAAAAAGCCGAATGTGTTTGGTAAAGATGTTTTCACATTTATTCTTGCATTAAATGATAGAAAACCGTTGAAAAATTGGGGATGTAGCGACACAACCAGAGGAACAGCTCTCAAATGTTGTAAAAATGATTCCTCTAAGTGTACAGGTTTGTTAGAATTTGATGACTGGGAATTTAAAAAAGATTATCCTTGTCGATAATTTGTTTAATTAAAAATAAAATAATTAGAAATGTTAAGAAAAATTTACAAAATCCTGAAAAGTTGCTCTTATAAGGATTTTTTGAGATACAAGTGTTTGTTGATAGTGTGGCGTTTTTAGAAAAACAATCACAGGTTTATATACATCAAATGCTCCAAAAACATGTCTATACTGCTTGCAAACTAATATTTAGCAAGTAAGATTATTTATGATGCACAATTGTGCTGTAATGCCGAAATTTGAAAAGGAAATAACTAAATGGCAAAAGACGTAATAGAACTAGAAGGTACTATTTTGGAAGCTATGCCTAACGCAATGTTTAGAGTAAAGCTTGAAAATGACCACGAAATACTTGCTCATATATCAGGAAAAATTAGAAAAAATTTCATAAGAATTTTGCCTGGAGATAAAGTTAAAGTCGAAATGACCCCTTACGATTTGAGCAGAGGTAGAATAACTTTTAGACTTAAATAATGTACACAAAACATAAAGGAAAAGACAATGAAAGTAAGATCATCAGTAAAACCAATGTGCGATAAGTGCAAATGTATTAAAAGAAAAGGCAGAATTGCCGTAATTTGCGAAAACCCTAAGCACAAACAAAGACAAGGTTAGTAAAAGGCGTTAAGGCGCTAGGGCAATAAGGCGTAAGTCTTTTTATAAAATGATTAAAGCTACTGCTCTTAGTAACTTGATATCACTTAAAACCAGCCGAAGTTACGGGCAAAATCGGTAACTGGTGAGGAAGTATTTAACCCTCATACACAAAAAAATCTAACAACAAGAAAGGAAATTAAACAATGGCAAGACTATCAGGGGTAGATTTACCTCGTAACAAAAGAATGGAAATCGCGTTAACATATATTTACGGGATTGGACCAACTAGAGCTAAGAAAATTCTTGAAGCTACAAAAATTTCACCGGATTTGAGAACAGACGACTTAACAGATGAAGATATCAAATTGTTAAGAAACGAATTAGCTAACTACCACATTGAAGGTGATTTAAGACGTGAAGTTTCATTACACATTAAACGTCTTCAAGAAATCGGTTCTTACAGAGGAATGAGACACAAACGTAATCTTCCTTGCCGTGGTCAAAGAACAAAAACTAACGGAAGAACTAGACGTGGTAAAAAAGGCTTAGCTATCACTAAGAAGAAAACAGTTTAGTGATGCCGGCGCTAAGGCAATAAGATAATAAGGCAATAAGTATTTACACTGATTACTATAAATTAAACGCCCTATTGTCATAAAGACTTAAGAACTAAAAATAAAAAACATAAAGGAAAGTAAAAATGGCAAGACCAGTAAAAACAAAGAAAAAAGAAAAGAAGAACGTATTGCAAGGTGTTGTTCACATTCAATCAACATTCAACAATACAATCGTAACTTCAACTGATACACAAGGTAATGCTATTGCTTGGGCAACAGCAGGTGCTACAGGTTTTAAAGGTGCTAGAAAAGGTACTCCGTTTGCAGCTCAATCAGCTGCTGAATTAGTAGCAAAAAAATCAATTGACCAAGGTATGAAAAAAGTTGAAGTTCATATCAAAGGACCTGGTTCAGGTAGAGAAACTGCAATCAGAGCTATCCAAGCTGCAGGTTTGGAAATTACATTGATTAAAGATGTAACTCCTATCCCTCACAACGGATGCCGTCCACCTAAAAAACGTAGAGTATAGCGGATTTGGCTAGTGCGCCGTGTGAGCTTAGGCGAGCTGAGTATTTATATAAGGCGAGCAACAACAAGTGAACCCAGCACGACCTAACAAGAAACTGGATGGAACGGAATAAATTTAATAAAAATTTATGTAGTGAAATGAAAAGTTTCGAGTTGCCAATAATCCAAGACAAAAAATAACCGCAGGGGCTTGCTTTTAAGCCAAAAAGTAGACCATAGATGCCCTGCAAAAAGTAAAGGAGAAAATAATGGCTAGATATACAGGACCTTCAAACAAATTATTTAGAAATAAAAAAGTTAAAGATTTGTCTAACAGAAAATTAACTTCTTCTATGAAACAAAATGCTTCAGGTCAGCATGGCGCAGTTAGAAAGAAACTTTCTGAATACGCAATTCACTTAGCAGAAAAACAAAAAATTAGATTTACATATTTAGTAAGCGAAAAACAATTCGCAAAATATTACAACGAAGCAGCTAGAAGAAAAGGCGTTACTGGTACTATCTTGTTGCAAATTCTTGAATCAAGATTAGATAACGTTCTATTCAGAGCTGGTTTGGGTATCACTCGTAAACAAACAAGACAAATCGTTAATCACGGTCACGTTCTTGTAAATGATAAAAAAGTTGATATTCCATCATACCTTGTTAAAGCTGGCGATGTAATCACAATTAAATCAAAAAGCAATGCTTTCATGAAAAGTGTTGGTGAATTAATTGATATGCCTTGCTCAGCAGCATGGTTGACAGTTGATAAAGAGGCTCTAAAAATCACTTTCGATAGAATTCCTGAAAGAGAAGAATTAGACCCAGATTTCAAAGAACAACTTGTAATTGAGTACTACTCTAAATAGCGAGTGAGCTAGGGTTGTAGGTAAAGTGATTTACTCAAACCCGTTAAGCACAAGCGAGCAAGACAGACTTAAAACTGTCAAAAACAAATAGTTAATCGAAAAACTAGGAGATTAAATAAAATGGAATTAAAAATTAAATGTGTTAATACAACGACAAGTTCTGACGGCTCACAATACGGTAAATTCGTTATTGAACCGTTAGAAAAAGGTTTTGGTACAACAATTGGTAACTCATTAAGACGTGTTCTTTTGTCTAGCCTTGAAGGTACAGCAGTTACTGCGGCTAGAATTGAAGGTATCACTCACGAATACACTGCAATTCCGGGTGTATTAGAAGATGTTATTGATGTAATGCTAAACCTTAAAGGATTGGTTGTAAAAACTGATTCCAAAGAACCTCAACAACTTAGAATAGATGTTGATCGTCCAGGTGCAGTACTCGCAAGTGATATTCAGCTTCCTGCAGGTGTTAAAGTTGTTAACCCTGACTGGTTGATTTGTACTGTTGCAGATGGTGGTAGCTTCCATGCTGAAGTTACTGTTGAAACAGGCAAAGGATACGTTGCTCACGATGTTCCAAGAGATTCAAAAGGCGTTTCAATCGATGTTCTTCCTATCGATGCAACATTTATGCCAATTAAACGTGTTAGCTACAATGTAGAAAGCACTCGTGTTGGCGATTCAATCGACTTTGATAAATTAACTCTTGAAATCTGGTCTAACGGATCTATTGATGTTACAAACGCATTGAGCCAAGCAGCTAACTTATTGATTGACCACTTTATGCAAATTGCTGCTATTACTGGTCAACCGGTAATCACTCCTTCAATGGCTATTGAAGAAGAAAAAGATGAAGATGCTAACACTCCTACAATGACAATTGAAGAATTGGAATTGTCTGTTAGAGCTTACAATTGCTTGAAACGTGCAAGCATCAATTCAATGGCTGAATTGTTGAAAAAATCAGAACATGATTTATTAAACATTAAAAACTTCGGTAAGAAATCTTCTGACGAAGTAATCGAAAGACTTCATCACTTCGGTTTAGATTTAGCTCCAAACCCTGAAGTTGAAGAAGAAGTATAATTTAAAAGGCATCTGGGGCATTAAGTTGCCCCCTAGAGCCTTATTAACTCAGTAACTTAACAATAATAAAATATAAAGGACAAAAAAATGAGACACCAAACTAAGAAAAATATGCTCGGAAAGGCAAAAGATCAAAGAGATGCTTTGTTGCGCTCTTTAGCTACCGAACTTTTTGTACATGGTGAAATCAAAACAACTATGGCTAGAGCAAAAGCTTTACAACCATATGCAGAAGAAATTATCACCCTTGCAAAAAGAGGCGATCTTCACGCTCGTCGTCAAGCAGCTAAATTCATTTTTGACAAAGAAACTGGTAAATTCATGGATTTAGCATCAGGCGAAGTTTTTGATGCTCCTCAAGCAGACAAAAAATTAGCTGACGAAACAGTTTTGAGAAAACTTTTCGTAATTATCGGTAAAAAATATTCTGACCGCAAAGGTGGTTATACAAGAATATTCAGATTACCTCCTAGACGTGGCGATGCTTCTGAAATGGCTTTAATCCAATTGGTATAAGCCTATGCGTTATGCGCTTCAAGTTCAGTATATTGGAAAAAATTACGCCGGAAGTCAAATTCAGTTTGAGAATGGCGTAGAGATTGAAACTCCGACTATACAGGGAGAACTTGAAAAAGCAATCAGTACATTGATATTCGGTGATACCGAAAATAAAAACCGACAAGTTAAAACAATCTTTTCCGGAAGAACTGACAGAGGTGTTAATTCTCAGGGACAAGTTGCTCATTTTGACACAGACAAATCTATTGTTGCTTCAAAGTTTGTCTACCAGTTGAATGAGATTTTGCCGAAAGAAATTTCTGTTAGTGACTTGACTGAAGTTGATGGTAGGTTTCATGCTCAAAAATCTGCCAAACGCAGATTTTACAGGTTCGTTTTTATTAATCGAAAATGTAAAAATGCTTTTGATGGTGATTTGATGAGAGTGAAATTCCCAATCAATATTGAAAGAATGCAAAAAGCTTTGAATTATATTCTGGGCGAGCATGATTTCACAAGTTTCAAAAGTTCCGGAACGCTAAACCCAAGCAAAGTTTGTTTTATTGAAAAAGCCGATTGCAGAAAGGTCGGTGACAAAGTTATTATTGATATTGTTGGAAACAGATTTCTATATAATATGGTAAGAACAATTGTCGGTACCCTTTTAGAGATAGAAGGGCATAATCTTCCTGCAGAACGTATGGAGCAAGTTTTGATGGCTTGTGACAGACGGGAAGCGGGGCAAACAGTCAGTCCTTACGGGTTGACACTAGTGAAAGTAGAATACTAAAACTCACAAGAGTTTAAAGATAAAACGGAGATAAAGCATGAAAACATATTCAGCAAAACCTCTTGAAGTTGAAAGAAAATGGTATTTAATCGATGCTGAAGGAGAAATTCTCGGCAGATTAGCTGCTAGAGTAGCAAATATTTTAAGAGGAAAAAATAAACCTGAATACACTCCAAACGTTGATACAGGTGATTTCGTTATTGTAATCAACGCTGACAAAGTTTTGGTTTCAGGTAAAAAAGAAACTGATAAAATTTATTACCACCATACAGGTTTTCCTGGTGGTTTGAAATCAGCAAGCGTAAAAGAATTACGTGAAAAAGATGCAAGACTTTTAATTGAAAAAGCTGTTAAAGGTATGCTTCAACACAACACATTGGGTGATACTCAATTCACTAAATTGAAAGTTTACAATGGACCTGAACATCCACACGCAGCTCAAAAACCAATCGTGTTGGAAAAGGAGGCTAAATAATGGCAGATAAAGAAATTATGGCTACTGGCCGCAGAAAAACCTCTATTGCAGTTGTTAAACTTGTAAAAGGTAAAGGCAGAATTTTTGTTAACGGTAAAACATTGAAAAACTATATCGGTAACAGACCTGCAATCGAAATGTTAGTTTACAGACCTTTAGTTTTGACTGACAACCAAGAAAAATATGATGTAAGAGTTAAAGCAGTAGGTGGCGGTATCGTTGCTCAATGTGGTGCTATCAGACATGGTATTTCAAGAGCTTTGGTTAAAGCTAACGAAGAATATAAAAACGTATTGCGTTTAGAAGGTTTGTTAACTCGTGATCCACGTGTTAAAGAACGTAAAAAATACGGTCGTAAACGTGCAAGAAAACGTTTCCAATTCTCAAAACGTTAATCTGCTTGCAGGTTTTGCAACAAAAAATATTCAAAAAGAACGGTTTTTTGCCGTTCTTTTTTTGTTGTTATAACTTTATTGTATGGGGGCTTAAAAATGTTAACTTATGTAACGAAAAAGGTAAGTTGTGAAATTGGAAGTTTTCAAAATACTTTATATAAGTACGAGAGATTAAAAAGAACATAAGGAGAGATGAGATGACTTTTTTAGCATTGGATGCACAGAAAAATTTATTTACATTGCAGAAAAGCCAACTGCAATTTGAGCAAACACTTGTAATGAGCAGAGCAAACTACATTACAAAACAAATGGGTTATAGAGCGCAAGAGTTACAAGATCAAGAGATTGATACTGACGATGATCCGACTTATATCCAGTTACAGCAGGAAGAATCGTATCTTGAAACTCGACAGGATTCGTTGGATTCGCAGATAAGTTTGATGGAAAATGAAATTTCAAGCTTGAAGAACCTTGTAAATAGCAATATTAAGTCTTCTTGCACATTGAACTTAATCGGTGGCTAGTGCTAAATACTTGATATTAGAATATTTATTTACAAATATTCGTCATCTTGAGCGTTAGCGAAAGATCTTATTAAGATTCTTCGGGCTTAAATTATCAATTGCCCTCAGAATGACATACTTATTTCCTAGCCAATTCCACAGTATTGAGCATCAAAGATGCAATAGTCATTGGGCCTACACCGCCCGGAACCGGAGAAATATATGCGGCAGTTTTAGAAACATTTTCGAAATCTACGTCGCCACTGATTTTTCCGTTCTCATCTCTAAAAATTCCCACATCAATAACAACACAATCAGATTTTAACATTTTTTCCCCTATAACTTTTTTACCTACTGCTGACACGATTATATCAGCAGTTTTTGTTATTTCGGAGAGATTTTTGGTGTGGCTATGACACATTGTGACAGTTGCATTGCGTTTCAAAAGCATTTGTGCAACAGGTTTCCCAACCAAGTTTGAACGCCCGACAACTACTATGTTTTTACCCTCCAATTTAATGTTGTATTCATCCAAAAGTAATAAAATTCCTTTTGGGGTGCAAGGATACACGTAAGGTTCTTCGCCTGAAAATAATTTGCCTAAGTTGTAGGGGGTTAAACCGTCAACATCCTTTTGCGGTAATATTGCATCAATTATTCTGTTTTTGTTAATATGCGCAGGAAGTGGCAATTGAACGAGTATAGCTGTAACTTTTTCATCAGAATTAAGCTCTTTTATTTTATTTAAAAGTTCTTCTTCTGAAATATCAGACGGGTATTCTATTGAAAGTGAGTTAATTCCAAGTTTTTCGGCAGTCTTTTTTTTGTTGCGAACATAAATTTGGCTTGCAGGATTTTCTCCAACCAAAATTACTGCTAAGGTTGGTTTTTGCTGCATTTTATCGAGTTTTGCTTTCAAACTCTCAAAAATCTTATCTCTTAACATTTTCCCATCTAAAATTATAGCCATCTTACTCCCTTACTTGAGGTAAATTCAATCTAAAATAAAACTGTTTTATTGCGTCTTGAACGATTGTGGATTCTCTATCCATAGAGTGAGTTTTTAAATCTTCGTCAATTGGAATTACACCTAATACGTCAAGATCGTAGCGTTTCAAAAATTCATATAGAGCATTCAAATCAGAACCGTCAGCTTTGTTAATGACAACACCTAATTGATTTCCTGCAGCGTACTTTGCGCTAAATTCTTCAATACGTTTCGCAAGATGAGCGCTTTCATCTGTCGGATTTGCAACAATTAAAGTTGTATCAATATCAGTGTCCACAAGTTGATTTAAATATTTTAAGTCAAATTCGCAGTCAAAAATTACGATATCATATCTTTCAATAAGCTTTAAAACAGCATCATTGATTTGACTTGTAATCGGGCAACGACAATCTTTCGACCCAACAAACCATGAAACAATAATATCTGTATTTTCGTCTAATGAAACAACAATGTCTTCCATCGCCCATTCAACATATTCTTGTTTAGACATTCCTTCTGGAATGCCTGTTTTGTACTCATGTTTTCCGCTTCTGATACCGTAAATTGTATTTCTGATATCAAGACCAAAACTGTGACCGAGTTCGCTTGTTAAATCATTATCAAATAGAAGAATTGATTTTTCAGGAAAATATTCTTGAAAAACTCTTAAAAATCCTTTTACAACGGTTGTTTTTCCGCTACCACTTTTCCCTGTGACTGCTAATTTAAAAGTCATAAACCTCTCTTTATAAAAAAACGAAGGCATATTTTTCAAAAGAAATGAAAAACAATGTCTTCGTTTTTATTGTTTCATAATACCTATTCTGCTGCTTCTTCAGCAACTTCTTCAACAGCTTCTTTAAGAACTTCTGAAGCAGTAACAACAATAGCTAATTCACATTTAACTTTAGAAGTTAATTTGATTAACATAGTGTATTCACCAACTTTGTTGATTGGTGCGTTCAAAGAAACGTTCTTTCTGTCGATTTCGATACCAGATTTTGCCAATAATTCTTCAGTCAATTTTTTAGTAGTAATTGTACCGAACAATTTACCAGATTCACCTGCTTTTGCAGAAAGTTCAAGTTTAGCAAATTCTTCAATTTTCTTAGCTGTTTCAAGAGCTTCTGCGTGTAATTTTTCTTGTTTAGCTTTAATTCTAGCTAAATTCTTTTCTCTGTTTTCCAAAGCGCCTTTAGTAGCAACTTCAGCAACTGATTGTGGAAGCAAAAAGTTTCTAGCGTAACCGTCTTTTACAGTAACGATATCGCCTGCTTCACCTAGGTTTTGAACATCTTTTTTCAATATAACCTGCATTTTATATCTCCTTATATTTATAATAATTGTACTATTTATATTCGCAAGTACCCTAATACTACACTAAACAAAACTTAATGTCGAGAGTTTTTTTCGGATTGTAAAGAAAATAAGTGGTTAGAGGTAAAGAGGCAATTTTGGTATTGATGTCAAAAGTGGCTCACTTTTCACTTAAAAGAGCCGGCGCTACGTGCGTAGCCACCTTTGATAAATAAAAGCTATTAAAAATAATTATTTATTTAATTGCTGGAAAATAATATCTGATACCTTTGTCAGAACGCCATCTTACGTATCCTGTTTTTGGCGTTTTATCAATGTCCATAACGCTCACTAATGCCCAGTTCCCTCTGACCAAGTTCAAGTTAATCTTTATTGGCATATTAATCGTTCCAATGATTTGGGATTTGTCATCAGTGGATGCGTGCAAATCTTTCGCTTCATCAGGAGCTTCTTTCAAGATATTAAGACCATATTTTCTTCCATACATATTGTAAAACATTACCCAAGTTGAAAATCTATACGGATCGTCTTTTTTTATCCAACCTCTTGCACCTGTAGAATTGTTATAGATTACCTGAACCCAATCTTCTGTATCATCTGTAACTGTCAGGTATCCCAAGTTTTTTGCAGGAATATAAAACAAAAACAAGTCTTGCGGTTTTACGCTTTCAGGAAAAATTTTTTCGCCAATCCAACTTATACTGTGGACAAGAGTAGAACTTTCATCCGGCTCACTATAAAGAATAATTTCGTTTGGAGCTTGATATACTCCAAGTGTGCTAATTGGTTGAGTATTGACATATTGCGGAACAACATCTGCACTATATACTTTGATTTGTGATAATAACAATATCGCAAGTATTAATAAAAGTTTTTTCATTTTACTTTCCTCTTTATAGTTTGTCTTGCATTCTTGCCATTTGAATTTCTTGAGAGAATTATTCTCTAAAGCTGATTTCTGCATAAGTTTTTTGCAATTTAGTACGAACATTGTTCATTTGACGGTCAATAACTTCATCGGTTAATGTTGCGTTTTCATCTTGCATTTTTATACGAAAAGCAAGGCTCTTGAAGCCTTTTTCAATGTTTTCGCCTTGATATACGTCAAAAACTTCGCTACCTTTAAAGATGTTTTGTTGAACTGCACCTTTAATAACTCTTTGAATATCGTCAAATGAAACTTCTTCGTTGATTACGAAAGCCAAATCACGACGAACTTCCGGGAATTGAGGAAGTTTTTTAAATCTAACAGTGTGTTCTTTGATAATAGAAATCAAGCTATCAAGGTTGATTTCAAACATAAATACATCTTGACCTTTGATTTTCAATTTGTCTTTCAAGATTGGATGAATTTGTCCGAAATACCCGATGCAAGTTAAGTTTTTACCCAAAACATTAACTTTTGCACTTCTGTATGGGTGCATATAATCAATATCTTCACATGGTGTAAGTTTAATTCTTTTAGTTACACCAAGTTCTTCAAACAATTTTTCGATAATACCTTTAAGTGTATAGAAATCTGTGTGAGATTTAACTTGCCATTTAGAATTTTCAACTTCGCCAGTCAAAATACCGGCAAGAACACGAGATTCTTTAACGCCAGAAGTTCTTTCATCAGCCGGATTTTCTACGATATAGGTTTTACCGATTTCATAAGCCCAAACAGTTTTTTGTGCGTTGTCGTAGTTGTATTTCATACAGTTAAGAACACTGGCAGCCATACCCTGTCTTAGCATTGTACTTTCATCACTTGCAGAATTAAGTACTTTAACGGCTTTTGTTTCGTCAAATGTTTGCATATATTTATCTAACAAGGGTTTTCCGATTAGTGAAGTTGTGATAATTTCATCTAATCCAGATGAAAGCATTAATTCGTTTACTTTTTTAATAACTTTTTCTTCTAAAGTGATTTCTGGAGTTTGGTTTTTAGCCGGAAGTGTCGGAGTGATTTTGTCATATCCGTTAATTCTTGCTATTTCTTCGATTAGGTCGATTTCACGAGTAACATCTCCGGCTCTGAAAGACGGAACTAAGAATTTTGCTGCAGCAGCGTTTCCGCCAAGATTTTTAAAACCTAGTTTTTCTAAAATTGTAATACATTTATCAGAAGATATTTCACAACCCAAGATACGTTTAATTTGTGCATATCTTAATGTGATTTCGATAGGTTCAAGTTTGTTTTTGCCGGCTTCTACAACTCCTTCAATTTGAGCATCTGCAAGTTCAACTAAAAGTTGCATAGCACGCATTAAAGCCGGTTTGATAGCCTCAATGTCAACTCCACGTTCAAATCTTGCGCAAGCTTCTGACCTGTAACCAACGCTTCTTGCTGATTTTCTGTTGCTTGCCGGAGTAAAATAAGCTGCTTCTAATGCGATATTTTTTGTATTGTCGTCAATTTCAGAGTTTTCTCCTCCAAATACACCAGCAAGACACACGCCTTTCGTTTCATCTGCGATTAAAACACTATCGGTTGTTAAAGTTCTTTCGACACTATCCAATGTAACGATTTTTTCGCCATCTTGCGCACGTCTTACACATAAATAACCGTTTAATTTATCTAAATCAAATGCGTGAAAAGGTGTTCCGTATTCAAGCATTACATAGTTTGTGATGTCGACTACATTGTTGATTGCACGAACCCCTGATGCTAAAAGTCTTTTTTGCATCCATTCAGGTGACGGCTTGATTTTGATATTTTTCAAAACTCCGATTGAATAGTATTTACAAACATCTTCGTCTTTGATTTCTACTTTGAATTTATCAGTTGATAAATCTTTTGTACATTCAAGAGGAGAGAATTTTAACGGTTTGTCAAAAATTGCGCTTAATTCTCTTGCAACACCGATTACAGACATTTGATCGCCTCTATTTGCTGTCGGAGCTACATCTAAGATATAATCTTTTTCGAACCCTAAAACATCTTTTACATCTGCTCCAATTTGAACATCCGGAAATATTCTATTAAGAACAAGTATTCCGTCTTCTTCTTGATAATTTCTTTCTGCAACGCCAAGTTCATCTGCTGAACAAAGCATACCTTGAGATTCAACTCCTCTAATTGTTGCAGGAGCAAGTGTGAACATTTCGCCGGTTTTTCTATCTAAAACTTGTGAACCAACAGATGCGTAAGGAATAATTTGTCCTACTGCAATGTTTTGTGCGCCACAAACAACTGTTTTTAAACCAGAACCTGTGTTTACCGTTACAAGGTGAAGGTGATCAGAATTTGGGTGATTATCAATTTTTTCAATTTTAACTGTTTTTATGTTTGTAAATTGTGGTTTTAATTCTTCAACCGCCTCTACTTCTAATCCACTCATAGTTAACTCATGAGCAATTTGTTCTACTTCTATATCTGATAAATCAACAAATTCGTTTAACCAGTTTAATGATACTTGCATTTTTATACTTCCCTCTCGATTTAATTATTCTCTTTGACTGAATGATACTACAAACTCAAATGAATTACAAATTTTCATGATATAATTTTTTTTATGAAAAGAGTTGTTGTATTTGCGCACTATGATAAAAATAATAAAATTGATGATTATGTTGCATATTACCTAAAATCATTGAAAGAAGCCGGATGTGAAGTTGTTTTTGTTTCTTGTTGCGAGTTAGACAATTCTGAAATCGAAAAAGTGAAAGATTATGTAATTCATTCGATTTGTGAAAAACATGATGAATATGATTTTGGTTCTTATAAAAGAGTTTTTTTGTATTTGAAAAATTTTTTGAATGTTTATGATGAATTAATTTTTGCAAATGATAGTTGTTATGGCCCGATTTATCCTATTTCAGAAGTTTTTGCGAATATGGAAAAAGAGGATTGTGATTTTTGGGGGATTACTAAAAATAATTTTGGGTATAAAAAATCAATAGGTCATTTTTTTGTTAAACGCCCGCATATTCAAAGTTATTTTGTTGCGTTTAATAAAAAGATTTTTACGTCAGAAGATTTCCAAAAATTTATGCTCTCAGTTGTTCATCAAGATAATAAAAAATTGATAGTTTCCAAATATGAAATCGGTTTGACAGAATTACTGGTAAAAAAATGTTATAAATATAAAGTTTTGGTTAATGCTTTTGAAAATGTAAATAATATAGCTATTTTGAAATGGCGGCAAATTATTGAAAATCATAAAATGCCATTTATTAAAAAATCGTTATTTGATTTGAAAAATACGAGTATTACTACAATAGACGGCTATGAAAAATATTTGAAAGATTATCCTAAAAGTTTGATAAAAATTCCAAGAGCCATCAATAAGAAAGTACCTCCAAATATCAAACTTATGATTTTCTCTTTCATGTCTGATTTGCCGTTTGTTATAAGAAAGCTTTTTGCAATCATTATGGATAAATGTTTCTCGTTTATACAAGATTAAAGGCTCGCCAGTATGATGGGAGAGCCTTTTTTACAATATAAATCTTTTTTATTTGAACTAATTTTCTAGTTTTAACCCTTGACTAAATGCAGCTCTCGCATCATTTACCATTTTGGTTCTTTCTTGCATATATGCACTACCTGGCATGTTTTTAGCATCAAATTTCTTTGCGAAATCTAAGTTTGCTGCATTTTCATATTCTACGCCAATTTTAGGTGTTATTTTACTTTTTTTCTTAAATAAACCTGAAATTTTTTCTTTTGCACCAGAGAATAAACCTTTAACATCTTTCTTTAGCTTGTTCCATGAGAAATCTTTTACATACTTTGTAATATCTTTACGGTAAACAATACCTGTTGCGATTGCTGCTGCGGCGATTGTTCCACCTGCGATTAATGCAGTTTTATTGTTATCTTTTTTAAACTCAAAATCTTTTCCAGTTTCAATATTATTTGCATTTTTGATTAATTGTTTTTTGAATTGATCTTGAGATAAAGTTTTAACTTTGCCCTGAGCATTGGTTACTTGTACTTTACCTTTTTGTGTCATTTGGACAGTATTTCCGCCGATAGATAATGCCGGTCCGATAGTCATATTGTCTGCCATAATTTTTATACCTTTCAAATTTACACTAAATTCGTTGTCTACATGAAAACACGTCAATAATTTTTATGCTATTTTTCTTCCAAATGTTAACAATAATTTACAAATAATTTAACGAAACGTAACAGGTTTTTTCAATATGGACATGTTTATAATATAATGTTTTTGAGGTACCACAAATTGAAACATTCAAAATTAACAGCCCTAATATTTATAGCACTTATTTTAGGTGTTGTCGTAGGACATTTTGCCCCTGATTTTGCGGTTCGAATGAAACCGTTTGCTGTAATCTTTTTAAGAATGGTTAAAATGATTATTGCTCCGTTGCTTTTCGCAACTTTAGTTGTCGGAATTGCGGGACATGGTGATGCAAAAAGTTTGGGTAAAATCGGGCTTAAAACAATTATTTACTTTGAAATTGTAACCACTTTGGCTTTGATAATCGGGCTTACTACTGCAAACATCTTCAAACCGGGAATTGGTTTTGTAACAAGCAATTCTATTCATGCTATCCACATGCAAGAAGCGGGGCTTATGGCTGCAACTCAGGCACATACGTCGATTAGTGAGATGGTTACAAGTATTTTCCCAACAAGTATTATTGATGCGATGGCACAGGGTAATTTGTTGCAAATCGTAGTATTTTCAATATTTTTTGCTTTGGCTATGGTTGCGGTTGGGAAACCTGCAAAACCAGTTATTGAACTGTTAAATTCCGTTTCGCAAATAATGTTTAAATTTACGGAATACGTAATGTATTTTGCTCCTCTCGGAATTTTTGGAGCTATTGCGTCTACTATTGGAGCGAACGGTGTGGCGGTTTTGAAAAGTTACTTCAAAGTTATTGGTGCGATGTATGTTGCATTGGCAGTATTTGTGTTGTTGGTATTATTTATTGCCTGCAAAATTGTAAAAATTTCTTTGAGAAATTTGTTGAGAGCTGTTCAAGAACCTGCATTGTTGGCATTTACTACCGCAAGTTCAGAAGCTGCGTTTCCTAAAGCAATGGAGATTATGGAGCGTTTTGGTGTTCCAAAAAATATAGTTGGTTTTGTTATGCCGACTGGTTATACATTTAATCTTGACGGAAGTACGATTTACCTTGCAATGGGAGTTTTATTCTCATCTCAAATTGTTGGAATAAATCTTGATATCAATCAACAAATTATTATTATGATTGCACTAATGCTTACAAGTAAAGGTATTGCCGGCGCACCAAGAGTTGCGTTAATTGTGCTTGCAGGAACTTTAGCAAGTTTCAATATTCCTATTTTAGGAGTAGCAATTCTTTTAGGTATTGATCAAATTCTTGATATGGGCAGAACTACTATTAACCTTGTTGGTAACTGTGTTGCAACTGTTGTTATTGCAAGGTGGGAAAAAGCTTTTGATTATGACAAAATGAAAGAATTTGTAGAACAGTCTAAAGAAGAAAGTCTTGGACACGATCTACAACAAAAACTAGAACAAATAAAAGAAGGATAGAAAAGAGTATGAGCAACGAAACAGGTACAAAAAAAGAGTACAAAGAAACATTAAATTTGCCTCAAACAACTTTAGCAATGAGAGCAAATGCAACCGTTAGAGAACTTGAAATCCAAAAATTTTGGGCTGAACATGATATTTATAACAAGATTATTAACAACCGTGATAAGGCAAATAAATTCATTTTGCACGACGGTCCTCCATACTTGAGTTCTGAAAAAATTCACGTTGGGACTGCTCTTAACAAAATCCTTAAAGATATTTTATTGAAATATAAAGCACAAGCTGGTTATTACACTCCGTATGTTCCTGGTTATGACGGACATGGTTTGCCAATTGAAAACAAAGTAGTAAAAAATATTAAAGGTGGCAGAAGTGCAGTAACTCCTTACGAACTACGTCAAAAATGCCGTGAATATGCTCACAATAGCTTGAAAGGTCAAGAAAATGAATTTAAACGTCTTGGCGTTTTGGGAGATTGGGAAAATCCTTATTTAACTATTAAACCTGAATTTGAAGCTGAACAAGTTCGAGTTTTTGGCGAAATGTATAAAAAAGGTTATATTGAAAAAGGGTTGAAACCTGTTTATTGGTGTGCATCTTGCGAAACTGCTCTTGCTGAAGCAGAAGTTGAGTATGCTGATGTTACTTCAACTTCTATTTATGTAAGATTTAAGTTTGATGATGAAAGTACAGAAAAACTTAAAAAACTTAGCTGCTTAGCCGCTTCGCCTCTTAGCAGCATTTACGCTATCATTTGGACAACAACTCCTTGGACAATTCCTTCAAATATGGCAATCAGTATGCACCCTAAGTTTGAATATACATTCTTTGAATATGAAGGTGATGTTTATGTTGTTGCGCAAGGTTTATTAGCAAGCTTTTTGGCTGATGTTGAATGGGATGAAAAAGATATTAAAGTTCTAGGATCTTGTGTTGGATCTGATTTAGAACTTTTGACAACTCAACATCCTTTAGTAGATAGAAAATCTCCTATAATTTTGGGAGAACACGTTACGCTTGATGCAGGTACTGGTTCTGTACATACTGCTCCGGGGCATGGTCTTGAGGACTATGAAGTTGGTTGCAAGTATGGTATTGAAGTATTTTCGCCACTTGATAGCAAAGGTGTTTGGACTGATGCGGTTAAGGATAAGGATTTGGAAGGTGTCCCTTATTATAAAGGAAATTCTATCGTTATTGAAAAACTTAAAAATTGTGGAGCTTTGTTGAAAGCTCAAGATATCAACCACAGTTATCCGCATTGTTGGAGATGTAAAAATCCTGTAATTTACAGGGCAACTCCTCAATGGTTTGTTAAAGTTGACAAATTTAGAGATAAAGCATTAGAAGCAATTAAGGGTGTAAAATGGATTCCAGCAGGCGGAGAAGCTAGAATTTCAAACATGGTTGCAGGTCGTACAGACTGGTGTATCTCTCGTCAAAGGGCTTGGGGTGTACCAATTCCTGTTTTCTATTGCGAAGATTGCGGAGAAGTTATTGTAACTGACGAAACAGTTGAAAATGTTGCAAAAATCTTTGAAAAAGAAAGTTCTGATGCGTGGGTAAAATATTCAGCAGAAGAGTTGTTGCCTCAAGGTTTCAAATGCCCTAAGTGCGGAAAAACTCATTTCAAAAAAGAAAACGACATTATGGATGTGTGGTTTGATTCCGGTGTAACTTGGAAGGCAGTCGTTGAAAAACGTTCTGATGTTTTGGGACATACACCTGTTGAAATGTATTTGGAAGGCTCTGACCAACACAGAGGATGGTTCCAGTCATCATTATTGACAAGTGTTGCAGTTCAAGGTAAAGCACCTTACAAATCAGTATTAACTCACGGTTTTGTATTCGGAGAAGACGGCAGAAAGATGTCAAAATCTTTAGGTAACTATATTAGACCTGACGAAATTATTAAAACTTACGGTGCTGATATCTTGAGATTGTGGGCTGCCTCAGTAGATTATAGAAATGATACAAAAATCGGTAATAATATCGTTAAACAGTTGGCAGAAATCTTTAAGAAAACAAGAAATACTTCAAGATTTTTACTCGGAAACTTGTTTGACTTTGATCCAAAAACTGATTATGTTGAATATCAAGATTTGAAAGCTATTGATAAATTCGCATTACACAAGTTAAATCAATTGATTGTAAGTGTTACAGAAGCTTTTGACAATTATGAATTCTATAAATACTTTCAACAACTTCAAAATTTTGCGGCAGTTGATTTGAGTTCGTTCTATCTTGATATTGTGAAGGATAGATTATATACTGCGGGTAAAAAATCATTATCTCGTCGTGCTTGTCAAACTGTTTTGTTTGAAACATTGCAAACTCTTGTTAGAATGCTTGTTCCTGTAATGCCTCACCAAGCAGAAGATATTTGGATGAGCGTTCCTGAATGTCAAAAAGACGGGTTGGAAAGTATTTTGCTTTCTGATTGGTGTAAACCGAGAGCAGAGTGGAATAATGAACAGTTGGAAAATGATTTTACGCAAATTTTGAAAGCTCGTGAAGTTGTAACAAGAGCTATTGAACCTCTTAGAGCAGAAAAACAAGTTGGAAGTTCATTAGAAGTTGCGGTTTTTGTAAAATCTGACAACGCAGAAATTTTGAAGGCAAACGAAGATGAATTATGCAATATCTTTATTACATCTCAGGCATGTGTAACAGATGAAAAACCGGAAAATGTTTTAAATGAATATTCAGAAGACGGTTATACTGTATGGGTGACAAAGGCTGAAGGTGAGAAATGCGCTCGTTGCTGGAAATATAGAAAACTTAACGCTGATGGTATTTGCGAAGAATGTGCAGATGCAATTAGTTAGATAAGAAAAGACAAATGTAAAAAGCTCCTTATGAATAGGGAGCTTTTTTTAGTTGAAAAATTTTTGTATATTGTAACAAACTGTTAACATTTCCTAAAGATTTCCACCAATTGTGCCGTAGACATGATTGTACAATTTGGAAAGGAAAATCTATTATGGGAATGGCAGCGTCACAAGCTAGACTATTAAGCATAACAGCAAGATTGACCAATAATGAAAATAGTGGTCAAAGTATTTCCTATTCAAAACAACGTTTAGCGGATCAAACACAACAGATTACAAATGAATATAACGAGGCTCTTAATACTACTAAATTGACAGTATTGACAGGTTTTAATGGCTCTGATGCAACATATACAGATATTTCGTATGACACAATGACAAACAAACAAATGGCTGCGAATACTAAACAATATGTTGTTACTGATACTAAGGGTAGAATTTTGGTTACAGAAGATATTGCAAATGCTTATAAAAAATCGAATGGTAATTACAACCAGTTTTTAGCAAATATTTCAGATAAAGAGGGTGGCCCTTATACTCAATCTGATTTGAAAGTTCAAGATAATGGAACATATAACAATGCTGATTTAATAGATGCATCTCAAAAAATCCATGAAGCTTGGGATAAATATTTTGCATCAGTAGGAATTGAATGTAGTGATGATGAGCATAAAGGTATTTATGATGATGGTACATATAGATTCAAATGGAATAATGTATTAGATACAAATGACAAAGGAGAATATTTAGACAAAGACGGTAAAGTTATTACTGCAGATGAAGCTAAAACAAAAGGCTATTCATCAGTTGGTAGTGGTTATGCAAGTTGGGCGGTATTAGGTGATGATGGAAAACCAACAGGCGAATATAACCCAATTAATTATGAAGGTACAACAGATGAATCTCGTGAATTATTTGATTATGCGATGGCTATAACAGAATCATTCATGAGAACAGAAAAAAACTTAAAAGCAGAAGGCAAATCAGCAGAGATGAATGAGGTATTTGACATAGAAAAATACACATTAAATCTTGATTCTAGCAACAAAGCTGATTTGGCTTACTACAAAAATATCTTCTCAAAAATGCAATCAAGCGGATATTTTACATACACAAACACACCGGCTACTGCAAAAGATGATCCTGAGCATTACAAATACGCATCTGTAGGAACAGGTACTGCCGGCAATGTTCAAAAATCTCCGTTAAAAGATAATACAGTTTTTGAAGCTGCATTGAGAGATGGTTCATTGAGATTGGAATACTATTCAACAACTTCAAAATCATTTAAAACAACAACAATTTCAGAGGACAATTGTATCCAAGAAGTTTCTGATGAACGTGCAATCGCTCGTGCGGAATCAAAATACAATCAAGATATGGCGGATTTAGAAAATCAAGATAAAAAACTTGATTTGGAATTGAAAAAACTTGATACAGAACACTCAGCCCTACAAACAGAATATGATTCTGTTAAAAATGTAGTTGACAAAAACGTTGAAAGCTCATTCAAAACATTTGGGTAAGAAGTTGCGAGAATTCCTCTTTGAAATTTCTTGGCGAATGTAATGAGCTTAGAAATTTCAGAGAGGGGTTAGATATTTGTGTCCCTCAAGAATTCCAAAACATTCCTCAAGGCTTGTCCTCTGTGGGAAATCTCATTTTTTTCTGTCTCTGACAATTCTGCCATTGTTGTAGAACTATTGCCAACTAAAAATATCGGATCGTATCCAAAACCATTTGTGCCAGCCTGTTTGTATGCAATATTTCCATGACATTCTCCATGTGTTTGAAAAATGATTTCTCCGTCAGGTGAAACCAAAGTCATTGCGCAAACAAATTTTGCTCTACGGTTTTCTTTTTTGTTCATTGCATTCAACAATTTGTTAATTCTTGCTTGTGGTGTGTCAGCGTATCTGGCTGAGTATATTCCGGGTGCGCCGTCTAAAGCTTCTACACATAATCCAGAATCATCCGCTAAAGCAACAATTCCGCTTAATTTTGCAGCTTCTTTTGCTTTAATATAAGAATTTTCTTCAAAAGTTGTTCCGTTTTCTATTGGGTCAAATCCATTTGGTGGTAACAAAAACTCAATATTAATATCGCCTGCGATATCTTTGATTTCTTGTAATTTATGTGGATTTGATGTCGCAAATACGAGTTTAGTCATTTTACTTTCCAAACCTTCTTTGTCTGTTATGAAATTCTTCAACGGCTTCTGCTAAAGATTTTTTATCAAATTCAGGCCAATATTGTTTTGTTACAAGGATTTCAGAGTATGCAATTTGCCACAAAAGATAATTTGAAACTCTTTTTTCTCCGCCTGTTCTGATTAACAAATCAGGATCAGGAATTCCATTTGTATATAGGTTTTCGGAAATCGTTTTTTCTGTAATATCTTCTGCGTTAATCCCTTGTGTGACAATATTTTTTACTGCGTGAAGAATTTCATCCCTAGCACCGTAATTAAATGCGATTTGAAGATGTACGCCGGTATTATTTTTTGTTGTTTCAACGGAATTGTTTAGAATTTTTTGAAGTTTAGGACTAAGTTTTTTTGTGTCGCCGATAAAATTAATTACAACTCCTTCTGAGTGCATTTCCGCAAGCTCGTTGGTTAGAGTGATTGCAAGAAGTTCCATCAAAAAATCAACTTCTTCTTTTTTTCTATTCCAATTTTCTGTTGAAAAAGCGTAAACAGTCAAATATTTTATGCCAAAATCTTTGCAGGCACGAAGTGTTGCTTTGAGTGCGTCTACACCTTTTTTGTGTCCCATTGCGGAAGGCAAATTCTTTTCTTTAGCCCAACGGCGGTTACCATCCATAATTATTGCAATGTGTTGTAAGTTTGTATCTTTTACTATTTCAGCTATTCTTGTTTCATTCATAGTTTTTATTATATGGCAAACATGAAAAAATTGAAATGGACTTTTCACGTAAAAATATGAACATTACTTAACCTCATTGCTGAAATTATTTACAAAAAACTATGTTCATGTGATAATTTTAGTGAAGCTACAAAATATAATAGCGATGTACACAATATAAAAAAGGGAAAAACAAAAATGGCTAGAAAAACTCCATTGGAAAAAATCAGAAACATTGGTATTGCCGCTCACATCGATGCTGGTAAGACCACTACAACTGAACGTATTTTGTTTTACACAGGTAAAACTCATAAAATTGGTGAAACCCATGATGGCGCAGCCGTAACTGACTTTATGGAACAAGAAAAAGAACGTGGTATTACAATTCAATCAGCTGCTGTTACAGCATCTTGGAAAGGTCACCAAATTAACATTATTGATACTCCGGGTCACGTTGACTTTACAATTGAAGTTGAACGTTCTTTGCGTGTATTAGATGGTGTTGTTGCTGTATTCTGTGCAGTAGGTGGTGTTCAATCTCAATCTGAAACAGTTTGGAGACAAGCTAACAGATACGAAGTTCCTCGTATGGTATTCGTAAACAAAATGGATAGAACAGGTGCTGACTTCTACAGAGTTGTTGATCAAATCAAAACAAGATTGGGTGCAAATGCAGTTCCTATTCAATTGCCTATCGGTAATGAAGATAAATTCAACGGTCTTATTGACTTGATGACAATGAGAGCTGAAATTTATACAAACGACTTAGGTACAGATATTAAAGAAGAAGATATTCCTGCTGATATGTTAGAAAAAGCTCAAGAATATCATGATGCTATGGTTGAAGCTATTGCATCTGAAGATGACGCTTTGATGGAAAAATACTTTGATGATCCTGCATCTATTACAGTTGACGAATTGAAAGCTGTTTTGAGAAAAGCAGTTTGTGAAAATAAAATCGTTCCTGTAACTTGCGGTACTGCATTTAAAAACAAAGGTGTTCAACTTCTATTGAACGCAGTTGTTGATTATATGCCATCACCGGTTGATGTAAAAGCTATTGAAGGTGAATTAGAAGATGGAACAAAAACAGAAAGACATTCTTCTGATACAGAACCATTCTCAGCTTTAGCATTTAAAGTTATGACAGACCCATATGTTGGTCGTTTGACTTTCTTAAGAGTTTATTCTGGCGTAATTACTGCTGGTTCTTATGTTCTAAATGCTACAAATGGCAAAAAAGAACGTATCGCTCGTTTGGTTCGTATGTATGCTGACCAAAGACTTGAAGAACAAGAAGTTTACGCAGGTGATATCTGTGCAGCAGTAGGTTTGAAAGACACTACAACTGGTGATACTTTATGTGATGAAAAAGCTCCAATTATCTTGGAAAGAATGACATTCCCAGAACCTGTTATTTCAGTTGCTATTGAACCAAAAACAAAAGCAGACCAAGACAAAATGGGTATTGCTCTTCAAAAGCTTGCTGAAGAAGATCCTTCATTCAGAGTTAAATCTGATACAGAAACAGGGCAAACAATCATTTCTGGTATGGGTGAACTTCACCTTGATATTATTGTAGACCGTATGTTGAGAGAATTTAAAGTTGAAGCTAACATCGGTAAACCACAAGTAGCTTATAGAGAAACAATTCGTGGAAATGCTGATCAAGATTCTAAATTCATCCGTCAATCAGGTGGTAAAGGTCAATATGGTCACGTTAAAGTTAGAATTTCTCCAGCTGAAGAAAATGCCGGATTTGTATTCGAAAACAAAATCGTTGGTGGTGCTATTCCTAAAGAATACATTGAACCAGCAAGAAAAGGTATGGAAGAAGCTCTTGAAGGTGGTATCCTAGCTGGATTCCCAATGATTGACGTTAAAGTTGAACTTTACGATGGATCTTACCACGAAGTTGACTCATCAGAAATGGCGTTCAAAATCGCTGGTTCTATGGCTATTAAAGACGGTTGCCGCAAAGCACAACCTTGTATCCTTGAACCAATGATGAAAGTTGAAATCGAAATTCCTGATGAATTTACTGGTACAATTATCGGTGACATCTCAAGAAGACGTGGCCGTGTTGAAGGTCAAGAACCTCAAGGTAACACTGGTAATGTAATCGTAAGAGCATTAGTTCCATTGGCAAATATGTTCGGTTACGCAACAGACTTGAGATCAAACACTCAAGGTCGTGGTACATTCTCAATGGAATTCCACAACTACGAACAAGTTCCTGCTAACGTTGAAAAAGAAATCATCGAAAAATCAGGAGCAAAAGCATAAGTTAAGATTAACTAAAGCTAAATATAATAAAAACGAGGCTTTCAATTTAGGAAGCCTCGTTTTTTTAGTTTATTTTGAATAAATAAGAATGGAAAGCTAATTATAGATAATGGAATATTATTTATGCTAATAACTTTACTATTGCAGAGAGCAAAACAGGAAGAAATGGAAACAGTAAAAAATGTTGTAATAAGTGTCTTAAATAGAAGTGTGTAAAAAATAACACTAAAAAAGACTTATCATTTGATAAGTCTTTTAAAAAACTGGGGTGGAAGGACTCGAACCTCCGAAATGGCGGTACCAAAAACCGCTGCCTTACCACTTGGCGACACCCCATTACTGGGTACATTTCTATTATATATACTAAAAATTAATTGTCAATAATTTTATGTGATTTCTTTGAACAATTCGTTCATATCTGTTCGAAGAATTTTTGATAACTTGAAAATAACTAATGCACTCGGAATTATCACACCTCGTTCAAGCTTCCCGACATAATTTATGCTCATGTCTAGTTTTTCTGCCAACTGTTCTTGTGTTAGGTGTCGGCGCAATCTCTCTGCTCTTATGTTTGAACCTAAAATATATCCGAAATTATTTTCCATAAAATAATTCTATATTATTGACAATGTTCAGCAAAGAGATTATAATAACTGTAATGTTTACTATAGTAAATATAGAGTATATTATTATAATTATTAAGAGGTTTGGTATGAATTTTAAAAATGATAAGGTCTTTTCACGTTTCACTTCTCACTTTTCACTAAAAACACCTGCATTTACTCTTGCGGAAGTTTTGATAACTTTAGGGATAATTGGGATTGTTGCGGCGATGACTTTGCCTACTATGATAATGAACCATAGAAAACAAGTAACGGTTAATAAGGTAAAAAAATTCTATACTGTAATGTCGCAGGCGACAAATTCAGCTATTGCAGAATATGGGTCAATGGAAGATTGGCAAGGCTTTACTACTACTAGGAATGGCGAAGAAATGCAGAATTGGTTTGATACTTATTTGAAACCGTATTTAAAAGTTATTGATGAGTTTGTCAAAACAGATGAAGAAACAGGATATAGTACTTTATTTGTAGTTCTTTCAGATGGTTCGGTTCTTTCTATGGTAAATTGGGCTGGGAGTGCAAAGTCTGATGATAACGCTAATCACGTTCAGGACAATCATAATGGTTTAATTCATCTATCTTATTTAACAGATAAAAAATTAATTGATGATGTAGATAGTAGAATTGGGTGCGTAAATACGTTTAGTTTTTTATTTTATAGCCCATTAAAAGATCAATATTTCTTTCAACCTTATACATACCAAGCAAATACTCCAGAAAAATATAACAGAGAGTTTTTTATTGAGCAGGTAAAGGGTGGAAACACTCAATATTGTGCAGCGATAATGATGTTTGATGGTTGGCAGATAAAAAGCGATTATCCTTTTCAAGCTAAAAAGGATAAATAAGAGGACTATGTTCTTTAGCTCTAACAACTTTTACATAATTGTTGATTAGTTTTTCAAATACATCTAAAATCATTATTTCACTCTCAAAATGTCCGATATCAAAGACAACAATTGGGCTATCCAGTGCTGTATGGAATTTTAAATCGCCTGTAACAAGAGCATCAGCACCGTTTTCAAATGCCTCTTGTATAAATTCTGTTCCACTTCCTGCACAAAAAGCTATACGTTTAAGTTTGGTAATTCCTTTATTATTAACATATCTCAAGTGTGGTGAAATTGGTTTAAGTTTTTCAATAAAATCATTTATTGAAATTTGATAATTAACATATCTGATAAATCCATCATTCACACTTGTAACTTCGCTTTGCACTGGTAACTGCTCTTTTATGGTGTGATGAAAAATAGTTTCAATTAATGTGTCGGTTGTGCCGCCATTTGTTCTGTCCATGTTGGTGTGGGCGCAGTAGATGTCAATTAGCGGTTTAAGAGATTCTGAAATAAGTTCAGAATGACAGTTAATTTTAAACAAAGGGTGATGTGAGATTATCATATCGCAGTTTTGGTTTTTAGCTTGTTTTACAACGTCATCCGTTACAGTCAGGCACAACATAATTTTTTGAATATCTGTGTTTGAGGTTTCCACAATCCAACCTGAGCAATCCCATTTTTCTGCCAATTCAGGTGGTGCAAATTTCTCTATTCGTTTTGTTATTTCATATTTGTTCACTATTTGAACCTCTTACCAATGCAATCCTCTCCCGCATTTTTAATGTTTATTCTATTTGCAAAGAACTGCGCTATCTTACAAAGAGAGAGGAAAATTAAAATTTAATATAATTAAATATTTCTTTTGCGATTGTTTTTTTGCTTGCTCTTTCAAGTTTTTTCATTCCGCCATTTTTATCTAATATAGTAACTTCATTAAAATCACTTGAAAATCCGATATCTTTTCTTGAAATATCATTTGCAATAAGGTAGTCGCAACCCTTCTTATTGATTTTTTCTTTTGCATTTTCTAACAAGTTTTCACTTTCTGCACAAAAACCAATTATAAGAGGTGGTTTATCAACCATATTTGCTGAATGTTTTTTCAAGCATAATTCTTTTAAAATATCAGGGTTCTTGACTAAAGTTAGAGTGATTTCATTTTCTGTGGTCTTTTTCATTTTTTGTGTAAATTTTTCTTTCACTCTATAATCAGCAACGGCTGCCGCCATAATAACGCAAGTAGCTGTCCCAAATTCTTTTTCAACTGCAGTTTGCATTTCTTGAGCAGATTTTACTTTTACAACATTATATTTTCTTATTACATCACAAGTTGTAATTAAAGTCACGTCTGCACCGAGATTTCTTGCGGTATCAGCGAGAGCCAAGCCCATTTTCCCTGATGAATAATTCGAAATATATCTCACGGGGTCAATTTCTTCAATTGTGCCACCAGATGTTATAACGATTTTTTTGCCATTTAGTTTTTTACAATTCAAAATTTCTACTGTTTTGTCAAAGATTTTGTCTAGCGAACAAAGTCTACCTTTACCTTCATAACCGCAAGCAAGATATCCGCTTTCCGGTTCTAGGATTTCTACGTTTAATTTGTTTAAATTTTGATGAATAATTGGATTTTCCCACATATTGCAATTCATTGCCGGAGCTAGGATTATTGGTTTGGTGAATGCACAAGCGATAGAGGTTAAAAGATTGTCGCAGATTCCTGTTGCAATTTTAGAGATGGTGTTTGCGGTTGCCGGTGCGATTACCATAATGTCTGCTTTATCGGCATAAGAAATATGTTCTGGTTTAAAATCTTTGTCTTCAAATTCTTCAACTGCAACGGGATTTTTGCTCAAATTTTCGAGAGTTAATTTTGTCACAAAATTCAAAGCGTTTGGAGTGCAAACGACTAAAACTTCTGCATTTGCTCGTTTATACATTCTGATAAGTTCACAAATTTTATACGCTGCAATTCCGCCGGTTATGCCGACGAGAACAGTTTTCCCGCTAAGCATTTTTATGCTCCTTTTCAACAATTTGTTTTAACTCATTGATAGCTCGTTGCAAGTCATCATTCACGATTTTATAGTCGAAAACTTCTGCCCTATCGAGTTCTTGTTTAACTTCATTCATTCGTTTTTGAATAGTTGCTTCATCTTCTGTATGACGACCTCTTAAACGTTTTTCCAATGCTTCTAACGATGGTGGGCAAATGAAAATCAACACAGCTTCCGGCATTTGTTTTTTTACTTGTAATGCGCCTTTTGTGTCGATTTCAAGAATTACATTTTTGCCCTCATCAAGACATTGTTTTATAAATTTTTTCTTTGTACCATATCTGTTTCCGGCAAATTCTGCCCATTCAAGAAATTTTTCATTATCAATACATTGCTGAAATTCATCTTTTGTTAAAAAGAAATAGTTAATTCCGTCAACTTCGCCTTCTCGAGGTAATCTTGTTGTGCAAGATACAGACAACATAAATTCGGGGTTGTTTTCTAAAAATCCTTTTAAAACTGTGCCTTTGCCGACACCAGATGAACCTGATATTACAAATAATTTTTTATTCATAGAAATATTATACAATGAACAAAATTTTCTGCATTAAAAAAGAACGGTTTTTATACCGTTCTTTTTAAGATTTTATTTTACCTTGAACTAGTGTCCCAATGGAGCGAGGGAAAAAGTGCTGGCTACGCTTTTTTAGCATCTTTTTTGTATTCGTCTATTGCAAGAATTGAACAAATAATCAAACAAATAATACCAGATGCTAACCAGAAGTATATTGCACCATCCCAGTTTTGGTTGCCGTTAGAACCTAATTTGTCAACAAGATAACCTGTACCTGTTGCAGACAAGAAAGCTCCGATGTAACCGAATGTTCCGGTAAAACCTGATGCTGCTGATGCAACTTTTTTAGAACTGCTTTCTACTGCACAAAGTCCGCCAATCATCATTTGAGGGCCGTAAGTAAAAGCACCTAACAAACCGATGATTACGTAGTTTAAGTTAGCTATTGTGTTGAATTTCAATGCAATAATTGCGAAAATTACACCGATTAAATAAATCAAATTAACTGGCGCTCTTTTGCCTTTGAATAATTTATCTGAAATCAAACCTGCACAAACAGTTCCGCAAATCCCAACAAGAGGTAATGATGCAATCATGTTTGTTGCGTCTTGAAGTTCAATGTTTTTAGCGTTTTTCAAATACATAATCATCCAGTCCTCTGCACCAAATCGGATTATGTAAACGAATACATAGGCAATTGCAAGCAACCAAAGAGTTTTGTTGCATAATACATATTTTTTGAAGATTTGAACATAAGACATATCGTCTTCTGCTTTTTGTTCTTCTGCTGATTTTTCTTTAACAGGTTCTTCCCTGTAAACTTCTACATCAGGTAAGCCTAAAGATTGAGGTCTATCTCTTAGTCTTTCAAACAACCACAATGCGGTAATAACTGCTAATGTACCGGGAACTAAGAAAGCTGCTCTCCATCCAAAATGAGCTGCAATATGACCTGCCAAAATAAAGCTTAAAAAAGTCCCTGTTTGATGAGAACAAGACCACAATGACCATTTAGTACCACGTTCAGAGTTTGAGTACCAATAAGTCAAACTTTTTGCAACTGCCGGAAAACCAGCTGATTGGAACCATCCGCTTACACCCCATAAGAAAGCTAATACCCACAATAAAACTATTGCAGTCATTTTAGGATCAAGTCCTAACATGTTAACAAAATTAGGAGCAAGTGCAAATAAAATATTTGCAATTGCGGTCATTAACAATGCAGTCGGGAAGAATTTTCTAACGTCTGAACCGTCTGCTAGTACGCCGTTTACAAATTTACCGATACCGTATGTCAAGTACAAAGAGCTACCTAGCAAACCTAATTCTGTTGCAGAATAACCAAATTCATCCATAATTCCCGGTAATGCTACTGCGATGTTCTTTTTACACAAATAGAATATTGTGTAACCGATAAAGCAAGCATAAAAAATTCTCAATCTCCAATGAGAATACATGCTCTTAACCTGTTCCGGATCTTGAATAGGTTCTTTCACCGGTGGTTCTTTAAAAAATTGTGCGAATTTTTCTAACATATCCTTTTCCTATTTCCTACTATTTTCCTGCTTTTATAATTTGTATATTTCTTGTTTCGTTGATTTCGTGACGAGCGCACTTAATAAGTTCTCTTTTCTCTTCATCAAGTCTACATCCGCCAACCAATCGGTCAATAAATCCGGTATTAAGTTTAACCGCTTTGTCAAAAGCGCCTACTTCTTCCAAAACATCTTTTATTTGGTGTAAATCATATCCAAAAGATTGCTTTGAATTGTAAACAAGAGTTTCGCCTGTTTGAGAGATAATAGGTTCACCACCTTGTTCAAAATATAACTTAAATACGGATTTTAAATCTTGCAATTCCGATTGCAATGTTGTGACAGTTTGTTGTATTCTCAAAAATCTTTCGAACAAGTATTCAACATTATCAAGTTGTTTAACTTCCCAATCGTATTTTTGGAAATATAATTTTTTTAATTTTGGATAAGCCAAAGCCAATCCCATTGTATCTGCCATAGCACGGTGATGGTTTTTAAGTTCGACATGAAATCTTTCTGTCAAAGCATCTAAACCGTGAGAAAACAAATCCGGATAAACCTCTTTAAACATTTGTTGCGAGTCAATTCGAGGATTTGTTAATTCTTTGCCTGTAGTTCTAAGACTGGCTTCGTTTAAGAACGAATAGTCAAAAATACAGTTGTGCGCAACAATCGGATAATCTCCGATAAATTCCAAAATTTTTGGCATAGCTTCTGCTTCCGTAGGGGCATCTGCAACCATATCAGGGGTAATTCCGTGTATTGCAATACTGGATTTTCTAATATGTTGTTCAGGATTAATTAAAGTTTGAAATTCATCTTTAATCTTTCCATTTTCAAGCCTTACAGCGGCAAACTCAACCATCTTCTCTTTTGTATAATCTAATCCCGTCGTTTCTGTATCAAGAACGATTTCTATTACTTTTTTTCTTGCCATATTCCTATCCTATAGAGTTCTAGTTAGATGATAGCACAAAAATAAATTATGTGGTATGGTGGTGAGTGAGAAGTGAAACGTGAAATGTGAAAAGACAGTTACAGATGCAATCGCACCAAAATCAATTACCAAGCAAAGCGAGCGAAATGAACTTCTCATTAAAAAAAGGAGATAACCATGTCAAACACAATAGAAATAAATGATGCAAATTTTGAACAAGAAGTTTTAAATTCAGAACAACCGGTAGTTGTTGATTTTTGGGCATCCTGGTGCGGACCTTGCAGAAAGCTTAGTCCTGTATTGGATGAAGTCGCAACGGAGTTTGCCGGAAAAGTTAAGTTCGTGAAAATTAATACAGATGAAAATATTAAGACTGCGCAAGATTATTCAATAAGCGGTTTGCCTAGTTTGCTTGTTTTCAAAAACGGAAAAGCACTTGAAAGATTAGTTGGACTTATGCCAAAATCTACAATTATTACTAATATTGAGAAACATTTATAAGTTAGTGAAACGTGAAAATTTTTTTACACTCGTTTTGTAGTTTTTGTATTGAACTATTCACTGCTTGAAATGTAAATTTTTATTAATAAACTTTGAAATAAATTAAAGAATACTTGTAAAAAGCCCGTTATTTAAACTAAAGGAAAAGGGTCATTATGCAAGTAGAAAGTCAACCAAATAAATATAAAATATTTCAAGACTATTATTTGACCGTGAATGGCGAATTAATCAGCTATTCTGAGGCATTACGCCTATATTCTCAATTGGATGATGACACAAAATTAGATTTTGAAAAATTCTATAAAGATGAAACAGGTTATGAAATAATTGTATCAAGTGGTTACAATTTAGATGCAAGGCATCTTGAAAATACAAAGATTTTAAATAAAGCAAACATTAATACAAAATATACTATTGAAGCTTATGCAAAAAAATCAGGCAAAATTCTTGATCCTCAATGGTCAGGTTATTCTGCTGAAGAAATTATGCAAATGGTTAACAATGGTGTAAATATTCCTCAAGATATAGTTGACCTTGCAAATACAATTTTACAAACATCAGGCGCAAATGTTGAAGGCACTGATGACAATACTGATGAAGGAGATAACACAACAGAAAAAGAACCTTATTTAGACCTTATTCCTAAAGCTAAAAAGAAAATTGAAAAATGTAATGACACTGCTGAAAAAATTAATGACAAAGTAGAAGACCTTTTACCTGAAAAACAAAAACACGAAAGAAATTTCCTTAACAAAGCTAAGGATCAAAAAAAAGCTCTAAAAGAATACGAAGAACAACTTAGAGAATGGAGAACTTTACAAAACAAAGTTAACAATGGCGAAGCATTGTCAGATACAGAAGCTAAAAAATATGCTCAACTTACTGGCATGTTGGAAGATAAAAATACTAAAAATTCTGATAATATGCAGTTTGACAAAAACGCAATCGCAAGATCTTTGAATGATATTAATATTTTGGCAGTTTTGGGTGAAAAACTTGCAGATGAAACAATTGAAATTGGCGATACTTTAGCCGATTATACATCTCAAGCAAATTACAAAATGACTGCTCAAACTGTTTCTCACGAAATCGGTTTTATCGGAACAATTATGGCAATGGCTCAAGGTAAAAATCTTGCTAAAGAAGCTAACAAAATTGGTAACGATACAAAAGAATATTCTTCTGATACTACAAAATCTGTTGGAGATATTGCAGATATTTTGGGTGTTCAAAATAGTGTACTTTCTGCAAACGAACTTCAAGGTCCTGATGATGTAGAGAACACAACTCCATCTTCAGCTACAGAAGATGCAAAAACTCCGGCATCTAATGAACCGGAAGGAACTGTTGATAACGAAAACGAAGATAACAATACAGCTAAAGAAGAAACCAAAACTCCTGAAACAACTGCAGAAGAAGATTTTATAGTAAATGATGAAAATGTAAAAGAACTAATTAAAGATGGCAAAGTAATTAGATCAGATTTGGCACAACAAATTATGACATCAAGAAGAAATATCAAAGTTGCTAAAAATGATGTTAAGTTCGCAAAATATGCAAATTTCAAAATTTCAAGAATTGTAAAACGTTACCAAGATGAACAAGATAAACGTGAAGAAGAAATCGTAAAACTTGAAAAAGAAAATGAACAAGCAAAAGCCAAATTAGAAAAATTAACAGGTAAATCAGGAGATGAATTAAACAAAGAAATCAACAATTCTTCTGATAAAAAAGCTGAAAATAGTAATGTTGCAAGCGATGCAGACAAAAAAGAAATTGAACAACACAAAGCAACTATTACAAACAACAACCAAAGAATAGAAGAAATTAAACAAATTTCTGAAACTTCTGTTGCAGAGTTTAAAAATAAAACAACAAAAGAAAAAACAAGAATTTCAACTTCAGTTCCAGAAGAAAATGACAATATCGCAAGCAATAATGAATATGCACAAAAAATAATTCCGGCTGACAAAGAAGCGTTTAATTTTACAGGAAACACAGGTGTTACTCTTAATAAAATGGGTAAATACCGTGTAACTGTTGGGCTTGAACAAATTGCAGCATGGCAATTCAAAAAAGGTTATAAAAATATTCGTAAGGGCAGAATAAGTATGGGTATTGGTTCAGATGCTCAGGCTATTGCAAATCTTAGAATTGTAACAACTGCAGAAAAAATGACTGATAATGCAATTTCTGCTGCAACTTCTGCACTAGATGGTTTGAATAAAGTTGATGGTCAAATTTCTTCAATTACTGGCGAAGAAACAACTCAATCAACTTACGAAGCAAACAAACAAGATAACCAAGATCAAACCGCAGGTAATGCAGAAGAAGGCGCTACAGATACTGCTGACGGAACAAATGCAGAAACTCAATCAGCAGGAGTTCAAACAACTTCTGCAAAAGTTGCAACTGCTCAACAACAAACAAATTCAGCAACAACTCAAACAGAACCTGCTCAAAGCACAGAAACAGGTTCTACAACAGGTGCTGCAGCTCCTGTTCAAGAAGAAAAACCTTCTGAAATATCAGTTGAAACAAAATCTTCTAACGAATTAGGAAAACAAACTTCTAAAGCAACAAAAACAGTTTCTGACGGAGAAAAAGAAACTCCGGAAGAAAAAGAGGCAAATGAAGTTGAAAACAAAGCTGCAGAAGCTACAACATCATCTTCATTAAGCACAAGCTCAAGCAAAAAAGAAGAAATGACAGATGATAAAGCTCAAGATACTGTTGACAAAGCTAAAGATAGTGCAAAAGATTCTTCTAAAGATTCTGAAAATGTAAAAAAAGATACAGACAAAACAACCAAAGAACTTGAAAAAGAAACTAAGCAGCTTACAAAACAAATGAAAAAAGATGAAAAAGAAATCATCAAAATGACAAAAGAATCTGAAAGAGCTGCCAAAAAACAAGAAGAAATGGTTGCTGAATACGAAACTATCGTTGCAGAAAACGAACAACTTACTGCAGAAGATATGAACGCTCAACGCCAAGCTCAAATTCAAGGTCAAAATCAGGCACAAACTCAAAGTTCAAATGCAGCAGCTCAAACTGATACTCAATCAGTTCAACAACAATCTGCAACTTTGGGTAGCACTGCTGCACAAGGTAATGCAACTCAAACTCCTAATGCTGATAAAATTGCGAGCAATGATGCAAGATTGAATGAAATTGGTGTAAGTTTTGAAGCAAGTGGCAGAGTTATCACAAGAAACAGAACAAAAATTATAAAACTTCAAAAATCAACAAAAGTAACTCAAAAAAAAGTTACTAAAAAAACAAAAGTAATTGAAAAGAAAAACAAAGAAGCAGAAAAGAAAGAACAAGACAAACAAAAGAAATTGGCTAAACAATTGGGTGCAGTTGGAATTGCAGAAAACCAATTCTCTATTACGTTGTCAACAGGTACTATTTTATTATTAAGCCCGTGGACTCATGCAGTAGGTGAAGTTATGGTTGCAATTGGTACTTATGGAGTTGCTGCTTGTGGCGTAACTAAAGGTGTAATCAATTTAGCAAATGGTAATTTGACTGCCGCATTGATGTCAATTGGTCAAGCTGCAATTACAGTTGCATCAAGTCAAGTTGGTGTTGGTAGTGCAGCTGGCGGAGTTCTTGGTGCAGTTACATCAGGTTTGAATGTTGTAGCATCTTCTGCTGATATGGTTAACAATATTAGAGCCGTACAAGGTAAAGAAGCAAGCGGAGTATTTAGCAAAATTTCAGCAATCGCAGGTGCGGCATCTGCAGTAACAAGTGCTGCATCAACTTTGGGTAGCTTAGGACAATCTGGTACATTCGGTCAAATTGCAAAAGTTAGCAGTGTAGTTGGTTCTGCAATGTCTTCAACAAGCCAATTGATGACATCATTTGGAAGTGATAGCAAATTAGCATCAATGTTAGGTGCAATTGGTGGTGCAATCAGTACAGCATCATCTATCGGTATGTTGGTTGATAACAAAATGAACAAAGCAGTTGAAAAGAACGAAGAAAACAAAGATAATTCAAAAACAGAATCTACAGAAGGAACCGACAACTCAAATAACTCTGATAGCACTGACAACAATACAAATAATACAGATAAAACAGAAGCAGACAAAAAGACAGAAAGCGAAAAGTCTAAGGAAGAACAAAAGAAAGAAATAGAAGAAAAGAAAGCGCAAGCAGAAATTAAAAATGCAGAACAAAATATCAATGCAGAAGATACTAAAGCGCAAACAGATGACAAATCAAAAACTACAACAGAACAAGTTAAAAAAGAAGAAACTCCAAAAGAAAAATTAGAAAACGCTAAAAAGGCAAGAGATGCTCAAAAAGCAGAAGCTAATAAAGAAGAAAACAACCTAGATAAAGACGCTAAAAAGAACATGGTTGAAAATGGAGCATCTAAAGAATATGCAGATATTAATGACGATGTTTTGGCTGAAAAATTAGAATTTGCTCAAGAAATGGGTGATAATGATACTGCCAAAGCATTATCAGCTGAGCTTGAAAAACGTGGTCAATATAAAGATCAGATGGCTGTAATTGCAGAAAATAAAGCTAAAAAAGCTAAAGTAATGTCAAAAGTTACTGAAACTATTGGCAGTGGTATTAAAGCCGCAACAAGCATTATGAATATGGGTAACAATAACAAAGACCAACAAAAGAAAAAAGGTTATGTTGCCGGTAATTTAACAAAACGTTCAAAAGAAATTATTAAAAAGAATAGAAAACGTATCGCAGCTTTGGCTAAAAAAGGATATTAATAAGAAGGTAATATGGCGATAAGATATCCCTTCCCTAATGAGGATTCTGCCGAACAAAAGGTGACTAAATGTCACGTTTTGTGAGAGGTGTTAGGGATAGGGTACTATACTGTAAGGGAATTTCTTAATATTGGCACCCACCTTTGTCCTCTCTCACTAGGGAGGAAATTATAAAATTTATTTTGCTTCCGAATCATTAATTAGCAAAACTTGTATTTCTCCTGGTTTTAGAGTGGTTTTTATTGAACCTTTTTGAGTAATAGGGATACTGTCAACTCTAACTGGAATTACCATACTTTTGGTATTTAATTTTGGAACTTTTACTATTACATCAGAATTGTTGCGGAAATTCAAGTTCCCTATTACTACAAGATTTTGTCCGTTATAGCTTTCTGAGTACGCAAATACTGATGGATTTGTAACTTTTAATGGCGAAAATTTGCCATTATTTATAATTGTTATAAATTCTCTTTTAATTCCGTTTGCAAGTGCGAAAGATCTTTCAAGTTGTTCATTTTTACCGCCTGGTTGACGGGAAAAGTTGAAAATGTCAATTTTTCCACGATGAACAAAATAATAATCGTCGTCTGTATATGTTTTAAATGCCTCTTTATTTGCCCACATATAAATATAATTGTCGCCACTATCAAAACCGTCGACAAAATAAGAGTTTACAGGTAAAGTTGCATTTAACCAAATAATCATTTCGCTTAAATTTGTTCCGTTAATAAGTAATGGACTCATTTCGTCGTGGGTTGTAAAACTCCCGATTACAGCTTTGTGGTCTGAAAATTTAGTTAAATTATTATTTGTTGCAATAATTTGGTTAATTAATTCTTTTCCTGTTTTGTAATTTTTTATATTAAAGAAGCTTCCATAGTACCCGTCAAATCCTGCCTCTAACAATTTGTTATAAGGTGTAAATACTGCGTATGGTGAAACTGCTTCTGTCCAGCTTTCAGATGCTTCAGCCAACCACAAAAATTGAGGATCTTTAGTTCTTGAATAATCAATCAATTCTTTCCAAAATTTTGCTGGTTTGTTTGTCGCAACATCGGCTCTAATTCCGTCAGCTCCGATGCTTATAACCATATCAACAAAGCCTTTGAATAAATTGTAAACATCTCTGTTTACATCTGTTTCTGTTCCGGCATTGAGTAATCTTACGTCTGTCCAATCTGCAGGAATTACTGGTTGACCGGATTTGTCTTTTACAAAAAGTTCGGGTCTTTGCATATATAAGTCATAAGAACCGCAAGATGGCAAATCTATGATTACACGAATACCTCTTTTGTGAGCTTCGTTTACAAACTTTATTGCTTGGGATTTCGCAGAAAGTGCGCTTTTGTCGCTTACAAGTTGAGGATTGATTGTGTTAAAGCTAGATGCTGCATATAATGAGCCGGCTGTGCCTAATGCTTTCGTTTTACCGACCGGAGTAATAGGAAGAACGTGAATTGTGTTTATTCTTTTGGCAGCAAGTTCGTCAAGACGTGGAATTGCGTTTAAAAATGTCCCGCTTTCTTCTCCATCTTCAAAATCTATAATTCCGTCTTTGTTTATATCTTGTGCGCCGAATGTTCTTAGGTTAATTTCATATATTATTGAAGAATTTTTTGTAAACATTTTTCTTAAATCATTAACCCAAATATCCGCACTCATTGCGTATTGAGCAGTAAATCCGATTAAAGTTATAGCCAAAACCAGCTTTTTCCAAGATAACATATTTTACATCTCCCTTATCTAATAATTAACATGGTAGCAAATAATCTGGGATTTTGCAAATTTTAAGTTTTTAGTTTATAATTCAAAATATATGAAAAAATATTCAATTGGAATTGATCTTGGCGGAACAAAAATCCTAATCGGGTTAGTTGAAAAAGAGAGTGGAAAAGTAGTTAGCCATATCAAAAAAAAGACTAAAAAAGAAAAAGGTCCTGAAAACATTGTTAGAAAGATGGTTGAGGGAGTGGAAGAACTGCTTGAGGAAAGTGGAAAATCTTTTACGGAGATTAGTTCTATTGGTATTGGTTCTGCGGGGCAAATTGACAGGAAGAACGGAATTATAATTGGTGCGCCAAATTTAGATTGTTATAATTTGAATTTGAAAGAAATTTTACAAAATAAATTTAATATTCCAGTTTTTGTTGCTAATGATGTTGAAGTTGCGACGATTGGTGAACAAAAGTTTGGAGCTGGAAAAGGTTGTACTGACTTTGTTTGTGTTTTTGTCGGTACGGGAATTGGCTCGGCTATTGTTAAAAATGGACACATAATTTATGGAGCAACCGGAACAGCTGGAGAACTTGGACATATAATTGTTGATTTGAATGGTCGCCCTTGTGCTTGCGGTGCGCACGGATGTTTAGAAGCTTACGCTTCTCGTAGCGCAATAGAAACAAGAATTGAAGGAGCATTGAAAAAAGGAAGAAAATCTTGTATTTCAGAGTATTTAGAGGAAGGTAAAGCGATAACTTCCAGTATGATTAGGAAATCTATAGAAAGAGAAGATGAACTTGTTACACAGTGTGTTTCTGAGGCGTCAGAGTATCTTTCTGGCGGTCTTGCGAGTGTAATTAATTTGATAAACCCTGAATTAATAATTCTTGGTGGTGGATTAATTGAAGCAGTTGATTATTTCTATAAACAAACGATTAAAAAAGCGAAATCAAAATCCCTACCTGTTCCTGCTGAAAAAATAAGGTTTAGTAAAACTATATTGGGCGATTACTCTGGAGTTATTGGAGCAGCACTTTTAGATGAAAGAGAGGAGATTTTATGAAAAAAATAATGTTAGTGCGACTTTCTTCTCTTGGAGATGTGATTTTTAATATTCCGCTTGCAAATGTTTTACAAAGAAACGGTTTCGAGGTTACATGGTTGGTTTCTGAAAAGGGAATTGATGTAGTAAAAAACAATCCTGCCGTCAAAAATGCTATTCTAATTCCTTTGCAAAGATGGAAAAAAGACGGATTTTCGATTAAAAATTTCTTTGAATTTCTAAGTATTTTAAAAAAAATAAGAAAAGAACATTTTGATATTGCAATTGATACTCAAATGATGTTCAAAAGTATGATTTGGATGAAATTGTGCGGAGCAAAACGTAGAATTTGTTTGAAAAACGGCAGGGAATTTTCTAGTTTTGGCGGAAATGAGGTTATTGACCCTATTCCGAGTGTAAATTTTTCCGCTCACGCAGTATTTCAACATCTTTGGTATGCTAAATATTTGGGATTGGAAGGTGCAGATGAAGTTAAATTTACGCTTCCTAAAGTTAGTGATGAAACAAAATTAAAGGTTGATGAGTTGTTGAAAGATGTTGATAAATCTAAACCTATTGTTGTTATTGCACCTGCTACTACTAGAAAATTAAAACATTGGAATAAAGATAATTGGAGAGCAGTTGTAAATTCAATAAAAGACAAATGTACTTTAGTGTTTAGCGGTGGTGCGTGTGATAATGAGTTAATTTCTTATATAAGCGGTGATAATTTCTTAAACCTTGCAGGAAAAACTGGTATAAAAGATTTGATAGAACTTTTTTCAAGGGCTGCTCTAGTTATGGCTCCTGATTCTGGCAGTGCGCATTTGGCAAGAGCAACCAATATTCCGGCAGTAATTTCTATATTTTGTTGTACACCGCCATCAAGTTATGGACCTTTTGGTGATGATAATAAATATTTTGCAATTTCTGGGCATTTGAAATGTCAGCCTTGTAATAGTCCTCGCAAATGTATGATTGAGGGGGAAGGCGCAGGACAGTGTGTAAATTATCCGGAACCCGAAGAAATTATAAATATTGTTAACAAAATATTACAAAACTGCGAACATAGTGTATAATAAATATATGAGTTTCTTAGATAAATTAAAGTATATATATAAACAGGTTTCTGAAGTAGAAAATACCATTTACAATGGAAAACAGGATTATCTTGAAATTTATGAGCGTAATTTGCAATTAGAGCAAGAGATTAAAGAGCGTACCCATGAGCTGAATATCGCAAATAAGAGAATGCTTACTTTGCAACATATTTGGGATATGATGAATGCTTCAAGACCATTGCAGAGCGTGTTAGAAACTATTGTTAATAATATTCAAGGAGAACTTGGATATCTCCATTGTAATATTATCAAAAAATGTGAAGATGAAATGGGGGTTTACCTGTGTGTTTTGGCGCAATCAAATGATGATGCTATCAAACAGATTGACAAACTTATTAAAGGGTCAATTTTAACCAAAAGACTTGAATATTCTAATGATAGTATTTATGCAAAATCCGCAGCAGAAAAAACAATTATGCAAACAACAGAAGTTGGGGAAACTTTAAAATCTGTTATTCCTGAAATTTCTGACGATATTATTTATATTATAAATAATGAAAATGCTTGCAAATCAATAATTACAATACCACTATATTCAAGAAATACTCATTATGGCTGGTTTAACGTGTTTTCTTCAAGAAAAGAAATGACGAATGGCGAAACTGATTTTTTGACGATTTTTGCTCAACAAATTGAAATGGCAATAACTATTGCGGATTTGTTTGAAGAGGTTAAGTCGCAAGCTGTTACAGATGGTTTGACAGGACTTTATAATAGAAGATATTTTGAAGAATATTTGAAAAAAGAAGTTACTCGTGCAATGCGTCAACAACAACCGTTCAGTATTGTAGGATTAGATTTGGATCATTTGAAACAAATTAACGATAAATACGGGCATGCGTACGGTGATTTGGCAATTAAAACTGTTGCAAATGTTTTGAAGAAAAATGCTCGTTCCATTGATACGGCAGCTCGTATGGGTGGAGAAGAATTTAACGTAATTCTTCCGGGTGTTGATTCAAATGGTGCAATGATTGCTGCGGAAAGAATTAGAAAAGCTCTTGAAAGTGAACAACTTGATACAATCGGACATATTACCGCAAGTGTAGGTGTTGCAACATTTTTAGAACATTCTGACAATATTGAAGATATTCTTGAATTAACTGATCAGGCTATGTATCAATCGAAACGTAACGGGCGTAATCAAGTGACTTTGGCTAAACCTATTAATGAAACAAGTTGGCAAGAAATTGCGGTTAATACATTTATGGATATTTTGTCAAAACATAATATTCCGTTAAATAAAGATGTTACCGAAAATCTTAAAAACAAACTTAAAACGGATGAAGTTCCTAAAGAAGCACTTTATACTGTTGCAGATATGTTAACTCAAACTTACAATCCATTGCATCATTCAGGAGTTATGAAATCAAAAGTTCAGCTTGCGGTTAGCCTTGCGAAACGTTTTGATTTGCCGAAAGATGATATCGACAAACTTAGAATTGCAATGCTTTTGTATGATATTGGAAACTTGATGTTGCCGGCTGATCTTCTTCAAAAAACAGCTCCGTTGACAGAGGAAGAACGCAATCATATCAAAGAACATCCGCTTATTGCCGCAAGAGAAATTTTGAAACCGATAAGTTATATTCAAGATGTTATTCCGATAATTGAACATCATCATGAAAACTGGGATGGAACGGGTTATCCGTCAAAAATTGCGAAAGAAGAAATTCCAATGACTTCGCAAATTATTTTGATTGTGGATGCTTATTTTGCATTGACAGAACCAAGAACATATAGAGCGGAATTAACTCCGAAACAGGCTATAGAATTGATTAAACAGGATGCAGGTAAGAAATGGAATTCTACTTTGGTAGAAGAATTTATCTCGCTAATTGACCACGATATATAATGAACGAAAAAGAATTAATCAGAATAATAAAATTAAACTTAAATTCCGAATATATAGGTGACGATTGCGCTTATTTAAAGGATTTAGGAATTGTTGTTTCTCAAGACAGTTTAGTTGAAGATATACATTTTAGATTAGATTTGATAACTCCTTTTCAATTGGGTTATAAGTCTGTAATGGTTAATGTTAGTGATATTTGTGCATCTGGAGCTGAACCTAAATATTTGACTGTTGCATTATCTTTGCCAAATTATGTAGATGAAAAATTTGTTGAAGCATTTTATAAGGGTGCAAAAGCCGCAGCAGGTGATATGAAAATTGTCGGTGGTGATTTGACAGGAAGTGACAAATTATTTATTTCTGTAACGGCGATTGGAAGTGACAAGAATAGAAAAATTTCGTCAAGAAGTAATGCAAAAATTGGCTACAAAATAGTTGTTTCCGGCGAACATGGTAATAGCGCAATGGGCTTGAAATTACTGCTTGATGGGGAAAAAGATAACGCAAATTCAAAATTTATAAATGCTCATCTTATGCCCGTTGCAGAAAGAGAAATTTCTAAAAAAATTGCGCAAAATATAGATTTTGATTATGCTATGATGGATACGTCTGATGGGTTGGCTGATGCGCTAATTCAAATTGCAAACGCAAGTGGTGTAAAGGTAAAAGTTGATACTTCAAAAATTCCGCATGATAAAGATGTTGATATGCAAACAGTTTTGTATGGAGGAGAGGATTACAAACTGGTGGCGGTTATTCCAAGAGATTTTTTATCTGATGAAAAAAAATTAATTCAAATTGGAGAAATCGTTGAGGGAGAAGTCGGTTTGGAAATAGATGGAGAATTTTATCAAGATATTGATGACAAATTGTTTAATCATTTTAGGGAGCAAAATAAATGAAATTTAAAGTAAATGCAATTATTCCTGCTGGAGGAACTTCTTCTCGTTTTGGGAATAAAAATAAATTGTTAGAAAAGATTAATAACAAAGAAGTTATAAAATATACTGTTGAGGCTTTTGAAAAATCAAATGTTGATAAGATTATAATTTGTGCAAATATTGCGATTATGAATGAATTGAAAGAGATTTTGAAAGATTGCAAAAAAGTGCAAATTATTGAAGGTGGCGCAACAAGGCAAGAATCTGTTTTTAACGGTTTGAGAGCTGATGAATGTGATTATGTATTAATTCATGATGCCGCAAGACCAATGATATCAACAGATTTAATTAATCTTGCAATTGAAGAAGTGATTTCTAAAAAAGCTTTGACTGTCGCAACTAAAACGATTGATACGATAAAAGAAGTTCAAGACGGCAAAATTATTAAAACAATTGACCGCTCAAAATTATATAATACTCAAACTCCACAAGCTTTTCAATACGATTTAATAAAAGATGCGCATGTAAAATTATTCGGGCAGAGTTTTACTGATGATGCCGGCATGTTGGAAGAATTGGGGCAGACTGTTTATATTTTGAATGGTAGTTATAAAAATATTAAAATTACTACCCAAAATGATATTGATATTGCAAAAGTTTATTTGAGTTAGGATTTGACATCATAATACATTTGTCCGTATTCCAAAGTGCTGAAGCCTTGCCTTTTGTAAACTTCAATAGCTTTTTTATTATCGGGACAAAATTCTAGGCGAAATCTTGCGACATTTGAGTTCTTTTTGATAAATTCAAAAAACTCACTTCCCAATCCAATTGACCTAAATTGTGGTAATACAAAAATTTCGTCAATCCAAATAACTTCTCCGCCAGCTTCTTGAGAAAACATTTTTGCTAAAAGTGCATAACCGGCTTTTTGATTATCTTTTTCAAAAATATAGCATTCAATGTAAGTGTCGGATTTCATCAATTCATCAAATGTTTTGGTTATATGCTCGGTTGGAATATCGTGCAAAACCGCATCAGAGCTATAAAAAGCTTTGACCGAATTTATATAAAAATCTCTATCTGTTGGTTTTATTTTTCTAATCATAATTTTTTAGTATCTGCAAACACAATCGTAAATTGCTTTGTAATCACTATTTTTATTTATATCTTGCATAGTTGTATTAAAGTTTGTCAAAACCGGTTCTTTAGATAAATAATCAAAATCTCCTGCGTAAGATTTTTTAATCCCGATTAGTTTGTTGCGACAATCAACTTTTGTACGCCATAAGTATGAACCTGTGTTTGGAGTTGTTTTATATGCGTTCAACCAAACATATCCGTCTTTTCTTTGAATGTTTTTAAATATTCGTAAATTGTTGTTTATAAAAAAACAATTATATATGTTTGATTGAGGATATCTTGTATCTTGTGACATAATATTTTTTGCATCATATACAAATATTAAACTTAATAAATCTTCTGTATATTTTTCTGGAAGTGGTGCATAACTATTTTTTTCTATTTCTTTAATTGATGCTTTGTCAAATTTTGTGCTTCCTGAAGATTGGAAAATGTTTACACCGTTTTCATAAAGACTTCCGTCTTTTTTGATAGTAAATACTAAGGCTGTTCGATATCTTTTGTTTGCATATCCAATCATTGATGGCTTCCAATTGTTTCGCAATTTGCTCTGTGTTGCGTTAATGTATTGTATTAAACCTTGTTCTTTAAGTTTTTGTACTTCTTCTTTTGTTGGCTCATCGGGTGCGAATATTAAGTTTACAGAAAATTCATTCCTATTGTATGAAGAAGGTAGTGGCGGTAGATAGGCAAAACTATTTAGTGTATCAAGAACTTTTTGAGTATAATCCGGTATTGACGATGATTTTACAATTTTAGGAGTAGAAAAACTTCCATCTCTGTATATCGTAATATTGGCAATTGTTATGTAACTTGTTGCTCTTTTATCTGCTTTATAACTCCATTTATAATCGATGATTTTGCTAAGATTTAACATATATGGCAACAAATCTGTATAATCGTTGTCATCAGTGTATTGCCAGCCAATAGAGCCTGGTCGATCGGGAATACTATAATAGTCAATTGAATTATCCCCAATTTGAGGAAGACGAACAGGTTCTGCGGATGCTGATGATATCAACAAACCGCAAGACATAACAAGTAGAGCCATTAAAATTCCAAAGTTTTTCATATCTCTATGATAGGTATTTGTTTATATTTTGTCAACTTTCATTTTTCTTGAAATTATCATAAATACACCGAACAAAATCAAGATTACACCTATAGAAATTTTTATGGTTAATTGTTCGTGGAAGAATAAAATTCCGAAGAATATTGCGGTCAATGGTTCTAACGCTCCTAAAATTGCGGTATTAGTTGAACCTATGAGTTGAATTGCAATAGTGATTGTTTCTAAGGAAATTATTGTTGGGAATAATGCCAATCCGATTGCCAATAGCCATGATGTAGCGTGTGGTAAAATCTGTAATTTTGTGCAGAAATTTAGGTTTATGACATAAACTAATAAGCCAAATAGCATTACATAAAAACTCAATCGTGCGCTATCCATATTTTTTACGGACTTAATTGTTCTTACTCCAACGATATAAAGTGCGTACAAAAGGGCAGATGAGAGGACAATACTTATCCCTTTCAAACTCAGTGTTGTTCCTGTTTTTCCGTTATATAAAAGTATTATCCCTATTGAGGTTAAAATGATTGCTGTGATGACGGTTTTAGTAATTTTTTCTTTGAAGAAAATTGCCATTATTATTGCAACCATAACCGGATATATGAATAAAATTGTACAGGCAATTCCTGCTTCTATGTAGTGAAATGCTTCAAAAAGGGTTAATGACGATAGCGAAAAGAATATTCCCAACAAGAATAGCGGGATAAGTTCTTTTTTAGATATTTTTAAAGAAACTTTTTTGAAACATTTTAGCCACGCATAATAAATTAAAACGGCAAAAAAATATCTGTAAAATAACACAGAGTTTACCCCAATCCCTTGCGCATATAAAGGCAACCCGAATAATGGGTTCATACCGTAACTTGTTGATGCTATAATTCCGCTAAGTATTCCTTTAGTATTCTTTTTCATTTTTGGGCTTTCGCAAATTATTATAACAAAAAATTTATTTCTATTGAAATTTTGTCAAAAAAAATATATAATCTATTTATGGAATTTGATGTTGAAATTTGGTTACAGGAATTTACACGTAAGCTCTTTGACGAGTTCAGTTCTCGTATAAAGTTTGTCGGACTTCAAGGAAGTTATAAACGTGGGGAAGCTACCGAAAATAGTGACGTTGATTTAGTTGTGATTTTGGACAAACTTTCTTTCGAAGATTTGATACAATACAAAAATATTGTGCATTCATTGCCATTTTATGAAAAGGCTGATGGTTTTATTTGTGGTGAAGATGAGATTTATAATTGGCCCAAATTTGAATTATTTCATCTTTTGAACGATACTTTGCCTTTACAAGGTAATTTGTTGAATTTTATTCCACCATTAAAAAGAGAAGATATTTTTAATGCAATAAAAATTAACTCAGCAAATTTATATCATAAAGTTTGTCGTGGTTATTTATATGAAAACCGAGATGAAGAAGTGCTTTATCAAGGTTATAAGAGTGCTTTTTATATTTTGCAGGTTGTATATTATTTGCGCTCAAATACTTATATTGATACAAAAAGAGAATTGGTTTATTCTCTTGATGGTGAGGATAAAGAAATTCTCCTTGTAATTTTGAATTGGAATTCTTTGGATGTTTTGGATAACGTAGATTTTTATTTTGAAAAACTGATTAATTGGTTAAAATTGCATATTTAATTTCTATTCAAAGCAGTTTTGTCAGTTAATTTGATTTCGTTTTTCAAATCGTTTAAAAATTCTTTTGTGTACAAAAAACCAAGATGTGAGCCGTTACTCAAAATTGTTGTATTTTGACCTGTGTAAATTTTTAATTTTTTAAGTTGTGATTGATTAGTTAAATAATCGTCAAGAGAGTGATAGATTTTGTAATTGTTGTTGTTTCTGAAAAAATCTTCTAGCGATAAAAGACTTACTTTTTCTCCAAAATCTTCTAAAGAATATTTACTTAAGAGATATTTTTCAACATAATCTTTATAATTCATATTATTAATTTTTGTATAAATATTGGTTTGTTTGTTTTTCGGGGTATTTTCCAGTGTAAATATTACGTCGGACAATTTTTGGTGCATAATAAATCCTGTTATTAGTTTTCCTTCATCTTCAGTAAATGGCAGTTTATTTATATTTAGGTTTGATTTTTCATTTTTCAAGTCAGATAGTTGAATGATTTTGGAAGCTGTTTGTGCCACTCGTTGTTGGAGATTGTCGGTGTTTTTATGCCAATCTTCTCCGTTTTTATCTATTTGTTTCATTGCGTACAAAAGATCTATTGGCGGGCAAATTGAAATGTATTTTGTTATATTAAGTGTGTTATTGTGATATTCGTTGTCTGCCAAAAATAAAGTTGCAAGTGCGCCAAAAGATGTTCCGATTACAGTTTTGTCACCAAGTTTACAATTGTATTTGTGTTCAAGTTGGTTGACTATTTTAGTTGTGACATTTTTTAAATGTTGTGCATCTTCTGCAGGAACTCCAGGTACGTAATTATCGGGCATACTTTTTACAAATTCCCATTGAAAATGGCTTCCTTGAATTATTACGGAATACCCCTCGTCATAAAAAAGTTTAGCTAAAACTACAGAGTGATGGGATTGTATTCCTTCTCCGATAGATGGGTAGATTATTGCAACAGGAGAGGTTTTGTCTTTTTGCATAATATATTTGAATTTGTAGACAGGTTTTCCTGCTATAATCCTGATTGCACCTGTATGGATTTGTTTTGAAAAACATCTGTTCCATATTGATAACTCATTCCAAATGGATTTGTTAATTTCTCTGTTGTCAAACAATGCTGTTCGCATTGAATCTACAACAGGGTTTTGTGGGTTGTAATCCTCAAGTAACAAATCTGCCATTAATTGAGAATTTGTTAAATCATAGCTTTTTAAAATAATATTATCTATATTGGTACCGCCTTTTATTATATCTGCAACGGTTAATTTTTCGTTATTTGTTTTGTCGTTGTTTTTCAAATCCATTTTTACAAGTTCAGGGTTAATGTCAGGTGGCAGTTCGTTTTCTATTGATTTGAAGCCGTTTTCTAAAACCTCTTTTCTATCCAAATTTTGGCATTTGATAAAATTGTCTATTCCGTAGATTTTTCGTGCTATTTCATAAGGATCGGCGTAATTTGATTCAACCATCTTGATTAATGGTTGTGAAAAAGATGTTCTATTTACTGTCAAACCTGCTTTTACCATTGCAAGAACCGGAGTTCCTACGTAAGTTGTCGGGTTTAAAGATGTATCCAAGATTTTTCCTGCAATTCCTCGTGCGGTAGTTCCATTCATTACCGGTAGAACTATGTATGAGCCGGAACAACATTTGCATTTAGACAAAGCTTGTTCCATATCTTCATTTGATGGTTCAATTTTGAAAAAGTGCTTTGCAGGGTCGAACATTCCACCTAATCCCAAAGTTGTGTTTGTCAAAAATCTTACAGTTTCAGTTCCGGATGTTTTAAAATCTTTTTGAATAAGGCTACTAACAAGTCTTTTTGGGTATTCAATGTTTTTGTATGCGTTGTGTATGCGTTCAATTCCGTATTCAGGCATGATTGAACACCACAAAATATGAATCGGGCGAATTGCATATTTGTTCAATCCTAAATTGAAAGCAAAAATTTTTCGATTAAATTTTTCGTATTTGTCTGCTCCCAGATACATATAGGCATAATCAGGATACTTGCTTTGTTGTTTTAGTAGTTCTTCTGCTCCACAAAGATTTGTAATACATAATAAAATTCCTAAAGTAATAAATAATTTTTTTAACATAAATCCTCTCTAACAAATTTATTTTTTTGTCAGATAAGCGAAAACTTCATTACTCAATAGTATAGTTTTATGATATTATTTTGAAAAAAGGAATGAGTATGGAAAAATATTTGACGGAAAAAGAAAAAATGCTTGCAGGAAAATTGTATGATGCGTTTTATGATAAAGAATTGGCAGATGACAGAGTAAAGGCAAAAACTCTTTGTCATAGATATAATATGCTTTCTCCTGAAAAAATTGATGAGAGAAAACAAATTTTGAAAGAATTGCTTGGTAAGACGAAAGAAAATTTTACGATTGAGCAAAATTTTTGGTGTGATTATGGGTATAATATTGAGATTGGAGAAAATTTTTACGCCAATCATGATTGTGTAATGCTAGACCCAGCAAAAATTACGTTTGGTGATAATGTATTTATAGCTCCGCAATGCGGATTTTACACTGCAGGACATCCGCTTGATGCAGATGAAAGAAATTCTGGTTTAGAATATGCTTATCCGATAAAAGTCGGAAATAATGTGTGGTTCGGCGGGCATGTGTCTGTAATGCCTGGAGTTACGCTAGGCAATAATGTTGTGATTGGAGCAGGAAGTGTTATAACGAAAGATATTCCATCAAATGTTGTTGCTTACGGAAATCCTTGTAAACCGGTAAGAGAAATTACCGAAGCGGATAAGCTATCTATGGAGAGGTAGAGAGGCTAAGATACTTAGATGTGAAGTCTGTGTCAAAAGCAGGTGCTTTTAGTGAAAAATGAGAAGTGAAAAGACCATATCGGGATGAATAAGTGAATGGTGAGTGGTGAATAGTGAGTAGACCATATCAGAAAAGTTGTTTTCTTTGTGAGAGGTAATTTAGGTGGGTGCTATCACGTAAGGGAAACATTTAACCTTCCTTGCAAAGGAAGGGGGACCGCTTGCGGTGGA
>OHZZ01000009.1_pt1 | contig 144902 bp, 132 predicted proteins | sample 1580661 | NCBI WGS metagenome assembly OHZZ01 (sample SAMEA3882538, study PRJEB24775) | human gut metagenome | biome: human-associated habitat; feature: intestine environment; material: feces | place: Netherlands | collected 2009/2010
GGCCCGCCGTATCTTCAATTTCGATATGCGGACCGGGGCCGAAGTGTCCCTGGCGGACGCGTACGATATCCAGAACCCGGACTTCCGGAAAATCATCAACCTGACCGGCAAACCGAAAAACGCCTTCGAAACGGCGGAACCGGCGCACTGGTTCCGGGAAGGGAACCAGGTCGTGTTCACGGACCGGATCCTCGAAGCCGGTTTCCAGGATGAAGAAGCCATCCACCGTGCATCCGTCGACGAGGAAGACCTGGACAATTTCGTGAAGGACGCGGCGTTATTCGAATCCTGAGGAAGAACAAAATATTGATATGAAAGAAGGCGGCACCGGCGGTTCCGCCTTCTTTTTGGCTATATGTCAAAAAATGTGGCAAAACTGTAAAATATCCGCTAAACTGACTGTCCAGTCAGACTTTTTTAAAAATCGGAGAAAGTGAAAGAAAAACGGAGAATTTGAAGCATAAATGCGGATAATCTTGGTTGCGTTTTGCTCCTTTATCCAGTATAATTACCAATATGTCAATGTAGGGAATTATCGCCTCCGGCGCGTCCCTCATGATATAGCTTTCGATTCCGTACGGCGGGAATGAGGAGCCCGCCGCAGCGGTTTTCAATTCAGGGAGGACTGTTATATGCTAAGCATTCGGAACAGCAAGTGGAGCAAAGGAATTGCTGTGACACTGGCTCTTGCCGGCATGATGGCTTTCGCCGGCTGCGGACAGAAACAGCAGGCCAAGAGCAACGTGATACCTGTCAAATCCATGCAGGTCAAACGGCAGGACACGCCGGACACGCATGAGTTCACGGGCTTCGTAGAGGCCCAGCAGGAAGCCAAGATCACGGCGAACGTCTCCGGCCGCATTACGAGCAAGAATTTCAACGGCGGCGACTACGTGCAGGCCGGCCAGGTGTTGTTCACCATCGACCAGCGCACGTATCAGGCCAACGTGCTGAAGGCCCAGGCCGACCTGGCGAACGCCAAGTCGGAACTGATCCGCCTCAACCGCGATGCCGACCGCTATACCCAATTGTATAACCAGCATGCCGTTTCCAAGCAGACCTACGACAACGCCATCGCCCAGCGCGACCAGGCGCAGGCTTCGGTAGACGCCTACCAGGCCCTGTTGGAAAATGCCCGCATCAGCATGCACGATACGGAAGTCGTGGCGCCTTTCTCCGGCCGCATCGATACGAGCGACCTGGCAGTAGGCAACTATGTGACGGCCGGCCAGACCGTGCTCGCCACCATGAGCAACCTCGACCCGGTCCGCATCAAGTTCAGTATTTCTGAAAATGAATACCTGCAGCTGGCCAAGGCCTATTCCGAAAACGGCGTCAAATCGCTGGAAGACCTGAAACTGATCCTCTCCGACGGCACGGTCTACTCCGGCCGCGGCGTAGTGGACCAGGCCAACCGTGAAATCACGAGCGGCACGGGTACCCTGACCCTGAAGGCCCGTTACGACAACCCGAACCATATGCTCATGCCGGGCATGTTCGCCCGCGTCCAGGCCAATGCCGGCACCCTGCAGAACGCCATCCTGATTCCGCAGCGCGCCGTGAAGGAGATGCTGTATAAGAATTTCGTCTTCGTCATCGGCTCCGACAACAAGGTGGATATGAAGGAAGTCAAACTGGGCGCCCGCGTGGGACGGTTCTACATTGTGGAATCGGGCCTGGAAGGCAATGAAAACCTTGTCGTGGAAGGCGTGCAGAAGGTCAGCAAGGGTTCCGAAGTCAAGGCGACGCCCATGACGGAAGCCGATCTGGATACGACCGTCGACACGACCGGCGACAGTGCTTCTTCCGGCAGCAGCTCTTCCAGTAAATGACAGGAGGCAGTGTAAGTGGCTAAGTTTTTTATCGATCGGCCTATCTTCGCGATTGCCCTGTCCCTGATCATCGTCTTCACAGGCATCATTTCGGGGTTCAACCTGCCAATCGCGCAGTATCCGAATATCACCAAACCACAGATTGAAGTGTCGACGACGTACGTCGGCGCAAACTCGACGACGGTTGAGGAATCCATCGCCCAGGCCGTTGAACAGAAAGTCAACGGCGTCGAGAACATGCGCGACATGCGCTCTACGTCGACGAACACCGGCGGATACACCCTCGACGTCTACTTCAATCTGGAAAAGAACGGCGACATCGCGTCCGTCGAAGTCCAGAACCGTGTTGACCAGGCGAAGGCCTCCCTGCCTTCGGAAGTCACGAGTTACGGCATCACGACGACGAAGAAGTCGTCCCAGACGATCATGTATTTTACGCTGACGTCGCCGGGCGGCACCTATGATTCCATGTTCCTGAAAGCCTACGGTGCATCCAACGTCGTCGACCCCATCAAACGTGTCAAAGGCGTTTCGTCCGTTGATGAATACGGTCCGGAATACTCCATGCGTGTGGAACTGAAACCGGACCTGATGGCCAAGGAAGGCATCACCGTTTCCGATGTCCAGAGCGCCATCCAGTCCCAGAACATTCAGGCGCCTGTCGGCTCCATCGGTTCCCGCCCCACGACGAGCGAGCAGGAGTTCAAATACTCCGCCAGCGCCCAGGGCCGTCTGAAAACGCCGGAACAATTCGGCAACATCGTCGTCCGTGCAAGCAACGGCAGCATCCTGAAACTGAAGGAAATCGCCAACGTATACGAAGGCGCCCGTATGGACACGCCGATGTCCTACTTCCTGGACGAAGGCAAGGGCGGCGAATCCGTTACCTATCCTGTTTCGCTGACCACCGACGCCAACGCCCTCGATACGGTTTCGGAAATCCGTAAAGTGCTGGCCGACGCGGAAACCCGTTTTCCGCCGGACATGAAGCTGGTCATCGCCAGCGATAAGACCCAGTTCGTACGCGAATCCCTGACGAAAGTGGCCCACACCTTCGTGGAAGCCCTGATTCTGGTATTGATCGTCGTGTACATTTTCCTGGGCAACTTCCGCGCCACCATGGTGCCGATGCTGGCCATTCCTGTATCGCTGGTCGGTACCTTCGCGGCGTTCCAGGTCTTAGGTTTCTCCATTAACACGCTGTCCATGTTCGCCATGATCCTGGCCATCGGCCTGGTCGTCGACGACGCCATCGTCGTCGTCGAAGCGGTCGAACATCATATTCAGGATACGGGCCTGTCCCCGCGGGAAGCCACGTACCGGGCCATGAAGGAAGTTTCGGGCCCTGTCGTCGCCATCGCCTGCGTGCTGGCCGCCGTATTCGTCCCTATTTCGTTCATGAGCGGGTCCACGGGCCAGCTGTACAAACAGTTCGCCCTGACCATTTCCGTGTCCATGGCCCTGTCGGCCCTGGTCGCCCTGTCCCTTACGCCGGCCCTGTGCGCGAAACTGTTGAAGCCGCAGCACGCCGTCACGAGTGACGAAGCGAAAAAGGGCATCGTCGGCAAAGTCATCTACTACTTCAACGTCTGGTACAACAAGACGCTGGAAAAATACACGCGCCAGGTGCGCCGCTGCATTGAACATTCCAAGCTGATGATGCTCGGCCTCGTCGCCATCGTCGTCCTGGCCGGTGTCTTCTTCAAGATTACCCCGACGGGCTACGTGCCGGACGAAGACCAGGGCATGTTCCTGATTTCCTACAACATGCAGGAAGGCGCTTCGTCCAACCGCGGTATCCAGTCCATGATCGAATTGTCCCGTGACGTTGCCAAGATTGACGGCGTACGGTACGTAATGCCGGTCAACGGCTTCGATATCCTGACCATGGCGCAGAAATCCAGCGCCGGCATCCTGCCGGTCATGATGGAGGAATATGACAAACGCACCAATACGGTGTTCAACGCCATCAAATCCGTCTACGCCCTGGCTCCCAAGTACCCGGGCCTGAACATCATGGCCTTCCCGGAACCGGCCCTGCCGGGCCTGTCTTCCACGGGTTCCCTGTCCCTGTATGTCATGAACCTCGGCGGTGACGATGTCAACACCATGAACAACTACGCCAAGCAGTTCGTGGCCAAGGCCAACCAGCGTCCGGAAATCGGCGTAGCCTACACGACGTTCAACACGGATACGCCGGGTTACAAGTTTGTCGTAGACCGTGAAAAGGCGGAATCCCTGAATGTGCCCGTTTCGAGCGTGTTCACCACCCTCCAGGCCTTCCTGGGCGGCTCCGAAGTCAACGACTTCAACAACTTCGGCCGTACGTGGAAAGTCGTCGTCCAGGCCCAGCCTCAATACCGCGACGACGTCAAGAACATGCGTTTCTTCTTCGTCAAGAGCAACAATGGCGACATGGTGCCGCTGGATACGCTCGTCAAGGCGGATCCGGATATGACGGTTCCTTCCGTGTCCCGTTTCAATGGCGCCAGCGCCTTCAAGATCGCCGGTTCCCCGGCTGACGGATATTCCACCGGCCAGGCCATGGCCGCCCTGGAAGAAATCGCCAAAGAAGTGCTGCCGACGACCTACACCTACCAGTGGACGGACCAGAGCCGCGACGAACTGGAAGCCGGCAACCAGGCTTACGGCCTGTACGCCATTTCCATGGTCTTCGTCTTCCTGGTCCTGTGCGCCCTGTACGAAAGCTGGACGATCCCTATCGCCGTTATGCTTTCCGTACCGCCTGCAGTCCTCGGCTGCCTGGCTTCGCAGTATATCCGCGGCCAGAACAACGATATCTACATGCAGGTCGCTATGATCATGCTGATCGGCCTGGCGGCAAAGAACGCCATCCTGATCGTCGAATATGCGAAGATGAACCTGGAAAACGGCCAGGACGTGGTAACGGCAGCCGTCAATGCGGCTCACCTCCGTCTGCGCCCCATCCTGATGACGTCCTTCGCGTTCATCCTGGGCTGCGTGCCCCTGGCCATTGCAACCGGCCCGGGCGCCGGCTCCCGTGTATCCATGGGTAACGCCGTCGTCGGCGGCATGACCTTCAACACCTTCGTCGGTGTCTTCCTGATTCCGGTGTTGTTCGTCGTCGTCGAACGGTTCTTCAGCAAGACGCCGAAACCGAGGAATCCCTTCCGGCGCCGCAGAAATAAGGAAAACGAGTCAGCCACCCCGGCGGACTGACGCCTGAGGCGGCACGGCCGTGAAACCGTAAAATTACATTTTGTTCAAACTTTGCCTGACAAGATTGTGGTATCTTAATCTTGTCAGGCTTTTTTCTTTTCGTTACAATAAAACTATGTAATGGCAGGACAGAAGCTGTCAGGAAAGGAGTGGGCGGCCGGCCCGGAAGGGATGGCTGCCGTGCATACAGACATGGACGAACAAGGCAGGGAAACGGCCGGCACGCGCCAGAAACCGGTGGCGAGCCTCCGCTTCTTCAAAAATGTGTGGCTCTTGACGAAGAGCTACTGGCAGAGCGAGGAAAAGAAGCGCGCCTTTTTGCTGCTGGGGGCCATTATCGCCCTCACGCTGGGCGTGGTCTTCATGCTCGTACAGATCAACCAGTGGTACAACACGTTCTACAGCGCGCTGCAGAACTACGAAACGGAAAAGATATTCCACGAGCTCGTGCGCTTTTGCTGGCTGGCGTTCATCTACATCATACTGGCCGTGTACGCCTTCTACCTGCGGCAGGTCCTGGCCATCCGCTGGCGGCGCTGGCTGACAAACGCCTATATCGACCGCTGGATGGAGGACAAGACCTACTACCGCCTGCAGATGTTCGGGACGGCGACGGATAACCCGGACCAGCGTATCAGTGAAGACGTGCGCCTTTTCGTGGACTACACCCTGCAGTTCGGCATCGGCATCCTGAAGGCCCTGGTGACGTTCATTTCCTTCGTCTTCGTGCTCTACCAGCTGTCGGGGCCCCTCGATTTCCACGTCGGGTCCATGCCCGTCCACATTCCGGGCTACATGGTCTGGACGGCCCTGCTCTATTCGGGCATCGGCACGTGGCTGACCTGGAAGGTGGGCAACAAGCTGGTCGGCCTGAATTTCGTACAGCAACGTTTCGAAGCCGATTTCCGTTTCTCCATGATGCGCATGCGCGAAAACTGTGAGAGCGTGGCGTTCTATAACGGCGAGGAACACGAGCGGGGCATCTTCAAGAAGCGCTTCCGCCTGCTGCTGGACAACTTCTGGAGCATCATCCGGAAGCAGAAGCAGCTGATCTGGCTGAACAGCGGCTATTCGCAGATCGCCATCATCTTCCCCCTCGTCGTGGCCATGCCGCGTTTTCTGGCGCACGAAATCACCCTGGGCGGCCTCATGCAGATCGCCAGCGCCTTCGGGCGCGTGCAGGAATCCCTGTCCTACTTCGTCGACATGTACACGTCCATCGCCGAGTGGCAGGCCGTGGTCGAACGACTCACGGGCTTCGGGCAGCACATGGAGCAGGTGAAGGAGACGCACCGGCAGGACCAGCTCGTGCGGTCCGTCAGTGCCCGGGACGATGTAGAGGCTGAGGGGCTGGAAATCGACCTGCCCAACGGCACGCCGCTCATCCGCCCGGCGGACTTTACGCTGGAGCCGGGGCGCAATGTGCTCATCAAGGGCGTGTCGGGCAGCGGCAAGAGCACGCTCCTGCGCGTGCTGGCGGGCATCTGGCCCTTTACGAAGGGACGCCTGGCCATGCCGGACAGCACGGCCGTCATGTTCATCCCCCAGCGGCCCTACCTGCCTTTGGGGACCTTGAAGGAGGCCATCTTATACCCGGGCACGAAGGACCTGACGGATGCAGAGGTGCGGCAATATATGGAAACGTGCCGCATCGGCTACCTGGCGGAAAAACTGCACGTCGAGGCGGACTGGGGCCATGTCCTGTCCATCGGCGAACAGCAGCGCCTGGCTTTTGCGCGGGCCCTGATCTACCAGCCGCGGTGGCTCTTCCTCGACGAGGCGTCGTCCGCCCTGGACGAGGAGACGGAGGCCCACGTGTACGGCATGCTGCAGCAGCAGGCGCCGCGGACCACGCTGGTTTCGGTGGGGCACCGCAGTACACTGGCAAAGTATCATACAGACGTGTTATACTTAGATAAAACGACACAGACCCTGCGCCGACCCGTTCCGGCCCTTTGAGCCGCGGGAAGCAGGGAAATGCACAGCAAAGGAGACTGTAACGATGGCATTGGAAGAATTGAAGGCACAAGTGGAACAGAGCAAGAAACCCCGCGTCAAGGCGCAAATGTTCGATAAATTCATGGCGGACCACGAAGTGACGGGGTTCGTGAAACAGGAATACGACGACGAATTCCGCACGGTCGGCTACTACAGCAGCGTCACGGCCAATGACCAGAACTGCAAGGTCCAGGTCCTCATGAACGACGCGATTTACACGTATATCAAGATCCTGTGCGGCTACAAGGTCGTGAACACGGAAAACGAGGACAAGGTGCTCCAGTACCTGAACCGCCTGAACAACCGCGGCCTGGCCTACAAGTTCGTCGTGACGGCCGAAGGCAGCATCGAACTGGATATCTGCCTCATTGCCGACGAAATGCATTTCGACCCCCAGATGATTCTCGTCATGCTGCTCCAGGTCGGCGTACCGTACCTGGATGACGAACTGAAACGCCTGCCGGCAGTGGTCGGCACGGAACTGGATGTGAACGAACCGGGCCGCCGCGAGGCGGAAGAAGGCCCGGCCGGCACAACTCCCGAAAACTAAACTGTTGGAAAGGATCCCTACATGTCAAAAATCGGTTTAACGACGGAAGAAGCCCGGCGTTCCCTGGAGGCGCACGGCAATAACGCCCTGTCCACGCCGCCACGGGAAACGTTCTTCCGCAAGCTCCTGGGCAATTTCAACGACCCGATCATCCGCATCCTGCTCGTGGCCCTGTTGGTGAACGTCGTGTTCGTCTACATGGGCCAGGCGGATGTCCTGGAAACGATCGGCATTTTTGTTGCCATCCTGCTGGCGACCTTCGTTTCGACGTGGGCCGAGTACAGCAACGAGAACGCCTTCCGCAAGCTGCAGGAAGAGGCGAGCCGCATCACGTGCAAGGTCTGGCGTGACGGCGAGCCGGTGGAACTGCCCATCGACGATATCGTGACGGGCGACGCCGTGCAGCTCGAAGCGGGCGACAAAGTGGCCGTCGATGGCGTGCTGCTGTCCGGTTCGGTGAAGCTGGACCAGGCCGCCCTGAACGGCGAAAGCGAAGAAGCGGAAAAACAGCCGGCTCCGGCGGATTTCGCCTGGGGCACGGAAACGGATTTCCTGAATCCCTACCGCCTCTACCGCGGCTCCGTCGTGGTGGAAGGCCAGGGCCTGATGCGGGCGGAAAAGGTGGGCGACGCCTCCGTCTACGGGCAGCTGACGCAGGAGTTGAAGGAAGTCGACCGCGACAGCCCCCTGAAGGTCAAACTGAAGAACCTGGCCCACAAGATCAGCTATTTCGGCTACGCCGGTGCCGTGCTGATCTTCCTGGCCGTACTGCTCCATAAAATGATTCTGGCCGGCGGCTTCGCCCGCTATACGGCCAATCCGCCCGTCGTGTTCGGCGACATGCTCCAGGCCCTCATCCTGGCCATCATCATCATCGTCATGGCCGTCCCCGAAGGCCTGCCCCTGATGATCGCCATCGTGTCGTCCCTCAACATGAAGAAGATGCTGCGGGACCACGTGCTGGTCCGCAAACTGACGGGCATTGAGACGGCAGGCAGCCTGAACCTGCTCTTTACGGACAAGACGGGCACCATCACGAAGGGACAGCTCGAAGTCGTGGGCTTCCTGACGGGCGCCCTGGACGAATACGATGCCTTCGAGAAGCTGCCGGAAGCCCTGAAGGAATACACCTACGAAAACGTGGTTCAGAACACGTCGGCCGTGGTAACGGAAGGCAGCATCGTGGGCGGCAACATTACCGAACGGGCCCTGAACCGCTACATCGGCACGTACCGGTCTCCCTACAGTGGAACGCGGGTCCGCTTCGAACCGTTCAACAGCGCCAACAAATATTCCTTTGCCGTGGTCCGCGGGCATGCCGCCATGCCTGTCCACGGCGGCAAAGAGTACACCCTCATCAAGGGCGCGCCGGAAAAGCTGCTCCAGGCCTGCGATTTCTACTGGGACAAGGACGGGCAGCGCCAGCCCCTGACGGAGGCCATGAAGAAGACCCTGGACGGCCGCATGCTGGAACTGGCGGCCAAGGCCATCCGCATGCTGGCCCTGTGCACGTACGATGTGGCTGCCGCGGGGAACAAGGTTCCCGACGGCGGGCTGACCCTGACGGGCATCCTCGCCATCCGTGACGAAGTGCGGCCCGAAGCGGTGCAGGCCATCAGGCAGGTGAAACAGGCCGGCGTGCAGATCGTCATGATTACGGGCGACCGCAAGGAAACGGCCGTGGCCATTGCGAAAGACGCGGGCCTGCTGACGGACCCCCATGACCTGGTCTGGACGAGCCAGGACCTGGCCGCCATGAGCGACGAGGAAATCAAGCTGAGCCTGCGGCACCTGCGCGTCGTGTCACGCGCCCTGCCGATGGACAAGCTGCGCCTCGTCAACCTGGCCCAGCAGATGAACCTCGTCGTCGGCATGACCGGCGACGGCGTCAACGATTCGCCGGCCCTCAAGCGCGCCGACGTCGGCTTCGCCATGGGCAGCGGCACAGAAGTGGCCAAGGAGGCCGGGGACATCGTCATCCTGGACGACAATTTCTTGAGCATCAAGCAGGCCATCCTTTACGGCCGCACCATCTACAATTCCATCTGCAAGTTCATCACGTTCCAGCTGTCCATCAACTTTTCGGCGGTGCTGATCAACTTCATCGCGCCGTTCATCGGTATTGAAAAGCCCCTGACGATCATCCAGATCCTGTGGATCAACCTCGTCATGGACACCCTGGCGGCCCTTGCCTTCGGCGGGGAGCCGGCCCTGGAGAAATACATGGACGAGGCGCCGAAACAGCGCACGGCACCCCTTGTCTCCAAGTCCATGCTCGTGACGCTGACACTGGCCGGCCTGTGGATGACGGCCATGGCCATCCTCTTCTACAAGAGCCCGGCCGTGGACCATCTCTTCCGCAGCGCGCCGGACCATATCTACACCTATACGGGCTTTTTCTGCGCCTACATCTTCATGGCCGTGGCGAATGCCTTCAACGTGCGCAGCGACGGCCTGAACCTGCTGGACCATATCACGAAGAACCCGGCCTTCCTGTACGTGATGTCCCTCATCGTGGTCATCCAGGTGGCCCTGACCTGGTTCGGCGGGCGCGTGCTCCGTACGGCGCCGCTGAACAAAGAGGAATGGGGCGTCGTCATCGTGACGGCCTTGACCATCATCGTGGCCGACTGGGTGCGCAAGCTCATCCGGAATTTCCTGGCCTCCCATGACAAGCCGGATCTGGCCGATTAAAACCGAAAACGGACAAAAAAATTCCAAGCTGCACCCATCGGTTGCAGCTTGGATTTGTTTTGCGTTGAATTTGCGGGCCGCGGGGCTTAGACATCGTGCGGTTCCACGGGCTGTGGCAGGTGGGTGACGATGATTTCCTTGACGCGGTTCTGGTCGACCTTGCTGACTTCGACCTTCAGGTCCTGGTACGTGAAGGTGTCGCCCTTCTGGGGAATCTGGCCGAAGGAGTCGATGACCCAGCCGGCAATGGGCTGGTTTTCGAGACCGTATAGATCGAAGTCGAGGCGCATGTACTCGAACATGTCGCGCAGGCTGGCGTTGCGGGAGCTGGAGTCGCAGGACACCAGGTACTTGTGGCTGCCCAGCTTGTGGAACACGGACACGGCCGTGTCGTGCTCGTCCCAGATTTCGCCGACGAGTTCCTCGATGATGTCCTCGATGGTGACGATGCCGGCCACGCTGCCGTAGCTGTCGATGACGGCGGCCATCTGCAGTTTGTGGCGCTGCATGTTCTTGAGGACGACGGACACCTTGGTGGAGCGGTGCACGTAGCCGATGGGCTTGAGGATCGTCTTGAGCTTGAACTTCGGATCCTTCATGTAGGCGTTGTAGAAATCCTTGGAGTGGATCAGGCCGATGAGGTTGTTCTCCTCCAGATCGTACACGGGCAGGCGCGAGAAGGTGTGGGACGAGAAGAGCCGGTAGATTTCGGCGTTGCTGTCCGTAATGTTGCAGGCGATCATGTCGACGCGGGGCGTGAGGATTTCCTTGACGCGCACATCGTTGAATTCGATGGCGGCCTTGATCAGGTCCCCTTCGTCGCGGTCGATGGTGCCGCCCGACTGGACTTCGTCCACCATGACCTTGAGCTCCGCTTCCGTGATGCCCTGGGCCGGCTTCTTGCCGGCGATGCGGCGGCTCAGGGCCTTCTTCAGCTGGTTGAAGAAGAAGTTGACCGGCGTAAAGACGCGGGTCAGGAAAAGCAGGGCCGGGCAGGCCCACAGAAGAACCTTTTCGGGGAATTCCTTGGCGAGGCTCTTCGGCGAGATTTCGCCGAAAATCAAGATGACGACCGTCGTGACGATGGTCGACACGGTCACGCCTTTGGAGCCCATGAGCTGGATGAAGACCACCGTGGCGATGGACGCGGCAGCGATGTTGACGATGTTGTTGCCCACGAGGATCGTCGAGAGGACGGAATCGAAGTTGTCCAGCAGCTTCAGGCACAGCTGGGCCCGGGCGTCCCCTTTGCGGGCCATGTTTTTGAGGCGGATCTTGTTCACGCTCGTAAGGGACGTTTCGGCCGACGAAAAGAAGGCCGAACAGCACAGCAGCGCGAACAGGGCGATGATATAGACAGTAAGAGCAGCGTCTTCCATACAGATTTCCTTTCTTTTGATTACTTCCAGTATAAAGAAAACACCGGCTTTCGTCAATTGTCTGGAAAGATGTCAAATGTTACACTTTCCGCAAAAAAAGAGGAGGATTGTCCGTATCCGTTCCACAAAGAATTGACTTTCACATGTGAAATTGTTATACTAGGTTCATCAATTGAAAATCTTCACCGCATAAAGGCGATGACGGGAAAAAGATATGGCCTGCAGGGCTTCAGAGAACCGGTGGTTGGTGCAAACCGGCAGCGGCAGCCATATGGATGACTGGTCCCCGAGCTGCCTGCCTGAAACGGCTGCGTTTAGGGCAGGACGTATCGAACCGCGTTACTGGTAAAGGCCTTGTTGGAGGCTGAGAGGGCCGGGGAAACCCGGCTGAATAAGGGTGGTACAGCGTGGAATCTATCTCCCCGCCCCTTTTAGAGAGAAAAGGTGCGGGGAGTTTTTCATTGCGATTCTAAGGGCAAGAGAGTTAGCAAAGGGAGCAATCCCGAACAAGCAGGCAGAACCTGCGCCAGGAGTAAGGAGAGAGGAAAATGCATCAACCCGTCAAAAAGTACATTCCGTTTCATCAGATTCATCTGGAGCACCGGGACTGGCCGGACCACGTCATCGACAAGGCACCCGTATGGTGCAGCGTCGACCTGCGCGACGGCAACCAGGCCCTGGTGACACCCATGCAGAAGCACGAGAAGCTCCGCATGTTCAAGACGCTGATCGATATCGGCTTCAAGGAAATCGAAGTCGGGTTCCCGTCCGCGTCGGAAACGGAATACGACATCATCCGCACCCTGATTGAAAAGCACCTGGTGCCGGACGACGTGACGCTGCAGGTCCTCGTCCAGGCCCGCCCCGAGCTGATCAAAAAGACCTTCGAGGCCGTGAAGGGCGCCAAGAACGTCATCATCCATTTCTATAATTCCACGTCGACGCTGCAGCGCAAAATCGTGTTCCGCAAGGACATGGACGGTATCGTGGACATCGCCGTGGAAGGGGCGAAACTCATCCGCCGGCTGACGGAAGAAGAAGTGGCCCGCAGCGGCATGAACATCCGCTACGAATACTCGCCCGAAAGCTACACGGGCACGGAACAGGATTTCGCCGTCCGCATCTGCCACGAGGTCATGAAGGCCCTGGGCGCCACGAAGGAACGGCCCGTCATCATCAACCTGCCGGCGACGGTGGAAATGTGCACGCCGAACACCTACGCCGACCAGATCGAATATTTCATCAAGCACCTGCCGGACCGCGAAGCCGCCATCATCAGCCTCCATCCGCACAATGACCGCGGCACGGGCGTGGCCTGCGCCGAGCTGGGCCTGCTGGCCGGCGCGGAGCGCATCGAGGGCTGCCTCTTCGGCAACGGCGAGCGCACGGGCAACCTGGACATTGTCACCGTGGCTTTGAACATGTATACCCAGGGCGTCGATCCCAAACTGGATTTCCACGACATCTTATCCGTGGCAAAGGTCTACGAGGAATGCACCAAGATGACCATTCCGCCCCGCCAGCCGTACGCGGGCAAACTGGCCTTCACGGCCTTCTCCGGCTCCCATCAGGACGCCATCAAGAAGGGCTTCGACTTTATGCGCGACACGGGCTGCGAATACTGGGAAGTACCGTACCTGCCCATCAACCCGGCGGACATCAACCGCCAGTACGAACCGATTATCCGCATCAACAGCCAGTCCGGCAAGGGCGGCGCGGCCTTCGTCCTGGAACAGGCCAAGGGCTACCGCATGCCGAAAGCCATGCAGCCGGAATTCGGCGACGTCGTCAAAGCCGCGGCGGACGCCTACGGCGACGAGCTGGACGAACAGCAGATTGTGGACCTCTTCCAGCATGAGTTCATCGACTGCACGGGCAAATACAAACTGCTGGAACGCCGTTTCGACTACAGCGACGAAGATGCCCAGAAGGAAGCGAACCGCACGACCTTCACCGGCGAAATCGCCGTCGACGGCGTCGCCTGCGAAGTGGAAGGCGAGGGCAACGGCCCCATCGACGCCTTCTTCCAGGCCCTCAAACAGGTCGGCATCACGGGCTACAAGTTCATCGACTACGATGAACACGCCATCACGGGCGGTTCCAACTCGCGGGCCATCTGCTATATCCATCTGCAGAAACCCGACGGGGGCAGCATTTACGGCGTCGGCATCCACAACGGTATCGTCGTGGCCTCGCTGCTGGGCATCATCTGCGCCATCAACCGCGCCGAGAACCAGAAGGCCGGACGCCAGGTGTTCGTTCCGGAACGTAAAAAGTAAATACGCTAGAGGAATTATAATGTAAGAACTTGTAAATACAAAAGCATAGGGAAGGGAAAGAGGCAGATCCGGTCCGGACCGCGAAGATTTATCGCAGCCCGGACCGGATTTTTATGTGCGAAACCACGCATTGTAAAGACAAAATAAAGGAGTAGACGGATAGGGGATACGAAATGGGACATCGTTACAAAACTGGCATAACAAATAATAAAAATCCTTATTGATAGATATAAAGTTATTGGGTATAATCAGAGGCATGGGGATAAAAGGCTGGAAATCAAATAATTCACTTTGCTTTGCATTTTTGTGTTGGGGGCAACATACCTGGGAGGTACAAAAAATGCGAGACAACCGACATTATCTGATGAAAAAGGCTGCCTTGACAACGGCCATCTTTTTGAGTGTTTCCGGTGCAATGCCTTTCCTTCTGCCGCAGGCAGAAGCGGGTGATCCTGTGGAAGTGACGGATACGGCCAACGTGACATGGCGGACCACAGACGGCACCTACAACTTCAAAGACGGGCTGGAATTTATGTTTACAGGAACGGAAGAACCTAGCGAGGCAAATGGTGGTATTTCTGTTTATTCCCAGAAAAACAATGCCGAGCGGGTTATCAATGCAAAAGGGAATTTGAGCATTACCCAGAAAAATGGTAACGGAGTCAATTCGGGATTATCCAGTGCCGGTGCCTATGTGTTTGGCACCAAGAATGACAGCGAACAAATTACCCCGTCACAGGTCCGCTTTGAAGGCGATACCATTCGTCTGACCGGCTTATTCGACGGGACTCCCGACACTCGTAGTCATCCTGATACGTACGGATTATATGTAGAAGGATGGCGCGTTACCTATGCCGCTGACGAACGCAATGCCAGCGTGGTCTTCAACAACAAAAACACCTATCTTACGGCTTCTTATCAGTCTGCGACTGATGCTCCGGTTACAACGATGGCATATGCCTTGGATGTCCATCACGCCGCAGAAGCCGTGTTTAACAGCAATGCGTATCTTACGACGACGCTCAATGAACATGGCAATATCAACGGAACAGCGGTCAAGGTCAAAATAGGGAACGTCACTTTTAACGGCAAGGAAACCAAACTGCTGGTCACTTCCGAAAATAAAGTGAATGGCAGAATGTCATTATGGGGCGTAAATGCCCAGGGGCCTTATTTTGGAGACAGCAGTGTATCCGCAACTCCGTACGAACTGGTTCAGTTTAACAGTCCGACAACGGACATCACCGTAACAAGCAAAGGAAAGTCCGGTGCTGCCGGCGTGTATACCCAGCTCGGGGATGTCAACTTTACCAATAAAGTCAAGAACCTTTCTATTGATGTCAAGGCAACCGAAGCAGAGGGCGACAACAACCGCTTTGCAAGAGGATTGTTTGCCTGGAACTACGGTGCAGTCAACAATCATGCCGAAAATACCAGCATTACCAGCTATTCGGATGACCCCGCGGTAACCTGGTTGAAAAATAACGCATTATACGTATATGCAAACGGGCATATCAACATGGACGGCTCCCGCTTGGACATTCAGTCTCAAAGCAAACATAGAGATGTAGTCGCAATTTATGCTTATGGAAGCAAGTCTAATCTTGCTTCCGGGGGAGATAATGTCACGGTGCAGAAAGGAAATACCGTCAACCTGAATGCCGATCATATGACAATCACCGCTATCGGAAAAGACGATAAACCTTCCTATGCGGCGTTGGCTTCTGCCTCTACGGATACGGCGACCATCAATGTCAACAGTGACGATGCCGGCAGCGACCAGGGCAAGACGCTGAAAGTCGCGGGAAACGTTTATTCTTACGGCGGTAAATCTGCAGGCGCGGACGCATTGATCAACATGAACTTTACGAATTCCGCTTCTTCCCTGCATGGCTGGTCTTATTATTACAACCGGACCGGCGCTGGCATTTTGAATTTTAAATTCAACAATGGCGCGGTCTGGGAAATGACCGATAACTCCCGCGTTACCAATTTGGATGTGAACAACGGCGGTACCGTCGATATGCGTGCTGACGAGAACGGATACAGCACGCTGCACGCCAGGAACCTTACCGGCAGCGGCGGCACGTTCAAGGAAAACATCGATGTGCGCAGCATGGAAGCGGACCGCATCTACGTGCCCGGCAATTTTACCGGAACCCAGGAGTTGGACATCTACCAGAAAGACGACTACGTGCCGGGACGCGATACGAAGGAAGGCAACGGCCTGGTCCTTGCCACGGTCAACGGTGACGGTACTTTTACCAGCAAAGACCGGGAAGGCACGCTGTTCTACACGCGGTATGATCTGGCCCACAAAGACAGCGGCACCGACGGATATGAAACGGACTGGTATCTGGACCGGATGTACCATGTCGATCCGGAAGTAAAACCCACGCCGACGATTGAAGGCGGCACGGCATCCTACGGGGCGGCTTACCATACGTGGCGCACGGAGCTGGACAAGCTGCTGCAGCGCATGGGCGAACTGCGGCATAACGGTGAGAAGGAGAAGGGCGTCTGGGCCCGCATCAAGGGAACGGAAATCGGCCGCAACGGCCAGTTCGGTTTCGAAAACAAGTACCAGGTCTATGAACTGGGTTACGACGACATTGCCAAGCGCGATGACAAGGTAACAAGGTACGCGGGCTTCTCCCTGAGTTATATCGACGGTGACACGTCGTACCACCGGGGCAGCGGCGACCTGCATGGCGGCGCCTTCAGCGTGTACAGCACGGATATCCGCAAGAGCAAACATTACCTGGACCTGATTGCCAAGGTCGGCGTCTACAAGTCCGAATACACGGCCTATGGTTCCAACGGGGACCGGGTAAAGGGCGATTTCGACAACACGGGCGTCTCCCTCAGCGCGGAATACGGCCGCAAGAACGACCTGAAGCACCACTGGTACGTGGAGCCGCAGGCACAGCTGGTGCTGGGCTACTTTGACGGCGACAGCTACACGACAAGCAATGGCGTACGCGTCCACCAGGACGGCATCCACAGCGCCGTCGGCCGCATCGGCTTCAACCTGGGCAAGGATGTGGGACCGAAGAGCATCATCTACGCCAAGGCCAACCTGATGCACGAATTCGGCGGCAACGCGGGCGTCACGATGACCGATGCGAGCGGCCGGGTGCACATCGACCAGGACTACAGTGACACGTGGTTCACCTACGGCCTGGGCGCGGCCTTCCAGACGGGCAGGGAAACCCATTTCTATTGCGACGTGGAACGGAGCGCCGGCAGCGACTTCCACAAGGATTGGCAGTGGAACGTCGGATTCCGGTACAATTTCTGATACGGAACGAGAACCCTTTCAACGGGCTGTTGCGTTTGCAACGGCCCGTTTTGTCTTGGTACGGCCGTTCCTTTTCTTGCGGATTCACCCAAATTCATGTATACTGTATACAAGATAAGAAACAGAAATTTTCAAGCGTTCTATAGTTGCGATTTCCGGGGAGGACATTATGAACGACAGACCGGTACAGATTACGGAAACGGTACTGCGGGACGGGCATCAGTCCCTGACCGCGACACGGATGCGGATCGGGGATATGCTCCCGGTCCTGGATATCATGGACGAGGTCGGCTACCATGCCATCGAGGCGTGGGGTGGCGCGACCTTCGACGCGTGCCTGCGGTTCCTGGACGAAGACCCGTGGGAGCGGCTGCGCACGCTGCGGCGCCACCTGCGGAAAACGCCAATCCAGATGCTGCTGCGCGGCCAGAACCTGCTCGGGTATTCCCATTACGCCGACGACGTGGTGGAGGATTTCATCGGCCGCAGCGTCGAGAACGGCGTCACCATCATCCGCATCTTTGATGCCCTGAACGACGTCCGGAACCTGGAAACGGCCATGCGGGCCACGAAAAAGGAAGGGGCCGTTGCGCAGGGAACCCTGATTTACACGACGAGTCCCTACCACAAGACGGAGGACTTCGTCCGCATCGCCAAACAGCTGGAAGAGATGGGCGCCGACTCCATCTGCATCAAGGACATGGCCGGCCTGCTGCTGCCTTACACGGCGTACGAACTGGTCAAGGCCCTGAAGGCGGAGCTGAAGGTGCCGCTGGAACTGCACACCCATTGCACGACGGGCCTCGGCGAAATGACCTACCTGAAGGCCATCGAAGCCGGCGTGGATATCATCGACACGGCCATTTCCCCGTTCTCCGGCCTGACGAGCCAGCCCTGCACGGAATCCTTTGTGGCCGCCCTGCGCTCCACCCCGCGTGACACGGGCCTGGACGCGAAACTGCTGGGTCAGCTGGCCGCCCATTTCCGGAAAGTCCGCACGGACCTGGTGCAGATCTTCAACCTCAACGCGAACCTGAACATCAATCCGCAGGTGCTGGTCAGCCAGATTCCCGGCGGCATGATGTCCAACCTGATGAACCAGATGAAGCAGATCGGCATTGCCGACAAGATGGACGAAGTGCTGGAGGAAATGCCCCGCGTGCGTCAGGAACTGGGCTATCCGCCCCTGGTCACGCCGACGAGCCAGATTGTGGGCACCATGGCGGTGCTGAACGTCGCCTTGGGCCGCTATCGCATGGTTCCGCGGGAAGTCAAGGACCTGGTCCGCGGTAAATACGGCCGCACGCCCGGCCCCATCAAGTGGGAAATCAAGAAACGCATCCTCGGCGATGCCACCATCATCGACCACCGTCCGGCCGACGATATTCCGCCGCAAGTGGACGCCATGCGGGCCAAACTGGCCGTTCAGGGATTCCCCGATGCCAGTGAAGAAGACCTGTTGAGCTATATCATGTTCCCCGAAGTGGCACTGGATTTCTTCAAAAAACACCGCACGGAATAATGGGGCATAGCCCGTTGCCGGCGTGTACGGAATTATCCCGGTCTGTCGGCACAAACACGCCCTCTTTCGCAAAAACAAAACATGGTTACTGGAAACACGTTGGATTTGTATGAACCAACGTGTTTCGTCTTTCTATTAGAATGGATTCTTGTTTACAATGTCTCCTTCTTCTGCTATCATGGGCATTGGATTACGACGCATGGGTTGGATGTTTTGGGGAGCAACACGCGTGCAACGGAAATCGCGCCATGCGGCAAATGAACACAGGAGGAAATGCAAATGAGAAAATGGAAACTGTTCCAAAAACGGCTCTTGCCGGCCCTTGTATTGCCGGCTCTTCTGGCCGGCCCGTTCCAGACGGCGCTGGCGGGTGATGATATTGTTAAGGGTGAAGGAGCACAGGTAAAATACGATATTTCTCCTCAAAACGATGGTACGAATATCGCGGTCGGCAATAATGCTGTCGTATTTATCGGCGGCGGCACGCAGGAATCACTGCTGTCTTTTGGAGAAAAATTGGGTACAACGTTGACCGGGTATCATATTCACAATAATACCGATGCGAAAAAGAATCTTCCGTCCGGGTATGCCATTGGCGCCAATACGTATGCACGCACCGGATCCATCCAGATTGGGGATCATACGCTGGAAAAGAACAATATCGCCATCGGGGATACAACGGCTAAGCAGCTGCGTCAGTTCGGCGTAGCGTCAACGACGTTGGGAACCAATTCCTATACTGGCGGCGGATATGCCACGACAATCGGCAGCTATAATGTCCAGTCGAGCCAGTATGAAGCAAGAGACTTTTGGGATACTTTGGGTAACTCGACTAAGAACGCCTTTGCAACGGTAGTCGGTACGCTGAATTCCAATGAATCGATGCAAGGCGGTCTTTATTCCGGTGTGTCCAACGTCATTACGGGTACAGCGAATAAGGTGACGAAGAGCAACGGGTCCATTGTGCTGGGTGCAGGCAATACGGTATCGGGTTCCTATGAATCCGGCATCTACAATCCCAGCAATAAGAATTTCAAAACCGTTACGGAGATGCAGGGTGCATTCATCGACGGTATCCGGAAGCAAGGCAGTGGCGGCGCGGTTATGGTTATCGGCGGCGGCAACCAGGTGACGGACACCAAACGGTCCCAAATCCTTGGCGTGAACAATAAAATCGATAAAGGCGAATATGTATTCCTTGACGGTTTCAATACGACAGTTACGGATTCCACCCACGCTACTACGCTAGGGTTCCAAGATAAGCTGAATGGCGTTCAAGACAGCCAGGTCATCGGGGACAAACGCAAACTGACCAAAGTCAGCAATTCCGTTATTGTTGGGTCCGCAGAAGACGAAACGGAACTGAACGTGAGCAAAGCCACGGTTCTCGGTTACAATGCCAATGTCGGCAAGGAAGGCGGCGTGGCCCTTGGCTATGGTTCCATTGCGAATACGGAGGCCGGCATCACCGGCTGGGCTCCGGCTGGCGTGACAATCGGCGGCGGCAATGCCTGGAAATCCACGGCAGGGGCCGTTTCCGTGGGGGATGTTGCAAAGGGCATCACCCGCCAGATTACGGGCGTGGCAGCCGGTACGGAAATGACCGATGCCGTCAACGTGGCCCAGCTCCGGGCAGTGGCTGAAAAAGCCGGCACCGGATCTGGTGCCGTCAACATCAAGGCCGGGGACGGTATCAAGCTCGTGAAAGGGGACGACGGCACCTATACCATCAGTGCCAACCTGAAAGGCAAAAATACAGGCACTAACGAAGTCGTTATCACGACGGATGCGGAAGAAGAACAGCACGGACCGCGGTATGCCACGGCGCGAGGCGATGGCAGCATCGATAACGGGAACCCGCTGAACATCCGTACCTATACCACCATCAGCGATCAGGACGGTACTAAGACCAGGTTTAGTGACACCGATGTGTTGAAAGTGGTCGGCGATGGCACGAACCTGATCACCAAGGCGGACGGTACAGAGCTGAAGATTCAGATGAATCCCGACATCCAGGTGGACAGTGTCACCATCAAAAATGGCGGTCCGACCATCAATAACGGCGGCATCGACATGCACAACCATAAAATCACGAACGTGGCGGACGGCGAAGTGGCCCCCGGCTCCAAGGATGCCGTCAACGGCGGGCAGCTGTACGAATACACGAACGGCATGAACAACCGCATCAGCCGGCTGGATACGAAAATCAACCGGGTCGGTGCCAGCTCGGCCGCCATGGCGTCCCTCCATCCGCTGGACTTCGACCCCGATGACAAGCTTTCCTTTGCCGCCGGTTTCGGCAATTACCGGGATGCGAACGGTCTGGCCGTCGGTGCCTTCTACCGCCCGACAGAACGCGTCATGTACAACGTGAGCGGCAGCTTCGGCAACGGCGAGAACATGATCGGTACCGGTGTCAGCTTCAAACTGGGCCGGACATCGGAAGTGACCAAAGCCATGAAGACGGAAACCATTCAGACCCTCCGTTCCCAGGTGGCAGCCCAGCAGGCCCAGCTTGATGCCCAGAACAAGAAGATTGCGGCCCTCGAGGCCATGGTCCGGCAGCTGGCCGCGGCCAAATAAATACGATTCTTAAGTGAAATAGCGGCGCCCTTTCCGGCATATCGCAGCGGATATGCCCCGGAAAGGGCGTTTTGTTTTTCTGATTATAGCAAGTTAACGCGGTACTCCTTACCGTTTGGTGCCGGAAATCATCTGTTGGGAAAATTTTTGTTGTCCCGGCGGCGCCGCGACAGATATAATGAATGAAAATATGGTATAGTATAAGTATAATTATCCGGTAAACAGGGGAGAACGGGAGAATTATCGAACGTATTCAATGGTTAGTTATCAGGAGGTAATGATGCTTGTACTGAATCCATTCCACCGTCTGCACCTTTCCCGCTGGCTGTGCGCCGCAACGCTTGCCGCCGGCCTGACCGCCCTGCCCGTGTCCTTTGCGGCAGCGGCGGATACAGTGACATCGCGCCCCTTTGAGATTGTGGAACTGTCCGGCCAGTACGGCCGCAACACCAAGGGGTTTGTCTGCAAGATCGTCTATCCCTGGGTGATGAGCGCGCAGCGTTCCGAGGCGGCCGAGGAGATTTCGGAAGAGTTGTCGGAGCGGGCGTGGAAGTTCGCCCAGAACTACGTTTCCCGGCGCAGCAAGCCTGACGCGGGCAATGAGTCGAACGACCTGGGCTACGAGGTCAAATGCAACAATGGGCAGTATCTCAGCCTGAACCTGTACCACTATTATTATGCGGAACATGCGGCGCATCCGCTGTATGGCAAGGACGGGCTCACGTTCAACGCGGAAACGGGAAAGCTGCTGAAGTGGAAGGACCTGGTCCGTCCGGCCGATAAAGAGGCCTTTACGCTGGCGGCCATCAATCAGAAGCTGCTGACCAGCAAGTATGCGATGAACGACGCTTTCTATCCCGATTTCCACGGGCTGAAGAAGCTGCCGCAGAATTATTACGTAGACGAGCAGGGCTATATCCACTTCATGTTCATGCCCTATGAAATCGGTCCGTATGCGTCGGGCCTGATTGACCTGAACATGGAGAAAAAGGCGAAGGACCTGTAAGGAAAAGGATGATGCCGGGCAATCCGGCAGCGAAAGGAGTCTGCCATGGGCAAAAAGATTACGGACAAAGTGACGTGGGTGGGGAAAATCGACTGGGAGCTGGTCTTTTTCCACGGACACGAATTGTCTACCCACCGCGGGTCTTCCTACAATGCCTATCTGATCCGCGACAAGAAGGTGGCGCTGATCGATACGGCCTGGAAGCCCTATGACAAGGAATTCGTCGACAACCTGAAGAAGGAAATCGACCTGAAACAGATTGACTACATCGTCATGGACCACAACGAAATCGACCACAGCGGCGCCCTGCCGGCGCTGATGGCCGAAATTCCCGACACGCCGGTGTACTGCACCAAAAAGGGCGAGGCGATCCTGCGCGGCATGTACCACCAGGACTGGAACTTCGTCAACGTGAAGACCGGCGATGTACTGGACCTGGGCGAAACGCAGCTGCACTTTATCGAAGCCCCCATGCTGCACTGGCCGGACACCATGTTTTCCTACCTGACGGGCGAGGACATCTTATTCAGTACGGATGCCTTCGGCCAGCACTTTGCGTCGGAAGAACTGTTCGACGACACGTGCGATCTGGACGCGGCCCTGCGCGAAGCCATGAAATATTACGCCAACATCGTGATGACGTATAATCCGATGGTGACGCGCAAACTGAAAGAAGTCCTGGCGCTGAACCTGCCGCTCAAGATGATCTGTCCGAGCCACGGCATCATCTGGCGCAAAGATCCGGGCCGGATCCTGAAACTGTATGCGGACTGGGCGGCCGATTACCAGGAAAACCAGATCACCGTGATTTACGACACCATGTGGAATTCGACGCGCCACATGGCCGAAGCCATCGTGAAGGGCATCGAGGAAGCCGACCCGTCGGTGGTGGTGAAGGTCTGCAACTGCGCCAAGACGGATAAGAGCGATATCGTGACGGAAGTCATGAAGTCGAAGGCCATCGTCGTCGGTTCGCCGACCATCAACTACGGCGTGTCCTACTATACGGCCGGCATCCTGGAGCTGATCCACGGCTGCAAGTTCAAGAAGAAGAAGGCTGCGGCCTTCGGCAGCTACGGCTGGAGCGGCGAGGCGGCGAAAGAGATTACGGAATCGCTGCAGAAATCCGGTTTCACCATGGTCAACGACGGCCTGCGCATGATGTGGAATCCCGATGAGGAACACCTGGCGCAGTGCGATCAGTTCGGCCGTGATTTTGCGGCAGCGGTGAAGGAATAAGGCTTGCATTTATGTGGTGGATAGTATAAGCTGATTGTTAGTGGTCCCGTAGAGAAATGGCAACCAGACGAGGGGCCCTACAAGGATGTTACAAAGGAGAGAGTAACAATGGCTAAGATTCCCCACAGACTGTATTTGACGGAAGACCAGATGCCGACGGCCTGGTACAACCTGCGCGCCGACATGAAGGAAAAACCGGACCCCATGCTGAATCCTGCCACGGGCAAACCGTGCGTGGAAGAAGACCTGTATCCGGTGTTCTGCAAAAAGCTGGCCCATCAGGAACTGGACAACGACACGCGCTTCGTCGACATTCCGGGCGCCGTGCTGGACATGTACAAGAACTACCGTCCGTCGCCGCTATGCCGGGCCTACAATTTGGAAAAGGCCCTGGACACGCCGGCCAGGATCTACTATAAATTCGAAGGCAACAACACGTCGGGCAGCCATAAGCTGAACAGCGCCATCGCCCAGGCCTACTATGCCAAGGAGCAGGGCCTGAACGGCGTGACGACGGAGACCGGCGCCGGCCAGTGGGGCACGGCCCTGTCGGAAGCCTGCGCCTATTTCGGCCTGCCCCTGACCGTGTTCATGGTCAAGGCCTCGTACCAGCAGAAACCCTTCCGCAAGGCCATTATGCACACCTTCGGAGCCGAAGTCATCGCCAGCCCCAGTGACACGACCGATGCAGGCCGCAAGCTGCTGGCCGAAGACCCGGCGAACCCGGGCAGCCTGGGCTGCGCCATTTCCGAAGCAGTCGAACGGGCCGTCAAGGGCGACAACGTGCGCTATGTGCTGGGTTCCGTGCTGAACCAGGTCCTGCTGCACCAGTCCATCATCGGGCTGGAAAGCGCCCAGGCCATGGAAATGCTCGGGGAATATCCGGACGTCGTCGTCGGCTGCGCCGGCGGCGGTTCCAATCTGGGCGGCCTCATCGCCCCCTTCGCCCGCGACAAGATCCAGGGCAAGGCCAACCCGCGCCTCGTGGCCGTGGAACCGGCTTCGTGCCCGTCCCTGACCCGCGGCCGTTACGCCTACGACTTCTGCGACACGGGCAAAATCACGCCCATGGCACGCATGTATACCCTGGGCTGCACCTTTACGCCGTCCCCGATCCACGCCGGCGGCCTGCGCTACCACGGCATGGCCCCGATTCTGTCCAAGCTGTATCATGACGGCTACATGGAAGCGGAATCGGTCACGCAGACCAAGGTCTTCGACGCCGCCACCCTGTTCGCACGCCAGGAAAGCATCCTGCCCGCTCCCGAATCGGCGCACGCCATCTGGGGTGCCATCCAGGAAGCCCTGCGCTGCAAAGAGGAAGGCCGCTCGGAAACGATCCTCTTCGGCCTGACCGGCACGGGCTTCTTCGACATGACGGCTTACGAATCCTACACGGCCGGCACGATGCACGACTATATCCCCACGGATGAGGAACTGCACAAGAGCATGGACAAGCTCCCGAAGATTCCGGGAATCCAGGACTGAGAACCCGAACATAAAATAACAGGCAGGGATGTTTCCCTGGGCGCTGCCCGCTTCGCTCGGACAACCGCCCTTGGGAGAACAATCCCTGCCTTTTCGTTTATGCGGTTTTACATTGCATCCGTATCGAACAGCAGCGTAACGGGTCCGTCATTGACGGATGCAACCAGCATGTCGGCGCCGAATTCGCCGTGCTGCGGCGGAAAGCCGGCGTCGGCGCAAAAGCCGAGGAACTTTTCGTACAGGTCCCGGGCAAGATCCGGGGCAGCGGCGTGGGAAAAGCCGGGCCGGCGGCTCTTGAGGTCCGCGTACAGCGTGAACTGGGAGACGACGAGGAGCGACCCCTGGACCTGCTCCAGGCTCTTGTTCATTTTGCCGTTTTCGTCCTCGAACACGCGGAGACGGCAGATTTTGTCCGCCAGTTTCCGGGCCGTTTCCTCCGTATCGCCGGGGCCGACGCCGAGCAGGACCAAAAAGCCCTGTCCGATCTGTCCGTTTACTTTGCCGCCGATGGTGACGGAGGCATCTTTCACTCTGGTTACGACTGCGCGCATAAGGCATGCTCCTTTCCTTGGTATGTGCCGGGTGTATGACTGTCTATCAGAAACAAGCATAACACAGCGGCGCGATTCGTGCTATAATTTTTACGCAAACGGTTGTATAGCAAAGGAGAGATACGATGTATAATCTGTTCCATCGGAAATGGTTCCACGTGGCGCTGGCGGGCGTAGTGCTGGCAGGCGGCGTGGCACTCTGGAATGTCCTTGCCTGCACGCGGTGCCGTGCCCAGGCGGCAGGCCAGGGCGGGACGGCTGCGGCGGCCCCGGTGACCCTGATGCCGGCGCCTGTGCCGATTTCCGACTATCCCAAGTCGGACCCGGCGGGCCTGAACCTGTTCCTGCGCTGGCACAAGGTACGCGACGATGTAGCCTACGAACTGCGCCTTATGCAGGACGGCAAGGTGTTCTTTTCCTCGCAGCATATTTATGTGAACGGCTACAATGTGATTCTGCCGGCCGATTTCAAGGGGAATTCCTTCGAGTGGCAGGTGCGGGCCCTGAACCTGGATTTGCAGCCGACGACGGAGTTTTCGCAGCCGCGGCGGGTTTATGTGGACCCGAAAGTGAAACCGGTCCTTTACCCGATTCCCATGAACGGCCGCAACCTGCTGGAAGACACGGACCTGGGCGCCAAGGCGGGCCTGTCCAAAAAGAACGGGGCCTACGTGCCGGCCCGGGCAAAGAATGTGCCAGCCGGCCCGGTGGCGCCCGAAGTGTACCCGCACCACAATGGCACGACGGCCATCAACCAGGTGTATAAGTGGATCCGCGTGAACGGCGGGGAAAAGTACGAAATCGAAGTGCTGAATTCCCTGCCCACATCCGATGCGGAACCGGCGCCGGCGGAAAAGGTGATTGAGCGGGCCTACAGCACCCACTTCGACCTGTACGATCCGCAGAAGCAGGTATCGACGCAGCCCATGTACTGGCGCGTACGGGCCCTGGACGCGCAGGGTAACCCCCTCGGCGTGTTCTGCCCGCCCCAGCAGTTTGAAACGAATCCCCTGAAACACTATACGGTAGGCACCCTGGGCGACAGCATCACCCACGGCGGCGGCAGCGTGTCCGGCGCACCGTCAGACTGGGAGTACGACTACCAGTCCTACCTGAAATTCGACACCATCAACCTGGGCCAGAGCGGCGACACGAGCGCAGCGACGCTGGCGCGGTTCGACGACGATGTCCTGCCCTTCCATCCGGAATATCTAATCATCATGACCGGGTCCAACAGTCTGCGTGCTTCCTATTCGGCCGGCTCTATCATCGACGATTTGGACGCCATCCGCCGGAAATGCGTACAGAACGGCATCAAACCGGTCTTCCTGACCATTCCGCCCATCAATCCGGACAACATTGCCAAAGCCTTCAACGAGCCGACGGATCCGTCGTGGATGTCGAAACTGGCGAAGATCAACGCCTACATCCGCACGCAGCCCCATATCGAGTTGTACACCAAGTTCACGGAAAACCAGCCCCTGCCGACGAGCCTCGCCATCGACGGCCTGCACGTGGGCGTCGAAGGAAAACGGCTCATGGCCGAGGCCATCAACGAGCAGTGGGACGATGTACTGGCCCGCTATTACGGCAAATAAGCGCGCGGCGCGGCCGCGTTTCTGGTACAATGGACACACATACAGGAAAGGAGGGACGACATGTCGGTATATGCCATCGGGGACCTGCATTTTTCCGGAATGCCGCCCCAAAAACCCATGGATATTTTCGGCGAACACTGGCGGGACCACCGGGACAAGGTGATCCGCAACTGGACCGCCACGGTGACACCCGATGACTGGGTGGTGCTGTGCGGCGACCTGTCATGGGGCATGAAGCTGTCTGACGCCCTGCCCGACCTGGAGGCCATTGCGGCCCTGCCGGGACACAAAGCCGTGATTGAAGGCAACCATGACTACTGGTGGAGTTCCGTCAAGAAAATGACGGAAGCCACGAAAGGGGCCTTCACCTTCCTGCGCAACAGCTTCCAGCCTTTGGAAACGGAAGCGGGAACCGCGGCCCTCTGCGGCAGCCGGGGCTGGATCCTGCCGGGCTGCGAAAATTTCGACCCCGCCAAGGACCAGAAAATCCTGGACCACGAAGTGCTGCGCGTGCGCACATCCCTCGAAGCGGCGCGGGAAGCAGGGTACAGTGACATCATTTTGGCCCTGCACTATCCGCCCTTTTACGCACCGGACGAAGCCTCGCCGTTTTACGACCTGATTGAAGAATTCGGCGTACGGCGCTGCGTCTTCGGCCATATCCACGGTGAAGAAGGCGCCGGCCTGGTCTTTCAGGGACAGCGCGGCGGCTGCACATTCCGCCTGGTCTCCTGCGATACGAACGGGTTTACGCCGGTCCGGATCGGGTAACCCGCAAAAAAATGAAAAAGTTGTTGACAAGGGTTTCCCATTCAGTTATAATTATCTTGCTGTTGAAAAACAGTACATGACTCCGTAGCTCAGCTGGATAGAGCGTTTGGCTACGAACCAAAAGGTCGGGGGTTCGAATCCCTTCTCGCGTAAATGTTTTCAGAGGATTTAATTAAAAGGATGTCCGCCGTGTGTCCATTAATTAAATCCTTTTTATATGAATTAAGTTTATTAATGCTTCTAATTTTGCACCTAATATAAAATGAATGTTACAACATTTTTTATGCTACAATTAGCGTAAGAGGTTAGAATGTATAGAAATTGTTTTGTCCAAAATGATGAATATAAGGCAAAGATTAATGCGCTAAGACCATTGTCAAATGAAGCATTGGCACAAGTAAAAGAGTACTACAAAATTGGTTTAACCTATGCATCAAACGCTCTTGAAGGCAACACTCTCAGTCTCGCAGAAACAAAAGTTGTACTGGAAGATGGTATTACAATCGGTGGAAAACCTCTAAAAGACCACTATGAAACAGTCGGACATGCAAAAGCATTTGATGAAATAATTAAATTATCCCAAAATACAACTTTTACAGAAGATGACATTAAGCTATTACATAAATTATTCTATGAAAAAATTGACAGTGAAAAAGCAGGTAAATATAGAACTTCTCAGGTTATAATTACAGGCTCTAATGTCGAGTTGCCAAGCCCCGAAGAACTTGACGAGAAAATACATGAGTTTATTTTGCAATTACCAAAATTAAAAGCAGAATTGCACCCTGTAGAATATGCGGCAATTGTGCATATAATTTTCGTAAACATTCACCCATTTGCAGACGGAAATGGCAGAGTAGCAAGACTATTAATGAATTTGGCATTACTGCAAAGTGGCTATAATATTGTTGTAATTCCACCAATTGTCAGAGCTGATTACATTTCTGCATTACAAAAAACTAATAATGGCAATAATACAGATTTTATTAACTTTATTTCAGAAATGGTTTTAGAATCACAAAAAGAATATTTAAAAATCATCAGCAGATTTTAATTGTTCTACTACCATCAACACTCGGTTTAATAAAAAATACTCCGCATGTAGTCTTAGAGAATTTTTTAATTTCCATTTACAAAATTGTAGCAATAATTTTACACAAGCTATCCTAGTATCAGATGCCTTCCTTCTTAATCAGATCATACAAATCACAGTAAGCTCCCCACTCTGATTTTGTAAGATCACTTTCCCAAGTATTATCTTTTACTTTATTAATTACCGTATTATTTTTTCCATATATTAAAATTAATGGTGTTTTATAACGAGGTTTCTTACAATCAACAATTAAATCCATAGTCATATACGAAAAAACAGAAGAGTCTAACATAACACCAGGTGAAACCTTTTTTAAAGTACTATTTAAACTTACAACATCTTCATACTTAACATTTAAGTATAAATAATTTCCCTTTGTTTTTACACTCTCAGTTTTTACATAAGTGTTATCGTCTATTTTATACCAATATGCACAAGCAGACAACGGAAATAGCAATAATATACCTAACAATACTAAAATCTTTTTCATACTTCTTTAACCTTTCTATATAGCTGCATAATTACATATTTTCCATAATTTGTCAAATTTAATATATCAAAGCATCAAATAGCTACAAATCTTGACTTGATTCATGTATTGGTGCGCCGATTACACGTTCAACTTCTGCTGCATTGACATTATAATTCAACAAGTTTGAATAGTAATCCAATTGCGCATTTAGGTAGCTGTTTTCAGCATCTTTAAACTCTATCGCATCTCCCAATCCTACCTGATATCTTCTAAACGCCTGATATTGACGTTCTTTTGCTTGTTGTAATGCCAGTTTTGAAACATCTAAACTATCATGAGAGTTTAGCAAACTAATATAAGCACTTTTAACTTCCAAATATACATTTTGTCTTTGTTGTTCGTAATCTGCTACATATTTTCTGTAAGTAGCTTTTGCCTCATCAACTTGTTTTTTTAGTAACATTAAATTTATAGCAGAATAATTCAATTGAACACCGGCTTGGTATCCATAATCTGCATCAATTCGTCTACCACCTCTGCTATATGAACCAAAAGCACTTAAATCCGGAGAGAAAGCTCTTTTAGCAGCTCTTACATTTAATTCTGCAGCATCCATTGCTTTTTTCGCTGCAAGTAATGTCGGTCTTGAACTTTGCGCTGTATTCAACAAATCATTAAAATTAACATCATAAGCTTTTGAATTTAATTTATCTTTTAACACAACTCCTTCAAGTTCAGGAATACCAACCGCATTAGCTAACTCAGCAGCCGCTAATTCCATTGTATTTTTAGCTTTAATCAAATTAACTTTTGCATTACCCAAATTATATTCAGCCGTCGTAACATCAATTTTAGCTTTTCTACCGATTTGATATTGCGCCTTTGCCTGTTTCAATTGCAATTCAAAATCCTTAACTGTGTCTTCGTAAACCGTTTTTTGAATTTCTGCAAAAACAAGATTGTAATACGCAACTTTTACGTTATATATAACAGTTTCAATGCTCTGCTCCGCATCAAGTCTTGAAGCTTCGTAGTTCCTTTTTGCGGCATCTGCGCTTGCTTTTGTCTTACCAAAATCAAATAGCAACAAGTTTGCAGAAACAGTAGGAACATAATACATATCATATTTTTGCGACATCATACGAGCATAAGCGCCACCCATAGTCATTAGCATATCGTTTCGAGAATAACTAACACCGGCACTCAATGTAGGAAAATAATTTGACCATGCCTGACCAACTCTTGATTTATATATTTCTGAATTGCTAATTGATGACATAATCGCAGGATGATGAGTAATAGCCAATTTTATACAATCTATGAGCGAAACTTCCCCTTGCATATCCGCATACTCAATTTTACTATTAATTACAGGAAATTTAGTTTCGTACATTCCCTCTGCTTCTTGCGAAGTTTCTTTTTTTATCTTTGCATTATCATCTGTTTTACGTTTCTCTTGTTTTTTATTAACTTTTGTTTTATCAGGCTTTATGATTTCAATTTTCTGTTTGTCTTTATTTGTTGAATTTTTAGTATTTTTTGCAAACACCGGTGAAACAGCAGATAATACCATAACAGAGCATATTAAAGCCATATTAACAATCTTTTTCATCTTATATCTCCAAATCCTTTTCGGTTATTTCTTTTTTAGGGAATTTATCAACAAATTCCTGAACAATTACATAAAACGCCGGAGTTAATGCTGCGCCCAAAGTTGCAGCTGCAATCATACCGCCAAAAACAGTTGACCCAACAGAAATCCTTGAGTTTGCGCCAGCACCTGTTGCAAAAATCATAGGCAAAACACCTAAAATAAATGCAAGTTCGGTCATCATAATCGCTCTAAATCTTAATTTTGCAGCTTTAATTGCTGCATCTTTTACAGTCAAGCCATTTTTCTCGTGTTCCTCTTTAGCAAATTCTACAATCAAGATAGATTGTTTTGCTGCAAGCCCGATTAACGTAATCATACCAACTTGAGAATAAATATCAAATGATTGGTTAATCATCATTTGAAATATCAAAGCCCCCAATGCCGCAATCGGAGAAATCAACAATACCGCAATCGGAATTGTATAGCTTTCGTACAAAGCAACAAGGAACAAGTACACGAACAATAATGCCATCGCAATAATCATAACTGTTTGTCCTGATGCTTCTCTCTCTTGTGCAGAAGTACCGGACCAATCAAAAGTCATATCTGAAGGGAGAACTTGTTTTGCAACACTTTCCATAGCATTCATCGCATCACCTGAACTTTTTCCTGATGCTTGCTGACCTTGAATTTGAACGGACTTATATTGATTGTATCTTGAAATTGAGGCAGTACCGATTGACTGTTCAAGTTTAATTATTGACATAATCGGAACCATTACACCATTTTTATTTTTTACATAAATTCCTGACAAGTCAGAAGCTTTATCTCTAAATCTGCTTTCTGCCTGCATCTGAACTTTAAATACTCTATCATATTTGTTAAAATCATTGATATAATAAGTTCCCAACATTGAAGATAAAGTTGATGCAAGTTCTGTTAAATCAACATTTTGCGCAAGAGCTTTTTCATAATCAATATCAACAATATATTGCGGAACATTCGCTTGGAATGATGTATATACACTTGATAGATCTGAATTTTGGTTAGCTGCAGCTATCAATTTGTTTGCCCAAACTTCCATTTCTTGCGGAGTATATTCTCCTTGTGATAGCATTTGGAATTCAAAACCGCCCATCATACTCATACCCATAATTGCAGGAGGTGAAAAAGCTTGAATAGAAGCTTCTTTAGTATTACTAGCAATCGCTCTGATTTGAGATAAAATCGCAGTGTGTGAAAGGTTTGTTGATTTTCCTTCAATTTTTCTTACAATCCATTTTATAGGAGTAATTTTTCTCGCTGCATAATCATCCAACTGAATAATAACTGTTGATTGGTTTGTAGAACCATTCCCTCCAAACACTGTCAATTTTTGTTCATCAATACCATCAATTGTTTTTATTTGCTCAGCAAAACGTCTTGAAACTTCTTCCGTTCTGGACAATGATGCACCATCAGGCAAAGTAATACTTGCAAGCAAAATACCTTGATCTTCATCAGGAATAAAACCTGTTGAAATCGTCTTAAAAGATACAAGAGTAAGCACAATTACTATCGCATAAACAATCATTGTAAGCTTTTTATCAAAAACAAATTTTTGCACATATTCTAAGTAAAAATTTTCAACCTTTGCAAACATCTCATTAAAATCTTTTACAAGAATTGAAGTACGTTTAAAGATTTTTTCTTTAATATTTTCTAAATGTTGTAATGTCGGTTTATTAGAAAAATCAGGTTCTTTTTTCTCTTGCCCCAAGAAATGAGAACACATTGCAGGCGATAAAGTTAACGCACAAAGTGCAGAAATTGCAATTGAAACTGCGATACATACCGCAAATTGCTTGTACATAACACCTGTCATTCCGCTCATAAACGTAATAGGAACAAATACTGCCATCAAAACTAATGCCATTGCAACAAGTGCAAATCCAACTTCTTCCATCGTTATCTGCGTTGCCATAATAGCAGATTTACCCTCGTCAATATGACGTTTAACGTTTTCAATTACAACAATCGCATCATCTACTACAACACCAACCGCCAGCACTAATGCAAACAACGTCAGCAAGTTTATTGACATGCCTGCAGCTTTTAGTGCGAAAAATGTACCAACTAATGAAACCGGAATTGTAATACATGGAACAAGGGTTGCCATCCCGTCGCCCAAAAATAAAAAGATGATTACAACAACAATTAACGCAGTCAAAAGAATTGTAAACTCAACTTCTCTCATTGATTCTTGAATATAATTGGCATCATCTTTTACATACATAATCTTGATACCATTTGACATTTTTGAGTTAAGTTCATTAACTTTTGCCTTAACATTTTTTGACAAATTAATTACGTTCGCATCAGGCAATTGTGAAATCATTACAACTGCAGAAGGCTTTCCATTAACCAAACCTAAGTTTGAATAAGAAGATGCCCCTAATTCAACTTTTGCAATATCTTTCAACTTAACATTTGAACCATCTGAATTTGATCGAATAATAATATTTTCAAAATCTTTTACATTATCAAGTCTGCCTTTAGTTTTCAAAGTTATTTGCAAAGCTTGTTTTTCATCGGTTGGCAATTGCCCCAAAGCACCTGCAGTAATTTGGGTATTTTGAGATGTAACAGCAGCTTTTATATCGCTTGTAGAAACATTCAACCCTGCCATTTTTTGAGGATCAAGCCATATTCTCATAGAATAATCGCCAGCACCGTAAACATTTACATCCGCAACACCATCAATACGTTTCAATTCATCTTTAATATATATAGAACCGTAGTTTGTCAAATCTAATTGGTTCCAGTTTCCTGCTTCTGGGTAAAGTGTCAAAATAATAGCACCTGAACCAGAGGTTCTACTAACCGCAGTAACACCTGTCCTTTGAACTTCTTCCGGCAACTGAGACTGAACTTGTTGTATTCTGTTTTGAACATTCATCAAGTTTACGTTTTTGTCAGAGCCAACTTTAAAATATAAAGTTAAACTATAACTTCCATCATAAGATGTTGAAGTCATATAAGTCATATCTTCAACACCGTTCAATTTGTTTTCCAAAACAGTTGCGATAGAAGATTCTATAACTTCTGCACTCGCACCTTGATAAGATGCTGAAACCTGTACTTGTGGAGGAGTTACATCAGGATAACTCTCTTGTTTTAAACTCATCATGGAAATTATACCGAGAATTACGATACAAACAGATATTACAAGTGCAAATCTCGGTTTTCTTATAAAGAAGAAAAGTTTTTCTTTATCAAATATTTTTTTCATTTACTAATCCTTTTTAGTTACGACTTTTAGTTTTTGACCATCCATGTTAATACTTTGGATACCTGAAGTTACAATAGTATCTGTAATGTTCAAACCTTTAGTTACAACCCAATTATTATTGATTACATCAGATACTTCTATATCTTTTCTTACGGCCTTATTATCCTCTACTGCCCAAACATAATAACCGCTCATTGCATCTCCTTTTGTACAAGATTGCGGAATTGTCATAAATTTAACTTGTTTTGGAGCAACAATCGTAACCTTCATATAATCACCAGGAACAAGCCACATTTTTGAATTATCAAAAGTCGCACGCATTTTTACGGATCCAGAATCTTTGTCAATTTGGTTATCAACAAAGTTTACTTTACCTATTTTGTCGTAATAAACACCGTTATCAAATTGAACTTTTACTTGCGCATCTTTAAATCTGTCACTACCCTTCAAAAGTTTTACAAAATCATCACTTTTCAAACTAAAAGTAACAAAAACAGGATTAACACTTGATACATTGACCAAAGAACCTGATGTTGGAGAAACATAGTTTCCTTCTGTAATATTTACTTTCCCAATTCTTCCGGCAATCGGAGATTTTATTGCAGTGTAACTCAAATTTACTCTTGCAAGTTCCAACTGTTGTCTTGCTGCCTCATATTGCGCTCTGTTTTGATTTCTTGCCGCCAAACTTGAATCAACATCAGCTCGACTAATCAAATCCTCTTTAATCAAAGCATTTGCACGGTTCAATTCTTGTTGTGAGTTTTTTAATAAAGCACCATATTGGTTCAAATTAGCTCTTGAATTATTAACTTCAATTTGATATTCTCTAGGATCAATTTGGAAAAGTAGTTGCCCTTTTTTCACAAAATCTCCTTCTTTAAAATATTTTTTCAACAAAAAACCAGGAACACGAGCAACCAAATCAACAGAATATTCAGCCTCAACCCTTCCTGTAGATTCAGCCGAAACATTCATAGATTCTATATGTGGAGTATCAACTTCCACCTCTTTTGGCATGCTCATCATTTTCTTTTGCACCATTCCCATAAAAAATCCGGATGCTTTATTATAAATTATCGGAATAATAATGACTAAAAGAACTATTATTCCCCATTGTTTTCTTGTTAAATTAAGTTTCATACTTTTCTCCATATTTAATAGTAGAATTTTCTACCCAATCGTAAAATATTATTTTTTTTGTGTCAACAAAAATTTTGTAAAATCCCCTGTTCGTATGTGGATATACGACAAAACCTTCCCTAAAAAAGGAAGGTTTTTTAATTTTAATCCATTGATTTATAGCGTTTCAAAACTGTATCTTTTATATAATTATCGTTTGATTTTAATGCCTTTATAAGGATTTCGTTATCTGGTTTTGCTCCTGCATTAATTAACTGTTCAACGATTTTAGGCTGTTTTTTCTGAATTGCATAAGCTAAAGGTTTTGTATAAGCAGCTTCTTTATTCACATCTGCACCATAAGAAATCAATGTTTCCACAATTTTAGCATCCTTATTTCTTATTGCCATAATCAAAGGAGTAACTCCTGCCAATTCTTTATTTGGGTCAACCCCATTTTTCAAAAGAAGTTTAACAGATTCATTTTGATTACCTGTAATCGCAACATAAATTGCAGGAGTTTTCATAAATGTTGTATCTGGACTCATACCGGATTTTATAAACAAATCTGCAAGTTGTGTATTCCCCTCAGCCAAAGCCCCCATAAAATTGAATGTATTATATTTTATTCCTTGAGCTTGAATTTTCGCAATGTAAGCTTGGTGCATATCAGTTTCTGCATCCGCAAATGCAACTGTTTGGATTGCAATTAACATAAATAAAATCGCCAATAACTTTTTCATAATTTCCTCCTCGTTAATAATAAAAATATATTAGCATTTTTTAGCAATTTTGTACATATTTTTATGTTAATTTTTGAAAAAATTTGGGAATTTATATAACATACTGTATAGGAGTTGTACTAGATGAGAAGATTTGTATATTTCTGGCTTTATTTTGTAGCAGTAGTTGCCTCTTTAGGCGGATTGTTATCAGGCTTTGATACTGGAGTAATCTCAGGAGCTTTATTATTTATCAATCAAACTTGGGATTTATCAGATTATTTGCAAGGATTTTTAGTAAGTTCTGTATTAATAGGTGCAGTAATCGGGGCTGCTACTAATGGAATTTTAGCCGATATATTCGGGCGTAAAAAAATTATTATAGCAACCGCAATTATTTTTATTGTCGGATCTATTTTATGCGCACTTGCTCCAAATATTTATGTCTTAATTCTTTCAAGAATACTTGTTGGATTGGCAGTCGGCATTGTAAACTTTATTGTGCCTTTATATTTATCAGAAGTTGCACCTAAGCAATTGAGAGGAACTCTTGTCTCTTTATATCAATGGGCTATTACCGCAGGTATTTTGTTCTCCTATGTAATCAACGGCGCTTTTGCTAATGCGGTTTACAGTTGGAGATGGATGTTATTTGCAGGAGTTGTTCCGGGATTAATTCTATTAGTCGGAATGACTTTCTTGGGCGATACTCCTAGATGGTTAATCAGCAAAAACAGAGAAGAAGAAGCTAAAAAGATTTATAAAAAGATTGAACCGGATATTGATGCGGATAAAGAAGTTGCAGAAATAAAAGAAACATTAAAATCCGAACTTGGCAACAATAAAAAAGTAAAATTCAAAAAATGGATGATAATGCCATTTGTTGTTGGTATCGGGATTATGTTTGCACAAATTTGTACAGGCATAAACACAATTATTTACTATGCTCCGACAATATTCAAAATCGCAGGTTTTGATAGCAATACAAACGCAATTTATGCAACTGCCGGAATTGGTTTAATTAATTTCTTAATGACAATTGTTGCAATATTCTTTACTGATAAATTCGGAAGAAAACCGTTATTATATATTGGTTTAACCGGTGTTATGCTAAGTTTGGTAGGTCTGGGCTGCGCATTCTATTGGGCAAATATACTAGGCGACAATTTAAAATGGGTTGCCGTCGGAAGTCTTGCCACATATATTATTTGTTTTGCGTTCAGTCTTGGACCTATAGGTTGGATTATTGTATCAGAAGTTTTCCCACTAAAAATAAGAGGTTTGGCAATGAGCTTGTGTACGGTTGCAAACTTTGCATTTAACTTCTTTGTAGTCGGAAGTTTCCCTGTTCTTATCCACAGAATTGGAGGGGCTTATACATTCTGGATATTTGCAGCAGTATCGTTGCTATGTATAATCTTTGTTTACTTCTTTGTACCTGAAACGAAAGGAATTTCATTAGAAAAAATAGAATCCAACTGGATTAAAGGAGTTAAACCTCGAGAATTTTAAGAATAAAAAATGACCTCTTTTATAAAGAGGTCATTTTTTGTGGGGCTTTTTATTCGAAACCTATGAAAACGCTTTGAAAGAACGATCTACGTTCTTATCAATTACACTTTTTAAAGATTCATATTCTGTTTGTAAGGCATTATGTTCTGTATCTAATTTTTTCAAATCCTGATCAAACTTTTTGTCTTGATTTTCTATTTCTGTGGTTGTGTTTTTATATTTAACTTCGGCTTTTGCGATTGCAACTTCATCCTCAACGGCAACAATATCTGTAGTGCTTGAATATGCTGTTGAATTCCAGAAATAGCCTTCGGAATTCAATTCTGCAACTTTTCCGCTATCTGTTGCTGGGTTAAAATATGATGCTTGTTTCAATGTTACAATACCGTTTTTCAAAGCAAATGTTAACCATTCGTTGCTGGTAAGTAATTCATCATCAATAACTTTGTAATTGCTAGAGTTTTAGATTTTCAGGTTTTTAGATGCGCCATCAACTTTAAACAAATTAGTTACATTATTATTTTCTTTATGGTTTTCAACAACATTGGCAGTTTCTGAACCATTCATCATATACCATAAATTTGTGTACCATTGCATTTTACTTTTGTCATTTGATGCAACTTCGTATTCTAACTTTGGTTCTGTAGGCGGTATCGGCTTAGGAGGGCAAACTGGTTCTGTTGGAGGAGTTGGAGGTTCACCCGGATCTTCTGGTTGACTAGGCTCTGGAAGTTCTGGTTTTATTGGTTCTGTTGGTTTTACTGGAGGAATTAATGTTGCCAAGCCTCTTAAATCTCCATCTGTAAAGTTTACCAAAGTTTCTACAACATCGTCTTTCTTTACGTTATATTCTCCTGAGTCATATTGTCTTAGCATATAAACAAGGTCTATAGCTTTTTGTTTTAATGTTTTTAATTTTGGTTGTCCATCAGTGTCTAAAACCAATGAATTATTTTTAGCATCATAGACATAATCACTTCTTAAAATATCAAATTCAGAAGGTTTGCGACCTCCATCAATTGCTGCTTTAATTGCATTTTCTTTTGTTTTATCATATACAACTTGCCCATTTTCCCATGTTGGCAAATGATAACTATCATCTTGGTCACATATTAGACTTAAATCATTCATTTTATCTGATATTGCCTTAAAATCTGGGCGAACACCAAGATCAGAGGATGTAATATCACTATCTTCTAATGTAATATTATTACCTAAAGATGTGGTATATGTTAATTTTGAAGCTTCTTTTCCTCCATCATAATCTAACATATGGGTCAATAAATGAATATAACAACCTGGACCATCAAACGCATTTGAATAGCATGACTGAGGATCTGTTGCTGTACCGACAGCATCTACAAACATTTTATAAATATCATCATTTGGAAGTTTTGACAAATCTTCCAAATACTTTTTATACAACTTGTCATATTCGGCATAGTTTTTGTCATATTCTTCTTTATCTTTTAAATAATTAGGATAATCTACTTCGTCATACTGTTTCTTTTTATCCATATAATCTTTATCTTTAGTTGGATCATAATTTTCATATTGTTCTAAACGTTTATTATAATCTTCCAACTGTTTTTCATAAGCAGGATATTCTACTTCATCATAATATTTTCTTTTTTCTTCATAAGCAGGAAAGGTTTCGTCATTGTATTTTTTCAAACTTTCCTCATAATTTTTATATGCAGCATCATAGTTACTCTGCGCAATTTGAGAAGAAGAAGTTAAAACCTCCTCTGTATCCATATAACGTGACAAAAATTGACCTAAACTATTAGTTTCTTCGTAATTTTTTGCATCAGTTGCACGAACTAAATTTTGACCAGAGGCATTTTGAATAGAATATTGATTTTTCAACGGTTCATAAGAATATAAAAATGCTGGAGTTAAGTTATAAGAAGCACTTTCGCCATTATCATTATAATATTTATAGGTTAATTTTTCAGAATTTAAAGCATCCATGTAAATTTGGCTTGCTTCAGAGGATTTTTGGGCAAGACGAAGTTTTGAATTGGTTATTGTTTGAGAGCGCAATTCATTATCGGTCAAACGACCGGTAATCGTCAATAACCTAGCTTGTGATGCTGACATGCCCATGCTATCGTAGTCCTTTCCAAATAAATTAACGGCATTTTAATCACAATACTTTAAGACACGGTTTCATGTTCTTCTCTTATCTCATATCAAATAAGGCACTAAGTCTAAGTTTCAGCACATTTATGCATCTGTTTACATTCCGTAACAATCTATTAAATATCAAACCAATCCTTCTTTTAAAGCTTTTACGGCAGCTTGAGTTCGGTCATCTACAACTAATTTTTGAATAATATTACAAACATGAGCTTTGGCAGTGTGTTCAGAAATCGTTAATTCTTGTGCGATTTCACTATTAGAAAGACCATCAACAACAAGCTTTAAAACTTCATATTCTCTTTGAGTAAGGTTTGCGTGCTGTTCCTTAAACATCGCTCTTGACATTTGGCGTGGCGGAACAACCCCACAATTTTTCTCTCTCAATATTGGGACAACTTGTGGATCTAGCCACATCGCACCATCATACACTGTTTTTATAATCATCTTTAAAACATCCGTACTTATATCCTTCATAACATAAGCACAAGCACCGGCTTGAAGCGCATTTAAAACTTCTTGCTCACTCAAATGAGATGTCAAAATTATAACCCTTGCTCGATTATTTACTTCTAAAATTCTTTTTGTTGCCTCAACACCTGAAATATCAGGTAAGCCAATATCCATTAGAATTATATCAGGATGAACAATTTTATATTTTTCAATCGCTTCTTTTCCACTTTGAGCTTCTGACACAACTACCAAATCATCTTGCCCTTCAAAAAGGGACTTTAAACCAACACGAATTAATTTTTGATCCTCTACAAGTAATATATTTATTGTCATATTATTTTCTCCTATATTACTTATAAAAGTTTTTTACTTATAATTAATCCCTTTATTATTGAGAAATAATAATTATATTATACAAACTTAATTAATAAATATTATTTATATTCATATAATAAAAAGACTTCCTTTGGAAAAAGAAGTCTTTTTAATTTCATTTTGTAAAATAACCTATATAATTTCGTTTATTACCTTTACACCTGCTTCTTTCGCAATAGCAGCAGTTTCTAATTCCTGAGCTTTTTCTCCGGCCAACAATAAATTATACGGAAGAAATTGTTTTGGATCAAACATTTTTGTAATAAACTTTTTACCGGGATAAAAAACTGCTCCAAAATGGCTATAACCGGTAGTATTAGGAGTTCCGCAAAAACTATTAACAACCTGTTCTGTTTTATTATCAATTACAGACATAGAATTAGTAGCTGACTTATATACAACATCATATCTTGTATGATTTTTTAATTCTTTTATGTATTGTGCAAATCCTTTTCGGTTAATTTCTTCACCCAGTCCCAAATAATCAGACAATTTACTTAAATCTTTTCCTTCAGGTCGTCTAAAAGCCATACCAAATTGAGGTTTTGGGCAACCACAATCACAATTCAAATTTACTTGCATTTAATACTCCTTAGTTAGATATCATTGTAAAGCAACTAAAAAAATTTTTTGCTAGTTATTTAATTAAATCTTAATATTTATTAATAGCAAATTTTGTAATTTTGGATTATTATGTAAATGATAAATATACATAAGGCGAAAACTATGAAATATTCAAATTATTCAACAGTTATAATAGGAAGCGGGATTGCAGGACTTTACGCTGCCCTAAAAATTGAACAACAAGTAGAACTTCCTGACGGACTTTTACTTATTACAAAATCAAAACTTGGAGAAAGCAACTCAAGATATGCTCAAGGCGGAATGGTTGCAGTTATGAAAGAAAACAAATCTGACACAACCGCATCACACATTTCTGATACAATTAAAGCCGGAGCTGGATTAAGTGACTTTAACACAGTTAAATTTATCTCAGAACATTCTGATGCCGTTGTAAAAGATTTACTAAAATTCGGCGTTGAATTTGATAGAGATGAAAACAACAACCTTTGTTTCACCAAAGAAGCAGCGCACAGTGTAAGAAGAATTTTGCACTCAGGTGGAGATGCTACAGGCAAAATGATTGAACAAGCTCTTTGCAAAAAGGTTGCAGAAAACGAAAATATAGAGATTTATGAAGATACATCAGCCGTAGAACTTCTCGTTAGCAACAACGAATGTAAGGGAGTTCTTGTCTATAATGACGAAACACAAGAATATGAAACCATTTATTCTCCAGCAATAATCCTTGCAACAGGCGGAATTGGTCAATTATATAAATACACGACCAACCCGGCAGGAGCAACAGGAGATGGTTTAGCTTTAGCATACAACGCCGGTGCAGTAATGCAAGATATGGAATTTGTACAGTTCCACCCGACCGCACTTGCTATAGATTGTGGCGAAAACAGATTTTTGATTTCGGAAGCCGTTAGAGGTGAAGGGGCAAAACTTTGTGATGCTGACGGCGTTGAATATATGCAAAATTATGACGAAAGAAAAGAACTTGCACCTCGTGACATCGTTACAAGAGCAAACTTTAACGAAATGAAGAAAAACGGAGTTGATAATGTATATTTGAATGCAACTTGCATTGATAGCAAAAAACTTGCAAAACGTTTTCCTAATATTTCAAAAAAATGCCTTGAAAATGGAATAGATATTGCACACGATTTTATTCCGGTAGCTCCGGCTGCTCACTATTATATGGGTGGCGTAAAAACCAACTTGCGTGGTGAAACATCTATTAACGGGTTGTACGCAATAGGAGAAGTTTCTTCAACCGGTTTGCACGGTGGAAACAGATTAGCAAGTAATTCATTGCTAGAATGTGTTGTTTGTGCTTATTCTGTAGCAGATTATTTAAAAACATTGAAACTCAAATCTCCAAAACAAATTGACGAAAATATCAAAAAAATTCTTGATCATTACACAATTGAAGATGACATTACAGAAGAACTTGACATTCCGTCAATGAAAAAGAAATTGCAAAATATTATGTGGAATTATGTCGGAATTTTCAGAGATAAACAATCTTTAACTACTGCAATTACAAAATTGCAAGAATTAAAATCTGAGTTTCCTCGCACAAGCAAATGTATAAGCAAAGAAGAATACGAATTGCGTGATATGTTTGTTGTTGCAAACCTAATTACAAATTCTGCTCTTACAAGAAAAGAATCTCGTGGGGCGCACTATAGAACAGATTTTCCACAAACTAATGATGAATGCGTTCACAGTATTATAACAAAAGAAGATAAGGTACCTGATTATGTTAAGTAAATTTTATGTAGAAGACCACGTTAAATCCGCATTAATGGAAGATATCGGATACGGTGACATTACGACCGAAAATTTGGCAGGCGAAAACGATTTTTTAAAAGCCGAATTGAATACAAGAAGCGAAGGAGTTCTTTGCGGGTGTAATGTTTTCAAAACCGTTTACAAAATCCTTTCTGATGATGTTAAAATCAAATTTTATTTTAAAGATGGCGATATAATCAAAAAAGGTGATAAAATTGCAGATTTAGAAGGTCCTGCAAAAGATTTACTAATGGGTGAAAGAGTTTCTCTAAACTACATCCAAAGAATGTCAGGAATTGCAACAGAAACAAGAAAATATCAAGATGCCATAGCACCATATTCAGCCAAAATAGTTGATACAAGAAAAACAACTCCAAACTTTAGAGCATTTGAGAAATATTCAGTAAAAGTTGGCGGGGGAGCATTACACAGATTTAACCTATCAGATTGTGCAATGATTAAAGATAACCACATCAGACTTGCGGGTTCTTTAACAAACGCAGTAAATAAATTAAGAGAAAGTATTTCGCATGCTCATAAAATTGAAGTCGAATGCGACACAATTGACCAAGTAAAAGAAGCTATTGAAGTTAAAGCTGATATTATAATGCTTGATAACATGCCGGTAGAAACAATGAAAAAAGCAGTTGAACTAATCAATCATCAAGCAATTGTAGAAGCAAGCGGAAACGTAAACCTTTCAACAGTGAACGCTATTGCATCAACAGGTGTAGATATAATTTCATCAAGTGCGATTGTTGCCAAAGCTCCAACATTAGATTTAGCTTTAGATATGTAGTTTTTAAGGGCTATAGGGTAATAAGGCTATAGGGCGATAAGGCGATAGGGCGATAAGGGCTTTTATTCATTAAAAAAAAATTAATTGTAAACAATTTTTAAACATGTAGCAAAAAATATTTTCCTTTGTTTTAAAATTAATGTAGATACATTTAATTATTTGGTGAAAAAATGAAAGTTAGTAGATTACAGCGTGATATTACCCTAAATCAGGGTTCATCAAGGCTCCATTCGGAACCTCAAAATTTTAGGGAGAAGAATGCGGGAGCTTATGATAATAATAGAGGATATAATGCGAATTTTAACGGCAGTTTTACGGGAAAGAGTGAAGCTGCCGTTAAAACTATAAAAAAAGGTGGTATCCTTACAAGTAAATGGTTTAACAAACTTACAGAATATTCAAACGAACATAACGTTGCAACTAGCGCACTTATCGCACTAGGGCTTGCTGGTGTACTTAGACCGGCAACAATTATGACACTTCCGGGTAAAAAAGATAAAGAAGACAAAATTTACGCATCAGGTCACTCAATGGCTTCTGCAATTTTAGGTTTTGTCGCATCTGTTATTATTACAAGCCCTCTTGACGGAGCTGTTAAAAAATTATTCGGAACTAATGGCTATTTGAAAGATAAAGATGGCAATATTATAAAAGATAAAGACGGAAATCCTCAAATTTTAAGTAAAAAACTTGTAGAATTGCTTGAAAAAGAAAAAGCACTTGAAGCAAAAGCTAATTTAAGAGATGAAACAGGCAAAATTGTTGATAAAGCCGCAAGAGAAGCGTATAAAGCCGTACAAAAACACAGATCAGCTCTTGAAGTTCTATCTAAAAATATTCCAGATTGGATTATTGCAGTACCAAGATCAATTCTTACTATCGCACTAATTCCGCCTATTTTGAAATACGTATTCGGCGTAGAAAAGAAAAAGAAACCAGAACCTCAGAAGGAAACAAATAACATGACTAACCCAGCAGCAATGGATTTTATCAACAAACCAGTTTTCCAAGAAGTAAAAGGGGGTGTTAAATAATGAACGTAACACTAAACACCTTCAATACATATAATCAACAAAACAGATTTAACAAAATGAATACAAGACCGCAAAGCTTTACTGCAAATGCAGCAAATGGCTTAAACGATGCGGCAAAAGCGGCAGTAAAAACAGCCGAAGAAAAATCTAGTATATTCAAACCTCTATCTGATTTTTATGATAGATTTACAGATTCTGTAACAAAACACTTTACATCTAAAGTCGTTGATAGCAAACCAATGAATTACATTGCTGACAAATTTAAAGATAGCAGTAACTTATTCCAACACTGTTTAACAATCGGTTCATTGATTACGAGCGGTTTATATATGGAAAAAACTTTAACAAATGACAAATTGGATAAAGATAGAAAACAAACTCTTGCAGTTAATCAAGGTTTGACATTTGCAATATCTACTGCGGGTGCTTATACTCTTGACAAATACGTTAAGAACTGGTGGGAAAACACGACTGCAAAATTTGTTGGGTATCAAATTGATAACGAAAAATTTAGTGAAAACTTCAAAAGCATCAACAAAGGTATTGAAGAAATCAACAAAAAATTAAAACAAAACCCTAATGCTGATGTTAATGAACTTGCTGATCAAGTTAAAGATGCGTTAAAAATGCCAAAACAAGGTGAAAAAGGATATGCTGGTTACACAGAATATCTTGAACACGCTGTAAAAGGTGCTGTTGAAGATGCTAAAGACGCTGAAACTACTGTAAAATCAGTTAGTCGCCTAAAACTTGACAAATATATTAAAAAATTAAGCCAAAGCGAATTAATTCCTAAAGTATCAGACAAATTATCTGGAAAAATCAAAGGGATGAATGCTTTAAGATCAATGATAGTATTCGGCTTTGTTTACAGGTTCTTCGTTCCGGTAGTAGTAACAAAACCTGCTAACTGGATATGTGAAAAATACCTTTCTCACAAACAAGCAAAAGCAGAAGATACTAAAAAAGCTTAAACAGATAAATAAAATAATAAAAGGAGCAACTTTTAGTTGCTCCTTTTTAATAAGAGAAGAATGTGTTACGACATTCGTAGTATTTTTGAGTTTGATTACTTGAAAAAAAAGTGATTTTATTGTATATTTCGCAGTAGATAAGGTGAAAGAGTGGGAAAAGAACTTAATTTAGAACTAATAGCAAAGGAATGCGGAGTGCCAAATGCTTCTGACACTCAAACTGTTATTTTCAATATTCAAGCACTTGATGAAGTTTACGAACCAGAAAACCTTGTCAAAATCTACAATTATTTATTATCAATATCTAAAAATCCTGATATATTGATGACTCTAATCCAATGTGAAGACAGATTTAGAAACAAATCATCTCTTGAAGTCCTTTTGGATATTCTTTTAATGAAAAATATCAACACTGAAGAAAAAGACTTATACATAAACGTTAGAGCAATGTGTGCCAAAGCTATTGCTAATCTGAAAGACACGTCAGCAGTAACTCCTCTTTTATATTGTTTAAATAACAAAGATGAAAATTACAAAGTTCGTCTTGCCTGTGCCGATGCATTAGGAAGAATTGGGGATAGATATGCGGTTGCACCATTAATCGAAGTTGTAAAAGACGAGGATGAAAAGTCTGTTTATTTGAGGGAAACTGCTGCCTCTGCTCTTGGAATGTTAGGAGATTTACGTGCAGTAGATCCGCTTGTAAGTATTTTAGAAGCTCAAAAAGGGATTTGGAATAAATTCACTTTTTTGAAAGAACGAATTATTGAAGCATTAGGGAAACTTCGACTTGACGATAACGAAAGAGTTTTCAATGCTTTAAAAAATTCTCTTGTCGATGAATCTCCACAAATCAGAATTAACGCAATTGAGGCGATAATGGATAGCGACAACCCACAAGCCGTCGAAACGATCAGAACATGTTTGATGGAAGATGAAGATGAAGAAGTTAAGAAAAACGCCCTAATTGCACTTTACAACCTTGTCGGGAGAGAAATTTTAGATGAAGTTGCAAACGGACAAAATTTTTCAGACAATTTGAAAATGGAGGCAGTTTCAATGATTTCAGAATATGAGGATGAAAATGAGTAAAGGAATTATCCTATTATCTGGCGGGCTAGATTCTTTAGTAAGTCTTGGTTTAGGAATAAAAAAATATGGAATTTCACTAGCCTTGACTTTTGACTACGGACAAAAAGCCGCCAAGCAAGAAATTTCGACATCAAAAAATATATGTAATTATTATAAAATTAATCATAAAGTTATCAAACTAGATTGGTTAAAAGAAGTCACACACACTGCCCTGGTAAGTGATAATGAGTTACCTCAAGGAATTGAGAATCCTGAACAATCTGCCAAAAATGTTTGGGTTCCAAACAGAAACGGTTTGTTTCTGAATATTGCAGGAAGTTTTGCTGACGGAAATGATTTTGACTATATCTTAATTGGCGCAAACAAGGAAGAAGGACAAACTTTTCCTGACAACACACAAGATTTTATCGACAAAATCAATGCAGAATTTGAATATTCAACGCAAAAGCACCCAAAAGTTGTTGCCCCCTTGATAAATTCAAACAAGAATGATATAGTAAAACTGGCACTAGAGCATAACATTCCACTTGAATATGTCAGAAGTTGTTATGCAAACGGGGAAAAGCATTGTGGCAAATGTGAATCATGTACTCGTTTAAAAAATGCCTTAATTGCAAATAATGACACCCATTACATAAAGGAATTGTTTTGAAAACACAATTATTAGAACAAGAAATTAAATATGAAGGTTGGCAACTTTCTCCACACTGGATTTATAAAAACTTTAAAATTCAAGGAGATGCGACTGTTGCGTTTATTGGAGAATGTGAAGTTAAATTAACCGAAATGGTTGATATTGAAGATGTTATCAACAACGAACCTATTTATAGTAAATCAATGTTGAGCTTTATATCCGAACAGTTCAATGTAGGCTTGGTTGAAGGTGTTTTTAGACAAAGACTACTTATCTGTATAATCAAAGAAGCTCTTGAAAAAAGAGGTTTTAAAATTACGAGAAATGGCGACGATTTGTTCTATGAAGGCAAAAAATTAACTGTTTCTATCGCTACAAAATCAATAAATTCAATACTTATCCATACCGGCATAAATATTGATTCTACAAATGCACCGGTTAAAGCAAGCGGATTAACTAGTGAGCTTGGTATAACCGACATAAAAGAACTTGCTCAGGAAATTTTAACGAATTATTCTGAAGAAATTAATGATATAATAATGGCATCAACAAAAGTTAGAGGTGTATAATGGAAGAAGATTTAAAACGCCCTTCTCATATCAGTTATAAAGAATATCAAAGAAAAGTTACTAAAAAGCCGAATGAAGGTATAATTATCTTCGTATCTGCATTTTTCATTCTGCTTTTGCTTTTCTTAGGAATTGCAAAACAACTTTCTCCTGAAATTGATGTTTCTATTGGAGAGGATGAAAACCAAACTGCCGCAGAAGATGTTGCTGACAAAACATCGGTTGATGACAGATTAAAATTATTGCAACAAGAAGATGAAGGTCAGAAAACTAAAGATAATACATTTGCAACAGAACTAGACGAGAAGGTTGTTTTACCAGACCATAAAAAGGCTGAAGCAACAGATAATACAACTCAAGAGGCTATGACACTTCCAGCTAAAACAATTAATCCTAAACCTGTTACAACAACTAATCCTACGCCAAAACCGGTTACAACTCAAGCAACAAATACAGCCAAAGTTGTTGTAGGCTATTACTCAACAAGAGAACAAGCAGAAGTTGCAAAAGGAATTATTGCGGAATCAGGATTGAATATATCCCCATACGTTAGAAATATTGGTGGCGCATATACTATTCAAGTTGGCTCATACGCAACAAGAGAAAAAGCACAAAGCATTGCAAATGAACTCCTTCGAAATAATTATCCTGCAAGAATAATTATGGAGTAGTTTATGCATAATGAAGAGCACTTAAATCTTGTATTAATAATGGAATATTTTGGAATTATTTGTGAATGCGATATTCAACTGACAGAGCCAAATGCCAATAAAAAAGAGATAAATGCAACTAAAAAAAGAATAAAAAATGATATAAAAAAATTTTTGCCAGCTATAAAAAAGGCATTAAGAAATCCTTTATATGTTGATAAGGCTGAACTTTTTTATTATATGGCTTTGTGCTATGAAATATTAGAAAATAAATCTAAGGTGCTAAAATGCTATAAAGAAGCAAGTAAAAGAGATTTAAAATATATTATTAACCTAGCTAGTTTTAAAAGGCAAAATAATGATAAAGATGGAGCATTAAAAGACCTAAAATTTGCATTAGAAAATACAAGTGATGCTCATCTTGTTGAAAGTATTAATTCTGCTATTAAAGATGTTGAAGAAAGTATTGAGTTTGATAAAGATATTAAAAGGTGGGACAAATTAACAAGATTTTTTTGGCTAGATTTGTTACTTCCTTTTATACCTGTAATATTTTATGGTTTTCTATTTATACTTAGCATTCTGCTATTGATTGGAATTCCTATTGTCTTAATTTATTTTGCAATTAAATCATTTTAATCATTATGCAAACCAGTTACAAGCATCACCTTTACATAAAATACCTTCAAGATTAGACATAACGTCTTCTTTAGTCATTTCATAAGTAACAGGTGTTATTGAGATTTTGTTATTTCTTACTGCTGCAATGTCTGTATTTGAGCCAACAGGTTCATTTATCATTTCTCCTGCCATCCAATAATAAACTTTTCCTCTCGGGTCAACACGTTTTTCGTAATTGTCAGTAAACATTCTGCGACCCAATTCCGTAATCGCAACACCTGCAATATCTTCCTCATCAAGTGCCGGAATATTTACATTCAATAGGCTCTTTTTAGGAAATGTAAATTCTTTCAATTTTGGCAGCAACAGATTTGCAAACTTTGCAGCATATTTAAAATTTTCGTACTCATAACGCATTGATGCAAGAGAAATAGCAATACTTGGGACTCCCAACATTGCGCCTTCCATAGCACAACTGACCGTACCGGAATACAAAATATCAGCCCCTAAATTTGGGCCATGATTAATTCCGGAAATAATAACGTCAGGTTGCTCATCTTTGCTCAAAATTGCATTAATCCCGATTTTTACACAATCACCCGGAGTTCCGGTTGTTACCCATGCTCTTTTTACCCCATGATAAGCTTCAACCTCCTCAACCCTCAATGGAGTATGCAAAGTTAAAGAATGCCCAGCAGCACTGCGTTCCCTATCCGGAGCAATAACATAAACTTCATGTTCCAGTGCCAAAGTTTCAGTCAAACATCTAATCCCGTTAGCTGCAATCCCATCATCATTAGATACCAATATCTTCATCAAAATCTCCTCAAATATCTCTTAACAATATAGTATAATAAAAAACCACATTGTAAAATCCCCTAAATTATCAAACAACTATACTCCACTCTCAAATTTATTAACTTTTGTAACAAAATATACTTAATATTAAACATGTATGGCAATTATATATACTAAAAATTGTTTATATACATGACACGAGGAAAAGCATAAAACGAGGAATCAAAAAACGTTTTATTGCACACTACACTTCACACTATTACGAGGAATTATTCAAAAGAATTCCAACGCTATTTCCAAAAGAAATAGCGTTTTTTTTGTTTAATAAACTCTTTTTGTAATTCATTTGAATTATTTATCAAAAAGAAAGCATACGTTACAACCTTCACTCATAAGGGAAGGAGTAATTTATTTACCGTTATAATTCAAATCCATCAATCTACTTCGTAATTACCGCATAGATTTCAGCAAGCTTACCTGATTTTCTGTTCTTAAAACGAATTTCTTTTTTTGTATCTTGAGGGGTAAACTCAGATTTTTGGTAATTAATCAAATACTTCATAAATTCAGGACTAAACATTTTACTCCTTTACTACACTAAAATTTTATTCCCTACACAACATATATATAAAAACACAAAATTGAAATTTATTGTCATAAATTTACAAATTATTTACATTAGTTAATGAGATGATATAATCTTGTTAAAAAAGGAGAGTACATGCACCAATCTTCAATTATAGATATTATTTCACCAATAATGGCAGGACCTTCAAGTTCGCACACCGCAGGAGCTGTCAGGTTAGGACTTCTTGCCAGAAACATCTATAAAGCAAAACCTCAAAAAGTAACCTTTAAGCTATACAATTCATATGCTTTAACAGGAAAAGGTCACGGAACTGACAAAGGGTTACTTGCGGGAATTTTAGGGTTTTCTGTTGCAGATGAAAGAATTAAAACTGTTTTTGATACCATAGAGGCTAAAGAAATCGATTATTCTTTTGAATTTTTGCAGGATTTCAATAGACATCCAAACGCCGTTGATTTTATATTCGAAGGCGATTTAAATCTGTTCATTTCTGGAAATTCCATTGGCGCAGGAGAAATCGAAATCACAAACATCAACAATTTTTCTGTTAAATTAAATGGGAAATACAACACTCTTTTACTTGTTTATGAGGACATGCCTGGCGTAATTTCAACAGTTACCAAGCTTATTCAAGAAGATAATGTAAATATTGCCTCACTACACTGTGATAGAAGCGGAAAAGGTAAAGATGCCTCAATGTGTATTTGTATTGACGGTGAATTGTCAAAACATTGTACCAAAGCCGTAAGCGAATTAAAAGATATGTATATGGTCAGATATATAGAAAAACTGGAAAATTAATTTGATATGAACTATAATATTACAACATTTAAACAACTCTATGAAGCTTGTAACGCAGAAAACCAAACAATCCACGAAACGGCATTAGATTACGAGGCTTCTCAAGGAGAAAATTCTGAATACAAAGTAAGAATGCAAGCTAAAAAAAGTCTTGATGCAATGAAAGATGCCATAAAAGTTGGTTTAAATTCAACAGAAAAATCACCAAGTGGCTTGAGTGGAGATGATTGCGATAAATTACAAAAATCGAAAGCCGGTTCATTGTTAGGTGAAACCGCATACAAAATGATGACATACGCACTTGCAACTAGTGAACAAAATTTGCGTATGGGAACAATCGTAGCTTGTCCAACTGCAGGTTCCTGTGGAATTGTTCCGGCAGTTTTGGTTGCGTACGCAGAAGATAACAATATAAAAGAAGGCGAGCAGATAAATGCACTAATTACGGCTGGAGAAGTCGGCAGATTAGTTTCCAACAAAATGGCTCTTGCAGGTGCAGTTGGCGGATGTCAGGCAGAGTGTGGAGTTGCATCAGCTATGGCTGCAGCAGCATTAACTCAAATGCGAGGTGGAAATGTTTCCCAAATTATTAATTCAGTTGCACTTGCTCTAAAAAACATTTTAGGACTAACTTGCGATCCTGTTTGTGGATTGGTTGAAATTCCTTGCGTTAAACGAAATCCTTTCTTAGCAATTCACGCAGTAACCGCTTCAGATTTAGCAATGGCAGACATTACATCCGTAATACCGATTGATGAAATTGTTGATGCAATGGAACAGACTGGTCAATTGATGTCCCCTCTTTTGAAAGAGAGTTCTCAAGGTGGTTTAGCCAAAACTAAGACAGCCGTGATGTTAGAGAAGAAAATACTAGGAAAGTGAATTGGCGAATAGCCCATTGCAGGTGCTACCACATCAAAGTTGTTTTTGAGCAGAACGAACTAAATAGACTTCTCTCCTTTCTCATTTCACCTTTCACTTTTCAATACTTACTTTTTATAAGAATATTAACTTTTGTAACAAGTTTGATAAAAATAAGCAATTTTGTGGAAATTATATCCTTAGTATATATATAAGAGATAGTATAAAATTCTAAGGAGATATATTATGGCTGACAAAATTGGTGCAATCGGATCACAAGATGACCTCTTTTCAAGAATTAAAAAATTTATGTTTACAAATCCGGCAGAAAAAAGCCATAACACAGCAAAAGGTGCTTTTGTTGCGACACTTGATGATTTTACTAAAAGTGGAAATGTTCCGGGATATAGTGATGTTTCCATCCATACTCAAACATCTTATTCATAAATTTTTGCAAAAAGCTTATATTTGTAATAAACTAATTCTTATAAAGAGGATTAGTTTATTATGTTATTGACCGCAGATATCGGGAACACAAGCATTACACTGGGATTGTTCGACAACGATGCTCTTGTAGAAAAATATAGATTAGCATCAGACAAAGATTTATCTTTAGAAGAATATGAAGTGCTTTTGAAGTCACTGTTTAAAGAATTTAAAATTGACGGATGTATTATATCATCTGTTGTAGAAGAACTTACAAAAAAATTCAAAACAGCAGTTGACAACGTTTTTAAACTAAGCTCTATTATTTTGACAACAAAAATCAATACAGGTGTAAAAATTTGTTTAACTACTCCCAAAGAAGCTGGGGCAGATAGAATTGCAAACGCAGCCGGAGCTTATGTTTTATATAATCACCCCGTAATAGTAGTTGATTTCGGGACCGCAACAACTTTTGATATTGTGAACGCAAAAGGAGAATTTATAGGCGGAATTATAGCTCCAGGAGTGGCTTTGCAACTCAAAGCATTGAACAAATTTACATCAAAATTACCAAGAATAGAAGTTTCACCTTCAAATTCTGCAATTGGTCATAACACAAACGATGCAATTTTGTCAGGAGTTTTGAGAGGATCTGCTGCGATGATTGATGGTTTGGTTGAACAATGCGAAAAAGAATTAGGCAAAAAAGCGGTTATCGTTGCAACAGGAGGTTATTCAGGATTAATTGCAAATTATTTAAAAAGGCAATTTGATTTTATCAATCCAACTTTAACCCTTGAAGGTTTAAGATATTTGTACCAAATTAACAAGCTAGATACTGTAAGTAAATTGTAGAAAATTACCCATTAGATTTTCGTTCCAAATCTGCACATCATTTGGAACTGACAAAACAACCGGAGTAAAATTCCAAATATATTTAATATTAGAATTAACCAAAAAATCAGCAGTAGTTTGAGCAAATTGTCGAGGAACGGTAAGAATTGCGATATCAACCTCATCTTGCTTCGCAATTTCAGGAAGTTTTACAATATCTTCAATTTTCATTCCATTCACAACTTTACCAATTTTTTTAGGGTCGTTATCAAACAATGACAAAATATTCAAACCATAGTCTGAGAAATTCCCGTAATTAGCAATTGCAGTGCCTAAATTTCCTGCTCCGATAATAAAAGCTTTTTTAGTTTTTTTAAACCCTAAAGTCTTTTCAATAGCGAGCTTCAACTCTTTTACGCCATAACCAACTCTACTTTTACCAGAATTATCAAGATAATTTATATCTTTGCGCACCTGAGAATCATCCGTATTAAGGAGTTGAGCAATCTGTTTGCTCGAAATAACATCTTCTTTATTATTGATAAAATCAGAAAGAATACAATGATATAGTGTCAGTCTATTAATAACCTTATCGGGAATTTTCTTATCCATAAGTCGATTATAACACGAAAATCATATTTTTAGCCCATTACACTTTTTTACATGTTTATTATATAATGTATTCATTATATAGGAGAGAAAGAATGGATCAACAAACTTATATGAAAATAATGGGCTATGTCCCTACAGTTATTGAAGCTTCTTCTCGTGGAGAACGCTCTTTTGACATCTTCTCAAGACTTTTGAGAGAAAGAATTATATTTTTAGGAACTGAAATTGACGACGAAGTTGCAAACTCTGTTGTTGCGCAGTTATTACTACTTGATAGCGAAAACTCTGAAAAAGATATCATGCTTTACATCAATAGTCCTGGTGGTGTAATTACTGCTGGGATGGCAATTTACGATACAATGCAATTAATCAAATCTGATGTATCTACAATTTGTTTAGGCGATGCAGCATCAATGGGCGCATTCCTACTTTGCTCTGGTGCAAAAGGAAAAAGATTGGCTCTACCGAACTCAAGAGTAATGATTCACCAACCTCTTGGCGGTGCTAAAGGTCAAGCCACTGATATCGAAATAGAAGCAAAAGAAATTCTTCGTATGAAAGATATGTTAATTGGAATTATTGCAGAAAATTCAGGTCAGCCTATTGAAAAGGTCAAAGAAGATTGCGAACGTGACCACTTCTTAACTGCTCAAGAAGCTCTTGAATACGGACTTATTGATAAAGTTGTTACAAGAGATAAAAAATAACCTTTGTAACATAACTTAATAAAACCTGTAAAAACATGCAATTCTAAGGAGTTGCATGTTTTTATATAAATGTAGGTTAAAAAAAGGTTAGTTATTAAAGTTAGAAAAGGTAGGAAAGTAAAATGTCACTATTAATTTTCGCATACCGAAAATTGGACATTATGCAAAGGAAAAGTGATTTAAACTATCGTTTAATGAACTTGACCAGAAAACTCTCAGATTTGCAACAATATGCAGCAAATATTGGAGATGGTTCTGTTTCAATGAGCGATATGATGAACACTCCTGGTTCAATGTTTGGTAGACAATTGATGTACATGCAGTATGCGCACAATACAGCGTTATTCGGAGCGCAACAGCAAATGCAAATGATGCAACCACAAATTGCAATGCAAATGTCACAAATGCAAGATCCAAATATGCAGGCTATGTATCAACAATGGATCTTTAAAAATCTTTATGATCAACAACGAGAACAAATCGGCAAACAAGAATCAAAACTTCTTAATGAACAAGAAAAACAAATTCAAGCCGAAAAAGCAAAACTTGAAACTCAATTAAAATTGTTAGATCAAGAACTTGAAGCATGTAAACAAGGTGAAGACAAAGCCGTAGAGCAATGGAAACCTAATTACGTAGCTTAGGAAATTTTACCTATAAATCCTATCCTTAACTAACCTGTAAAGGGTTCGCTTAACTGCGAACTCTTTTTTCATGTTTAAACAGGAATTATTTCATCTATTTTTATATCAAACTCTTCATGTGGCAATTCTTCAACAATTAATTCTTTTGCTATTGGTAAAATGGTTTTAACAGTATTGTTTTCAACTAAAAATCTATCATAAAATCCTCCACCATACCCCAAACGAAAGCCAGATTTGTCTGCCATTAATGCAGGAACTACAACTAAATCAAGATTACGAGGATTTATAAAATTTGAGCAAGGTTCGCAAATATTAAATGAAGATGTAACAAGTTTGTCGCCTTTTTTGAACGGACAAATTTGCAAATTTTCACCACAAACTCTCGGTAAATAGAAGTTTTTTTCATCATCCAACAACGCTAACAAATTTAATTCATAGCGCAACGGATAATAAATCAAAACATTTTTTGCTGGTATATAAAGCGTATTTCCCCTGATTTTTTCTATTGCAATCGTACTTTTCTCTGCAATTGAAAGACTTTTTCTTATACACTTAGCTTTTTTGCGTAAATCACTCTTACTATCCATAAACTAAGTATATAATAAAAATCAGATTTTTCTCTAAAACTATGCACTTCTGCGCATCAAATCAGATATTTTAACTTCTTTTTCAAATTTTTTGATTTTCTTAACCGGTTTTACAATTTCTTTTTCTTCTTTGAATTGCGACAAACCAATTTTTACTTTAGAATTTTCATCACTTATCATAAATATTTCTTTAAAAAATGCGATTATTTCTTTCATAATTTTCTCCTAAAATCCATTATACACATAACTTTGTAATACATATCATTCATTAAAACTATATTTGGTTCAAAAAACATTGTATTTTATGTTATATTATTGATATAACGAGGTTAAAAGTAAAATTTGAACGAAATTTTGACAGAAAAACACAAACAGGATTTTAATACCGCTTTAAATATCTACGAGAATACATATTCACATGAGCAACTCATAGAATTTTTAAAGACAGGTTCAGTTGCCGAAAAGCAAGCTGCAACAATAAAATTAGACATTATCTCAACCCAAAATGATGCTACTGTTTTTATGTCAAACTTAACCGGTTGCGATGGCAAAATCAGAGAAGCAGTGTCATTCAGATTAAAAGATTTTTTACCACAAAATCCGGAATTTTATACAAATTTTGTAGACAAATTTCTTGATGCAATCATTGATATAAATGGAAATATTTGCAGAAACACAATAGAAGCAATCAGAAATTTAAAACATTACCCAACTTTTACAACAGAATTTTGCAAAAAGTTAACCGACAAAACTCTTAAAATAATACCACCAATCAAGGCTTTTGATATCCAAGAAGGGAAATACAAAATAAACAAAGAGGTTTTCAAACTCTACTGGTATTTAGAAACAATTTCCGAATTTGTCACATTTATTCCAAATAAAGAGCTTTTAAATATATTAACAGAAACTAAAGATATAGAAGATTATACAATCAGAGAAAAAACTGCAAAAATTCTATCAAAAATACAAAATCACGACGACTTTGACTACATAAAGACTGAACTTAAGAAAGATAAAAACTATTATGTACGAAGGGTTTAGGCAGTTTATATTAACTTTTATTACAAAATTTATAAAAAATATATACACTTTACGCAATTTTTAATTACAAAATTCCTTTATATAAATACAAGGGGAATGACAAAGGGAATTAAAAAGGAGAACAATATGGCCAGAGTATTAATATCAATGCCGGAAAGATTTTTAGATGAAATTGATAAAGTTGCAGGAAACGAAAATCGTACAAGATCAGAATTAATCAGAGAAGCTCTAAGAACATATATGTACAGAAACCAAGTTAGAAATTCTCAAAGAGCTTCAAAAAATGCAGAAATCTTAGAAGCACTGTTAAGCTAAAAGTTAAGTTAAGTAATAAATTGGACAATCTGCAAAATTTGGTTATAATAGGTTAAAAGGGGAAATAAAAAATGGAAAATACAGAATATATTATGTCATCATTAGACGAATACTTCGACATTTTGGACAGAGAAAATAAAAAACGTTCAGAATTGGTTGCTAAATCTCTTGTTAAATACTTGCAAAAAACAAAAGAAACAAATAAATTTCAAACATTGCAAGCTGCAAAATAAAAGACAAGTTCTGTAACGGAGCAGAATTGAGGTCAAGGTTCATATTTTTGGGAAATGGTAAAAAATTTATAGGGGAAAAATTTTAACGGTCTGCTAAATATTTAGCAGACCTTGTAGTATATAATTAAAACTTTATATAATCCCCCCAATACGTCTTTCCTTTTTCGGTCGGATGTTGATCCGTTACTGCATAAAATGTATAATCATTGTATGCAGAAGAAACATCTGCAGAATCGTAAATATACCATTCTGCATCTTTATTTGTATAGTGCGGGACAATTTTATCATCCTTAGTTGGATAAAACACAAAATAATCATACCCATAACGGTTAGGACCTTTTACTCCATTCACGTCAACGCAAATTTGTTTATCAGAATCATTGAACAACCACAATCGACCAACACTATCAGTCGAAATTCCACCATTATCACAATCAGGATGAATATTTTCTGTTTCACCATTATGACCTTTTAAATCTCCATTATATAATAAATGCAAATTCCAAGCAATTGTTTGCCAACTACTATCGCCAACAACCAAGGAATATCCCTTAAACTCCTTCATCAACAATTCTCGACGTTCATTAACACTATCTATCTCATATAAATGTTCATCATCAGCCAATAAGCTTAAATTAGCTTGTTGCAATTCAGAATAAGTTTTTAAAAGCGCAGTTTGCAAAGCCTTTTTTCTATGCTGAGCAATCAATGTCGGCATAGTTAAAGCTGCAACAACACCGATGATACCGAGTGTGATTAATACCTCTGCGAGGGTGAAGGCTCCACACCAATGCCTGTAGTATGAACCAACACTGTCACAGATGGCTACGTGCGTGGCACCTGGTCGTTTTAGTTTATAAGTTCGCTTTAGCTCACTAACAAATTTTTTCTCTCCCCAAAGGGCGAGATTATTAAACACCCCAACTTGCCATAAACTATGATTATGAGAGGGTTTTAGACCATTGCCCCCCCCCCGACGAGCTTAAATAAATTCTTTTTCATAAAAATTCCTCTCTGTTCTCTGTCAACATCTCTATTTTAACAAATTTTTTGATGTTTTTCAAGGGGTTGCCAAAAATTACACCCCTCACCCTACCCTCAGCACAAGGCAGACAGGGTCACACGCATCGCATAGCTCTGCGGTTCCCTTTGTCTCCCACAAGGGAGGGAAATTTCCACTACTTCCTAATGCTGCACCAAATTATAAACAGGAGTTGCCCCATTCAAATCAATATATCTAAAAACATTCAATACAATTCCGGGAGCAAAGAAATAATTGTTATTTGTCGGAGTTATTCTCAACATTGATTTATTTGCATCAACCTTTACAACACTAGCCAAATATTGTTTATTTACCGCCGTAAACAAAATATAGCCCGTTTTAGATTGCATTTCATCAATAGTAAATCTATTCGCATTAATGCTCGCAAGCGCCATATAGAACAATTTTTCAGGTGTTAAAATATAATTTCTTGTACAAATATTATAATCAATGCTTTGTGGAGTAACCAAAGTACTCAAAGGCATTCCATCCTCCGCAAATACTGCAATACTTCCCATCACTAACATTAACACAGTTATAAAAAATAGTTTTATTGTTCTTTCCATGATTCACCTACATTTACATCAACAACTAAAGGAACAGATAGCGGTTGGTTTAATTCCATCGCCACTTTTACCAATTTTGTAACTTCATCTAATTCCGATTTCAAAACTTCAACCACTAATTCATCATGAACCTGAATTATCATTTTTGATTTAAGATTGTTTTCTTTCAATTTCTTTGAAAACTCAATCATCGCAATTTTCATTAAATCAGCTGCAGTACCTTGCATTGGTTGATTAATTGCAGCTCGTTTACCAAATTCTCTAATCATTGCATTTGAACTTGCAAGTTCTGTTTCCAAATATCTTTTTCGACCAAATATTGTCTCTACATATCCTTTTTTCTCTGCTTCAAGAATAGTTCCTTCCATATAAGCCTTAACTCTAGGATATGTCGCAAAGTATTTACTAATAAACTCTTCAGCCTCTTTGTTAGAAATTCCAAGAGCCTTTGCTAAACCATATTTGCTTTGACCATAAATTATACCAAAATTTACCGCCTTAGCTTTATAGCGCATTTCTTTGGTAACTTCTTCAACCGGTACTTCAAAAACCTTTGACGCAGTTAATGTATGAACATCAATTCCGCTATTAAAAGCTTCTGACAAATGTTTATCCTCTGTTATATGCGCCAATAACCTTAATTCTATTTGAGAATAATCCGCAGACAATATCAAATAATTTTTTTTATCTTTAGGAGCAAAAGCATTCCTTATCTTGTTTCCTTCTGCAGTTCTTACCGGAATATTCTGCAAATTCGGATTTGACGACGACAATCTACCAGTAGCCGTGACTGTTTGATTATAGGTTGTATGTATTCTATTATCTTTTCTTTCAATCAAAGCAGGTAAAGCCTCTGTATAAGTCGATTTTAGTTTAGAATATTTTCTGTAATCCAAAATCAATTTGGCAATTTCGTAATCCTCTGCCAATTCTTCCAAAACCGCAGCACTTGTAGAATAGGTTGCTTTTCCTCGTTTTTTACGAGATTTAATCCCCATTTTATCAAACAGAGTTTCCCCAACCTGACGGGGAGAATTTATATTAAATGGCACTCCAGCCAACTCATAAACTTTGCCCTCAATTTTGGCTAATTCCGCATTCATAAAAGCCGTCAAATCATTCAAATACTTTTCATCTATAGAAACTCCGTCATACTCCATATCAGCCAATACAAAGGTCAATGGAACTTCTATATCATAAACAAACTTCAACTCATTTTCATCAAGATTTTTAGACCAAAATTTAGTTAATTCAATAATTATAGCAACTTCTTCTGATGCAAAATTCAAAACAACATCCAAATTCGCATCTTCAAACTTTAACTGTTTTTTCTTCTCTCTTTCAAATGGTGCGAACGGAGTAATTGCATGATCCAAATTTTCTAAAGCCTGAATATCAAGTTCATGATTTCTGTTAGTATCTTTGACATAGCTTGCAAGCATTGTATCAAAAATTATTCCTTTTGTTTCAATTCCTAAACATCTCAAAACATTATACTCAGATTTCGCATCATGAGTTGTCTTTTTGATTTTTTCATCTTCAAATACCGGTTTAAAGGTATTTATAACATCTTCTTCCCTCAACTGATTTTCGATAGAAGAATGTCCTAACGGAATATAAAAAGTTTTTGTTTCTGAATTGTCGTCACTGTTAATTAATACCCTATCATCAGCGCTCAAAGCTTTTTTATAAGCAATAGAGATACCTGTCAAAGATGAATTTACTGCATTTTTGATATTTGCATAAAGCTTAAATGCAATTAATGATTGTTGTTTCAAATCCTCAACTAATTTTTGCAAATCATTTGTATCCGTAATACATTTTTTTTCTACAGAAAAATCAGAACTTTTGTTAATTTCTTGATTAACTACTTCCGAAAAAAATCCTAATTGAAGAGAACCATCAGAATTAATTTGCGGAGTTTCTTGAGGGACAGAGTGTTCTACCTTATCAAAAGAATATAAAATTGAATTAATATTTTTGATAAATGTATAAAATTGCATTTTTTTCAAAAATTCTGTAACTTTTGCTACATCAGGTAATTCAACCTTTGTTTTATCAAAATCAAAATTTACATCCAAATCTCTGATAATTGTCGCCAAATATTGACTTAATTTAGCTTGTTCAATACCATTACATATTTTTTCTCGAACAGATTTTTCCGTAATATTTTCACAATCTGCTAAACACGCATCCAATGTTCCGTAACGAGCAAGTAACTTTTGCGCAGTCTTTTCGCCAATACCTTTAATTCCAGGAATACAATCAGATGTATCCCCCCTCAAACCTTTATAATCTATAACCTGATTTGGATAAACACCCAATTTTTCATAAATTTTATCCCAGTCATATTCAATAAGTTCACCATTTTTTGGCAAAATAACTTTTACACAACCATCTTTATCAACCAGCTGAAAAGCATCCTGATCACCTGTCAAAATCAAAACTTTATGCCCAAGTTCACACGCTTCACGAGAAATTGTTCCAATTACGTCATCCGCCTCAAAACCTTCCTTAGTATAAATCGGAATACTAAATGCTCTCAAACCTTCGTTTATTAACCCCATCTGCACTCTCATAGGATCCGGCATGGCAGAACGATTACACTTATAATCCGCAAATTTTTCTGTTCTAAAAGTTTTGTGACTAACATCAAACGCAACCGCAATTGCATCAGCTTTCAAATCCTCGTTTTTAAGCAAATCAAAAATCGCCTTGAAAAAACCATACACCGCCCAAGTCGGAGTACCGTCAGATGTTTTCATATTGGTTCTTTCTAGCGCATAATACTGTCTGAAAGCTAGTGCATGTCCATCTATTAAAATTAAAGTTTTACTATTCCCCATAGCTTTATTTTCTCATAAAAACATCACACTGACAAATTGTTAAGTTAAAATAAATAAAAAGGGCGATTTAACATCGCCCCTTAAATTATGCACTGATTTCTTTGTTGTCATCTTTGGTTGGTAAAGGAACAACCTCTGCATTTTTACGGTTCTTAACCATATCTGCCGTAACAACAAATTTCTTGATATCATTTTTCGTTGGAACATCATACATAACATCAAGCATGATTTCTTCAACAATTGATTTTAAAGCCCTTGCTCCTGTCTTACGCTTGATAGCTTCTTGTGCAATCAAATCAATTGCTTCTGGCTCAAATTCCAAATCAACGCCATCCATTTCTAACAAACATTTATATTGTTTAACTACGGCATTTTTTGGTTCAGTCAAAATCATTTTCAATGTTTTTTCGTTCAATTGATCCAAAACTGCGTAAACAGGAACACGACCTATAAACTCAGGAATTAAACCGAATTTAAGCAAGTCTTCCGGCTGCAATTTTTTCAACATTTTTGCAGCTGCAGCTTCTTTTTCAACTTGAGTCATCGGAGCTTTTGCTCCAAACCCGACAGATGTACCTTCGCCTGCTCTGTGTTCAACAATCTTATCCAAACCAACGAAAGCTCCACCAACAATAAACAAGATATTTTTTGTATCAATTTCAATAAATTCTTGATGAGGATGCTTTCTTCCACCTTGAGGCGGAACATGTGCAACAGTACCTTCTATCATTTTCAATAAAGCTTGTTGTACACCTTCACCTGAAACATCTCGTGTAATTGATGTGTTTTCTGATTTTCTTGAAATTTTATCAATTTCATCTATATAAATAATTCCACGTTCAGCTTTTGCAGAATCAAATTCGGCATTCTGGTATAATCTTAACAAGATATTTTCAACGTCATCTCCAACATAACCTGCTTCTGTCAATGTTGTAGCATCTGCAACCGCAAACGGAACATCCAACATCTTAGCTAATGTTTGTGCCAACAAAGTTTTACCAGAACCAGTCGGTCCAACAAGCAAAATGTTTGACTTTTGAATTTCAACAGCATCTTTATCAGCCTCTTTGTTATGTTTTAAACGTTTATAGTGGTTATAAACCGCAACTGACAAAACCTTTTTAGCATCATCTTGACCAACAATATATTCATCAAGATAAGCCTTAATCTCATGAGGTTTTGGAATAGGTTTTTCTTCAACCGCAGCTTCAGCTCCTTCACCACCTTCTTTATCTTTATTTTCAAAAAACTCTTCATCAAGAATTTGGTTACAAAGCTCAACACATTCATCACAAATATAAACCTCAGGACCGGCAATTAATTTTTTTACTTGATCCTGTGATTTTCCACAAAATGAACATTTTAATCTACTATCATCATGTTTTGGCATAATATAACTTTCTTTACTTATTTTACTCTAATATTTGACGACACAAATCTAAGCACTCATAACAAATATATACACCATTTTTTTCATAAAAAATATCGTTTTCATTTCTCTGCGTTCTTCCGCAAAAAGAGCATTTAGATTTGTAACCATCAAAAATTTTCATTGGTCTTTCAACTGATACAGTAAAATGATTTATACATTCATCGCAAATATTCGCTTCAAGTCCTTTTATTAACTTTTTTACTTGAGCTTGTTGCTTATTGCAAAATGAACATTTTAAATCTTCACCCGTCAATTAAAAGCTCCTTTTTACTTAATAGCATCTCTTGAAACAACTTTATCAATCATACCATATTCCAAAGCTTCAGCCGGTGTCATGATATAATCTCTGTCAGTATCTTTTTCAATTTTCTTGATAGACTGACCTGTATTAGATGCCAAAATTTCATTCAATGATTTTTTTATTCTCAAAATTTCAGCAGCCTGAATTTCAATATCAGTAGCTTGACCTTGCGCACCACCCAAAGGTTGGTGAATTAACACTCTTGAGTGAGGTAAAGCCATTCTTTTCCCCTTTGTACCAGATGACAACAAGAAAGCACCCATTGATGCTGCTTGCCCCAAGCAAATTGTAGATACATCAGCTCTGATATGTTGCATAGTGTCATAAATTGCAAAGCCGGCAGTAACAGAACCTCCTGGACTGTTAATATATAACATAATATCTTTTTCTGGGTTTTCACTATCCAATAACAACAACTGCGCCACAACCAAATTTGCAACCATATCGTCAATTGGAGTGCCTAAGAAAATAATTCTTTCTCTCAACAATCTTGAAAAGATATCGAATGAACGTTCACCTCTACTTGATTGTTCTATTACTACAGGTACAAAACTCATTTTTTTCTCCTTATAACATTATTATAAATTTCTTTACTATATTAATCAAATAATGTGCCGTAGTAAATACGGCACATATATTATTTTTTTTAATTTATTAAACTATTTGATTTCAACTTTATTGTTGTTCATCAAAAATTCTCTAACTTTATCGTTCATAGCTTGTTGAGAAATTGAAGCTAAAACTTCTGGATTTTGCCCTAATTGTTTTAACAAATCTTGAGGTTTAAGCCCGTAAGCTGCACCTAATTGAGCAAATTTAGCTTCCAAATCTTTTTGTTCAAGTTTAATGTTTTCAACTTTAGCGATTTTGTCGATAACCAAAGAATTTTTAATTCTTGTCATTGCATCTTCATCTAAGTTTTTTAACAATTGATCTTCACCTTGAGCTTTTACTAAAGCATCCCAATTAATACCTTGAGCAGCAAGTCTTTGTTTGTATTCTTCTCTCAAAGAATTAACTTCTCTATCAATCATAGATTGAGGAATATCAACTTTAGCGGCATCTATTACTGCTTTGAAAACTTCATTTTCAGAATTCATTTTATTTGTTCTTTCTCTTTGAGTTTCCAAATAGTTTTTAATATCAGCTTTTAATTCATCAACATTTTTGAAAGAACCAACTTTTTGAGCAAATTCATCATTAAGTTCAGGTAATTTCTTTTCTTTAATTTCGTTAATTTTGATTTTGAAAGTTGCAGGTTGACCTTTTAATTTTTCATCATGATAATCTTCTGGGAAGTTTACCTTAATTTCAAATTCATCATTCAAGTTTTTACCAACTAATTGTTCTGCAAATCCAGGAATAAAGTTTGAATGTCCTAAATCTAATGGATAATTTTTAGCATCTCCACCAACAATTTTTTCACCGTTTGCAGTTCCTTCAAAATCAATTACTGCAATATCAGAATCTTTAGTTGGTCTATCAATAACTGTTTCTTGAGTGCTATGCTGTTCTAACAATCTGTCAATTGATTTTTGCATTGCATCTTCTTCAACCGAAGAATCTTTAACTTCCAAAGTCAAATCTTTGTATTGTCCTAAAGTTACTTCTGGTCTAAGTTCTGCTTTTGCAGTAACTGTTAAGTCTTCACCAATATTGAAATTGTAGTTTGTAACATATGGTTGAGCAATGATATCAAGATTATTATCAACAACTGCTTGATTAATTGCTTGTGGCATTAAGTTTTCAATAGCTTCTTGTTTAATTCTCTCAGTTCCAACATGTCTTTCAACAACTGCACGAGGAGCTTTTCCTTTTCTAAAACCATCAATATTTACATATTTTGAAATTGTGCTAACTGCTTTATTATAAGCATCTGCAGCATCTTTTGCCGGAATTGTAATATCTAATTTTACAACATTTTCTTTTTCTTTTTCTAAAGTTACTTTCATTTTACCTTTTTCCTTTATATATATTAATACATGTGCCATAATCATACCTCAAAAAAGATTTTGTGCAAGTTTTCATGATATAATCAAAGGCATGGTAAGACTAATTAATGATGGAAATATAGATTTTTTGGCAAACACTGCATATTCAATGATGCGCTTGCAGGAAAAATTTACACATATTTATGAACACAACAATCCAAATATCTCTCCTTGCATTTATGCAATGTGGCATGCAAACCAGTTTTTAGTTCACGGAATTGAAGATAAAAAACATCTTAGCATTTTGATAAGTAATTCTATTGATGGAGAAATTATAGCAAGGGCAGTTGAAAAATGGGGGTTCAAAGTAGTAAGAGGATCTTCTGGCAAAAAAGGTGCTGTTGAATCAACTATGCAAATGCTCCATAGACTAAAAGAAGGCGAATGCGTTGGAATTATGGTAGATGGTCCGAGCGGACCTTTACATAAAGTAAAAAACGGTGCAATAAAACTTGCTCAAATGTCAGGTGCGCCAATTATTCCTGCATATTGGTATTCTCCTCAAAAGACTTTTATTAATTTGCCATCATGGGATAAAATGAAAACTCCATTCGGAGATTGCAAAATTTTAAATATTTATGGTAATCCGATTTATGTAAAACCAGAAGCGACAAGCGAAGAACTTGCTTTGGTTAAAGATGAAGTAAAAACGCAACTTCTAAAATTGGAAGATATTGCGCCTGAAATTTATAACGAGGCTAAAAAACAAAAGAAATGGAAAAAGAAAAAATAATTAATATTTCTGCAATCCAAATGAATGCAGAAATTGCAAATAAAAAAGCTAATTTTGAAAAGGTAAAAAAAATCGTTGACAGGGATATTAAAGAAAACACTGATATTATTGTTCTCCCTGAGGTTTGGACTGTCGGTTGGTCCCCAAAACATTTTAGAGATAGCGCAGAAGAAATCCAAACAAGCGAAACAATTGATTTTCTTTCAAATATCGCAAGAGATTGCAAAAGCTGGGTTATAGGCGGAAGTTTTATTACCAAAATTGACACTCATTACTACAATACATGTCCGGTATTAAACAGACATGGTGAATTAATCGCAACATATTCAAAAAACCATCTATTTTCTTATTACGGAAGTGATGAAGGGAAATATGTAGAAGTTGGAGCATCTCCGGTTATGGTTGACATTGAAGGAGTTAAAACAGGTTTGACAATTTGTTATGATATAAGATTCCCTGAAATTTACAGAGCATACAGAAAAGCCGGCGCAGATTTATTAATAAATTGCGCAGCTTGGGGGCTTAAAAAGCCTATTCCGTGGGAATGTATGACAAGATGTAGAGCAGTCGAAAACCAATCGTTTATGGTTGCACTAACTCAATCAGGATATATTGAAGATAACGAATGGAATATCGGACATTCAAGAATAATTGATTACAAGGGTGATTCTATTGCAGAAATTAAAGACCAAAAAGAAGGCGTAATGAGTGCAACTTTGAATTTTGTTCCAATGTATGATTTTAGAAACAAATGCACTTGTATTAACGATATAAGAGAAACCTACGAGGTAAAAAGAGTATGAAAAACGGATTAAAATTAATAATTTGTTTAGCTACATTATTAAGTGTGCAATGTTCAGTATTTGCAAACGCAATTGATAAAACAATTTCTCAATCTGAAATTAACAAAGCAGGGATTTCAATATCTATAAAAGAAGTCGGCTCTGGAAAAGTTATTTATGAACAAAATAGCCAAAAACCAACCATGCCGGCATCTACTTTAAAAATTTTAACTCTTGCAGCATCAGTTGATACATTAGGCAAAGATTACAAATTTTCAACTAAATTATATAAGAATACAAATAACGAACTATTTCTAAAACTGGGGGCAGATCCTTTTTTGACATCATCTGATTTAAACAGAATTTTTGAAAGTGCAGTTAAGGATAAAAAAATATTGTCACCAAAATTTATATATGTTGATGATTACGTTTTTGACAGCACTGAATGGGGTGAAGGTTGGCAATGGGATGATGATTTAAACCCGCTTATGCCAAAATTCAGTTCATACAATATTGACAAAAATTTGTTAAACATTACTATTGCTCCTACCAATATTAATGCTCCTGCAAATATTTTTACATCAAAATTTTACCCGATAACATTTATGAACCTTGTTACAACAGGGAATGAAAATAATATTTCTATAAGCCGAAATAATAGTATTTCCCCTGATATTATCACTATTGAAGGAACAGTAAAAAAACAAGAAACAGAATTTATTCCAATAAACCACCCTAAAAGATATTTTATTTTGCGAATAGAAGACGCTATTCGGTCTGCAAAAATGGATTATTATGGAAAATTTGCGCAGAAAAAAGTTCCAAGTACAAATGTTTATTTGGTTGCACAAGCAGATCATGATTTACAAACTGCAATTTCTGCAATTTTAAAAAATAGCAACAACTTTGTAGCTGAAACTGTTTTCAAATTAGCAGGTGGAAAATACGTTAATAATACTGGTTCTCTTGCGAACTCCCAAAAAATGTTAAATAACTATTTTGACAAATTATCTTTAAACTATGAAAATATAAAAATTGTCGATGGTAGTGGCGTTTCTAAAAACAATCTTATGACAACAGATTTTATGACGGAATTTCTTTCTAAACAGGAAGTTATTGATACATTGAAACCAGAACTTCCAACATCTGGAGAAGGAACATTAAAAAACAGAATGCTATATTTCAAAGATAATTTGAGGGCTAAAACAGGCACATTGTCAGACGTTAGCGCAATCGCAGGTTATATAACCTCAAGAACCGGTAGAACGTATGCTTTTGATATTATGATTAATGACCCGAAATCAAAATCTAACGACAAAAAATCTTTGGAAGAATATGTTTTAAGAGATATTTATACTAACTACTAGTTGTTATCTCCCATAATAATTTTACCAATTATACCAACCAAACCACCTATTGTACCTAATACAATTGCAGTTTGTATTCTTGCCTTCGGTAAAAGATTTTTGATATTTCTATAAGCTTTGGAATACTTTGGAGAGCCTAACAAATCTGCAAGTTTAGCTTCCATAGTATTATTTTTGTGTGCCTTGTTTAGGATTTCACGCCCTTCTAGTAATACTTTATGAGCAGCATGTTGATCTGCATTTGCATTACTCATCAGTTCTTTTGAAAGAGTTTTTTCAAACACATCCGGTTTTTGTGTCAACAATTGTTCCAAATTGTACTTTCTTGGCGCAATTGTGTACCCTATTCCTGCACCCATCAAACCAGACATAATGCCAACTTCAGCAGGCGAAACAGTATTGTACTGACTCATAATTACCTCCTAAACTTACATATAATAAACACTCGTACCTATATTTAAACTCATAATAGAACTTTTTGTGCATATTGTGCAAGAGTTTTTACATATCGTAACAATTCGTCAAAAACAAAGGATTATGCTACCATTAAGGAAATAGGAAAAGAAGGAAATAATATGGAACCTTTTGTTACAATAGTTACACCAACATACAATTTACTTGAAAATAATCTTGCAGATGATTTCAACCTTTTAATATCTCTTTTAGATTTACAAACATACCCAAACATTGAACACATGGTAATTGATAACGCATCAAATGATGGAACTGTAGAGATGTTAAAAGATTACAAAAACAAGGGATTTTTTAAATTCTTCTCAGAAAAAGATACAGGAAAATTTAATGCTTATAACAAGGGTGTAATGAGGGCTAAAGGGAAATATATTGCATTTTTAAGTTGTGATGATTTTATCCATGACATTACATCAATTTATGACATCGTAAATCTTATGGAAGAAACTGATGCTGATTTTACATTCGCTCCAGCATATTGCAGACATCCAGAAGGTTTTGTATTTTTGTTTGCGCCATCAATGCACAACGCTTTTCAAGTAATGCCTTGCGCCAGACAAGCAATGTTTTTCAAAAAATCTATGATTGAAAAAGAAAACTATTTTGATGAAAAATTCAAAACAATGTCAGATTTTGATTTCATTATGAGAATTATAATGAAAGGCTATAAGCCGGCATTCTTCGATAACAATTATGTTACATACAAACTAGGAACAAAAGCACTAGAAAATCCTGAACGCTCCGAAAACGAAAGCAAAGCAATTTACTACAAAAACTTCAGAAATTTATATCCGCTTAATGAAGAAATGCTTGACAGAATGGCAAAATATTCAGAATTTCCGAAACCATTGCTTGACAGATTAGCAAAATTCTTTCCTGAAGCTGATAGAGATTTGTTCTTTGAAAAATGCGAACAAATGCACAATATAAGGGTTCAGGCTATTGAACAACAAAAACGAATTAAAGAAAACATGTAAAATATATTTGCAAAAAAATCTTTGAGTAGTATGATATTAAAGGATAGATAAGTATAATTATTAAAAAGATTAGGGAAATAAAATGAAAGAACAAAAAGTTGCCGTAATTGGTTGCGGCGTATGGGGAAGAAACATCGTTCGAAATTTTTATAATTTGAACGTACTTGACACAGTTTGCGATATTGATGATGAAAACTTGAAAAAAGTTACTGAACAATATCCCGGTGTTAAAATAACAAAAGATTTTCATGACATCATTAACAATAAAGAAATTACCGGAGTTTGCGTTGTAACTCCTAGCCACACTCACTACAAGATGGTTAAAGCAATGTTAGAAGCCGGCAAAAATGTTTACGTAGAAAAACCTATTTCTACAGTAGCTGCAGAAGCTAGAGATTTATCTCAACTTGCACACGAAAAAGGTTTAGTCTTAATGGTTGGTCACTTATTGTTATACCATCCTGCAGTAAACAGACTTAAAATGCTTATTGAAGAGGGTGTCTTAGGGAAAATTATTTATGCTCAAAGCGACAGATTGAATGTTAACTATTTCAAGAATGATAGAAGTGTTATGTGGGATTTAGCTCCGCATGATGTTTCAATGATTTCTTACGTAATCGGCAAGGCTCCTGTTCATGTAGTTTCTGCAATGGGTTGTTCTTCTGATCAAAACGAAATCATGGATATTACACACGTTGGAATTCAGTTTGAAGATGGCGTTTTAGGTCACATTTCAGAAAGCTGGATTACTCCGAGAAAACATGTTCAGCTACTTGTTAGAGGAACAAAAGCTACCGCTATTTTAGATGACACTGTTCCAGAAAACAAACTTGTAATTTACGATAACTTCGTAAAAGATAATACACAAAACATCAAACTCGATTATCTTGAAATTGAACCTCTTAAACTTGAATGTCAACACTTTGTAAGTTGTTGTGCATCCGGCAAAAAAGCTCGTTCAGACGGGGATAACGGGTTTATGGTAACTCAAATTCTTGAAGAAGCTGAAAAAATAATGCTTGGAGATAAAGTAAAAAAACTTGATGAAGTGAACTACGCACTTTCAAGAACTAAAAAATAAATTTTTAAATTTAATTAATGGAGAGAACATCAATGGATATAAAAAATAATCTTGCCAATATAGTATCAGTAACAAGAATTTTTGTAGCTTATGTTGCAATTGCTTGTTTATATGTACAAACAACTTGGGCATACATTATCGCACTTGTTTTAACAATAATCGCATTTGCTATGGACGGCTTAGACGGTTATCTTGCAAGAAAATTAAACCAGTCCTCAGAATGGGGTTCTGTATTAGATATTTTAGGTGACAGAATTGTTGAAGTTTCATACTGGATTGTTTTTGCAGTAATGGGTTGGTTAAATATTATTTTCCCGTTAATTTGTGTAGCAAGAGCGTTCACAACAGACGGTATAAGAAGTGTTGCTTTATCTAAAGGAATGACAGCCTTTGGCGACAAAACAATGCAATCAACATCTTGGGGCAAATTTATTTGTGCATCAAGATTTATGAGAATTAGCTACGCAGTCGCAAAAGTTCTTGCATTCTTGTTATTAATTACAGTTAACACTCCAGGCATGGAACTATGGAATGGTACCCCAATTTTACACATTATTACAATGGTATTTGCGTGGGCTGCAATAATTTTCTGTGTAGTTAGAGCAATTCCTGTTGTTGTAGAAAGTCCTAAATTATTCAAGTAATCGAGAGAAAAATAATGGCTAAACTCAATATAGTACTATATGAACCGGAAATTCCGCAAAACACAGGAAACATAGCAAGATTATGTGCCTGTACCGGAGCTAGTCTTTACCTTGTGGGTAAGTTGGGATTTTCATTATCCAGTAAATATACCAAAAGAGCCGGATTAGACTACTGGGACAGTGTTGATTTGCATAAAATTGACACAATGGAGGAATTGTTTGAAGCTAATAAAGGTGCTAATTTTTATTATCTAACAACAAAAACTAAAAGATTATACACGAATATAAAATTTCAAGATGGCGACTTTATTGTATTTGGACCTGAAACAAGGGGGTTGCCAAGCATTTATGTTCAGGATAAAAACGCTTTAACTATTCCTATGAAAGAAGGTCAACGGAGTTTAAATCTTTCAAATTCCGTTGCAATCGTTGCTTACGAGGCTATCAGACAAAATGGACTATAAACTTCCAAATTTACCGGTAAGAGAAGAAAATTCCAATAAAGGAACTTTTGGGAAAATATTGAATGTTTCAGGCTCTGAATATATGACTGGCGCCGCACTTCTTTCTTCTGTTGCTGCTTTGAGGATTGGAGCTGGATTCGTTGAACTTGCAAGCCATGAAAATGCTTTAAAAGCTGTTTCATATCAAGCACCTGAAGTTGTTTTAGCAACTTTATCAAAAATTTCAAACATCATAATAAATTCAACGGTACTTTTAATCGGTTGCGGGTTGTCAATATCAAAAGAAACGGAAAATATTTTTCAAAACACTATCAAACTCGCAATTGAAATGAATTTACCAACAGTTATTGATGCTGATGGATTAAATATTTTATCTAAAACACAAATTTTGTTACCTAAAAATACAATTTTAACCCCACACCCAAAAGAAGCTTCAAGACTATTGAATTGCGAATTAAAAGATGTTTTGAACAATATGCAACAATCTGCACAAAAAATATCGAAAAAATATAATTGCGTTACTGTTTTAAAATCACATAAAACAATTGTTTGTGATAACGAAAAAATTTATATTAACTCAACCGGAAATAGCGCACTTGCAAAAGCAGGAAGTGGCGATGTTTTGGCAGGCATGATAAGCGGATTACTAGCACAAAAAATGAATATTTTCGATAGCGCAGTTTTGGGTGTTTATTTACACGGATTGGCAGGTGATTTGGCAAAAAATGACCTGAGTGCGTACGGAGTTTTAGCTTCCGACACAATCAGGTACATTCCTTTAGCCATAAAAAATTACTTAGATAGACAAGTTTAATTTGTTACCAGCAACACATTTTTCAGCAAGATCGCCTACTGATGCGTAAGGGCTAGTATAAACAGCTTGTGGAACACTTGGAGCTTTTGGCATAACAATGTTTTTTGCTTTTGGCAAAATTGATGATGCTTTAATTACTTCTACTGATTTGTTTAATGTTTGGGGGTTGATTTTTACCATTTCTCTACCGGTAATGAATGCTAAATTATTAACCATTATAGTTCTCCTTTTCTTTTTTATTAACTATTTTTATTTCAGCCATTCACATTAAACAGCTAAAAAAAAATTTTTGCTACTTATTATATATTTTGATTAATAAATGTTAATATAATAATCTTAATCACTAAAAGCTATTTAACAATTAGTCAACTTACCTAGTACAACTCGCTTAGACGCACCTGTACATGAAGGTAAATTATTCGGGATATTGTAATATGTGCAATAACCTAATAATGCAAACGCCATAACTTCTTTAAAATTGTTAGAAATACCATAAGCTTCATGGGTTTTAAGATTTACATGCTTTGGTAAATAATGTCTTAAATACTTCATCAATGTAGGATTATATGCCCCACCACCACCGATAATAACTTCTTCGACATCAATATCTGGGTAAATAAAGTTTTCATAAGATTTCGCAATAGTCTTTGCGGTAAGCGCAGTCACAGTAGCAACGATATCTTCTGGCTTTTTAGGGCCAAAACGTAAAGCGTTTTCAATATATTCCGGTGAAAAATATTCTCGACCTGTCGTTTTTGGCGGGACTTTAAAATAATATTCATCTTGCATTAGGCATTCTAACCAACTTTCACAAACTTTTCCGGAATCTGCAACTTTTCCATCTTTGTCATAAGGTTGGTTAAAGAACTTGTTCATACAATAATCAATCATAATATTTCCCAACCCTGTATCAAACCCAAATGTAGGGAAATCCTTTGATACAACTGTTACGTTCGAAATTCCACCGATATTTTGGACTAAAACATTCTTTTTCAATGGTTTGAACCACTTTTCATCAGCAAAACAAACCAATGGCGCACCTTCACCGCCAGTTGCAATATCAGCTTCTCGAAAGTTAGAAATAGTTAAACATCCTGTTTCTCTTGCAATAACAGAGCTTTCGCCAATTTGTAACGTACTTTTTAAAGAAACTTTGTCTAATTTTTCATCTTTTGGAAAATGATAAATTGTTTGCCCATGACTAGCAATAAAATCAGGTTTTTGATGTTCGGAAATTAAAACCTTGCAAGCTTCGGCAAAACAATGTCCAATTGCAAAATTCATCTGGCAAACATCTTTAATTGTCGCATCGCCAGAAAATAGTTGAAAAATCTTCGCTCTTATATGTTCTGGATATTTGTAATTTATACCGGAAATAAGTTTTACCGACAAATCCGGATGAACTTCGCACAACCCGGCGTCAATACTATCGCAAGAAGTACCAGACATTAACCCTATAACAAGTTTTGTTTCCAACTCATCATTCATATATATATAATATAAAAAAGCTTGCGATAACGCAAGCTTTATAAATTTCAACTATCTCCTCATCCCCATAAATTCTTTTTTAATTCCCAAATAATCTATAAAAAAAATCCCTAATCATTGCACTTCTATTGTTCAAAACTTTTACCAAATTTTCTTTACAATTTCTTTAATAAATCTTTTAACATTTTCCTTTTTCTCTAAGATTTCCAAACTATCTTAATGCCATCACCTCTTTTTCTTTAAAACTATCTCCTACTACCGCTTTTGGGGTTATCTTTGCTACTCTCCTTGTAGCCCCTCCACATTTATTAATGTAAATCTAAGTAAAAAAATTGACAAGTAAAGAAATACAAAATAAAATTTACAATTGCCCATGCCCCTTGCTAGGACAAAGAAAAATTCAAGTTCTTAAATCTTAATGAAGTAATCTTAATGAAATTACGTAAACATGAGTAAAATTTTGATTGACAAAAGCTGATGTTCGTAAAATAGCATATAAAATTTGCACATGTTAAAAAATCTATGGTATTATTATTAAAGATGGGGAGATGTGTATGAAACAATTTATCAAAAACCAAAAAGTTACATATAACCTAATGTCATTTACAGGTTATAAAGCTTTACTAATCTTTAACCTTCTTACAGAAGGTCCGAAAAGCTACGCAGAAATAAGTGACTATATATTTAATCACCCTTATTTGCGTGAAAAGATTTCTATTGATACATTCAGAGTTTATATGAATTCCCTAAAAAGATTTGGATGTGAAGTAAAAAGAATTAAAGGCGATGATAAAATTTCTCGTTATTATATTTCGGAACATCCGTTTGAACTAAAATTCACACAGGAAGAACAAAGAAGTTTAACCACAGTTTTCAAAAGTATTGTAAAAAATATGACAGTAGAAGAACTTTTGGCTATGGATAACTTTTTTGAAAAGCTTAACAAATATCTTAAAAAAGATGATTTTGCAGCAAATCTAAGAAAATATTCTCCATTAAAAGATGTTGACAAAAAAATATTAAAAAGCTTGCTTGACTGTTGCAACAGACAAGATCAAATTGTTATAACTTACAATTCGCCAAATTCAGGCGAAAAACATATTGAAATTATTTCTGAAAAAATCGAAATTTCAAATGACAAAATCTACCTTTGCGGAACAGGTTTGGAATATATGCAATATGGAGCATTTTTAGTAAGCAGAGTTAAAAACATTGATGAAATCAAGTTCCAACATACACAAACAACTCATCTTGAAAAGATTAAAATCAAATATGAATTAAATGACAATAATATTGAACTTAATGATAACGAAAAAGTATTAGAACAAAGTAACGGAAAAATTGTTGTTGAAATGACGACATCTAACGAATTTTTTGCAAAGCAAAGGATTTTAGAATTTGGTCCAAAATGTAAAATTCTTGAACCGGAAGATTTTAAAGAAAAATTTGTTCAATTATTAAAAGACATGAAAGCGGGGTACTATTGTGGTTAGAAAATATACAGAAAAATGCAATGATGCCTGCATAAAATTATTTACATTCATAAAAATGTTATATGATGGCGATGTTGAATTTGCAGATGTTATAGAACTTTTCTCTGACGGGAATTATGATGGAACTTCAAATACTCACGTTACACTTAACAAGTATTTGAACGCTTTAAAAATCTTTGGAATAAAAGTAAAAAAGTCGCAAGGCAAGTACCACATGTACAGTTCAATATACAAAATCAAACTTGACCTTGATGACATAAAAAGTATTGAATTGCTAAAAGAGGCTAGAAATCTTTTGCCTACCGGAAAAGTAAGAACACATTTTAACGAAGTTTTACGAAAACTTGAAATGCGTTATGATGAATGCGCACAAAGTTACGCTCAAATTGCAAATAATACAAAAAATTTGCACCTATCTTTTTACCACTCAGAAATGGTTGAACAGGTGGTTCAATGCCAAAAATATTGTCAAGATAAGCAAAAATTAGAAATCATTTTTACTAATGAAAAAGGAAAAGAGCTAAATTTGATTTGCTCTCCGCTTGAACAAACATACATAAAACGAAAAATCTGCTTAAAAGTCATGGGAAATAGCGGAAGTAGAATTTACGAAATTCCGATTGAGAATATCAAATCAATAAAACAACTACCTGTAGCGTCATCTTCAGCCTCAATACCAACAACAGTTGTTTACAAGATTAAAAACAGACTTGCAAAAAATTATAAACTAAGAGATTGGGAAAGATTAGACAAAATAGAATCTGACGGAAGCCATGTTATTGTAAACAAAAATGAAGATCTTGAACAATTTTTGAAAAGAATAATGCGATATGGTACAGAATGTGAAATTTGTTCACCAAAATTCTTGAAAGAAGAAATGGTTGAAAGAATAAACGAAACATTGAAAAATTATTGTTAAATTTTTTAGTGAAAAGTGAGAAGTGAAAAGACCATATCAGAAGAACTATTACCCTCTCTCGTGGTTGTAATTCATATCGTTCAAACAACCACTCTCTCTCCCAAGAGAGAGAACTTTTTACAATCTTATAGGATAATCCTTTGCAATAGTCCAACCATCTCCTATGATTAAAGCAGTGCAAGCTTCAATACCAGTATAATTTTTACATTGTTCTATTAATTCATTTCGGTCTAAAACTTTCCATGAATAATCCGGAGCATTTCCTGTTGAATACAATAAAAATCTATCTTTTCCATTTACTGCACCATTTTTACCAACAGTTAGCCCCGTAGATGAAGTTTCCTGCAAATTTTTACAAGCTTTGTGTGAAATGCAAGCTACAATGTAAGTCCAAGCCCAATTTTCTGTTTGTGGATCATAATGAGTTCTTCTAAAATAAAAAGCAGAATCATCATTAAAATAAACAAATACACCATTAGAACCTTTTTCAACTTCAACATTATTAAAATATGGTACATAGTATTTATTTACGACCTCTAAAGCATTATCAGCATTATTTGGAAGTAAACAAGTACCACAATCTTCAGACGGAGAAATTCCACCAGCTTCATCAGTAGCACTGGCATATGCTTGAGAAATAGTTGATGATATTTTCTTTAATTTAGAAATTACAACAATTTTTCTATGGTTCTGAATTAATGAAGGCATCGTCATAGCAGCAACAACTCCGATTATCCCAAGAGTAATTAAAACTTCTGCAAGAGTAAAAGCAGGTTGTTGAAGTGAGTTATGAATAGTGCAAAAACTACTGATATGAGAGGTTAAGCGATTGCCCCCTCCCCGATGCAACTTAAAAATTTCAATTTCATAAAAATTACCTCTCTGTTTAATACTAATATTATAATTGTAACACTTTTTTCTGATATTTTCAACTCACAAATTCATCTAACAAATTTTTACATAAATATAATTTAACATTCAAAGTTTTTTGATTAACTCTTGTGCTACTATTTTAATTATGGATGAGAACACACAATTTGTACCTTTGCACCTGCACAGTGAATTTTCTCTGTTAGACGGTGCTATAAAGCTAAAAGATTTATGTAAATTCGCAAAAGAAAACAATATGCCAGCCGTTGCTATTACCGATCACGGCGTAATGTATGGTGCTTTGGATTTGTATTTGGAAGCAAAAGAAGCTGGAATTAAACCGATAATCGGTTGTGAATTTTACATGCACAATGGACCTCTTGACGAAAGAGATCCACATAACAACCCAAGATATCACCTCATCCTGCTTGCGAAAAATAATACAGGCTACATGAATATGGTAAAACTCGCATCCGATGCAGCATGCAAAGGTTTTTACATGAAGCCACGTATTAATTTTGAACTGTTAGAAAAACACCACGAAGGACTAATTTGTTGTTCTGCTTGTTTAGGTGGCGAAGTTTTACAAAACCTGCTAAAAGGTGATTATGAAGAAGCTAAAGCCACTGCAAAACGGTTTAAAGACTTATTTGGGGAAGATTACTACATAGAACTTCAAGATCACGGTCTGGAAGAACAAAAAAGGACAAATCCTGATTTAATAAAAATCGCCAAAGAACTTGATATCAAAATGGTTATCACTAACGACTCTCACTATTTGAGAAAAGAAGATGCTGACTGGCATGACACCCTTCTTTGTATGCAAACACAATCAATGAAGGATGAAGAAAATCGTTTCCATTTTCCAAACAACGAGTTCTACGTAAAAACAGTTTCTGAAATGCGTGATGCTTTCAAATGGATGGACACAGAAACATTCGACCAATGTATTAAAAATACAGTCGACATCGCTGAACAATGTCACGTTACTATTAAATGGGAAGCACCACTTCCTGACTTTAAAGTTCCACCAAACCACACAACAGATTCCTATCTTGAAGAACTTGTTATGCAAGGTTTGAAAAGGAAATACGGTGAAGAAAATATTACACCGGAACTAAAAGAGCGTGTAAAATATGAACTCGGAATTATCGAAAAAATGGGATTTTCTGCCTATTTCTTGATTACATGGGATTTCATTCACTTTGCCAAAACTCACGATATTCCGGTTGGTCCTGGTAGAGGTTCGGCTGCCGGCTCTGTTGTTGCCTACGCACTTGATATCACGGATCTTGACCCTATTCGCCACCATCTATTGTTTGAAAGATTTTTGAACCCAGAACGTTTCAGTATGCCCGATATTGATACCGACTTCTGTATTGAAAAACGTGGTGAAGTTATTGACTACGTAGTTGATAAATATGGCGCAGATAAGGTTTGCCAAATCATTACATTCAGTACACTTGCAGCACGTAACGCTTTCAAAAGTGTTGCCAGAGTATTTGGGATGGAATATGCAAAAAGTAACAAAACCGCCTCTTTAATTGAAGATACAATTGAAAGTTCCATGATCGAAGGTTCTGAACTAAAAAGACTTTATGATGAAGACCCTGAAATTAAAAGAGTTATTGATACGGCAAAATGCGTTGAAGGAATTAAATGTGGTATCGGTATGCACGCAGCCGGCGTTATCATTTCATACAAACCATTAGACCAAATTGTACCAGTTCAGCCGTCAAAAGATGGTATTATCATTACGCAATATCACCGAGAAATTCTTGAAAAGATGAAACTTTTGAAGATGGACTTTTTGGGCTTGCGTAACCTTACAATGATACACAAGACTGTTAAACTTATCCAAAAATGTCAAGGGATTGATGTTGATATCAACCATATTCCGCTTGATGATAAACCTACTTATGACATGCTTGTTCGAGGGGAAACCGTTGGGGTATTTCAGTTAGAATCTTCAGGAATGACAAGTTTGGTAAAAAAACTAAAGCCCGATGTTTTCGAAGATTTAGGAGCCTTAGTTGCACTATTCAGACCAGGTCCGTTGGGTTCAGGCATGGTTGACGACTTCGTTGAAAGAAAACATGGTCGTCAAGCGATTACATATGCTCATCCTAGACTTGAACCTATCTTAAAAGATACTTACGGGACAATGGTTTACCAAGAGCAGATTATGCAAATCTTCCAAGTCATGGCGGATTATTCATTGGGACAAGCCGATCAGGTTCGTCGTATGATGGGACACAAAGATCCAGAAGCTATGGCTGCTCAAGAAGGAAAACTTATTGAAGGTTCAGCTAAATACGGAATGAAGGCTGAAGATGCCAAAAAATTATTTAACCAAATCCAAAACTTCGCAGCATACTGCTTCAACCGTGCGCACTCATCAGCTTACGCTTTCGTATCATATCAGACGGCATACTTAAAATGCCATTATCCCGTAGAATACTTGTCAGCATTGCTTTCAAGTGTTGCTGGTGATCAGGAAAAAACTCAAGCGTATATTGAAGAAGCTCTAAAATATGGAATTAAAGTTCTTCCGCCTGATATCAACAAGTCTTTCTTGGAATATGCACCGGATGGTAAAAACATTCGTTTCGGCTTAGCATCAATCAAACAAGTTGGCGAAGCCGTAATTGAAGAAATTATCAAAGAAAGAGAAGAAAACGGAGATTACAAATCAATCTACGATTACGTTAAAAGACTTGACACAAAATGTTCAAACAAAAAAACTTTAGAAGGCTTGATTAAAGCCGGAGCATTTGCATCAATTGAAAAAAGCCGTAAACAACTTATGGATAATATTGAGTATATTACTGCAACTGCCTCTAAAGAATCAAAGGCCAAAGAATCCGGTCAAGGAAGTTTATTCGACATGCTTGGGGATACATCTGCAATCGAAGATGCAAAATTCCAACTATCAGGTTCTGATGAGGAATATGATGCAAGAACTTTGCAAAACTTTGAAAAAGAATTTTTAGGTTTTTACGTAACAAGTCACCCACTTTCTACAATTAGAAGTAAGTTACCGTTTTTGATGACACATAAAATCACAGAAATTGCAGAACTTCCAAACGACAAAATCGTTACAATTTGCGGACTTATTACGGCAGTAAAACAAATTCCAACCAAAAAAGATCCAACCAAATTTATCAGGTTTGTGACAGTTGAGGATTTGTCCGGCAAAATTGAAGTTATTGCGTTTAATCGAACAATTCAGGAATATGGTGACTTTTTGCAAAACGAGCAAAGAGTAATTATTTCAGGAAAAGTTAGTAGAAGAAGTGACGACGAACCGCCGACACTTTTGGTTGAAAGCGTAAAAACAGTGGATAATTCAAACATATTTACAATAACATTGCATGACGATTTCAAATTTGAAGAAGTTGTTTATTTGAAAAACATTTTATGTCAGCATGCCGGTTCAGATCCTGTAACATTTAAGTTAAAAGATTTGGAAGGAGATGTAAAAGTTCTTGCAGCATCAATGTTTTGGGTAGCAAGTTCAAATGAGCTAGTAAATATATTGAAAAAACAGTTCGGGGACAGACTGGATATAAGCGTTCGCTCTTTAGATAGCACCGAGAAAGAAGAACAAGTGGCGTAAATTATTATTTTTCACTTGTTACAACATTATTTTTATAAAAATAAAAAAAATGCTTGCAAAAAAAAATCTTTCATGTAATAATAGAGAAGTACCCAATGCGGGGGTAATTCAGTGGTAGAATGCTTCCTTGCCAAGGAAGATGTCGCGAGTTCGAGCCTCGTCTCCCGCTCCATAAAAAACCGTTAAACACCTGTTTAGCGGTTTTTTATTTTGTTATATTTTCGTTGCAATTTCTTAAAATTTAATTCGCTCTATTCTTATACATGCTATAATTAGGATAGAAGATTAGGGCGTATGAAAAAATTTTTTATTACACTATTAATACTTATTGCCGGACATGTTTGTTTTGCAGAAAATTCTGTACAAAAAATTAATTTGTCAGAAGCGGTTAATCTCGCTATTAAAAATAATATTGATTTTCAAGCAAACAAACTTGATACCGAAATAGCTAAAAATAACATCAAAGTAGCTAATAAACTTCAAAACCCCGATTTTGACATTTTTTATAACTTTGGCAGCGCAGGAAAAGGAAACCCTCAACTTTTTGGGATGACAGAAACCATTGAAATCGCCAAAAGAGGAGCTAGAAAGAAATTAGCTAAAGCAAACTATGAACTAGCAAAAGAAAATCTTAATTTCTACGAATTTGATTTAAAAATGGATGTTAGAGAAGCTTATATAAATCTTGTTGCCGCAAAATCAATATTAAAAAGCCTTCAAGAGCAACAAAAACTTCTTAAAGAACTTCTCACAATTGCCCAAAGAAGATATGAAGCCGGAGCTGCACCGGAAATTGATGTTATACAAGCAGAAATTGCTCTAAATCAAATGACCACTCAAGTTAATACTGCAAAAGTTAATGTAAAAAGTGCAACATTTGAGTTCAACAAAACAATCAACCCAAAAGACAAAACATACTTAAAATTTGACACTGTTGATGATTTATTCAGAAACAACTTTATAGATCTTGAAACACCAAATCCAAAATCTCAAATGCCAGAATTTGAAACAATTGCAGAAGATAGTTTGAAAAACAGATTTGACATAAAGATTGCCAAACAACAAATTAATGTAGCAGAAAAGAATTTGACAGTAATTGCAAGACAAAGAATACCGGATTTAGAAATTCAAGGCGGTTATGGTTATCAATCAAAAGGCATGAGTGATGATGGGAGGTTTAAATCCGGAGCTTATGCAGGCGCAAGCCTTGTAAACCTTCCTCTTTTATATGCGTACAGACCAGAGATTAAAAACGCAAAATTAGAAGTTGAAAAAGCTGAATTGAATTACATTTCAACCAAAAACAAGGCACTAAAAGACTTAAATAATGCGTATGAAAAATTCGTCACTGCGCAAATGAATTTGAATTTCTATAACGACAAACTTTTGAAAAATTCGGATGAAATGATACGAGTTTCAAAGAGAAGTTATGAAGTCGGAAAATCAAATCTTACCTCATTAATTGTCATGGAACAATCATATAAATCAATTATTATTGGCTATACATACGCATTAGCAGATTATTATAATTGTTGGATAAATTTTTTGAGAGAAGTTAATCAAGAGGAGCTAAAGACTGACAATGAAGTTATTTAACAAATTGATTAAACTTTCAATAAAAAACAAGTTTATATCTGCAACAATTGCCATTTTACTAATCCTCACAGGGATATATTGCCTAAAAACTCTTGATATCGAAGCATACCCTGATTTTACAAATCCAATTGTGCAAGTTATAACCCAAATGCCCGGAAAGTCTGCCGAAGAAGTAGAACGATTAGCGACAATTCCTTTAGAAAAAAACTTAAACGGAATTCCAAATGAACAAAAATTGTATTCAAGCTCTCTTTTTGGATTATCCGTAATAAAAGTTGTTTTCGCAGATGGATTACCTTCATCATTGATTAGGCAACAAGTATTGGAAAGAATTTACCAAACAGAACTTCCTGACGGAGTAAAACCAGTATTAGGACCTGATGCGTCAGCAATCGGAGAAATTTACAGATACACTATTGAATCTGATTACTATAACCCAATGACCTTAAAGGCGATTGAAGATTGGCAAATGGAAAAAGCTTTTAAACAAGTTCCTGGAATTATTGAAGTTAACAGTTTTGGTGGGCCTGTAAAAACTTATAAAGTAATTCTTAATCACGAAAAAGTTCGTTTTTACAATCTTGATGTAGGTGAAATTTTTGATGCAATAAAAGCTTCAAATTCAACAGGTGGCGGGCATTATATCTCTAAAAATGACCAAGCTTATATCGTAAGAGGTTTGGGATTATATTCCGATATAGAAAGTATTGAAAACACTGTTATAACCTCACGTAACGGAATTCCAATAAGAGTTAAAGATGTTGGTATCGTCGCAATTGAGCCTGCAGTAAGAATAGGACAAGTTGGCAAAAACCTAGATAATGACGTTGTTGAAGGAATTGTTTTGATGAGAAAGGGCGAAAATCCAACTAAAACAATAAAAAACCTGCAAAATAAATTACCAGATATAAAAGCTCAACTTCCCAAAGGTGTCCACCTTAAACCATTTTACGAAAGAAGTGAATTAATCCACAACACAATGCACACAATCGGGCATAACGTAATTTGCGGAATTGTGTTCGTTATAATTGTTTTATTTGCATTTATTCTTGACTTAAGAATCACATTAATTGCATCACTTGTAATCCCATTGGCACTTGGTTTTGCATTCACCTTATTTAAAATATTTGATATTCCAGCCAATCTTTTAAGTATGGGAGCAGTAGATTTCGGGATAATCGTCGATGGTGCTGTTATTTTAATGGAAAATATTTTCCGATGCCTTGCCGAATACAAGTGGCAATTAACTCAAACCAAAAAAGAAGCTATAATTTATAAAGCGGTAAAAGAAGTAGGAAATGTAATTACTTTTTCTACAATAATTATTTTATGTTGCTTTTTGCCAATATTAGCATTTGACGGAGTTGCAGGAAAATTATTCCACCCACTAGCATTCACTATGGGATTTTCGCTAATAGGAGCAGTAATTACATCATTATTCTTTTTACCGGCAATATCTGCAATTTACATGCCTGTCAAAAATATTCAAGAAAAAGACAACAAAATTCTTGACAAAATAACAAACATATATAGGAAATTTTTAAACAAAATACTTGAAGAACTTCCTAAAGAATTTTTATCAATTGTTGGAGGAATGTTTGTTGTTGCATTAACTCTATTCTGTTTTATTGGTTCAGAATTTTTACCAAACCTTGATGAAGGTAATATTTGGTTAAGAGTTACTGTTCTGCCTAGAAGTACAACTATTGAGCATTCTGTCGAAGTAGCCAGAGAAATTCGAGAAATTTTATTACAATATCCGGAAGTAAAAAACGTGATTTCTCATATTGGTTCAGCTGATGACGGAACAGATCCAAACCTTTTAAGCAACATTGAAAATATGGTTGATTTAAAACTTGCAAAAGATTGGCGTTGGAAATGGCACAAAAACAAACAAAAATTAATCCAAGACATGTCTGAAAAATTATCTGATATACCCGGAATTACAACATATTTTACACAATATATTCAAGATAACGTCGAAGAAGCTGTATCTGGTTCTAAAGGTCAAGTTGTCGTAAAAATATATGGTTCGGATTTATATGAATTGCAAAAACTTCAAGATCAAACCTTAGCAGTACTTTCAAATGTTAAAGGAATAGTGGATTTGTCTTACGACCAAATTATCGGTCAACCGCAATATCAAATCAAAATTGATAGAGTAAAAGCTTCTCGCTACGGCTTGAGAAGTGATGATATACAAAAAGTTGTAGAAATTGCAATCGGAGGTAAAAACGCAACTCAAGTTCTTGAAAACGAAAAAAGATTTGACGTATTTTTAAGACTAGAAGCAAAAGATAGAAATTCTTACAGGAAAATCCAAAATATTATTGTAAAAACACCTGAAGGAATATCAGTTCCTTTGAGCAATGTCACAGATATTTCTACTGACAACGGCGCAATGATTATCACTAGAAGTGAAAACTCTCGAGTTGCAATAGTCAGATTTAACATTAGAGGAAGAGATTTAGGTTCTACAGTAAAAGACGCTCAAAAAGAACTCGACAAGAAACTACAATTACCGGATGAATATCGCATCAAATGGGCTGGACAATCAGAAAGTCAAAAAAGTGCAAATACAAGACTGGCAATAATTCTACCAATTACATTAATATTAATTGGAGTAATTCTTCACTTAAATTATAAGAGTAAAAGACTTGTTTTGATAGCAATGTCACCAATTTTAGTAACTCTATCAGGGTGTATATTTGCACTATTTGTTACAAGAACGTATTTTTCTATTTCTGCTGGTGTTGGCTTTATCGCCGCAATTGGTGTATCTATTCAAAACGGCGTAATATTGCTTTCTTCAATCATCAGACAAAACAAATTAAATACAAACCTAATTTCTGCAATAGAAAAAGGAGCTATCCAAAAATTAAGACCTGTTTTGACCGCATCGCTTGTTGCTATTTTAGGTTTGTTACCAGCGGCGTTGTCAAACGGAATTGGAGCGCAAAGCCAAAAACCTTTTGCAATTGCAATAATCGGAGGATTGTCTGTGGGTACATTCTTTACAATCTTCCTTATTCCGCTATTATATAAAATTACAAAGGAAATCAAACATGAAAATTCTTAAATTATTTATAATATTTTCTTTAGCACTATTATTAACCGGTTGTAGGAGCCAAAACAATGATACTGCGCACAATAAAAGGATAGTTTTAACAGAAGCTCAAGAAAAAAATGCAAAAATCCAAACATCACCTTTAAGCGTTATGGATATTGAATTACAGATTACAATTCCAGCGCAATTCAAAGCTAGAAATCAATCAATTGAGAGAATTTATTCCCCAATTGACGGAAAGATTACAAATGTATTTGTAGAACCTGGTGCAATATTAAAAGTAGGACAACCAATTGTTCAAATTAAATCAGATGCAATAAGTCAAATTCAACTTGAATTTTTGGAAAAAATTCTTGATATTGATGCAAACATAAATGAATTAAGAGCGCAGTACAATTTGTCACTTCAAAATTATAATAGAGAAAGGACTTTGTATAACGAAAAGATTTCTTCTCGTGCGGATTATGAAACTGCAAATGCCCAGTTAAGAAAAGATAAAGCAAATCTTGATGCACTAAGTATTAAACGTTCCTCCCTAATAAATGTCTACAGACAACGACTTGCGGTATATGGCGGAACAATAGATAATGTAATTAAAACAAAACAAATTTATCCATATATTACAATAAAAGCGACCAAAAACGGAGTTTTATTGGAAAGAAAAGTTAATCCTGGAGAAATTGTTGAACAAAATAGAGAATTGTTTAACCTTGCGGATTTAAAGACAATTTGGCTTGTGGGTTATGCTTTTGAAAAAGATTCTCCATATCTTCATTTGGGAGAAGCTGTTACAGGTACAATTGAAGAAAGTACTGAAACTATAAACGGCGTTTTATCTTATGTTTCACCTATACTTGATAACACAACCAAAACCCTTGAAGTTAGAGCAGATATTCCAAACAAAAATTTTAAAATAAAACCAAACATGTATGCAGAAATGTATGTAAATACCGGAATTGCGCATGTACTTGCGATACCAACAGATGCGGTTGAAAAATTTGGGGATTACAATTTTGCTTATGTAAAAATCGCACCTCATACATATGAAGAACGAAAAGTTGAAACAGGCAAGAAAAACGACCAATACACGGAAGTTTTGTCAGGAATAAAAGCCGGTGAAAAAGTTGTAACTAGAGGTTCATTTGAACTTTTAGGAGAAAGCATAAAAAAACAAGAAGCTGAATAGAATAACAACTTGAACATAAAACATATTTATTATATTGTTTAAATGTTGCGGAAGTAATTCAGTGGTAGAATGCAACCTTCCCAAGGTTGACGTCGCGGGTTCGAGTCCCGTCTTCCGCTCCATTTAATTGTTAACGTTGTTTAGGGCTCATGAATAGAATTTTTACAATTATAAAAAAAGATAAAATTTATTATTTGTTAATAAGTTTAATCTTATTGTTTGGAATTATAATTAGAATTAAAGCTTTTTTAATTGAACGTTCACTTTGGCATGACGAATGTTCTCTTGCTATAAATATATTACATAAAAATGTTTTTCAATTTTTAGGACCGCTTGAGCATTTTCAATGCGCCCCACCAATTTTTATGTCTGCCACTAAAGTTTTAACACAAATATTCAAGCCAAATGAATATACATTTAGACTTATACCTTTTTTAGCAGGAATTTCATCACTTCCTTTATTTTTTTTGTTAACAACTAAGATATTTAAGCGCCAATTCACACAGATTATTGCAACAGTATTGATTGCAATTAATTACAATCTTATTTATTATGCGCAAGAATTTAAACAATATTCCTTAGACGTATTTTGCACAATTTTATTAACTTTAATACTACCTCAAAAAAATTTAATTAATTTTTCAAATAAAAATTTAATTTTGATTGGACTTTTATTTGCATTATTTCCGCTGATATCTTTCCCTACAATATTTGTTATATTGGCATACTTAATCCAACAAATAATTAGCTATAAAAAACAAATAGTTAAACAACTAGGATTAATTTCCATATTTCCAATTATTTCAGGATTACTAATTATTATTCCAAACATTGTAAATAACAAAAATCAGCTTTTCCTAATAAACTACTTTGAAACGGATGGATTTTTATCATTAAACCCAATAAAAATACTCTCCGCAATAAAATTAAATTACAATTACTTCTTCTACCCAAACAATTTTATTTTGATTGGGATAATTATTTCAATTATTTCAATAATATATCTTTGCAAAAGCAAACTTAATCAATATCAAAATTTACTGATAGGAACTCTAATAATAAGTATAATTGCTTCTTTTTTCCACATATACCCAATGTACGAAAGAGTTAGCTTATTTCTAATTCCTTGTTTGATATTCTTTCTACTTATACCAATTGATAAAATTCGGAAAAGCAACCCAATAAAATCAGTAATCATCTTATTTTTAACATTTTTATATTTCTGCAATTATATTCCGAATTTTTATAAAGATTTTAACGTTATAATTGGTATTAATAGAGAAAATGCCAAAAATTCTTTGCAATTTATCAAAACAAACTATCAAACAAATGATATAATTGTATTTAATACTGCCTCTGATTCTGAATTTGCGTTTTATTCTCAAATATTAAATTTTACATCTAACAACATTAAAGTTAATCTTCAAACAACAAATCAAGAAGAATATAATCAACTTTTAAACCAATTACCCAAAGGAAATACATACTGGTTTTATTATCCATACTCACTATCCAAATATCCAGAAAAGGATTTGTTAAAAACATGGTTAAAAGATAAAAATGTTATTATTAGTAGAGATTTTCAAAATTCTTTAGTTGCAAAAGTTAAATTGTAAAAATTTACCATTTTTTGAATATAAAAAATGCTGCAAATATTATAAACACAAATCCAACTAGATAATTCCACTTAAATTCTTCTTTTAAATACAGAACTGAAAAGAAACTAAATACAACAAGAGTTATTATTTCTTGTATTGTTTTGAGTTGTGCTGCAGAATAAACAGAACTTCCAATTCTGTTTGCAGGAACCTGAAAACAATATTCAAAAAACGCAATTCCCCAACTTATAAGAATTACCGCCCACAAAACAGTCGATTTATGTTTTAAATGACCATACCATGCGAAAGTCATGAAAACATTTGAAATCATTAATAATAATATCGGAACAAAATATCTGTACATATTAGCCTTTCTATACTGATTTTACTAATAAAAATATTATATATTAAAAATCTCAAGAAAGTATTGACATTTAATTATTTTCTTTATACAATAATAACTGTAGCTAGCCGACTTGGCTCAATGGTAGAGCAACGGTTTTGTAAACCGTAGGTTGTAGGTTCGATTCCTATAGTCGGCATTTTTTCTGAAAAGCAAGGGCTAAAACTTTTTTATAAGTCTAACCCTTTTATAATATAAGCCCTTGTGGCACTAGCCTTTGTGGCGCAGGGACTCTGCCGAGAAAAAGATTGATAATCTTTTTTGAGAGGTAAGCACTCCCAAAGAGCGTACAAAGAACAGAAATAGAAAAGCCTTTGTGGCGCAGGGGTAGCGCACTCCCTTGGTAAGGGAGAGGCCACGGGTTCAAATCCCGTCAAAGGCAAATTTATTGATAATTAAATATGGGTAGGTGCCCGAGTGGCTAAAGGGAGCAGACTGTAAATCTGCCGTCGCGAGACTACGGTGGTTCGAATCCACCCCTGCCCACCATTTTAAAAGACCTCATAGCGAGGTCTTTTTTAGTAAAAAACTTAAATGGGAGATTAGCAATGCTAAAACATAGTTTTTGGATATTATTACCATGCGTAATTTTTCTTATTTTTATTTATCTGTTTATACCAAAACAAACTCTTTCTTGTATTCCGAACGCCGGTTGCACTTTGGAAGAAAAATCTGTTATTTCAGGTAGTATAAATTTTCAATCTTTTAAACAATCTGATATCCTATATGGTTATACTAAATCAAATAAACATTATAGATTTGGTTCACATAGACATTTTAGCTCATATATTCCTGTTTTAGTAATGAAAGATAACACTAAAATAGAGTTAGAAAACCTAAGTTTCAAATTTGAAACTCCAGCTGAAAACTTTGTAAATGACATAAAAATGAATAAAAAAGTAAAAAGAACTTCTCCAAATATATTTATACAAATTATCAGAGATGCCATTTAATTGACTTTTTATTTTATAATTTTCAATTTAATCAAAACAAAAGTTATAAACTGTGCAACTGCCAAAATCAATAAAACAACTACTAATGAAAGAGTTAAAACAATTGTAAGTTTATATATTAACATATTTCCAACATGTTCAGAATATTTCATTGAACATTTTAAAACAAACCTTGTTACCGGAAGCCAAATAGCTAAAAGAAACGTTACTAGAGCAGGTTTGTCTAAAATTGGTCTGAAAATTTTGTTTAAATACTTAACTTGCAATTTATATAATTTAGTCGAACTTTTTATTGCAAAATACAAATTTTCTTTATACAAATCTTGATTTGGATTAATTTCTATTGCCTTTTTAAAATAAATCTTTGCAATTTCAGTTTCTCCGTTATTGAGTAAAAAAGTTCCATAGTTATTTAACAAAACCTCATCTTCAGGTGAAATAGCAAGAGCCTTCTTGTATTCATCACTTGCTCTTTGAACATCCCCTAATTCTGCAATAACATCCGCATACAATCTGTGATAATCAGCGTTTTCTGGATATTCAAAAACAAGATCTTCAATTATTTTTTCTGCTTGTCCATAATCTTTTAACGTATTTACTAAATAATCAGCCCAATAATACCTAGTATTTGGATTTTTACCATTTATTTCAAAAGCCTTTTTATAATAATATTCTGCTTTCTTATATTTTTTTATAGCTTCGTAACAAAAACCTAATTCTGCGAAATATTCATCAAAATTAGAATTAATTTCCTCTGCTTTTTCAAAATACTTTATTGCATCTTTATACAAACCACTATTTTTGAAATATATACCTATTTCGTAATAAGCGAAATCACAATTAGGATACAAACTTATAATATAAAAAAACTTTTGAAGTGTTTCGCTAATCCCCTCTGTTTTTAGCGCATCTTCAAGCAAACTGTCACACTCTTCACTATAAACAAATTTATTATTCTGCTCATTACCCATCATTAAATATCACCCCTGATTATAACTATAAACTATTATATCACAAATCATTTTATAGCATTTAAAAAGCTATAAAGATACCTAATCTTGTCATTAATCATAAAAGATGGTTGGGAAATAAGAAAAGATTACCCATGGTAAAATCATTTAAAATCCTATCAAAACTCTTAAAAAAATAATAAGTATGAATATATTACCCATCTCTTTAAATAATAACAATAACAATATTAATTTTTTATGCTAAAATTTGATTATGAAAAAATGTATGATAAGAATATTTTTAACTATATTGTTATTAAATAACTTATGTTATGCTGAAGTTAATATTGTTAATGAAAAGTATCAAAACACAACAGAAGTATCTAATTCCAATTTTGAATACAAAATAGATAATAAAATCTCAAGAGAATTAAAAGAGGCCATAGAAGATGTTTATGGCAAGGAAAAAACTGATGAAATATATCAGACTATTATTGCTAAGGCAATGACATCTATTAAATTAAGGTCTGAAAATTTAAAACATCAAGATTTAACCAGAAAATCAGATTGGTATAAAGAAGAAATTATCTATATGTTTTATGTTGACCAATTTGGAGTTGTACAACAAAATAAGCCTAATACCTTTAAAGATACTACACAAATGTTAGATTATTTAAAAGAATTAGGGGTTACAACTCTATATATGCTCCCATTTGCGGATAGCCCAATGAAAGATGCGGGGTTTGACGTTAAAAACCCAAAATCAGTAAGGCAAAATTTGGGAGGAATGGAAGAGTTTACTTCATTTGCGAAACAAGCAAAAGCATATGGATTTAAAATAAAAGCTGATTTGGTTCTTAATCATCTGTCCTCTGAACATGAATGGTTTAAAAGATTAGAAAATGGAGATGAAAGTGCTTTAAAATATTTTGTGTACACAGATAAAGAACCAAAATACAGAAAATATCAAGATGAAAAACTTGGTACAATTGTAGAATATATAGAAGATGATGGAAAAATTTCGAAACGAAGGTTAATTTTTCCTGAAAATGTAGAAAATAATTATAGGAAAGTCACGGTTAATAATAAGGATTATTATTTATATCACACTTTTTATCCATTCCAACTTGATATCAATTGGGAAAACCCTGAAGTTCTCTATTATGCTTTAGATACAATAACCAATTGGGCAAATTTAGGAATTGATATCTTTAGGATGGACGCAATTCCTTATTTAATAAAGGAAAAAGGGACAAATGCAGAAAATTTACCAAGAACACATTCTGTAATCAAAATATTAAGCAATTATATTCAGTTGATAGCACCTTCGAGTGTTATCCAGGTTGAAGCATGTCAACAACCTAAAGATATTTTACCTTATTTTGGAAAAGAAAGAGAAGTCGATATACAAATCAACAATGATACAAAAAAAATAAAAAGAACTAATGAAGCTCAAATTGCTTATCACTTTCCATATATGCCTGCAATTTGGGCAACATTAGTCACAGAAGATAAACAATATTTTGTTGATGCTTATAAAGATACACCACAAATTCCCAAAAGTACTGCTTGGGGACTGTTTTTAAGAGTACATGATGAATTAACTTTGGAAATGGTAAATTCTGATGTAAGAAAAATTGTCTACGATGAATTAGTAAAGAAGGGACTTGAATTTAGAAAGGGCTTTGGAATAAGTGGAAGACTTGCAAATTTTTTAGATAAAAACCCGAATCATATTGAAGTTGCCTATTCTATTTTATTTTCACTACCAGGTATTCCTATTATTTACTATGGAGATGAGATTGGTGTAACAAATAATTTTGAGAATGCAAAGGAATCGGCATTAATCCGTTCAAAAAACAAAATAGCAAATTTATTATCTGTGTTTGACTCAAGGGATATTAACCGAGGAAAGGTTTCTGCAAAATTATTCTATGGTTCATCACAAGGTTATTACAAATTTAATTCACAAGTATATTGCAAGGTTCATAATTTGATTAAAGTAAGAAAATCTCTCCCAGTAATGGTTGATGGAGAATTTGAATTATTGCCTACAAAATCAAAGAGTAATTTTGCTTATTTAAGAAAAAATAAAAATCAACAGATTCTTGTTATTAATAATTTATCAAAAGAAAAATTATACGCAGATGTTACTTTGCCAATAGATATTATTTTAAAAAATAATGGAAATATTACGAAATTAAAAAACTTAATTAATGGCGATAATATAAAAGTTAATATTTCATTAAAAAATAAAATGATGCATTTAAGATTGGCTCCATATCAAACTTTGTGGCTTGATGTAACACCAAACTAAAGAAGGTAGCGATTGAAATGGATAAAATCTTTCAAAAATATATTTATGAAAGAATATCGTTTACAATTCTTAACAAAGGGGTTGAAAAAAAATGTTAATGCGTTAAAGTATGAGTGTAAAAAATACAATTAATACAGAATGCGTATTTATTATGACAATTACCCAGACTACAACAAAAGCAGTGAGTGAAGCTGCTAGTAAACAATCGTTATTTCACAGAATTTGTAATAAATTGGGAGAAAACAATAAGCCTATTTTTACCGTAATGGCTATTGCCTGCGGAAAAGGTACTGTGCGCCCAATCCTTAGTATTACAGATAAAAAAGAAAAGCCGGATGCAAGAAAATATGCCGCTCTAAGAGAATTGATGACAGAATTTATCGGTGTTCCGACTACTTTGTGCGCAGGATTAGTTGCTGAAAGCTTGACCGGATTACTAGCCAAAAAGGGATCGACATCTTACAAAAACACAAAAGCTGTTTTATCACTTTTAGGTATTTGCGCAGCCGCAGGCTATTTAGTCCCTCACTTTTGCAATATCTTTATGCCACCGGTTATGAAAAAATTAATGCCAAGTTACGACCCAAACGGCAATTCTTCTCAACAACCGATTTCAAGTCCAACCAAAACACAAATAGCTAAACCGGCAACTCGTAAAACAAATACAATCGCAACGCTAAATATGTACCCTCAATCATCTGCATATTTTCGTTCAGGAATGAAGGTGTAGTATGAAAGTTACTCCTGTTCAACAAAATTTGATAAAAATAAGAAAAGTTCTTGCAAATCCAAAAGCTGCAGAATTTGCACAAAATACCGTCTGCGCTATAGCAGTTGAAACAACTTTAAAAGCAGCAGGCAGACCGGCATTTATTTATTACGACAAACACGCAAACGAACAATCTAAAAAATATGCCGCAACAAAAGAACTTTTATACCAAACATTTTGTTTAGGCTTATTCTTAGGTTTTATAAAACCCGTTAAAAACTTTGTTTATGGCAAATTAAGCAATTGGCAAGCAAAGAAAAACCCCGAAAATAAAAGAAAAATAGATATGTTCAATGCTTTTCAATCACAAATTGATAATGCTCCAAACAAAATTAAGGAAAATTCCTTGAGAAGAAAACTAAATCACCTTTTACATACAAACCCTGATTATCATTTTGGAAAGGGATTAAAAGAATTTAGTTCAATTGCATCTACCGTATTTATCTTAGCATTGTGCGCACCTATTTTATCACAAATCATTCTTCACCCGGTAATGGACATGATTTTTAGCAAAAACAAAAAGCATCCCACAGCACAAGCTAAAACCGATGTTCAACCTACCAAATTAGATAAACAAGCATAGCTAAAATATATTCACATTTTCATTATGATTAATTAATCTTTTAATTTTTGCGATTTTGCTTTGAAAAATGTCTTTATAATCAGAGTACAGTGCAATCAACCCATAATAGACTTTATACCTTCTTAGTCCTGATTTATTCCAATAGTCAAAATAGATTTTTATAAAATCATTCTTTCTACCAGAGAAAGTCCAAGGTTTTTCTTCTCCTATATAATGAACAATTCCTTGATCATAAGCTTCTTCCACACTAAAGTTTTTAATATATTGATTATTCCATTTTAAAGGAAGTTCTTTTATCTCATCTTCCATAACTATATTTATCAAATCCTGATCAGGATAGAAAAATCCGGAGTTTCCACCTTCTTCATGCGTAAACTCTTTTATGTGTTTTTTTACAAAATTTAGCATTTTTAACGTTGAATTTTCTGCCCTACATTTATTCAAATCCATCAAAATCACGCCTGAATTATAATATTTCGCAATATTTCTATCAGATTGTGTAATATTTTCAATCATCCCAAAGGCTTTTCCATCCAAATCAATATCGTATAAATTTTTCAAATCACTTAATACCAACGTATCAGCATCCATGTAAATAACTTTTTGAACCTGCTTAGGTAAAATATCCGGAATAAGAATTCTTGCCATTGCGATAGAAGTTATCCTATTTGAGAACCAAAAGAACCAATTTCCCTCATCAATAATAGAAGTGTCTACATTTATAAATTCAACAGTTTGCTTTCTTTTGTTCACATACTTTTGCATTTTAAATTTATTTTTAGCAGTCAAATTATTTTCAATAACATAAAAGGTATAATCAGAATTTGACGTATTGTTCCTTAAAATAGAATTGATTACAAGCATTGTAAAAATCGGATAATTATTATCAATAGTAAAAGCAACATTTATATTTTCAGCTCTAACCGGCAAAACAAATAAAAACATAAATACTATTATAGCGATTATTTTTTTCATACTTTTTCTCCTGTTTTATCAATTTTACAAACAGCAAAAGTTCCCACGACAATAAAAAACGTCAATATTATTATCCAATAACGAATATCATTCAAAAAGAATTTTGAAGATATCAAAACCATTGCTGTTATACTTCTGGAAACAAAATTATTTACAGCTATCAAACTACCTCTTTCATTCGAATTTACAAATTTATATAACCTGCTTACATGCATTATTGTAAAAATCAACTGCATGCAAATAATCAAACAAATTATAAACAACAACAAAACCGTAATAAAAGAATTTTTTGAATAAAAAGTCCAAAATATTAATCCAAAGCCAATAATAAATATAAATAGTAATAATTTTGCCATTTTCTTTATATTAAAATTTTTACAATATTTTCCGGCAATTATACCCGACAAAGCTCTTGTTCCATGATTAAGAAAAGCGACAACACCGAACATAAATACCGGAACCATTGATTTTTGCATAAGAGGTTGAAAACTAAGAGCGAACAGTATAGAAACAGACGTTAATATTCCGGAATACAGTATATAATATTTTATTTGTTTTTTTCTGCATATAGTAATTAACATTTTTCCAAAATAAAAAATTCTGTCTTTGATAGAACTGAAACAAGTTTTTTGTAGTCGAATTGTCGGAACCAAACTTATTAAAACAATACTCACAGATATAATAATCATTTCAGATTTCAAAAGAGTACTACTTCCAAATTTCGAATACAAAAATGCTCCGACCAATGCAGCAACAGCCGTTCCCAAGCTTAAAAAGCAATTTAAATAGCCATAATAGTTTGTCATTTTATTTATTTTGTTTTTTGTATCTAAATAATCATAGACATACCCTGACATGGCATTATCCATCATCACTTTTGAGACTGCGAACAATATTTCACCAAGCAAAATAACGCCAAAGCCATGCCAATTCAGCCACATAAAGTTAATTCCGAAATATATTACGAAAGATATTAGTAACATAAATTTTCTCGGAATTGCGTCCGAAATATACCCGACAGGCAATTCTGATAATATTGACGTTAAATAAAAAATACCTTGAAAAAAGAATAAATCTTTAACGGTTAAACCGTTTTCCTGATAAAAGAGCAATAAAACCGGAGATAACAAAATAATTGCTCTTAAAAATAACGCTAAATTAAATTTCCAAATATTTGTATCTATGTTTTGTCTCATTTTTACCCTGCATAAAAGTACAATTTACAAATATATAAGACAATACAAATAGCCGGAACTATTATAAACAACCTGTTATCTTTTTTGTAATAACAAATTGCGACAACAGCGAATGCTCCTAATATTCCAAAAAGATTTGAGAAAAGGATACTATACTCAGGTCCCTTAAAATAATCGGTACTCTCAACAAGATTACTAATCGCACCGAAAGTAATTCCAAAAACCAATAGTAGAAATAATATTGAATAAATGAAGAAGAATTTTTCAAAATTCTTCTTCACCAAAGAAACAACAAACATTATTATCAATCCGATTATTGCAAAAGGTATCAATATGACCGGCAAATCAAACAGAAATATTAACACTAACGACAACAAACTATTCATATTTGCCTACCACGGAAACTTCCAACTGTTTTTTTGAATTTTGTTAATATACTCTCCCGAAAGGCTTCTATCGTCATTTGAGCACAGTCCAAATATATCAAGACCATCAGTATTTGGTCCCTTTTCGCCATTAGTATCTACATTTATATAGAAGTAACCACTACTAGATGTCGTAAGAGAAAACTCCGAACCATCACTCAACATAAATCTGTCAGAATACTCTGCACCGCCAAGATATCTACGAAACTTGCGTTTGGATTTATCTCTAGAAAAGACTTCTCTACCATCCATGTACTCTACTTGTATTACATTATCATAGTATTCTCTTCTGTCTGATTTTACAGCGACAACATTAAAATATTTTTTTACCATTTGAGCGCAGGCAACAGATTTTTGTTCAGGATATATACAAGACTGAAAAAATTCTGTATCACTGAATCTATAAACGCCATCGTCCGCCATTGCCTTTTGAATACCCTGAGATATTGTTGAGTACATCTTCTTTAACTGATTTTCCAACACTTGTTCTTGGTATTTTTGAATAAGAGACGGCAATGTTAGTGCGGCAACAACTCCGATTATACCTAAAGTAATCAAAACCTCTGCCAAAGTAAACGCACCCTTGCGCGCACCTGATTTAGTACCAAAACATTGTTTGCTAATAGCCCAACCTTCGGCTAGACGCTCCAATTCTTTTTTCACCTGTTCCCCTCCATAAATGTAACGATATAGATAACATATCATATTTTTTCATGTTGGCAAGTATGCACAATTAATTATCTAAAACGCATTATTGTAATTCGTTTATGTAATACATTACACCTTTAATCCATTCTTTTGCTTCTTCTTTAGAGCAGTACTTTCCGGCAGTTGCTAATTCTTTTACAGTATTAATTTTGCTCTCTCTATGGTGAATAGCCAAAGTTTCAGCCATCTGATCAATACATAAATCTACAGTTGAATAATGTTTCAAATTTCCTTTTGACGACATTATTCCACCAATATTTCGTTGAATTTTTGTTGCTTTTGAAGTTCCCCTTGCAGATTCGTGCATAGCAATAGCCATCAAAAGTGTCGGATTAACGCCATGTTTTCTTGCCTCTCTAAGAAAAACAAGCCCTTTATTATTTAATGGATTTTCTTTATTTTCATTATCCAATAATAAGTCGTTGAAATTTCTGTTTAATTTAGAAGCATTTATTTTTTCTCCCTTTGCCATCAAGCGAACGTTATCCGCAGTTTTAGAAGTGCTAATTATTTTTATTTTTGCATTTCTTGAGCTTTTGGTTATTTGAGCTTTCTTTGGCATATGGCTAACAACATTAATAGCTTCCGGAGCTTTTACATATTTTGCAACTTTCGCATCAAAACGAGGTGTAAAAGTAGTTGCCAACATTATCGTAGACATAACTTTATCAGCATTCACATCATGTGCCAATGCACAATTTTCAACATGTCTTAAAATGTTCTTACCTGTATTTTTTGTTAAAACCGTAGCTTTAGCAATTGTGTATTTGTTTACGTGGGGTATTCTCATAATATACACATCCTTTTGTTCACACTTATTATATAACTTAAACCCAAAAGATAAAAATTTTTGCTATTAATTAACATATCTTTATGTATTGTTGCCGATAATATTTTTTACGTGTAGCATGTTGGTGGATTAGTTATTATAGGAGAGGTTAATATGAAAAATCTATTAAAAATTATGTTATCTGCTCTTGTTGCTCTATTTATGGTAGCTCCGGCTCTTGCTTATCCGGATGTTGCACCTGATCATTGGGCGGCAAAACAGATTGAAATTTTGACAGAAAAAGGAGTAATTGTCGGTTATCCGGATGGCACATTCAAGCCCGACGACAACGTTAGCCGTGCTGAATTTGCATCTATGGCTATCAAAGCTTTAGGACAAGAACACACAACAGTTGCTCAACCTGTAAAATTTACAGATATTGATCCAACTTTTTGGGCTTACGATTCAATTCAAAAAGCTTTATATTTTGATTTAATTTCTTGTCCACCCGAAGGTCAACCTTTCAGACCGAATGATACAGTAACTCGTGCTGAATCAATTTCTGTTGCAGTTAACGCATTGACTACAGAACAAATCAGTGAAGTTAAAGCAAAAGAAGTTTTGTCTAAAAAATTCGCTGATACAAACGAAGTTCCTGAATGGTTTATTATTCCGGCTGGGAAAGCAGAAATCTTGAACATGCTTGTAACAATTCCTTCAGAAAATAAGGTCAAAATTGAAGCAAATCGACCTGCAACACGAGCAGAAGTTGCTGCTATTTTATATGAAATGATGGAACAAGCCAAACTTAACCCAAATGCTAAACTTGCGGAAGCAATGAGAAAGAAAACCGGCGAAGGTTTTGTTGTAGAAAATGCAACTGTTCAAGGTAGTGTTGGAACAATTCCTGCAGGTTCAATCGTTCCTGTAAAATTGACAAAATACATCAGTTCTCAAACTTCTGATGCTGGCGAAATATACTCAGCATCTGCACCTGAAAACTATATTACAAAAGATAAATATATCTTAGTCTACAAAGGATCAACCCTAAAAGGACAACTTTTAGATGTTAGAAAAGGTAAATGGTTTGTAAGAAACGGTGTTCTAGTATTAGACAACTCACTATTAACAACAAACAACGATCAAACTGTTTCTTTCAATGGTGTTGGAGAAATCACTAAACACAGAAACTGGTTTATGAAATTTGTAAGAGCAACTCTTAAAGGCGAAAAACTAAATGTTGAACCGGAAGGTACAGTTTACATCAAGTTATTAAAACCGGTAAAAGTTGATTTGACAAACGGTTGGATTTTTGAATAAACAGAAATTTTAAACAGTAAAAAAAATGCTTCTTTCATTATTGAAAGAGGCATTTTTCATACATCTTTTTTAACAAAACCAGTTTGAATTATATCTTTTCCAAAACGAGCCTCTAATTTATCAAAACACTTTGACAATTTTTCTTTTTTTTCATCAACTTTTTCATCAGCAAACAAAGACATTTGCGCTTCATCATTCATCGTAAAAGTATCTAAAATTACTCCTGTGCTGCGATAAAGAATATTAGGATTATATAATTTATCTAACAAAGTAAAAACAATATCAGAAATTTCCAACTCAAAATCTGTTGCAACATTTAAAACTTTTTTTTCGCAGAAAACTCTAAAATCTTTGGTTCTTAAAAATATACTAACTCCCTTACATTTCGCATTAATTTTTCTTAATTTTGCACAGGCTCTATGGATATGATAATTAAGAGAATTTTTTAGATAATTTTTATCGGAAGAAAATTTTGCTAATGCACTGGTTTTTTGAATAGATTTTGGCAATTTTACTTCATTAGAAACAGGAGAAACCATTTCACCCAACAATTCATGTTTCATCTCTAAGCCACGAATACCAATTTGTTTATTCAACCATAAATCATCTTGGCAAACAAGTTCATAAGCTGTCAATATACCATTTTTCCTAAGTAAAATCGACAAATTTTTCCCAATTCCCCATATTTCATCAATACTTGTATTTTGAAGAAGTGGAACAATTTTTCTTGCCCCTATTAAAAACACACCTTCTCCCATCGTTTTTGCTTTATCAGAAGCAAGTTTTGCCAATGATTTTGATGAACTTACACCTATAGAAACAGGTATATCAGTATGTTTTAACACTTCTTCTCTTATCATTTGAGCGATTTCAAGATAATTTTTCTTATAAAGCCTTTCTAACCCCGTTAAATCAACAAAAGCTTCATCTATTGAATAAACCTCGACTTTCGGACTAAAATTTTTCAATATTGTCATTACTTTTTCCGAAATCTTAGAATACAATTCATGATTAGCATTAATATATGTAGCTTTTTTCATCTGTCCTTCAATTTGAAAATAAGGCATTCCCATACGAATTCCAAGCTTTTTAGCTTCTTTTGAACGAGAAATCACACATTGTCCACGCCCTGACATAACGCAAACAGGTCTACCTTTGAGTTCTGAATTTACAGACTGTTCACAAGAAACAAAAAACGAATCGCAATCAACTAATGCTATAACACTTTTTCGAGCCATAACAACATTTTCAATTGTATTTGATTTTTCGTCAAATAAATTTTCCATACTAATCTATTACTATTTCTTGTTCATTTTTATATGTAACATAGCCCAAATTTGCTTTTGGCGGTTTTTTAAGATATTTCCTCTTTGTATAAATCACACCAACTTTTGAAGATTGCGAGCCTTTTGAAAAAGTTTTGGCAATTTTAGCACATTCATAAATCAATTTATCTGTAGGATTTTCACACCTCAACAAAACATGCGATCCTGCGCAATCTCTCGTATGAAACCACCAATCCTCATCTTTCGAAAGTTTCGAAACAATATAATCATTTTGGCGATTATTTTTACCAATATAAACTTTACAACCTTCAATCTCCATTTCTGTAGGTAAAAACGCTGATTTTGATACTTTTTTCTCTTTTTTTTGTGGTTCAATTTCATTTCCAATTTCATATAATTCTTCAACAGAATGTGCAATATCAATAGAATAAAGAATTTGTTCATAGTAATCAATGTTTTTCTTCAATTCGTCAGTCAATTCTGTTAATTTTGCAACAGAAGTTTTGGCTTTGTTGTAGAGTTTATAAAACTTATTCGCATTTTCTTTGAGAGAGGAAGTTTCATCTAACTCAATATTTATTTCTTTATTATTTTCATAATCAAAAACTCGTATAAACTTTGAATACCCTTTATTGTTGTAGAGATTTGCCATTATCAAATCACCATATAATCGATATTTATCGCCATTTACTTCTTTTGACAACTTATAATCCATCTTTTTTAAAGAATTTTTATCCTTTTTTAATTTAGATTGAATTAGTTGAGAATATTGACCTTTCAATCTTTTAATTCTATCATTATAAATACACTCAGCATAATAATCATCAATAACAGAATTTATGCTTTTACAATTTGAATTAGCAAGAGAATTTTCGTTATAATACCATTCTTTTGGTCTACCGGCAGGATAAACATAAGGCAATCCTCCTGCCATTTCTCGTTCACGACTTTTTTCAGCGCCAACATTATGCGCACAACCAACTATCATATTAGTGTCATAGCTATACAAAATCAAATTAGAATATTTTCCCATCAATTCTATTGCTAAGCACAAATAAATTTTTTCTGACAATTCATTATAAGTTTCAATATAAAGTTCTAAAATTCTCTCATAAGGAGGCTGTTCAACTTTTGATATAATAGCATTTTCCAAATACTTTCTCAATAACATGCAAAACATTGGTGGCTTATCAGGAATTTCAATCAACCTTTTTTTCTCATTATCTTTGCTCATAAACGCCACATGGTAGTACTGTGGATTAATATTTATATATAATTTTTTTGTTTCACCTTTATTTCTTAAAGAAAAAACAAAATCTCTCCTTGTCGGTTGCTGAATTTTCTGTATTCTTGCACCAATCATATATTCGGCATTTTCGTCAAGCCATTTTTTTAGTGTAAATGAATCAAAACTTATCATATTTTTATTTTACAACAAAATATGATTTTTATTGACGATTCCTGAAAAATATGTTATTATCAAATACATAAAAAAGGAGTGACAAAATATGGTTTTATGGGAAATTTTTGCAATTGCCGGTTTAGCATTTCTAATACTTGAAATGATAGTTCCGTCAATGTTTTTTTTAAACCTTGCTCTTGCGGGGTTTGTAACAGCAATTGTTGCACTGTTTGTAAAAGGTTGGATTATTCTGACATTTATATTTGTGGTGCTTTCAATTCTTTCTATTCTTTTGTTAAGACCAATTTTGATTAAACAAAAAGAATCAAAAGAGAAAGAAACAGGGATGGAAGGCAAATATATCGGTCAAATCGTTAAAGTTATCGAACCGGTTACAAAATTTTCAGGTGCAATTACAATCTACGACGAACGTTGGGAAGCTCGAACAGATAGTGACGAAACAATTCCTGTAGGTAGCGAAGTTAGAATTGTAAAAAACGAAAGCTTAGTATTAACAGTTGAAAAGATATAGGAGAGAAAAATGACATTATTTTTATTGATATTATTAGTTGCACTATTAATATACGTATTCAAAGGTATTCTTATTGTTCAACAACAACAAGAAGTTATTATTGAAAGAATGGGGCGTTACGAAAAAACTCTTAGAGCCGGTCCTAACTTTATTTTTCCAATTTTGGAAGCTCCTCGTGGAATTTTGAAAAAAGTTTCTCAAAAAGGCATCGACGGAAGGAATTTCTATTACCTTAAACCTGTTGACAGAATTGATTTGAGAGAACAAATGTACGACTTCCCTCGTCAAAACGTAATCACTAGGGATAACGTTTCAATCACAATCAACGCTTTGATTTATTTCCAAATCGTTGATGCTAAAAGTGCAGTTTATGAAATTGAAAACTTACCTGATGCAATTGAAAAATTAACACAAACAACTTTAAGAAACCTTGTGGGACAAATGGATTTGCAAGAAACATTGACTTCTCGTGGAAAAATTAACGATGAATTAAGAACAACTCTTGATGAAGCAACCAACAAATGGGGTGTAAAAGTTAATCGTGTTGAAATCCAAGACATCTTCCCTCCTGCAGATATTCAAGCATCAATGGACAAATTGATGAAAGCTGACAGAGAAAAGAAAGCCACAATTACGGAAGCAGAAGGTTTGAAAGAAGCAGCTATCAGAAAAGCAGAAGGTGAAAAAGAAGCAGCTATTCGTTCTGCAGAAGGTGCTAAACAAGCAGAAATTTTGAAAGCTGAAGGTATTGCTCAAGCTCGTGTAATTGAGGCAGATGCAGAAAAAGAAGCTATCAATAGAATTATCAACGCTTTAGCTGACAAAGGACAACCGGACAAATATTTAATTGCAATGAAATATTTAGACACAATGACTGCAATCACAAGTGGGGAAAACAACAAAGTTGTTTACATGCCATACGAGGCTACAGGAATTTTATCTTCTGTAGATGGTATCAAACAAATGCTTGATAGAAAATAATTAAAACAATATATTGAAAAGCAGGGTTTATTTCAACCCTGCTTTTTTATATTTTATATAGAAATTTAAAAAAAAATATGTTATACTGATAACAAGCAATAGAATTTCTTACGGAGAGAATAAAATGATTATAAACAACTTACCTAGAATGCAAGTTCTAATTACGACAAATGACCAATACGTTGAAGGCGAATTATTGTTACCCGAAAACATGAGATTTAGTAACTCTATTCCTGACAATATGCTTTTTTATATCCTTAACGGCGGATTTCAATTTTTAACTCTTAAAAACTGCGAAGTTAAGGATAGAAAGAACCTAGCATTCCGACCTGACAAATCTCCACAATTGCACGTAAATATTTCTTGCATAATTACAATGCAAATTGTTGAAATCTTGCCTGATGATTTTGAATACGATGATGATTACTACGAAGATGACGCTGTGGAAAATAATGCACCTATTCAACAACCTGCAAGACCTCGTGCAAGAAACAGACGTTAAATTTATTAATACTTCATACTTGTTCACTTTTTTTTATGTTTTTGGTAAAATTTTGGTAAGTCTGTACTGAAAATAAGAAAAAAGGAAGATAAGATGATTAAAACCAAACTTAAAGACCACAATTGCGGAGAGCTTAATCTTAACAACTTGAACGAAGAAGTTACTCTTTCAGGTTGGGCTTCTACTATCCGTGACTTAGGTGGTATTTTATTCGTGGAATTGAGAGATAGAACCGGATTTTTCCAATTGGTTGCAAACCCTCAAATTAACCCTGAAGTTCACAGAGTTTTTGAAAAATTAAGATCTGAATACGTTATTACCGTAAAAGGTAAAATTACTCGCAGACCGGAAGAAACTTACAACGAAAAATATGCAACAGGTCAAGTTGAAATGTATCCAACTTATGTTGAAATTCTTTCAGAGGCAAAAACTTTACCATTTGTATTGGATGATGAAAACGTTTCAGAAGATGTTCGTTTGAAATACAGATACCTTGACATCAGACGAGAAAGTATGTTGCACAACTTAACTTTACGCCACAAAATTTGTCAAGCAGCTAGAAATTACCTAAATAATCAAGACTTTTTGGAAGTTGAAACTCCAATCTTGATTAAAACAACTCCAGAAGGTGCTAGAGATTACCTAGTTCCATCTCGAGTTCAAGAAGGTAAATTCTATGCACTTCCTCAATCACCACAAATCTTTAAACAATTGTTGATGGTTGGTGGTATTGAAAGATATTATCAAATTGCAAAATGTTTCCGAGATGAGGACTTACGTGCAGATAGACAACCTGAATTTACACAAATTGATATTGAAATGTCTTTCGTAGAACAACAAGATGTTATTAAATGTGTTGAAGGATTAATCGTTGATACATTCAAAGCTGCAGGCGTTGAAGTTAAACCTCCGTTTATACAAATGCCTTGGCAAGAAGCTATGGATAGATTTGGTTCAGACAAACCGGATACTCGTTTTGGTCTTGAATTATTTGATATCGGCGATATTATTTTGCAATCAGAATTTAAAATCGTAAGAGATACTCTTGAAAATGGTGGCATCGTTCGTGGTATTAGAATTCCGGGTGGAGCTAAATTTTCAAGAAAAGATATTGATGATATTACCAAATTAGCTGTATCATTCGGTGCAAAAGCTCTTGCTAACATCATTTATAACGAAGATGGTACTGCAAAATCTCCTGTATTGAAATTCGTTACAGAAGAACAAGCTCAAGCAATTAAAGATAGAGCAGGTGCTGAAAACGGAGATATTATCTTCTTTGTTGCAGATAAACCAAAATTAGTTTACGATATTATGGGTAGATTAAGACTATACTTCGGAAAAAGATTAGATCTAATTGATGAAAGTAAACACAACCTACTTTGGGTTGTAGACTTCCCAATGTTTGAATGGTCAGATGAAGAAGGTCGATTTATGGCAATGCACCACCCATTCACATCTCCTTGTATTGAAGATTTAGACAAATTGAAATCAGGTGATTTGGGTAACGTAAAATCAATTGCATACGATATAGTTTATAACGGAACCGAATTGGGCGGTGGTTCTGTAAGAATCCACTCTTCAGAAGTTCAAAGCGCAATCTTCAAAGCTTTAGGTTTAACTGAAGATGAAGCAAAAGAAAAATTCGGATTTATGGTTAACGCTTTGCAATACGGTACACCACCACATGCTGGTTTAGCTATCGGCTTGGATAGACTTGTTGCATTGCTATGTAGAACAGATAGTATCAGAGATGTTATCGCATTCCCTAAAAACTCCGGCGCGAAAGATCTTATGAGCGATGCTCCTGGCGAAGCTTCTCTACAACAATTAAGAGAACTTCACTTGAAAAGTACTGTCCAACCACACCACAAAAATTAATAACTTTGAATTTCATACTTAAAACTGCTCCCACAGATAATTCTGGGGAGCTTTTCTTTTTACTTTTCTGTGAGATTTGTTTAATAACCCAACTTGTCTTTAACTTTTCCTTTTGCCATTGATTTTTTGAATTTTTCGATTACAGTAGAAGCCAAATCTTTTCTATAAATTTCATCGCCTTCATCCATCAACATTCCGATATAATGTCCATTTATAAAATTTACACTCGCATTAACTTCTTTTCCATTTTTCAATTTTGAGGAAATCCTGACAGTGTCGTTAATTTGAAAAGTTTCAGGGGATAATTTTTGTGCATTTTTATACATATAATTCATCACACCAGCAAATGTTCGTGGCAAATGCGCACCAAAACTTGTAGATGAATTATTTTGAGAAATTGATTGAATTTGCATATTTACTCCTTTTGGAGATATAAATAATTGTGACAAATTTATTTTGCTATTTTTTATATTTTTATTAAGAGAAATTTATTTATTATATAATTAAATTATGCAAATATTTAATGAGCCAAACTTCAATCCAAATTTATCAATCGCGCTTGGCTTTTTTGACGGCGTGCATTTAGGACATAAAAAAGTTATCAAATCAGCGGTTGATTTTGCAAAACAAAATAATATTAAATCCGCAATTATAACTTTTTCTGAACATCCTTACAAATACCTTAAAAATATCTCTCCAAAATATTTATCAACCAAAAAAGATAGAGAGCAAATGATTGAAAAATTAGAAATTGACTATTTGTATGAATTAGATTTCAAAAAAATATCTAAATTACCTGCAACTGATTATTTAGAAAATATTTTGGTTAAATATTTTGCTCCATCCGCAATTTCTACCGGTTGGAATCATAATTTCGGTTACAACAAAACAGGAAATGCAAAATTTTTATATGCGAACGAAACCAAATACAAATATAAATATTTTGAGCTTCCCCCTGAAAAGTTTGAAAATGAAATTATCAGTAGCACAACTATAAGAAATTTATTACTGAACGGAGAGATTTCGAAAGCAAATAGCATGTTAGGATATAAATTTAAAATATCTGGCAAAATTGTTAAAGGAAATCAATTAGGTAGAACTATCGGATTTCCAACCGCAAATTTAGAGTATCCAACAGATTTAATTGAACTACCACATGGAGTTTATTCGGTAAAAACAAATTATGGTGAAGGTATTGCAAACTACGGTTCTCGCCCGACAATTAATGGTGTTGAACCGATTTTAGAGGTAAATATATTAGATTTTAATAAAGATATATATGGAAAAATTTTAACTGTAGAATTTAACAAAATGATACGCACTGAAAAAAGATTTCCTTCTCTCAATGCGTTAAAAAAACAAATTCAACTTGATATAAAATCAATTTAATATGTCATTGTCCAACCATCATTGATGATTTTACCCAAACAACCTTGCCCCTGCCAAGTAGAACTACAGCTACTATTATACAAGGTATCTCTAATTGCAGTCAAAGAATCTCCATCGCAAACGCCATTTGCTTTGCATTCAGGAGTTGCACCAGCAACATCAATGGAACCATCATCATAAAATTCAGCATAGAACATATCTCTACCACCGATATTCGGACCTTTTGGACCATTAATATCAATCAACATATGTCCATAATGAGAAGTTACGCCATTTACTGTCTTTGTATAAACATTCGGATAATCAATAATTATACTTGCACCACTTGCCAAAACAACAGAAGAAGCAGCACCCCAACTTGCGTTATTTGTCGCAGCCTCTGTACCTGACTGACTTCTATAACTTGTTGGGAAACAAGGTGCGCTAACAGTATGTCCACAATCACTAACAACTTTAAAATATGTATGAGTAAAATTAGCCATTTCTGTTTGAGTAACCAAACCTGCCTCTCTCAAATTAATAGCATTTTTATCTGTCATGTATCTCAAAGATGCTTGTTGTACTTCATTATAAACTTTGTGTAATTGAGTAACGTAACTCTGACGTTGATAATTCTGCATCAATGTTGGAACAGTCATAGCAGAAACTACACCAATGATGCCGAGAGTGACTAAGACCTCCGCAAGAGTAAAGGCAGTTAAGTAGCCCCTCTCCCTAACCCTCTCCCCAAATGGGCGAGGGAACAAATCACAGACAATTGCACACTTGTTGCGCAAGTTTTTATCTAAAAAGAAACTCAATAATTTTTTCATCCAAAATATCCTTTAAAATCCTATATATTTCATTGTAACTTATTTTTTTGAATTTTTCAATACTTATATTACATAATAAAAAAGCTCTCTTAATAAAGAGAGCCGTTTAAAAATTATTTAATCAATGCTTGAACTTCTTTAAACTTAGGATTTTTTGCGCCCTTCAGCCATTCAAATAACGCAATTTCTACACAAGATGTTTTCACCCCATTTGCAACCATTGCTTCAATACCTTGTTTAAATTCGTATTTATTGCGACTTGCACAAGCATCTTTGATAACATAAACATCAAAACCTGCCTCAATCAATGCCGCTGCGGTTTGATGCACACAAATATGTGTTTCAATACCAAAAATTACAATCTGTTTTTTGCCATAAGATTTAATTTTATCAAGCATGCCATCTTCTAACAAAGCATTAAAATAAGTTTTTTCAACAACATCGCTACCTTCGGGCAAAACCTCTTGCAATTGTGGAACAGTATGCCCCAAACCTTTTGGATACTGTTCTGTTAACAAAACCGGAATTTCCAAAGCCTTTGCTGCACTAGCGATTTTTACTGCATTTGCAACAATTACGTCTTTATCCAAAGCCGCAACTAATCTTTCTTGAATATCAATAATTAATACTAAACTATTTTCTGCTGATAATGTATTCATTTTTTTCTCCTTTATACTGATGTATATTTAAAATTCTTGATAAAATCTTCTATAATTCCGACAAGCTCTTTTTGAGAAATCTTTGTTAATGGCAATTGAATTTCTTTGTTTTCGGGACTATCTAAACCTTCATGAGTAATCGAAATCATTATTTTGGCAAATCCAGGATAAATAATTCTCAATGTGCTATCTTGTTTTTTATTTTTTAAATGAAATACGCACATATCATCACCAATCGACTGCTCAATTTCAGTTTCAAACAACTTTTCTTCCCAAGCTTTTTGTAATCTAAAAAACACCGGCGTAATAACTTTTTCCAACTTCTTATTAAAAATTTGCTTGAATATTTTGTAATTTTTGGGTTTATCAACTGTATCATCAAGCCATTCATCAAGAGTTTCTTCCTTAGCTTGCGCAAAAACATATTCGGCATTTGTAGCCATTGCATCTGAAAGCGCCTGCAAAGCATCTTTTTCCATTTCTTTGAAATCTTTATTGGCAATTCCCGAAATTCCGGCACAAAGCTCAAAATCATCACCATAATTTTCTTTAATCTTACTTATAACAACCAAAGTTCCGTTAAAATCAGTATTTGGTAAGTATAAATAAAATTTTGCCCCTCGACCTAAAGTTACAACATCATCAACTCTAATTGATTTTTTTATAGCTTCAGCCATTTTTTCTATAGAAAATTTGCTCTTTGAATTTTCCGAAGGAGCAATCACCGCAAAAACTCCATCATTAAATAAATTTTCATTTATTGCATTTTCAATAACTTGTTGTGCATAATTATAATTATAAACACCTGTCAATTCATCAATTATCTGCAATTGCTCTAGAATTTTCAAATTTCTAAATGCGCTCAATTTAATAGAATTATGCTTAATATTATTCACAACTTTAATTACTAGTTCAATACTCCCAGCTCCAGCCATTGCAAAATCATCAATACCAGCATCATAACATGCCAACACAAGTTCCTCATCATAATCATTCACAAGTAACATTATGCAAACATTTTTGTTATGTCTTAATCTTTTCACTAACTCTATAGTCGATTTTTTAGAAGTATTTTCATGCACCAAAACAATGTCAGCCATTGTCAATTCTAAATTCTGTTCAGCATTGTCAAAACTAGAGGTAACAACTGTATCACCTTTTCTCAAAAATATTAGTTTTGACTTTAACGTTTCTGCAAATTTTTCATCATCAGAAATTAGCAGAATAGAATTTTTATCTGACATCAACTACACCTGCAAATGTTTTTTGATACAAAGGAAACTACCACCTGCGCCAAACAAAATAGCCATTGCAAACATAACTACAATGACAAAATTTTGAGCATAAAGCGGAGTTGGAACCATAAAGAATTGGTGCATGTGATTTAATCCGTTTTGAACACAATTCAAAGGTAACAACGCAATAACTGCACCGGAAAAACCGTAAAAAGCACCCTGCATTATCAGCGGGAACCTGATATACCAGTTTGAAACCCCCATCAATCGCATAATTTCTATTTCCTCTTTACGTGACTGGATTACAAGCTGAATTGTGTTGTTAATAATCGTAATCGTCAACATGCCCATAATAATTACAACTAACACAGTTATAACATTAACGACATGGTTTAAAGCCTCAATCTTTTTAGCTAAATCTTGTGCGTAACTCATATCTTCAACAGACGTTAACTGTTTAATGTTCTTAAACACACTATCAATATTTTCTGGTTTATCAACTTTTACATGAAGCGTATCAGGTAGTGGGTTTTCAATATCCGGTAAATCCATTTCACGTTTCAAGTTAGACCAAGAATTTGCTTTTGGCACAAGAGCTACACTTTCAACATGCTCAAACTCTTTAATCCTTGTTTTTGCAACATTTGCATCGGCATTATCTTTTAAATAAACAGAAATTTCCAATACATTACCAAGTTCATGTGCAAAAGCCGAAATTGAAATTGCAGAACGGAAGAAAGAAGCAAATATAGTCAATATCGCTGCCATTGTCGTAATAATAACGAGGTTAACAATACCAGTCCTTGCAATATCGTGAACGGTTTGTTTGGTCAAACGATATAATATCCTTAATTCACATAACCAATCTTTCGGGATGTGTTTTTTTACTTTTTTCTTAATTTCTGCTTTTGAATTATTCATACGTACCTGCTTGTATATCTCTTACAATTTCACCATTATCAAGAGTAATTACTCTTTTTCTAAAATAATCTACCATCGCATTATCGTGAGTAGAAACGATAACTGTAATTCCTCTCTGATTAATCTGATCCAAAATCTGCATAATTTCCATAGAGTTTTTCGGATCTAAGTTACCAGTCGGTTCATCTGCAATCAACAAAGGAGGTCCATTTACGATTGCACGTGCAATACCAACTCTCTGTTGTTCACCACCAGATAATTCTGACGGAGTTGCATTCATCTTGTCATACAAACCAACAATTTTTAATGCACCAGAAACCCTTGCGTTGATTTCTTTTGAGCTAATCCCTAATGTTCTGATAACATAAGCAACGTTATCGTAAACACTTTGATTTTGAAGGAGTTTATAATCCTGAAAAACAATCCCCATACATCTTCTCAAATTAGGAACTTTATCATTAGAAAGGTTTGCAATATTAATTCCACCTATCGTAACAGTTCCACTTGTAGGGCGTTCTTCGTTATACAAAAGTTTCATTAAAGTTGATTTTCCGGCACCAGATGCACCTACAATAAAAACAAATTCACCTGACATAATATCAAGATTAATGTTTTTTAACGCATAATGATCGTTTTTGTATTTTTTTGTAACTGATCTAAATTGTATCATGATTTTCCTTTATTTTTCACAACATTTATCAATGTAATGCCTGATTTTTGTTCTTAATTTATTGGCACTTAATCCATAACAATCAAGCAATTCTTCGGCTTTTCCGCTTTGTCCAAATTTATCCTCCACTCCAATTCTATGAACTGTTGTAGGATAATTTTCTGATAAAACTTCACAAACTGCGCTACCTAAACCGCCAATTATTGAGTGATTTTCAACAGTAATAACGAATTTAGATTTCTTAGCACATTCAACAATAGTTTTGCTATCAATAGGTTTTACAACCGGAACACTAACAATTCCAATAGAATAACCGTCTTTTGCTAATTCATTTGCAGCTTCAATAACTTCAGCCACAGTTTCACCATTAGTAAATACTGTAACATCAGTTCCTTCTTGCAAAACATTTGCTTTATTTATATCAAATTTATAATTTTCATCATAAACATCACAAACATTTGAACGTGGAACTCTTATATACATAGGACCGTCATGCTCCGCTGCATATTTAATAATTTGAGTACATTCATTACAATCGGCAGGAACAAATACAGACATGTTCGGCAAAGTTCTCATAAGAGAGATATCCTCCAACGCTTCATGACTTGCGCCATCTTCACCAACCGTAACACCGCCATGCGTTCCAACTAATTTAACATTGAATTTAGGATAACAAATAGAATTTCTAACCTGATCATATGCTCGACCTGTAATGAATACCGCAAAACTTGCTGCAAAAGGTATTTTACCTGTCGTAGACAAACCAACTGCCGTTGTTACCATATCTTGTTCTGCAATTCCACAATCAAAAAATCTCTCGGGAAATTCTTTTGCAAAGAATTGAGTTTGTGTAGAGCATGCTAAATCGGCATCCAAAACAACAATATTTGGATTAGTTTTTCCTAACTCAGCTAATGTCTTACCAAAAATTGACCTAATAGATTTTTTTTCATTTCTGTTAATATTCATTTTATACAATCCCGTTCATCTGTGTGCATCAACATTATAGCACAAACAAAAATTAATCAAAATTTGTAGAGATGTGTATAATTTTGTTAAGAATTATTAAAAAAAAAACGAAATTTTAGCAATTTTATTCCTTGAGGAATATTTAAACAGTAGAATAAAAATATAGACATATTTTATTGAAAGGAAGAAATTAAATGATTCAAGCTCCAAATTTAGTAAATCCTTACATGCAACCCCAAATGCAGCCGTACGCCCCACAATATGCACAGGCTACACCTGCTCCTAATTACAATGCAGTAAAGATTGATGTACACAACCCATCAGTTAGCGCTCCAGGCGTTGGACAAGTTGCAATGAACGTTCCTCAATACGCTCAACCAACAATGCCATTATACAACTACCCACAAGCGCAATTATATGATTATCCAAAGGCTCCTGTTCAACCTTATTACATGCCACAGCAACCTGTAGCAAGTATTCCGGGACAAACAGTTCAACCTGCTCCACAAGTTGCAGAACCAGCAGCAGCTCAAGCAGCTCCTCAAGTAATTCAGCAACAAAATATTAATACACCGGCACCAATGGTTACTCAACCGGCAGCAGAAGCTCCAAAATCAGCAGAAGCTCCAAAAGTTGAAATAGAACAACCGGCACCGATGGCTCCACAAGTTGATTTGAATACATTTATTGCAAAATTAACAAACCCTGATTATGAAGTTCAAGCTAATGCAATGGAAGAAATTGCAAACATGGTAAAAGATGAACCTCAAAAAGCTACAGAATTGTTAGATGAAAAAGTTGTAAATGCACTTAATACCATCGTTAACACAGATTCTAGCAAATTGGCAGGTCCAACTGCAGAACAAATTGCAGCAAGAGAAAAGTTAATGAAAGGCGAACAACTTTCAGATGCAGATAAAAAATTAGCAACAACAATTACTCCGATGGAACAAGCTGAAAGAAATAAAAGCTATGCAATGTTCACATCATCAATTATGCAAAAATTGTACGGCGATGAAGTTGCAAAATTAACAGGTTCAACAGTTCCTCTAACAGAATTACCTGGAGCGGTAACTATTGTAGAACAGTTGAAAAACAACCCTAACCCAATGGTAAGAACATCTGCAATTGAAGCTTTAAGCTACATTCAACAACCGGCATACAAACAAGACTTAACAACATTGTTTACAATTGCTAAGAACGACCAAGACAAGAGCGTTCAAGAAGCAGCAACAGCAGCTTTAGCAAAATTGGAACAATTGCCGGCAGAAGCTCCAAAAGCAGAACAACCAGCTAACACTGAACAAGTAGCTAAAGAAATAAAAATGGAACAACCAGCTAACACTAAACAAGTAGCTAAAGAAGTAAAAATGGAACAACCAAAACAAACAGCGCAAGCTGCATAATCTTATAATTTCTTTCTTCAAATATAAACAACAAACCTCTGATTATTAAATCAGAGGTTTGTTCTATACATAAACTAAATTAATACGTCATTTGCCAATTATCATTCAAGATTTTTCCAAAACAACCGTGCATATTTCCTCTACCACCAGCAATGCAATAAGTATTAAAATGAGTATTCCTATGAGCTTCTGTTAGTGGTAATGGAGCAGAACCATAATCATCAATTATAAAGCCATCTCCAGTGTTATAAACAAACATTTCAAACAAATCACGCCCTTGAATATTTGGGCCTTTTAAGCCATTTACATCAACCAATACACGTAATACCATATCTGCATTATCATTTCTTGGATTAATTGCAATAGTCTGACCACTTGCTAGGATAGCGGTATATGGCATACTTATACCATTTAATGCGGTTCCATTAACTTTTTTATAACTAGCAGCAAAACAAGAAGAATTATTTGCTTCGCAAGTTTTTACAACTTTGAAATACGTATTAACAAAATCATTAACCGCAGCTTGAGTTGTCAAACCAGCCTCTGTCAAATTAATTGCGTTTTTATCTGTTTGATACCTTAAAAGAGCTTGACTAACTTCGTTATAAGTCTTATGTAATTGAGTAACGTAACTTTGACGTTGATAATTCTGCATTAATGTTGGAACAGTCATAGCAGAAACTACACCGATTATGCCGAGAGTGACAAGAACTTCGGCGAGAGTAAATGCATCTAGGCATCGCATAAAAATAACACCAAAACTATTGATATGAGAGGTTATGCGAGCATTGCCCCCCCCCCGATGAGCTTAAATTTTTTCATAAGAACCTCCTTGTTTTCTTAATTATAACTATACGGTTTCCATTTCCTTATTTTCAGCCGGATTTGGAGCGGAATTTGTATAATCCGCATATTCGGAAATTTGTTTACACCATTCATAAGTAATTTCTTCCGGACTTAGTTTATAAGAAATTGGTTTACCAACATGTAATCTAACTTTTCTTCTTGTAAACGGTTTTAATTTCGGATAACCTGTAAACTCAGCAATAGCAACCGGAACAATATCCGCTTTTGCATTTTTTGCAATCACAATAAAACCTTTTTTCAAATCATTTATATCAGAGCCATAAGGTCTGATTCCACCTTGTGGAAATACCCCTAAAGACCAACTTGTAGATAATATATCTTTAACTGTTTTAAATGTGGCAATTTCAGGCTTTGTTCTATCAACCGCAAAAGCTCCTAAACGTTTTACAAGCCATTCAAACTTATCACCTTTTTGAAATAATTCTTTTTTAGCCATATAAGCAATCGGTCTGCCACAAGCCATTGTAACCATTGGCGGGTCAAAGTGTGATACGTGATTGGCAGTATAAATAAATTTTCCGCTTTTTGCTTTTGTCGGGAGATTTTCTCTGCCAGAAATCTTGCAATCATAAAATATTTTCATAAACGGAACTACAACAAAATACAAAAATGACATATAAAAAATTGTTCTGAAAATATTATATTCATTTGGATATCTTCTATTATAATTACGCTCTTTGTTCATCACCAACTCCTAAATGTTCTTCTTGCGGTTCTATGTATTTAAACCCTGTTAGTTCCTGAATTTGTTTTATCCATTGTTGTCTAACGACTTCCGGATCTTTATTATACGGAATAGGTTTTCCAATTTTCACCACAACTTTTCCAGTAAATGGCAAGTGCCTAGCCTCTTGAGTTCCAACTATACCAATCGGAAGAACTGCACATTTTGTAATTTTAGCAAGTTTTGCGAAACCTTCTGTAACACCAGTTATAGTTCCAGGAACACCTCTTGTTCCTTGAGGAAAAATCCCAAAAACCCAATTACTCTTTTTTATTTCCATAACTGTTTTTATAGTAGAAGGGCCTAAACTCTCTCTATTTACGGCAAAAGTTCCTAACCAATCAATCCACCATCTAATAAACGGAATATCAAAAAGTTCTTTTTTCGCCATAAAAGAAACACGTCTAGGCAAAATACCCGCAACCATAGGTGGATCTAAAGTTGATAAATGATTTGGACAAACAATATAAGCATTGTCTTTCGGCACATTTTCCAAACCTTCAACCTTCAAGCGATATATCAACTTACACCTAATCATATAAAAAATTCTGCATATAATGAATTGGAAAATAGTCCTCCAAACATTATATTCATCCGCAGTTCGCCTTGTATAATTTTTATCTTTATCCCAGAACAAAATTTTTCTCCTATGTTTAATAATACAATTATATATGCAAAATTTGCACATTACAAGTTTTTCATATATATTATAACTATTATTAAGGAGAGAAAAATATGAAAACATCAAATGTAGAGTTAGAAAACGAACTATTTAAAAGCGTTTACGACAAAACTCCCGATTATATAAAAAATCTTAATCTCATGGATTTTTCACAAAAAGGCGAGTTTACATTTACATTAAAAAGAGAACATTTAAAACCCTACGATAAAGATACTAACCCAGAAGGTTTGAACCTTGAAGAATGGTTTGCGAATTACGCCAAAGAAGCAAAAGTTTCTACTGCCGGAATTAGAGGGCCACAAAATATTCTTTATCCTCAAGACACCAGATTTCCAATTAACTTAGTCGGAATTGTTTTAGCAACTTTAGCAAAAGCACTTGTTGCGAATGAAAAATACAAAGGTAAAAAAATTGTAAAAGTTGCAGGCAGAGAAGTTCGTTATAATTCAGATTTATTCCTTGATGCAATAACAAGAGTACAAGCAGCACAAGGAATTAGAACTCTTGTACCGGAAGGCAAAAAAACTATTCCAATTTGGCTTGCGTCATTTTTGGCATTCAAATTAGATCTTTTGGGTGGAGAATATATTACATCAAGTCACGGAATTTCCGTTAAAAACGCAACAAAAGACTTGAACTGTCAAGGTAGCCAATATTTGCCGGAAGAATCTATGGAATTTGTAAACAAAATTCAAGAGATTTTTAACAAAACAGAAAAAGATGGAACATACGAAATCAAAATCGCAGCCACTGATAATCCGTTGATTGATGAAAAAGTGTTAGCAAACATTGATGATGGAGTTGATTTATACGTAGAATACTTAAAATCAGGGGTTGCGCAAAAAATTAACCTTGACTTAATCAAAGAAATTAAAGACAAAATTGTTATTGAAAGCGTTGGTGGCTCTGCATACAGAACATTAAGCAGAGTTTTAAAAAAATTAGATATTTCAGACAAATTCACATGGTTTGATACCGAAGAAGATTCTTTCTTTCACTCAATTGGCAAATACGACCATACACCAAAAGGCGAAAAGGCTTTTTACGATTACTCTGTCGATGCAACAGTAGTTGCAAAAAAACGTAGCGGAGAAAAATTCTTCCCTGTAATTGAAACAATGCACTACGACGAAAGATTAACAAAACTCCCAGTAGGAACAGCAGTTTTAATTACAGATCCAGACCATGACAGATTGACTGTTACTCAAACTGAAAAAGCTGATAAAATTTCTGAACTTGAAAAAGCTGGAATTGACTATGTCAGATTGAACAATGATTTAATTTTGACAGTATTCACTGCAAATCAGGCGTTTTTAATGCTTATGGATTTTTGGTCTAAACAACTAAAATCTCAAAATCTTTGGAATAATCATCCAAGATTTATGATTAAGACAACCGCATCAGCGATTTCTTGGGATGAATGGGCTAAAAAGCAAGGGATTAAAGTTGTAAATGTTCCCGTTGGTTTTAAAGAAATTGCCAACATTATGAAAAAAGTTGAATTAAAGCTAAAAAACAATCCTGAAAAAGAAGTAATTATTGACGATGTTTTAGGAAATTCTATCAATCTTGGAGTTAACCCTAGATTAGTTTTTGCAGGTGAGGAATCTGGCGGAATGATTATGGGAACAGAAGAATTGATTAAATCTCAAAACGGCAGATTTGCAATTGCAATGAGAGAAAAAAGTGCAACAGAAGCAATTATCGTTGCATCAGCTTTGCTTGCTAAACTCCAAAAAGAACAAACACCATTGTCCAAATACCTTGTTCAAATTTTCGAAGAAAACAACATTATCGGCAGATTTGATACAAGAGTTGATATAGCTTATTACAACGAATCTGAACCGGATATAAACAAACTAAAAAAAGAAAAAGTTCTAGGAGAAGCAAAGAGAACAAAAAATGATTTGTTCTACCTATCAATGGCAATGGGCGTAAAAAAAGGTATTATGACACTTGGAGATGTCAAAGAAGTTTTGAATGATTCATTCAAAAGCCTAATTTTTGACAACCTTGTTTCAATAAAATTTGTTGGTGATGGAACATATCTTGAATTTACCGACAAATACATAGAAATCCGACCTTCCGGAACTGATGCTAAAACAAAAGCTTATGGAGGCGGCTCAGACAAGGCTATTCTTGAAACTTATGCCAACATAATGGGAAATTATTCAGGCGACAGAACAGAATTGCACAAAAAATTCATTAGTGACAAATTCTACAACTCAACTAAAGACGAGGCTATGAAATATTACCTTGAATTTGTTGATAAAGATGCAAACAATGAACCTTTTGAAATTCCTGAATATAAATTTTAAAATACTTAATTAAATTCATAAAAATAAGTTGGACAAATATTTGTCCAACTTATTTTTTATATTTTATGCAATTTTTTCTTAAACAACGCTTTTGCATGATTAATTGCATCAATTTCAGCAGAATACACACCCTTAATCTGCTTGATTATTCCATATTGGTCTAGCTGATTTTTAACATCTTCGCTTGGTATTACCATCAAAACCTTAATATGTTGAGATTTTAATCTTAGTATTATATCTTCTAACGCAAATATCGCTGATATGTCTAGTGTATCCTCGCCATCATAAACTAATATTAAATAACGAGTTCCTAAAAATTCATCAAACTGCGAAATAATTTGAGTTGCAGAACCAAAGAAAAATGCTCCGCTAATGTGTACAACTCTTATTTTGTGACGATAATCTCTTTCTACAACTTTTTCCATCTTCATTATGTCTTTGTCATAAACAACTTTATTAATCAATTTTGCCTTATCAGCAGCTCTTTTGGCATAAAGTAATGCCGCCAAAGTAATTCCGGCTCCCACCGCAACTATCAAATTATAAAAAACAGTTAAACAAAATACTAATCCTAAAACATACAAATCGTCTTTTGGCGCAAGTTTTACAACCTTTAAAAACTTGGTATCTATGATATCATAACCAATTTTAATCAAAATAGCTGCCAAAACCGCCAAAGGAATTTCAGCAACAAATCCAGAAAATTGATAAATCAACAACACCAAAATAATTGAAGTCACAACCGCAGCTAATTTTGTAGTAGCTCCTGTTTTTAAAGCCGCAACTGTCCTCATTGTGGCAGCAGAACCTGCAAGGTTACCAGTCAACGCACAACACATATTTCCTATTCCTTGAGCTGCTAACAACCTATTAGGTGGCAACTGCACTTTTGTAACAGATGTACAAACCAAACCGGTTAACAAACTCTCTGATGAGAAAATTACGGCTAAAATTATCGAATAATGAAAATATGTTATAAAATCATGCAAATTTGTATGCGGAATATGAATTGATGGCAACGTAACAGATATTTGCGAAATCTTTTCTACATTCAACCCCATTTTTATAGAAATAAATGTACACAAAATAAGTGCCAAAATCTGCGATGGAACATATTTATTCCATTTTTTAGGGAAACAAAATACAATTAAAAGAGCTAGCGCACCAATCATTAAAGCCTGAATATTAAGAGTTGCAAAAGATTTTACAACATTTTCCAAACTTTCAATCGTGTTTGAGCAAGAAGGCAATCCCAATAGTGGGTTCAACTGCATAATTATAATAATTACCCCAACGCCATTCATAAACCCTGAAATTACTGGGTATGGTACATATTTTACAATATCAGGCAATTTTGTTAAAGATAGCAAGATTTGCAAAATTCCTGCCACAAATATTATAAAAATTACGGCATCAAGATTTTGATTTAATGCGTGCATAACTGATGCTACAACAATTGCAACAGGACCTGTAACTCCGGATATCATAGGTACTTTAGTGCCAAATATTCCCGCAACAAAACATAAAATTATTGCTCCCCAAATACCGGCACTTGCCCCAAACCCTGTAGCAACACCAAAAGCTAAAGCCTGCGGTAGTGTTATAACTGCAGCATTTAAACCACCTAAAACATCTCCTGAAAATATTTGTAATTTTTCTTTTAAATTCATAGGGATATTATAAATAAACTTTATGTTATAATCAAGTAAAAAAGGGGAAAATTATGGAGAACTTAAACAAACACATTGAACACACACTTTTGAAACAAGATGCAAAATTAGAAGATTTTATAAAACTTTTTAATGAGGCAAAAGCTCACAAATTCTTAGGAGTTTGTATCAATCCTGCTTACGTAAAATTAGCAAAAGAAAATTTAAAAGATAACGATGTAAAAGTTGTTACCGTAATCGGATTTCCACTCGGAGCAAACAGAAGTGACGTTAAAGCTTTTGAAGCATCAAAAGCAGTTGAAGATGGTGCAGACGAAATTGATATGGTAATCAATGTTACTGCAATCAAAAACAAAGACTATGATTTTGTTGTAAACGACATAAAAGCCGTAAAAGCTGCTTGTAAAGACAAACCGCTAAAAGTTATTTTAGAAACGGATTTATTAGAAAAAGACGAAATCAAAAAAGCTTGCGAACTTTGTGTTGAAGCAAAAGCCGACTTAGTAAAAACATCAACCGGTTTTGTAAAAGGCGGAGTTGGCGCAAAAGTAGAAGATGTAAAACTAATGTATGAAACAGTTTCACCTTACGGATTAAAAGTTAAAGCATCTGGCGGAATTAGAGATAAAGAAACTGCAGTAAAAATGATTGAAGCAGGGGCTGAGAGATTAGGTACAAGTTCCGGCGTAAAAATTGTTACTGGTTAGGCAAAAAATTTTTTGTCCGTTTTTTAATATCATGCGTACGAATTAATATAAGGAATATTCTGAATGAATGTAAGTAAATTAAATCCTATTGGGTACACCGCCAAAACACCTGACGGACAAGAATATAAAAAGTCAAATATTGGAAAAACAGCCATCATTGCTTCAACGATAGCAGCTGATATCTTTATCGGCACTAGCAAATCGCCATTAGCAAAGGCTTGCTCCTTGGAGAGTTGTCTAAAAAATGACTTAAATCTCAATATCCCTAAAAAATACATGCCTTGGCTTAAGGCTGCAAGTTTTGCTATGGATTTATTAGTTGGCATTGGTATTGGGTCTTGGATTGATAAAAAAATCAATGAAAAAAGATTAGAAAAACTTTCTCTTAATAATAAACAAATTTAGACTTTGCATCTATGCTTCTTGGCATCTTTGCCTCTAAATATTTTGACCATGCTATAATATTCATTAAGGAAATAACGTATGGGTGATGAAGACAAACAGTTTGATGCCACACCGAGAAAGCTCGAGCAGGCAAGAAAAGAAGGACAAGTTGTTAAATCAAAAGATTTTTCAACCGCTATTTCTTTGCTAATTTTGTTCTCGGTAATCTTCGGATTGGCTCCGTTCATTTGGGATCAAATCGTACAACTTTACACCCTCCTGTATGAGCAAATCCCCAACGCACACATAGATCAGGTCGGAATGACATATATTTTAACAATCACAATAAAATGTGCCGCATTAATTATCGGACCTGTACTTTTTGTAGCGTGGTTTATTGCGATTATGGCAGATTTTATACAGGTCGGGCCACTTGTTGCAACCGCTCCTTTAATGCCAAAATTAGATAAACTTAACCCAACAAAGTATTTCAAGAATATTATGTCTATAAAAACTCTTTTTGAATTATTCAAAAATATTCTAAAAGTTGTTTTGTTAGGCTATATCGGCTGGAGCGTTTATATGCAGCATATTGAAAATATCCTTATGCTTGCTGCAATCGACAACAATTTTGCCGTAATGATTGAGTTCGGCAAACTAATCACAGACTTTATTTTTAAGGCATGTATCGCCTTTTTGGTAATTTCTGCGGCAGATTACGGAGTCACAAAATGGAAATTTTTAAAAGATCAAAAAATGTCTTTCAAAGAAATTAAAGACGAATACAAAAATACAGAAGGCGATCCAAACGTAAAAGCCGCACTACGCCAACGCCGCATGCAAATGTTACAACGAGGAATGATGGATGCCGTACCGGATGCGGATTTTGTCGTAACAAACCCAACCCACATAGCATGCGCTCTTAAGTACAAAGCAGAAGAAATGGCTTCTCCAATGCTTATTGCAAAAGGGACAGAGCTTATTGCAAAAAAAATCATTAATATTGCAAAAGAACATCAAATTCCTGTAATTGAAAATGCCCCTGTTGCACGCGCACTTTACAAAATGGTTGATTTGAACCAACAAATACCACCGGAATTGTACAAAGCAATTGCAGAAATTCTACTTTTCGTTTACAAGTTGAAAAATACATCAAATAAAGGTACAATGAAATAAATTCTATGCTAGAATAATTTTATAATCATGGTTATGCAAAATAAAAACAAACTACAAGAATATATAGACATAGTTCAAAAAGTTGCCAAAGTCGAACACAGACGTATTCCTCAGCACATGGTAGATTATGAGGAATTAGTTTCTATCGGGATTTTGGCTGTTCAAGTTTTGATTAAAAACAAAACTCCTGAACAACTTGAAAAATACAATGCAGCATATATTGCAACTGCCGTAAGGTGGGCTATTCGAAACGAATTAAGAATTAGGTATAAATGGTATTCTTTAAAACATAAATCTGATGATGAAATCGGCAAGGATGAAGAAGTTGACGGCATGGATATGCAGAAAGCCAAAGTTCGTGAAGCTGTTTACGAAACAATTCTATCCATTGATGGCTTAGCTGCTGCCGCTAGTGATAATGATTCTCCATTTGACTTCCTTAAAGATCCGCACGCACAACCTGATGAAAGCGCAGAAATTACCGAAATGGGTAGAATGATTAGAGCTGCAATTGCAAAACTTCCACCGAAAGAAAGAACTGTTGTTGAATACAGATTTTATAGGAACATGCAGGTTAAAGATATTGCAAAACAAATTGGGTTATCCCCATCACGTGTAACACGTATTGTTCAATCATCTTTGAACACTGTTAAAGAATACTTAAACCAGCACGAACAGTACGGATATTAGAGAATTAATCTACAACAGTAATTCTGCCATCATCTTTTAATTCAACAGGTGTATTCATTTTCTTTATATAATCGCAGGTCAATTTGTCTTTGTCAAAATCGAATTTTTCATCAATTTTTCCTTTTTCGATTTTATTCTCAAGCAAATTATCCCCACCTGATGCCATAAAGTCATCTGTAGCTACCGTATAAACTTTATTTGGATTTGGATTGTTTACATCAATTGCGTTTTCTTTTCCTTCTTTATCAATAAATGATGCAGCTTTTAGTTCACCTGATCTGCTAACTGTATATTTCAACCCTGACGGCATTATTATACCAGGTTTATGTCCAGGATCATTGAATGATTTTGCTCCTTTTTTCAACGCATCAACTATTTCTTTTTCAGTCAACTTTAATTTAACCATATTATTCTTCAAAGGAACAACTTCAAATACCTGATGAGAATCTAAAGGACCTTGTTCAAAGAAGCCTCTAATATTTCCAGCATTGATAATCGCCATATCTGTTCCAAATTCTTTTCTAACCGCATCCATAATCAAAAATGCGTTAGGGTTAGGATCTAAAAGTCTTTCTTTAGTTGGACCAGTTGCAGTCTTGACTTCTCCCAATTGTTCAGGTTTACCTAAAATATGTTCAAATACACCTTTCAATACTCTATTGCGCTTGAAAATACTTGATGGAGTAACATTGTTCTGAACTTTTACAATAACACCTTTATCGTCATCCCATGTAATTTTCAAATCGCCAAAATATTCACCATCTTTGCCAGCTTGAGTAATAACAACCGGCTCATTTGATTTAGAAGTCAAAAGGTTTTTGCCTTCTTCTACACCTTTCAATAAATCATGAGTGTGTCCACCAACTATTACGTCAATACCTGAAGTTTCTTTTGCTAATCTTTGATCTTTTGTTAAACCACAGTGAGAAAGAACAATAACCTTGTTAATTCCTTGTTTTTTAAAATCATCAACTGCGGTCTGAACGTCTTTCAATGTTTTTTCAAAATCATCAACACCGATTTGTTTTCTTGAGTCATTATCTCTGATTCTTTCGTGTAAATCTGGAGGAGCCAAACCAATTATTGCATATTTATGTCCATTTTTTTCTAATACAAATGATTTTTCAATAACTCCGTCTAGCGGATTTCCTTTAGGAATTTGCAAATTCATACCTAAACTTTTAAATTTTGCACCTTTTTTGCTATCAGCAAGTTCTGGCGGGTTTTCATCATATTCGTGATTTCCATCCGATGTAGCTTCAACACCTAGTGCGTTCATATAAGTATTTGCAGCCCTTGCGACATTGTGATCCGCTCCTGCAGAAATATCACCTGCTGCAAGAACTAGTTTGTCTGCCGTCGAATTTTTGGTTTGATAATCATATAATTCTTTAGCAGAATAAATTCTTGACATATTACCAATTCTGCCGTGGTTATCGTTTATGTAAAAAATATCTGTTGTTACATACTTTGGAGAATTACTATTTTTCTCGGATGTTTTATCTGATTTTTCAAATGTATCTTTTACCGGCTGAGATTGCATATTTTGAGGGGCGGTTTGCATGTTTTGATTTGATACATTTGATGTAGCTCTAAATGTAATCTTTGGAAGATTTGTTAATGATATATTCATATTTTTTCACCTTTTACTAAATTAAACATCGTCAAAAAAATTTTTGCTTTATTTTTGCCTAATATTAACTAACATTAAGCAACTTGTCCAATATTATTTCTTTCAAGAACTATCGGTTGAGGTTGAATTTGTTGGGGTTGTTGAATGGGAACTTGAGATTGAGAAACTACACTATTTGCTTGTCTTTTTAAGTCTTTGTAAGTTTTTAATCCTTCTACCCAGTTTTCAACAAAGTTTACATCATTTGCAACAACAGCCTGTGGCAAAGCGGCATGATGGATTTTCGGGAGTAAGAAATCTTCTGAATACTCAACCGCTCTAGGAACATTGTCATCAGTATCATTGCAAACAAATATCATTTTACCATTTTTATCTGTTTTTGTTCCTGTAATAGTGATTTCATGACCATTTATAATAGTTCCGCTTGCATCAACTTGCGTATAACCAATAATTACGTTTTCGCCCATATTCAGAGCATCTGTAATTTGTTTTTTCATTGTTTTAAAATCTGTTTCATAGCCGACCAATCTAGCATTTTCATCAACTGTTTGATATGTAACAGACATCTTATTTTTATCTTCAACTACAGATTCTGTAAATGTTTTTTCAAATTCAATCAAACCTTTATCATTTTGGTTGAATTTTCCGGCTCTTTTATCTGTTAAAGAGTTATACGCTTGTTGAGAACCAACCTGCATGAATGTAGATTGCATCAAAACATCAAGCGGAGAACGTTCATAATTATCTCTATCTACTGTTTGAATATGCGCTCTTATAATTGCATTTTTATCTGGTGCAAATGTCAAATTAGCTTTATCAAAATCTTTTGCTTCAAACGGGATTTCAAAAGCGTTTAATAACCAAATTGCATCAAGAGTATTATCCGCCAAATTACTCATCTTGATTGACTTTTGAACCGCCATATTTGGCGAACTCAAACCTTCTGCAAATCGTGCAAATTCTGCAGGATGTTTATCTGCTAAATTGTATTCAATACTTGATGCAACACAAGTCCCGGAATGTTCAACATTAATATCTTCAGGATTTCCTCCTGCAACAGAGGCTGCTTGTGACTGGTATTGAGCAGGAATATTTCCAAATTGCTGAGTAATAATATGTGGATCAGAAATTGTATCTATTGTATTTTTCAAAATTGTTGCACTATCTAAACCTTGCGCTCTTTTGTTTTTTGCAATTTTATATAGATTATCCAATGTTGTTGATTTATCATTTGAATCTGCATTTAATAAAGTTCCATTTTTCAACATTATATTAAGTTGCTTACGAGTACTTTTGTCAACCATTCCAACCAACTCGTTGTATTTAGCTTTTTCATCATTAGAAACAAGTTCTGTTCTAAACTTTGCAGAAGTCAAAGCACTATTATAAGGGACTTGCGTCATTTGCGGATGATTAGCCTTAAATGCAGGAGCAGATTTTGCCACAATCGGATTTGTAACATTTGCTACACGCACAGACTTAACTGTGTTATAATTATTATATTGAGTATTATCAATATTTAATGAGTACACAATTCCACTCCACTACTACAATTATATAAAAAAGAAAAACAAAAATAAATTGCTATATTTGCAAAAATTATATTAACAAACGTTACAATCAGGGATATAAATTTGAAAATCAAACAACTTACAAAAGAACAATTAACAATCTCAATAGACAGACTAACAAGATTTAAAGAAACCGAAACCAAATACCTAAGAGTATTTAAGGATATTATTACAAATAATCTGATTGAACCAAAAATTAAAAAGCATGAACTAGATGAAATGGATTATGAAAACCTAAAAAACATAGCCGAAAACATTATTAATTCATCAGTTCCCAATGAACCAAACGATTTACAAATAAATCAAAATTTATATGAATACGAAAATTCTGTTTTTAATCTCAACGAAAACTGCCAAAAACTTGTAAAAAATAAAATTAACTACAAAGCTATAATCAAAATTCTACCTGAGAATATTCCTAACAACTTAAAGTGGTTAAAAAATTATTACGCAGATAAAAATTCTAAAAACAATTTAGGCTATCCTGTTCACAAGATAATTTTGTGTGAGGGAATTACAGAAGAAATTCTTCTTCCTGTTTTTTCAAAACTTTGCAATTTTGATTTTAATGAGCATGGAATACAAGTTATCTCTGCCGGAGGAAAAAATCAGGTTGTAAAATATTTTTATAACTTTGCTGAATGCTTAAAAATTCCAATATTCGTTCTTTTGGATAATGATGCAAAAATCAATCTTGAAGAAATCAAACCAAGACTTCGCAATATAGATAAAATTCATCTTTTAAAAAGCGGAGAATTTGAGGATATGCTTCCAAATTCCTTAATTGCACGCACTTTAAATTACGCAACTCAAAACATATCACTTACCACTATTGAGGGGTTAGAGGAAAGTACTTCCAAAGTGGAATTTTTGGAAGAATTTTTTAAACACAGAGGCTTGCATGAATTTAAAAAAGCAGAATTTGCAACACTCGTAAAAGCTAATGTCAAAGACAAAAATGATATTTCCGTAGAAATTAAGGAAATCATAAGCGAAATAAAAGGGACATATAGTCCCTTGAAAAATGGAGTTTAAAATATGTTTATAAGTTTAGTTACCAACTAATCTCAAAGCCTCTTGCAACAATTCTTTTTGAGATGAAATCAATTTGTTTGAAACATCCATTTGAACTTTTGCCATTTGATAATACGAAATATTTGCTTTGAAATCTGCGTTTGACATTTCCAATAAACCTGAACGAATTTCACCAACACCAATTAACGGCTTACCGGATTCTTCTGTTTCCAAAAACTGTCCTTCTTTAAACTCATACAAAGCCGCAGAGTTATTGAAATTCCTTGTTGTAATTCTATACAATGGCACTGAACGTTTACCATTATCGGCTTTTCCGTAGATTGTTCCATCATTTTTTATTTCATAATCATCATATTTACCTAAATATTTTCCATTATTAGGATCAATCCACATTTTAATATTTGTTGTTGGAATATCTAAAGCTCCGCCTTTCATTGCTGTTTCTTGATAAAGATCTGAAGTTATAGATTTTGTACCTTGCATAATTTCACCTTTATCATTCAATATGTACCCTTGAACAGTATTACCGCTTCTATCTCGATAAACACCTTCTTTATCAAATGTAAATTCACCCAATCTCGTATAAATACTTTTTCCTTCAGAATTTTTTACTAAGAAAAAGCCTTTACCTTCCAAGAACACGTTTTCTTTAGAAGTACCCGGAGTTGATTTACCTTGATCCATTTTTTTATTATAATCGTCGGAGATAGCACCTCCAAGAAATGTTTTAAAATTAACCTGTTGCTCTCTAAAACCCGGAGTATAAACGTTTGTCATGTTGTGAGCAATAACGTCCATCCAGTTCGTAGTAGACTTTTGCGTATTTAATGCCGTTACAAATGAATCATTCATTACTGTTTCTCCTTATTTTGGCGTTTTTGCTGCTGTTGCTGACGCGAATTACTATAACTTAATTGAGTATATGACAAATCTTGTTCATCAAATCTTTGTCTTAAAGATGCAATATTATTTCTCAAATATTGTTCAACCGCCTTATCTCCAGGAATAAAGTTTGCAGCCAAACTACCATCTTTATTTACCTTTATAATGACAGAAACATCTTTGTCAAAATCTATTCTGAAAGGTTGATTTGTTTTCATAGATTCTGCTAATTTATCCATCAACACTGATGAAACTTGGACATTTTTCTGAATATTTTGCGCACCTTCTGCCATTTGATCACTAATATTAGCTGCTATACTTTGCATTGACATATCTGTGTTTTGAACAAGATTTGCAAAGAAATTAGCATCTGAATCAGACATATTTATGACATCATAATCAACTGTCGTTGCAGAATTTACAGTATTCATTAAATCTTTCGTATTCAACAAATCCTGAATATTTTGAGATAACAGAGATTGCCCTTCATTATGATATTTAAAATCAGTGAAATTTACTCCACCCGAATAAACATCAGAAGGGACAATATCATCAGGCTCTTTCATTTCTTGAGATAATTTATTTGCCTCTTTTGTTGCATCTTTTTCAGTTTTTTTATCGTTAGAAATTTTTTTATCATCTTTCGACGAATTTTTTGTTTCTTCCGTTTTTGAGGCAGTTTTCATTTCATCTTCAAAAGATTTATCCGACTTTGAACTACTGCTTGTCTTTGATTGAGTTTGTGTTGAATTTACATCTGACGTGCTTGCTGTAGCCGTTGCGGGAGATGTACTTACATTCATTTTTAACTACCTCCATCTATTTGTTCTAACTGTTTTAAAATTGCGGCTTCTTCTTCTGCCTTTTCTTGGCTTTGTCTAAAATACCTTGTTACGCCTAGTTCCGAATATTGTTTTAATTCTGCGGCTTTCTCTTCTGCAATATAGGCTTCACGGTTCTTCTCCTTGTGTTTTTCCAGAACCTTTACACCTTGTTCCAGTTTTACAAGTTTAACTTTTTCTTCGTCAAGTTTGTTTTGCAGCTCTACACGAATTGCTTCTAATTGTTCTGCCTTATCCCACAAATGTAATAAGTAATTATCATACGTTTCGTACATCATAGGGTTAGCAATTCGCATATTTTGTTTTGTTGTTTGAATTTCTTGCTCGTTTCTTCGAATATTTTCTTCGGCTTGATAAACTGCTTGTTGAGCTTTTTGCACTACCGTAAGTTGTTCTTCTTTTTTGCGAACTCTGAAATCCAGAACTTTCTGCAATCTGTACCTAAAAGGCATTTTATACCACTCTTTTAGATTATTATGACCGATTTTTTTGCCTTAATAATCATCTATATGAATGATTTAATTATTTTATGCAAAAAGTCAATCTAAAATCGTAACCCCTGTACCAGTTCCACGATTTCTATTCGAATAATAATATCCCCTATTAGTCTGCACACCAACTTCTTCGCCATTGCCTGTCATAGCACGTTCTGCTTCAAAATAATCCATATAAGCAGGATCCATAGCAGGAGTAATTCCTGTAGGCATACCGGCAAATTGATTTTTAAAATTACCTAACAATGTATTTCGCCATCCGCCACCACTCATGCCTGTAAAAACCGGAGGTCTGTAATTACTTTGGCTAGAATAATTTTGAATGTTCGGATTAAAAGTTTTATAATTCCTTGCGGCGAGTTTTAAAGTTTCAAATCGTTGAGCTAACTCTCCTTCTTGAGATGCTCCAAACAATCTCTGCTCTAATCTTTCTATTCTGTTTTTTGCATTATCATATTCATAAGTTTGCAACAAAAGTTGATTTTCTAATTTTTCTATACCTGAAAACTGACTTGCAACCAATTTTTCATTATTACCAATTGAACTTTTTCTATTCACCTTAGTTCTATAAATAACCGGTTGTCCGTAGTATCCGCCATAAGGTTGTATATATTGAACATTCGGCTGATTGTTATAATAACCCCTGCCATAAGGGTTGTAAGAATTGTTATAGTACGGTCGCTGGTAATAATTGTAGTAATACGGCCTTGAATGGTAACAATTTCCACTCATGTATCTAACATTTGGAGGATAATAATAACCGTTATTATAGTTATTATAACCACCAAAAACGTTAGACAAAATTCCTGCTTGTGCAAAGTTCGCAGTAAATATCAATACCCCTGTCAACAATATAAGTTTTTTCATTTCAAACCTCACCTCTTTATAACGATAAATCAACCATTAAAATTTCTCATTCTCCTTAATAACTACCTAAATAGATAATTTATGTTAACTCTTTGCGAAAAAATCAAAAACATGTTACAAATAGTTATTATGAAAAAAACTGTGATAGCGTATTTACACACCCACTGGGATAGGGAATGGTATAGAGAATTTGAAGTTTTTAGACTTCGTTTGTTGAGAGTTTTTGACAATGTATTAAATTTACTTGAAACAAATAAAATTCCGTCATTTTATTTTGACGGACAAGTTAGTGCATTATTGGATTATCTCGAAATAAGACCAGAAAAAGAGAAAATTGTCAGAAAATTTATAAAAGAAAAAAGACTTTTCATAGGTCCTTGTTATACTCTTGTTGATGAATTTTTAACCGACAAAACCACTTTTGAAAAAAACTTAGAAATCGGTTTAAAAATATCAACAGATTTCGGTTGTACGGACTTTATCGGTTATCTTGCAGATACATTCGGTCACAGTCAAAACATTCCAAAGATATTTCAAAAATTCGGAATTGACAAATGCGTTGTTTGGAGAGGTTGCGGAGATATTCCATCAGAATTTAAGTTTAACGGAATTGATACAGTTAACTTAATTCGGGGCTATTTTATGGACATATTTTCTGCACCAATGACTATTGAGCAAAAAGCGGAATGGCTAAAAGACAACTTAGACAAAATTGCAGAAAAATCTGGAGATTATCTTCTGCTTCCAATAGGAGCAGATCATTTGGGAGTTGAACCAGATATTGCAGAACAAATTGAACAAGTTAACACATTATTAAATGATTATGAGATAAAATTATCAAATCCATTTGAATATTTTAAACTTGTAAAAAACAATTTTTCTCAATATGAATGGAACAATGAATTACGAGATAATAGCAAGACCTTCATCCTTCAAGGCTCATATTCTGCAAGAACAAAACTGAAACAATACAATACAAAATGCACCTATTTATTAGAACAAGCTAACAAATTACAACAAAAATACGGAAGTGAATATAATTCTGTAATTGAATACGCTTACAAATTATTATTAAAAAATCAAGCCCACGACGGAATTTGTGGATGTTCTACCGATTTAGTACATAGAGAAAATATTACTCGCTATGAAAAAATTATCCAAATAGCAAATACTATTATTGAAGAATTGAGGTTGAAACATAAGTTTAAAACTCCAATTATGCAAAGCAAGGAACTAATTCCTGAATACAAAATAATTTCGAAACATTTTGGGGTTGAAAATTCATTATTGTATAACACGCAAAAAATACCCGTAACAGAAGATTTTGCAGACATTTACACTCTTAAATATTTTCCAGCAACAAAAACAGACTTAAAATTGGAAGTCAGAAACGGACAAATTTTCTTATCAAATGATAATGGCAAACGAATTCAGATTGAATTTGTAAGGTTTAAAGACGAAGGCGATACATATAATTTTGGAGCAGTTGAAAATGATTTTGGGGAAACTGCCGAGATTTATTCTTTCAAAAATAATATTATAAAAACAAGCTTCTTTGACGTACAAGTTGAATTTGGCAAGACAATCAACTTTAAAATTGAATGGGATAACAAACTAAAAAATCATTTATGGCAAGTTAAATTCAATATGAAAAGCCCTATTACAGAAACATATTCAGAAGATATGAATACTGTTATTAAAAGGGAGTTTAATCCTGATTATGATATGCGCAAAAATCTACCTAAAGAAAGAGGAATTGAAGTTAAGACCAATTTTGCTCCAATGCAAAGATATGTTGGAACGCAAGGATTTGGAGTTGTTACACAAGGTTTGACAGAATATGAGATAAAAGGGAAATCATTATTGGTTACACTTTTGCGCAGTGTTGGAGTGATTTCTAATCCGAATAATCCATCTCGTTCAACTCCGGCAGGTCCTCCGATTGAAGTACCGGAAGCACAACAACTGGGATATAATTGTGCAGAATTTTCAGTTGCTTTTTTTGAAGAAGAAAATTATCAGGAATATATTGAAACTATTTTTCCTGAAATGGATTAAGACAATGCGAGCAAATGCTAAACAATCCAGTTCATTTTTCAATTCATGTTTTAACCCTCTCCCGCAGTTGTAACGTTCGCTTTAGCTCACGAACAACTACGACCTCAGCACAAAGTACAGACAGGGTCACACACATCGCCTCAGCTCTGCGGTTCCCTTTGTCTCACAAAGAGAGAGGTGAAACAATATTGTTCCAAAGGGCTGGTCAAGCGGCACATTTTAGACTAATAATACTTAAAGAAATACAAGTATTGCCGCAAAGGGGGAAGCCGACTTCGTCGTACGGGCTCGCATTAACAAAACACAAATATCTCCCAAAGCGGTATTTAGAACATTAAAAAAGTTTTACTAATTTTTAGCAAAAGCGCCAACACAAACATTGTCCCAAAATGGGGAAGCCGACTTCGTCGTACGGGTTCGCATTAAACGGCAACGTTCGCAATTAAAGTGAAAATTCGATTTCCACTTATAATTGCTCAACTGACAAAATACTACGTATTTTGCCTGCCTCTGCTCGCCCTAAAAAAAAACCCTATCTGAAAGATAGAGTTTGGAATTCTGTTAGTAATTCCTCGTGTGTGTAGAAGGTTAGTGTGTAGTAGGTAGTGTAAATATATATCTCGTGTTTATTTTAATCTCTTTTGTCTGGTAGCTTTCGCTTACATATTAATAAAGTATTTTTGTTATATATAATTGCTATATATCTTTTATTTCTTTACATTTTTTTACAAAGTTCTGTAAAGGCAATATCCATAAGAACTTGAGATTGAAAGCATGGTTAAAAATCCAATCAAAACAAGTTTTTTATTAAATTAAATTCCCTGTACTCCCTTTGTAATATTTATATTCCCAATTTTTTATAAAATTAACACTATTTTTAGAAAAACATTCACAATTTTTAAAATGTTCGTTTTTTGCGTCTTTACTTAATCTTAATATAAAAAGTATTGACCTTTTTTGAAAAAAGTATTCTAATTAAAAAGTAATTTATTTAAAGATAACAGTGAGAGGAAAGAGGTCTGTATGAAAGAATTTATGCACACTAGATTAGACAACAAACAATTTACGGAAGACGATATTAAGGGATTTATTAAAGACTACAATATCAAATTTATCAAACTTCAATTCGTTGACATTAATGGGCATGTAAAAAATATGACTATTCCTTCACAGCATATTGAAAAAGCTTTAAATAATGAAATTATGCTTGATGGTTCTTCTATCAAAGGATTTAGAAGTATTGAAACATCTGATATGTTTTTCCATCCTGACAAAAACTCATTCCAGATTTTACCTTGGAGAGGGAAAGATGGTGCAAATTCTGCAAGATTAATTTGTGACATTTACAACGCAGATGGAACACCATTTGAAGGTTGCCCTAGATGTAACTTAAAAAGAGTTATGAAAGAAGCTGAAAAGATGGGATTTTCAATGAATGTTGGACCTGAGGCAGAATTTTTCTTATTCTCAAAAGATAAAGATGGTAATGTTACAACCTCTACTCAAGATAGAGCCGGATATTATGACGTTGGACCGGAAGATTTGGGAGAAGATGTAAGATCTGATATCGTTTTGACACTTCAAGAAATGGGATTTGACATTGAAGCATCTCACCATGAAGTGGCTGACGGACAACACGAAGTTGATTTCAGATATGCTGATATTTTGACTGCAGCTGATAACGTTGCAACATTCAAGGTTGCGGTAAAAGCAATTGCGGCAAGACATAATTTGCATGCTACATTTATGCCAAAGCCGATTTTTGGAATAAACGGTTCCGGTATGCACTGTAACGTTTCATTGTTCAAGGATGGTAAAAACGCATTTTTTGACGAAAAAGCGGAATATCAGTTGTCAGATGTTGCAAAATTTTCTATCGGCGGAATGTTGAAACACGTAAAAAGTATTACTGCCGTTTTAAACCCTACTGTAAACAGTTTCAAACGTCTAGTTCCTGGTTATGAAGCTCCTGTATATTTAGCTTGGTCATTAGCTAACAGAAGTGCTTTATTGAGAGTTCCGGCAAAAAGAGGAAGTTCTACTCGTGTAGAATTAAGATCCCCAGATCCTGCTTGCAACCCATATTTAGCATTCGCAGTAATTTTGGAAGCTTGTCTTGATGGTGTAAGAAACAAAATTGAGCCACCTGCTCCTGTAGAAAGCAACATTTACAAACTCACAACCAAGGAACGTAAAAAACAAAGAATTGATTCATTGCCGGGAAGCTTGGCTGATGCAATTGATTTGTTTGACAAGTCACTTGTTTCGAGAGCAGCACTCGGAGATCACATCTTTAAAGAATTTTTATCTGCGAAGAAAAAAGAATGGGATTCTTTCAGAACATACGTTTCTCAATGGGAAATCGATAAATATTTGGAAAGATACTAAAAATATTACAAAAAGGCTCTTATAAAAGAGCCTTTTTATTGATAATACATTGCATTATGTATAAATTTTTTGTATAATTAAAAAATGAGCAGCTTACAAAAATACTATAAACAATCCGCTACGTATAAAATTTTTACAGGAATTTTTTCAGAACTAAACAGTTTTTTGGAAACTCTTGGGAAAATCACTATGAATGGAGTTGCTACCGCCAAATTTATTATCAAAGGAGATTTTAATTTCAACGAAATTTCAGAACAATGCTATAGATTTGGAATTACATCGCTACCAATTACTCTTTCAATAGTTGGAATGACATCAATCATTGTTGCATCTCAAGTTGCTTTAGAGATGGTTAAACAAGGAGGAAGTAATTTCGTCGGACTTTTAATGACAATGCTTATTGTGCGAGAAGTCGGGGTAATTATGTCTGGCTTTGCCATTATCTCAATGATTGGTTCATCTCTTGCTTCAGAACTTGCAACAATGCGAGTTACAGAACAAATTGATGCAATTGAGGTTTTGAAAGTCAGCCCAATAAAATACCTTTTTGTCCCGAGAGTAATTGCAGGACTCGTTATGATGCCACCGGTTGTAGTAATTGCCTCTATTGTTGGCGTAATTGCAGGAGCAGTCACTGCTCATTTAACATCCGGATTAGGTTATAGAGCATTTTTTGATTCAGCATGGCTTGGAATTTATATGAAAGATTTAGGCGTTTGCTTATTAAAAGCTTTATTTTTCGGCGGAACAATTTCTCTAATAAGTTGTTCGTGCGGTTACCACGCAAAAGGTGGAGCAAAAGGTGTGGGAGAGGCAACAAACAAAGCAGTTGTTTGGTCTTTCGTTGCAATTGTAATCTGGGATATGATTTTTGCTATAGCATTTTTCTTTTAAAGAGGTAAAATAAAAACTATGAGTATTGAAGTTAAAAATTTAATAAAAACATTCGATGAAAGACGTGTTATAGACAATATTTCATTCAAAGTTGAAGATGGAGAAACTCTAGCAGTTGTTGGCTTTTCAGGTTCTGGAAAAAGTACTATTTTAAAACTTATCTGCGGTCTTTTAAAACAAGATAGTGGCGAAATTATCACCTCAAAAGGCGATATTGCAATGGTTTTTCAATATTCAGCACTATTTGATTCTCTGACAGTTGCCGATAATATTGCCTTTGCACTACACGAACGAAAAGATTTGAGGAACAAATATTCTGAAAAAGAAATTCGAAATATTGTTTCTGAAAAGTTGGAATTGGTTGGACTTAAAGGTATTGAAGGACAATATCCATCAGAACTTTCTGGTGGAATGCAAAAACGTGTAAGTTTTGCCCGAGCTATTGTTACCGCCCCAAATACAATTCTTTATGATGAACCAACAGCCGGATTAGATCCGATTTCTTCAACATTGATAGAAGATTATATTGTTAGACTGAAAGAAGAAACACATGCAGCATCAATCGTAGTAACTCACCAAATGTCAACAATTCAAAGAACCGCAAACAAAGTTATAATGCTTTATGACGGTAAAATAGTTTATGCAGGAACTCCCGAAGATATGTTAAAACAAAATACCCCTTATACAAAACAGTTTGTTACAGCATCTTTGGAAGGTCCGATGCAAATGATAGCAGAAAATTAAAAAGGATAAGAATATGGATATAGAAAGATTATTTAATGAAGAAGTAATGTCACTAGACACTTACATTATGTTCAAATTAAAAGAACAGACTGCAAAATTAAAAGACGAATTAACTGCAAGAAACAGAGCGCCAATTTCATTATCTATGGGCGCACCAACTGCAAACCCGCCAAAAGCCCTAATTGACAGACTAAAAGAAATTTTGGATGAAGATGGAATTCACATGTATTCAACCCCAAAAGGCGAACCTTATTTAAGAAAAGCAATTGCAACAAGAATGAAAAATCGTTTTGGAGTTGAATTAGATCCCGAAACAGAAATCTTCTCACTTGTTGGTTCAAAAGAAGGAATTGCGAACTTGGTTCGTTTTATCACAACTCCAAAACACGAAGAATTTGAAAAAGACGTAATCATGGTACCTGATCCTTGCTACGCATCATATTTGCAATTTGTAAAATGCTCTGGAGCGAAAGCTTATCCTATGCCTTTGACAAAAGAAAACGATTTTAAACCTGATGTAGAAGCTATTTATAATAAAATCATCAAAGATGGCTACAAAGCAGAAAATATCAAAGCTTTATTTATAAACTTCCCTAACAACCCAATGGGAATATCTACAACTAAAGAATACGTTCAATCAGTAATTAATTTCTGTAAAAAGCACGACATTTTGTTGGCATCAGATGCTGCTTATGCTGATATTTACTTTGCAGAAGATGAAAAACCTTTCAGTATTTTTGAACTTGAAGGTGCTAAAGACATCGGTATTGAATTTTACAGTTTTTCAAAACCTTATGCCGTTACCGGTTGGCGTTTAGGTTGGGTTTGTGGAAACAAAGACGTTATTCAAAGATTTGGCAAAGGCAAATCAACTCTTGACAACGGTATCTTTAAAGCATTGCAAAAAGCTTGCGCAGAAATTCTAAATTCCGAAGAAGGCGACAAATATATTGAAGAAGGTAATAAAGGTTATGCACGCAAACAAGCTATTATGGTAAAAGGTTTTAAAGAATTGGGTTGGAATATTGACGAAAAAACTGTTCCGCATACAACATTCTACTTGTGGCTACCGATTCCAAAAAAATATACTTCAGCATTCAAATTTTGCGAAGATGTATTGAAAAAGTCCGGTGTTGTACTGGTTCCGGGAAATGCTTTCGGAGATCACGGAGAAGGTTTCTTTAGATTATCTTACGTATGTTCAGACGAACAATTACAAGAGGTTATCGATAGATTTAAAGCCGACGGCTTTACTTTTGAATAAACTCTATAAATTATTACAAACCAAAAGAGCTGGAATAAAAAACCAGCTCTTTTGGTTTAACATTACCACGGATAATCGCTTTTCATCTCCCATCCATCACGCATAATCTTAGCGGCACAAGAATATCCGTTTGAATTTCTTCGTTTACAATTCGTATTGATTACATCTTCAGGTTGGTCATACTCTCTAGGGAAAATTCCTTTATCTGTTATTACAAATATAAACAAATCTTTTCCCGTCATATTAGGCGGTTTTGCACCATTTATATCAATAAAAATTCTTGCATCGTCAGTATCCATAGACATATTGTACAAAAAACCGTCACTTGTCATAAATGGAATTCGCTTTCCACTATCAACAACTTTCCAATCATTAAGCCGGCCACTCAACATATACCATGGCTTATTGCTTTCATAACCACATTCTTGATATGTTTTACAAACTTTTATTGATTTAAAATAAGGTAGCCAAAATTTTTCTAAATACGCATTTGCATCCCTACCCTTATCCCAATATTGAAATTCTCCGTTGTCAAGTTCTGACATTTTTAGGGCTTGTGCGACCATTGTATAAGATTTTTTCAACTTAGAAACAGCCTCTTGCTTTTTGTAATTTGCAACTAAAGCCGGCATGGTTAGAGCTGCAACAACCCCTATAATACCAAGAGTAATCAGAACCTCTGCCAACGTAAATCCTTTAAATAACTTCAAATATACTTCTCCTTAAATAATTTCCGAATCTCTCATAAACAAGAATTTTAACTATGTATTTTTATTATAACATATTTTTTTAGTTATTCAAGTGTCCATAAATAATCTGTTAACTCTTTTGTTGAATAAACTTCTTTGATAACAAAGAACTTTTTCCCAGTTTTCTCTTTTACATAAGACAATGTCTTACCATCCAAAAAGGTTTCAGAATAAGGTTTTAGCATAACTGATGGAATTATAACCAAATCAACATCAATATCTTTAACTGTTCTAATCAAATCATCTGTCGTAATTAACCCAGAAACCGTAATATCTTTTCCCCAATAATTTGATTTCACAGGATTTACAGACACTCTCAAATTTTTTATTTTATTCAATTTTTTGGCAATTCTTTCAATTGCATAAACTGCTGCAACTCCAGTTGCAAAAGAAATTTTTAATGGTTTTTCAATAGCTTCCGGTAATTCTCGAGATTTAAAATCTTCTAAAAGCATTCTTAAAGAGCCAACTCCATCATCCAACTGATTAAAGTTTCCGTAATATTTAGCCGGCGGAATATCCCTTTCAGCAAGCAAGAAAAATTCATCCGAACAACAAACCCTTTTAAATTTAGATGCAATATCCAAAACTTGCTCTGCGCATTTTTTATCAACCTGTTTAAGACTTTCTTCTCTAAACTGCGTTATCCCAACAGGAACAATCGCAACAGACAGAACTGTATTTTTTAATTCAGCCAAATCTGTCAAAGTTCGTTCAAGTTCTGCTCCGTCATTTATTCCCGGACAAAGAACTATTTGAGCATGAAAAGGAATTTTATTTTTTCTAAACCACTGCAAGTTGTCCAAAGCCTTACCTGCATTAGGATTTCTTAACATTTTCACCCTCAAATCAGGATTTGTAGTATGAACCGAAACATAAAACGGCCCTAAACGCATTCTTTTAATTCTATCTCTATCTTTGTCTGTAAGGTTAGTCAAAGTTATATAAGTTCCCTGCAAATAGGACAACCTATAATCATCATCTTTTACATATAAAGTATCACGCAAACCTTTTGGTTGTTGATCAACAAAACAGAAAATACAATGATTTAAACAAGGTTTTATTCTGTCAAAAACAGCACTTTCAAAGACAATCCCCAAATCCTCATCATAATCCTTTTCCAATTCAATAACTTCAACTTCACCATTTATTTTTTTTATTTCAATTGTCAACAAATCAGATTTGCACAAAAAGTTATAATCAATCATATCAAGCATTTTGCTATCATCAATTGATACAACCTCATCTCCAGCTTGAATTTCCAATTCCTCAGCAATAGAACCTTTTACAACCGAACTAACTATTGCGGGCATTGTCTTTCTCCAAACCTTCTATAATATTAATCAAATTTGAAAACTCACACATCGCATTATCTACAACGACTTTTTGATAAAAACTTATATGATTATACTCGTCATCTAAAACATTTTGGCAAAATGTTTTAAACTGCATAGCTCTCGATTTTACAGAGAAAAATAACCTTGTTCGTTCTTCTGAATTTAGACAATCTGCACAACATAATTTTGCTCTTGCATTAGACAAAAATTGTAATGGATTATCACTCAAATCTTCTAATATCAAACGTTTCAATTCAGAAATTCCACTCTTTGAAATTTCATAATAAACAGACAATTTTCCTCCATCGGACATCATTTTGCGAGAAGTCAAGCACTCTTTTTCTTCCAAACGACGAAGAGCAGGTTTCAATGCGCCAAAACTAGGTTTTGTAAACGGAGCAAAGTTTTCAATTATTCTTTTTTGCACCGAATACATTGTCAAATCTCGTTTTAGCAGAACATATAAAATTAAGAGTTCAATCATACACTAAGAATAGCATAAATTGAACTCTTTAGTCAATTTGTTTACTCATCGACAGAGTATTAAAAAATCGCCTTTATCAGGCGATTTTTAATATATAAAATCTGGCAAATTTAATATATTTGCTTTGCTTGTCCTATGAAAGAGCCATTAATGCTTTTACAGAACGAGCGTTATCTCTTACTTCTTCATCAGAATGATTTTCAACTGTATCTTCCAAAATTCTGATAGCTTCAGCTTTGTCGTTCAATGATAACAATTCGTTAATTGTACTCATTGCAACAACTGTTGACATATCATTGATACCTTTCCCTTTGTTAGAAATTACAATATTCAATGAATCATGCATATTTTTCTTAACCAATGCACGAGAAGTCATTTCTCTGATTGCATCAATTTTAGAATTTGTTCCAACATCTTCCAAAATTGAAATAGTTTCAGGGTTTTCGTTTCTTCCTAAACCCTCAATTATATTTGTCACATCTCTTACGATTTTTTTATCTACCATTTATATTCCTCCTCTATACAGCTGCTTCCCACGCTGCAACGCTATCAGACATCATTTGTCTAGCCATTGTCATATCTTCCATTTTTGCAACTGATCTTGCAGATGTCTTAGATGAGATTAAATCCGTTACGGATGTTCCCAAAACTTCTTTTGTTGAATTGTACATAGAAATAACTTTTTCTTTTGCAGGTGTAAATGAAATTTCTACACTATTCAATTTATTCCAACCATTTACAACATTTTCTTTAATTCTATTTCCAAATTCAACAACTGAATTAATCATGTGTTGGAACTTTTCGCCAATACCAGAAATAGAGCCAACTAAAGCACTAGCTTTCAATTTGCCTGTGAAATTTGGGGTATTGTTCACTTTTTTGTTTGATGATTCAAACACGTCAGCAGTCAAAACATTTCCTTTGAAAGAAGATGCTGCAAACGGATTTGATGAATTTCTCTGTGTTACTGATTCGTGTTTACTAGTGTTAAAAATTCTTTCACGAATAGATGATACTGATAAATTTGCCATGCTAAATATCCTTTCGTATAATATCGACATTATAAGAATATCATCAGGCATAAATTTATTGCTCAACCTTTTGGAGGATTATTGTTTGAATTTCTTATACTTTAGTTGTAAAATTTAGCGAAAGGGATAGGTAAATATGTACAAAAACTTAGAAAAATTAATAGAAACAGTTAGAATATTACGTTCAGAACACGGCTGTGAGTGGGATAGAGCGCAAACACATTACTCTTTAAAATCGAACATGCTAGAAGAAGCTTATGAGGCAGTCGATGCAATTGACGCAGGCGATCTTGCAAACCTTAGAGAAGAATTGGGGGATGTTCTTTTGCAAGTACTTTTACATTCCCAAATCGCTGATGATAACGGAGAGTTTAATCTTGATGATGTAGCCAAAGAATTAAACAATAAACTTATACACCGCCACCCGCATGTTTTTGGGAACACCAAAGTTTCTTCAACACAAGATATAATTGATAATTGGGATAAATTAAAAAAAGAAGAAAAAACAGATAGAAAATCTGCAATGGATGGGATTTCTAAATCTCAAGCAGCATTAATGAGTGCGCAAAAAATCAGTAAACGAGCAGTAAAACAAGGTTTTGAATGGCCGAATGAAAATTCTCTATATGAATGTATTCAGTCAGAAATAACAGAATTTAAAGAGGCAGAAACGGAAAAAGATCAATCGCACATGGAAGAAGAATTGGGTGATATACTTTTTGCAATAGTAAATCTCGCTCGCTGGAACAAAATTGATGCAGAACAAGCACTATTAAAAGCAAATAAAAAATTTATGAAAAGATTTAGAAAAATGGAAGAATTGGCTCAAAAACCTCTTTCTGAGTACAACTTTGAAGAATACGACCAACTTTGGAAACAAGCAAAAAAAGCATTAGATAAATAATCACACCACGCAATGATTTTCGGAGTTTATTAACAAATGTAAACAACTATAACATCAAAAAAGCAATTCCTACATAAAAAAATCCTTTATATAAATATACAGGAAAGAGGATAAGATTTTATGAAAGAACAGGAATTAAATACATTGATGTCAGTAGTTTCAGACCCTATTAAAAATGTTTATAAGATTGAATCAAGAAAAGATTTGGAAGAAATCCAAAGAATTATTAGAATTTTTAATATTTCTGAAAACCAACACAACAAACACACAATGTTATCTATCAAAAATCTTGCAACACTTAGACTTGTACTAAGCAACAACTAAAACTCGCCCATAAACCATAAATAAAAATAAACAAAACTAAAAAGCCCCGACACCAGAAAAACCGAACGGAGCTTTTTTAGTTATTATAAATATTTTTTGATTAATAATTCATTTGCCAGTTATCATTTAAGATTTTTCCAAAACAACCGCCAAAATAAGTATTATCTGCAATACAGGTATTTTGAAAAGCATTTTCTCTTTGTTCTTGAGTTAATGGTAATGGAAGCTCATAACCGCTTGTATCAATATTTCCATTTACATCAATCGTCATATCAAACATATCTCTACCCAATATGTTTGGTCCTTTAGGGCCGTTTATATCTGTTACTAAAGAAATAAAAAGATTATCACGACCAACATAATAAAATCTAACAGATGCACCGCTTGCCAATATATAAGACATACCAATACCGGCACCACTATCATTACCCCAATATTCTAAAGCCTTTCCTGATATCTTTTTATAATCAGAATAAGCAGCAAAACAAGGTTTAACTTCATTTGGATTTAAGCAACTGTTTGTAATTTTAAAATAATTGGTAATAACATTATTCATTTCCGCTTGAGAGCTAATACCTGCCTCTCTCAAATTAATAGCATTTTTGTCGGTCATATAGCGCAAAAACACTTGAGATGTCTCATTATAAACTTTATGTAACTGAGTTACATAACTTTGACGTTGATAATTTTGCATTAATGTTGGAACAGTCATCGCTGAAACTACACCGATAATACCGAGAGTAACAAGAACTTCAGCCAACGTAAAAGCTACACTGCGTAGACCATGATTATGAGAGGGTTTTAGACTATTGCCCCCCCCCCGACGAGCTTGTTTTCTTTGAATTTCATACTAAATTCCTCTCTTTCTTTCATAAATATATTATTATTTT